>Ga0210036_1000187_pt1 | contig 74741 bp, 75 predicted proteins | sample CryGeymeta201515_FD_185469 | JGI IMG/M metagenome (GOLD analysis project Ga0210036, IMG submission 185469) | Groundwater microbial communities from Crystal Geyser aquifers in Utah, USA - Crystal Geyser metaG 2015-15 (SPAdes) (version 2) | ecosystem: Environmental > Aquatic > Deep subsurface >... | reverse complement strand
ATTCTTTGATGCATGTGAACGGTGTTATCCGAAAAAACTCGGCTACAGATTTGACAACGGGAGTGTCCTATGCAGGGCCTGCGATATAAGGTTCCCTCTCTCGGAAATAGAGAAAGGAGTCGGCAGTTGCTCGCCTATTAAACTTGAAGGCTATGTTAAGGACGGGAAATATTTTATCCCTGTCTCAAACATTGAAGCCAAAGCGGATAAATTCTGAGGAATGCGCCAACGCCGTCATTCCTACTTCAAACAGCGCCTCTATCTATAAAATCAGACATTTTTACTGTAAGGGTTATTGCAATCCAATCGTCAGGGCATTTATTTTCTCAAAATGCTTTTTGTTATTCGTAAGGAGGATAAGGTTATGCTTCAGGCATATAGAGGCAATAAGAATATCAAAATCTCCAATTATGTTTCCCTGTTTACGCAGTTTATTCCTTTCTCTTCCAAAGATTTTGCATACTTCATGGTCTATTGATAAAACAGTTATACCTTCAAGAAAGGTCTCCAGTATTTCGAGGCTGGCATTATAATCTTTTGAACCGTATACGCCTTCGTAAAGTTCGGCAACGGATATGATGCTCGTGCAGATGCCGGAAGAAGCAAGCTTTTCGAGTTTTATAGTTATTGTTTCGACGCCATTAAGATGGTCTATTATCCAGTCGGTATCAATAAGGTATTTCAAAGTTTGACCATTGGTCTCGTAGCTATGAGTCTGTCTGAATAAATGCCGCGTTTTAACTTTTCAGCGTCAACAAGCCCTTTCCATCCACCTGCGGTTTTCTTCAGCAGCTTGAGCGTTTTCTCTTTTCTTCTGGTTTTCATATGGTCTATATATTCAAGGACTTCTTTTTTGCTGTCTTCCGGCAGGTCTTTCAGCTTAGTAATAATTTTGTCTTCAATAACCTTTGCAGATAACATATCCCCTCCTACTAAATTGCACCTAAATTATACCATACCTCTAATAATATGCTCCTGAAAAGACCTATAGCCGTCAAGAGCGGATTTGAGGGGAGCGATTTTATTAAGAATGTCTTTCATTTTTACGTTTCAATATTTTCTTATTTTTCTTAAACCCTTGGTCAAAAAAAATATTACAAAATCTTTTCCATTTTTTGTCGGAGATTTTACTCGAAATCTTATTTTTTGAAATAGTGATAGAAAAATCTGATTCAAGCTTTCTTATTACAGCCAACGCTATATTGCGGGCATAGTTCACTGGGGCTGTCTCCCCTATAGGATAAGAATACATTTTATAGTTTTTCTTATTAGCGACAGGATATTTTTTATGCACTGGGCTTGGTACAGGATAACGGCTCTCTATATATGCTTTTTCTAAGATATCAATTAATTCTTTGCCATGATATCCTTGAAGTTTTTGTGATATGTCAGCCGTTGACAGTACATTTTCTAAACATAAGAGCCCGAATAATTTTTGTAAATCGTGTCCAAGGCCTTTTGCTATCTTATTTACTTTCTCTAACTCATTGCAGTTAGATTGACTCTCATATTCTTTTGCCTTTGTTGCAAGCAAATATGCCTTACAAATCTTTTCAAGCCCTTGATGACAAAAGAAGGTGCTATATTCATGCCACTTATTAACAGCTTCAAATTCAAAACTGATATAAAAATCTTTGATTCCATAAGATATCCACAAATTAACAACTGACTCCATATTAATTTTCACAGCTTAAACCTCTCCCTCTTCCCGGCTGAGAATTTAGCCTTTATGAGCTTCAACTGCTTATCAATCTCGGAGAAAATCTTATTCACTTCTTCCTCTGTATATTCATAAGAACTTTTGTTTGAGCAGTTTCCGAGGATTCTGATTTTTTCAAGGATGTCGTTTGTTCGTTTGGAGGCTATTCTTTTAAACCGCTCATTTCTTGTTTCTTCGGTCATTTATCTTTTAATCCCTTTTTCTTTTTAATGTCTGCTTCCTCATATTCTGCAATATCTGGTCTTCCGCTTCCTTCTGTTCTTTTAATAATTTCAAAAGGCTTTCTGTGTCCACTTTTCTCCAGTAAGTCTTTTATTTCTTTTGACTTTTTAGTCATCATTTCAAATCTCTGGCGGGTTGTTAAGGACAACTGATACTTTAGCTCGAAAAGAATCTCTTTTTTTTCATCATGTTCACGCAGCTTCAATACAGGACTCATACATGCTCCTTTATAAATTGTTAAAAACAATACCATATATTTAGGATATTTGTCAAGATAAAAATTAATATTTTACATAAATAAAACCACTATTTATATGTGATATTAAAATTATCCTTTTATTTCAATGGGTTATTTATTATAAGCTTTAGCAGGATTTTCTTATCTCAAACTCATAAATGCCAGGGCCTCAACATGATATGTATTGGGGAAGAAATCTATCATGCGGAGGGAATCAAGATTATATTTTTCGCTGAACTTCTTTAAATCCCTCGCAAGAGTTGCAGGATTGCAGGAGATATAAACAATCTTCCCCGGAGACGAATCAAGGATTTTCCTTGCAACATCAGGATGCAGTCCCGGCCTCGGAGGATCCAGCAGCACAATATCAAATTTTTCATGAATCCTGTATCTCTCTGCCGGCAAATTAATAAATCTGCAATTCTTTATGTTGTTTAATTTTACATTCCTCTGCCCGTCATCCGCCGCATAACTGTTATCTTCAACAGAGACAACCTTTGATGCATGCGCTGTTAGCGGCAGGGAAAAATTTCCCGCTCCGGCATAAAGGTCCAGGATGCGCAGGTTTTCCAGCGGCTGAAGTTCATTCACTATTAATTCAACAACCTTTCTGTTAAGCTCCCAGTGCGCCTGAAAAAAGCTCCAGGGAGTAACAGTGTACTGAAGCCCGTTGAGGTCCAGCCTTATGTAATCCCTGCCTGTTGATTCTCCGCTTTCAAATGCAATGCCTGAAAATCCCGCGCCAGACAGCAGTTCTTCCACATCTTCCGCTGCAAGCCTTGATTTAACCAGCGCATTTGCGGTATCTCCATAAGAGATATGGATTTCTTTAATCCCCCCTAACCCCCCTTTAGTAAAGGGGGGCGAGGGGGGATTTATATTTTTCAATTTCTTAATTAGAAGATTTATCTCCTTTATCATCAGAGGGCATTCCTCAACAGGCACAACATCCCTTGTGCCTTCTTTATAAAAGCCTATCCCGCCTTCCCGCGAAATTTTAAACTGCCCCCTGTAACGATAGTTGTAATTCCTATCCGTGAGAGCCGGGGACAGCGGCGCTTCCATTTTGCCTATTCTGCTGACAGAATCAAGCAGTATCTCCTCTTTCATGGAGACCTGTCTTTCGTAAGATATGAATTGAAAATGGCATCCTCCGCAGGCGCCGAATACCGGACATGGAGGATTTATCCTGTAAGGAGAGGGTTCAAGAACATTTGTAACTTTGCCTATAGAGTAATCCCTTTTCTTTTCTACGATAGAAACTTCAACGACCTCTTCCGGAATTGCTCCTCTTATAAAAATTACTCCGCCCTCACGGGCAATCACATAACCGCCGTAAACCGGAGACTGCGCCTTTATTATCTGCGGCATTATTGCTTGAGAAGCCTCCTTACTGTTTTTTTCAACTCGCTGAGGTCAGATGATTTGACTATATACGCCTCTGAAGCCCAGACAGCAAAGTCGTCCCTGTAATCATACGCAGTGGACATGATGATAGGGAGCCTGGGGTTTTTTCCCTTCATCTGCCTCAGAAGTTTTATGCCGTCAATATCAGGCATCAGGATATCAAGAGTGACAAGGTCAAAATTTTCCTGAGTAAATAATTCCATAGCCTTTGTTCCAGACTCTGCAACAACAACCTCGTAACCCTCTTCTTCCAGCTCTTCCTTGTAAAGCTTCTGAATATGAAGGTCGTCATCCACCACCAGTATTTTTTTCATACACCCTCCTTTTTTTAGGTTTCGGGTATCAGATGTCAGGTTTCAGGTTTTAGCATAACATCTAACGCCTAGAATCTAACACCTGCCTCGCCGGGCAGAAACACCCTGAATGTTGTCCCTTTGCCCGGCACGCTGTCAACCTCTATCTTCCCTTTATGCTCTTCTATAATCCTGTTAGTGATTGCCAGTCCAAGCCCTGTGCCTGACGCCTTTGTCGTATAAAACGGATTGAAAATAAAAGGCAGGTCTTTTTCTTCTATCCCCGGGCCCGTATCGCCTATCTCTATCACTGCATACTTAGCCTCCATATATGTCTTCACGGTTATTGTGCCGTGAGTTGCCGCAGCCTGAACCGCATTATTAAATATATTGAGCAGAGCCTCTCTCACCCTGTTGGGGTCTATATAAATCCGCGGCGTCTCTCCAATGTTCTTAACAAGTTTAATATCCCTTTCCTTCAGTTCTGTCTGCATAAGCAGCAGCATATCGTTAACAAGCTCTCCGGCATTAACATCTTCTTTCATCAATCTGGCTTCTTTTACAAACCCGAGGATTTCGCGGAGGATGCTCTCAAGCCGGCCCACTTCTCTCACTATAACGGCTGCGGATTCCTTCAGATTCCCATCAAGTTTTCTTTCAAGTCTTCTTGCAAAACCTCCAACCGACACAAGCGGATTTCTTATCTCATGCGCAACTCTTGCAGCGACTTCACCGAGGGCGGCCATTCTCTCAGCCGCGGCCAATTTCTCTCTCAGGTTGTTTAACTCGCTGATGTCCCGGACCACATGGACCGTCCCCAAGAACTCTCCCGCTGTGCTGAATATAGGAGATACTGATATCAAAAACGTCCCGCCGAGATATGAATCTTCAATTTCCTCTATGTATGCCTTCATCGTCTGCACAGTTTTGTGGTGCGGACATTCCTGCCACGGTTCATTCATCCCATGGAATACCTTGTAGCACTTCTCCCCTATTATCTCTCCTGCAGGCTTCCCGAGCCTGTCAGCCACCGCCTTATTTATATTCTTTATCGTGTAGTCCTTATCCGTAATATAGACCATATCCGAGATAGACCTGAAAATATTTTCAAGTTCCGCCTCTGCACGCGCCACCTGCTCAAAGAGCCTGGCGCTTTCCACAGCGCTCGCAACCTGATTTGAAAAACCGACAAGGAATTTCATATCCTCATCGGTAATCAGACGCTTTGTAAAAAAATTATCCACCCACAATACGCCTATAACCCTGTCCCTTGACACAATAGGCACCACGGCGTATGCCTGGGTCCCGAGCTGCTGGATAAGAACAGCGTCAGAGAGCGGTTCTTTCTTGACGTCAGAGACATTGACAGCCCTTTTCTCCCTAACCGCATGTGTAAGCACTGTGTCATCTTCAATGGGAATTTCCATCCCCATGCTTAACCTGTCAAGGAAAGAATCCTTTCTCAGAGGGCCTGTCTCTATGTCATGCAGGATGTCAGGAAGCGTCTTCTTTTCCATTGAGAGTTTCTCCCACACCTGCCAGGCCTCTTCAGGGCTTGCAGGCCCGACGCCCATGGCGCCCTTTATAACCCCTTTCTTTTCATCAACAAGGAAAAGAATCGCCCTGTTGAAACCGAGGCCATCGCTCATGGTCACTGCAGTCAATATCATTCTCAGCAGTCTGTTGAGTTCAAGTGTGCCCCTCATGGCAGAGCTTATAAAAAACAGCCTTGAGAGTTCCTGATTTCTTCTTATGAGTTCTTTTTCAACGCGTTTCCTCCTGGAGATATCCCTTGTTATCCCGCTTATGCCTATAACCTCTCCTGCGGCGTCTTTTATGGGTGAGAGCGTCAGGCTGACCTCAATTATGGCGCCGTCTTTCCTTTGTCTCAAGGTCTCTATATCTTTGAGCGTCTCTCCATTTTTGATTCTCTCCATATATTCTTTCTCAGCGTCTATAAGAAACTGAGGGACAAATGGCAGGAATTTCCCGGCAGCCTCATCTTCTGTGTAGGCAAATATCATTTCGGCTCCGCGATTCCATGAAGTTATATTCCCGTTGAGGTCGGAAGTGACTATCGCATCCGCTGAATTCTCTATAAGGCTCTCAAGATATTCCTTTGTCTGAGCCACCTCTTTATACAGGCCCAGCAGCTCCTCATGATAAAGCACCCTCTCCGTTATATCCTGAATAAATACTACACACTCAACAACATTCCCTTTTTCATCTTTAATCGGATAAGACGTCAGTTCTGCATAGTTCGTCCCGCGCGATTGAGTAATGGAATTTATCTGCCCTGTCTCAAATGTGGCCTTTGCAGCGCAGTGAGGGCAGATTCCTTCTTTGGCATGAAAAACATCCAGAGCATTCTTGCCTGTCATTTCTTCAACTGCCATGTCAGTCCAGCCCTTAATAAACCTGTTTGCCGATATGATGTTATAGTCTCTTCCTATTGTGACAATCCCCCCCTGAACGCTGTCAAAGAGAGTCTCCATCCTCTTTTTTGCCTCAACAGCCTGATTTTCACGCAACTGCTCAATCTCATAAAGTTCGGCATTCTTTAAAATAGAGCGCTGAAGTTTTTCAACCATTTCGTCAAATCTGTCTGCTATTATTCCGAACTCGTCGCTTCTCCCTGAATTTATCCGGTAATCAAGTTCGCCTTCGCTTATTTTTCCTGTAGCCTTCATCAGGCCGTCAAACGGAACCGTAATTATTCTTTTCATGAAGATGATAAGAGACATGAATACCACGGAACTCAGCCCGAAAAGAGCAACAAAATAAAAACCCATCTGCCTTTCAATCCTCTCACCTGCGGCAATAGCATTGGCAAGATTCAATACTGATTCGCTGTGAATAGCGCTGAGTTTCTCATATGCCTCTCTCTCCTTATCTTTAAGCATACGAAGCGCGAAAAGGACATAAAGGTCTCCTACGGGCTGTTTTGCCGACATTATTGCGCCGGCAAACTCTTTCATCTTGTCAAAGTCGGCTCTTATGGCTTTTACTTCTTCTTTATTTCGCACCGCCTCAGGAAGCCCGTTAAAAAATGTATATGCCTCTTTAAGTCTCTGTTTATATTGCCGCTGAAATTTGGCCTCGCCGGTAACAGTCCATCCTTCGGCAGCCATCACAACGCCCACAATAGATGATTTCCAGTTCTCATACAGGTTATGTTCATTCGTAAACGCTCTCTGCATGTCAAAAGCGCTGCTTAACCTGTTAAAAATAAGCAAACTGCCGGCGGCAAGCGCAGCGGTCAGCAGAAAAAAAACTATTATAAGAACCGTCAGTTTAGCTCTAAGGTTCATACAGCCCTCATTACCGCCTTTTCATTTTTGAAACTTTATCATAAAGCCCTATATATCTCTCCGCCGAATCCGCCCATGAAAAATTCATCTTCATTGCGCTGCGAACCAGCTTTTTCCATCGCGTCTTATTGACATATACGCACAGCGCTCTCTTCAGACAGCCCTGAAGCGCATCGGCAGTATAATCTGAAAATAGGAATCCAGTCCCTTTGCCTTCAAGCGGCTGATAGTCCGAGATTGTATCCGCAAGCCCCCCTGTCTTCCGCGCCACAGGTATTGCCCCATATCGCATGGCAATAAGCTGTCCAATGCCGCAGGGCTCATATCTTGAAGGCATTAAAAATATATCGGAGCCGGCATATATCTTATGCGCAAGACTCTCTTCAAAACCTATTTTCACATACACCCTGCCTTTGTACTTTTTTGCAGCCGCGGATACTCTCCTGTGAAATATCTCATCGCCCCTGCCGAGAATAATGAGATTTACGCCGGCAGCAAGGCTTTCATCAAGAGATTCCAGAACCAGGTCCAGCCCTTTCTGGCTGGACAGCCTGCCTACCATGCCTGCAAGCGGCATTTCAGCGCCTGATTTTATAGAACATTCCTTTAGAAGCTGATGCTTGCATTCTTTTTTGCCGTCAAGGTCATTAAGGCTGTAATTCTTTTTTATAAAGACGTCCGATTCCGGATTCCACTCCCTGCGGTCTATGCCGTTTACAATTCCTGTAAGCTCAGAGGCCCTTTCCCTTAAAACGCCGTCAAGTCCGAATCCGTATTCCTTGCTCAGCATCTCTTTCGCATAATTATTGCTCACCGTGGTTATGGAATCTGCTGCTATTAACCCAGCCTTCAAAAAATTTATCTTTCCGTAAAACTCTATGCCTTCCGGCGTGAACAGGCTTTTGTCAAATCCCGTAAGCGGCATATCGGCTTGCGGAAATAAGCCCTGATAGCCTAAATTATGGATTGTAATTATAGAAGCAGTCCTGTCAAAAAATTTATCGGACTTGTATATGGTTTTAAGGTATAAGGGGATAAGCCCTGTCTGCCAGTCATTACAGTGAATTACATCAGGCTTAAATCCCAAGACCCTGCAGGCCTCAAGCACGCCCCTTGAAAAAAATATAAACCGAGCCGCATTGTCGGGATAGTCGCCGCGTGATGTTCCGTAAATCTCTTCTCTGTCAAAAAACTCATCACACTCAATAAAATATGCTGAAACTTTACCCGCCTCAGGCGGGTCATAACTGAATATCCTGCCTTTTACTTTCCTGTTTCCCAGAGGCACATTTATCTTTAAGCCTGCATCCCTGAGCTTGAAATTCTCCCTTACTCTTTTATACAGAGGCAGAATAAGATACGCCTCTTCCTTCATTTTTCTGTATTCGTCCACCAGCGCGCCGGTAACGTCTGCGAGGCCGCCTGTCTTGGCAAAAGGGACTGCTTCCGGAGTTGCGATAAGTATTTTCATTGCTCACTCCGTGAGAATTTAAAATTAACGTAAATGGTGAATAGGTAAATGGGTGAATAGGTAAATGGGTTTTTGCGATTCACCGATTCACCTGATAGCGATTCACCATAATAGTTTTTGAACTTTGAATTTTGCATTTTTCATTTTGAATTATATTTTCGCTTCTCTCATAAACTCCGCCGCCTCTTCAGGAGGCGTAGGGTTTATATAAAAGCCCGAGCCCCATTCAAAGCCTGCGATATTTGTGAGTTTGGGCATTATCTCAATATGCCAGTGATAGTATTCGTTTGTCTCATCATAAAACGGTGATGTATGAATAATAAAATTATAAGGAGGAACATCAAGTATCCGGTCAATCTGCCTGAGTATCCTCTGCAGTATGTCCGCAAGCATAGAAAAATCTTTGCCAAGAGGTGAAAACGACGACTCATGCCGCTTGGGCAGAATCCAGGTCTCAAACGGAGCCCTGGGCGCAAAAGGCGCCAGCGCAAGATAATCCTTATTTTCATATATCACACGCCGTCCGTCCGTAAGCTCCTGATTTATGACGTCGCAAAAAATACATCTCTCTTTAAAATTAAAATACCGCTCTGCCGCATCAATTTCCTCGTTGACAAGTTTGGGCACGATAGGAAGGGCTATAAGCTGGCTGTGCGTATGCTCAAGCGAAGCCCCGGCGTCTTCTCCCTCGTTTTTGAATATCAGCACATATCTGAATCTCCGGTCTTTCTTCAGGTCGTTAAGTCTCAGATAATAGGCCCACAACACATCTTCAACAGCCTTTAAAGACATGGTTGACAGTGAAAGGTTATGCTCGGGAGTTTCTATTACAACCTCATGCGCTCCAATCCCGTTCATCTTGTCAAATATTCCTTCACCTGTCTTGTTCAATTCCCCATGTATCTGAAGCGCAGGGAATTTATTCGGCACAACGCGCAGGGTCCAGCCCGGGGAATCCGGCAGGGTGTTGGAAGGCCTGAATGCCATTATCTCAGGCGGAGCAGTGTGTTCATTTCCATGACAGAACGGACAGAAACCGCCTTTCTTCCTCTGGGAAGGCGATATAAAGTCAGTAGGCCTTTTGCCTCTCTCAACAGAGATGATAACCCAGCGCCCGACAATCGGATCTTTTCTAAGTTCAGACATTTGCCCTCCGGTTTATAAGAGAGAAGTAAGCAGTAGACAGTAGACAGGGAACCGGGGTTTTCCCCTACATGCTGTCTACTTTTCTATTGCTTCTATTTTTTTAATTATATCATAATAGGATATAATTCCCTATGAAGCCGACTTTTCATCACAGAGCCATAAACAGTCCCTTTGACGACCCGTGCGTATATGTCAGGGCGCTCAGAGAAAAACGGGCGCTTCTCTTTGACCTCGGACATACAAATAGATTAAAGCCCGCTGATATCCAGAAAATAACAGACGTCTTTGTAACACATACCCATATAGACCATTTCATAGGTTTTGACACTCTTTTACGCGCGCTTCTGAGAAGAGAGACCCCGTTAAGGATATTCGGTCCTCCCAACATCATTGAGTGCATTGAAGGTAAACTCCGGGGATACACATGGAACCTGATAAAAGAGTATCCGCTGAAAATAGAGGCCTTCGGCATAAACGAAAAACATATCAGCCATGCAGGTTTTTATGCGGAGAATTGTTTTAACAAAACAGATTACGGCGAAAAACCATTTGACGGGACACTATTAAAGGAAGGCTATTTTGAGGTTAAAGCAGCGTGCCTCACGCATCAGATATCATGCCTCGGCTTTTCTCTTGAAGAGGATTTTCATATAAACATTGATAAGGCAGCGCTGAACTCCGAGCAGCTCGGAGTAGGTCCGTGGCTTTCAGAATTTAAAAGGGCTGTAAGAGAGAATGCGGGGGGGGACACGGAATTTAAAATATCCGGCAGGATACATACCAAAAAAGAACTTATGAAAATCGCAATGATAACAGAGGGGCAAAAGATATCCTACGTTGCCGATTCCTCAATGGATGAGGAGAATATAAGAAAAATAATAACCCTCGCTAAAGATTCCGATACTCTTTATTGCGAGGCTTACTTTCTTGAGGAGGACAGGGAAAGGGCCATAGAGAGGCATCACCTCACTGCAAAAACCGCAGGGATGATAGCAAGAGAGGCAGGCGTTAAAAACCTTGTTGTCATGCACTTTTCCCCAAAATACAGGGAGCGCCCGGAGGCCCCTGAAAAAGAGGCGCTGATGGAATATAATAAAGAATAATTCAAAATTTAAAATTAAAAATTCAAAATAAAAGAATTCCGAGATTTTGAATCTTGAATTTTGAATTTGTTTTGATGCCGGGGTAGCTCAGTGGTAGAGCAGCTGATTCGTAATCAGCAGGCCGTGGGTTCAAGTCCCACCCCCGGCTCCACATTACTTAAGATGATACTTTCATGCAAAGGGAAAAAATCAGAAAATCCATGAATTGAATGATTTTTGCAATCGGGAAAAAAGACAGTCCCGAGCAGCTCGGGACTGTCTTTTTTGGCTTAGAGTTTTGTAACGTTTGCTGCCTTTGGGCCTTTGGGGCTATCAACAACATCAAAGTTCACTGCCTGCCCTTCAGACAGAGACTTAAAGCCGTCTCCCTGCAGAGCAGAATAGTGAACAAAAACATCTCCGCCGTCTTCACTGGTTATTAATCCAAAACCCTTGGACTCATTAAACCACTTCACTGTTCCTTTTGCCACTGTAATGCACCTCCTTGTTAAAAAACTTCCAAAACTTCTTGCGCTATTCCGGCACAGAACCCCTAAACAGGGGCAATATTTATTTCTTGCCTTTTGCTTTTTCCTTGGGTTTTTCCTTCGCCTTTACTTTTGGCGCCTCTTTTGGTTTGTCCTTTGATGCGTTAAGCCTGTTTACAACCAAACTTGTAATATCAAACTCTTTTTTAGCGGACAAAACGACTTCGCTTCTGAATATAATCGCATATCCCTCCTCGTACCCGACGGCGTCAACAATTTCGCTTATGTTCTTAAGAATTGCATTTGTAAGCTCATTTTCTTTTTTCTGCAATTCTGCCCGCGCATCGGCCACAAGCCTCTGGATATCCCGCTGGAGTTTCTCCACTTCCTCTTCCTTTGCCTTTTTTGCCTCGGCGGAAAGAACAGAAGCCTGTTTGCTAATCTCTGCTTCAATCTTTTTAAGGGAATTTACCTTTTCTTCTATTACCGCCTTTTTTGTTTTTTCTATGTCCGCAACATCAGCCCTTGCCTTTTTGCCTGCCTCGGATTCTGAAAATACGCGCTGCAAATCAACGAAACCTAATTTGAGCGCATCAGCCGCTGCCGAAGGCGCAGCGGAAAGCAGCGTTAAACACACTGTTAATAACAACATCCTTCTCATTTTTCCTCCTTTTTAAACTTTAGTTATTGCGTTATCGCGATAAACTCTATAACGTGTTTGCGCCTATCTAAAAAGCAGTGCCGAATGTGAATTCCCACTTGCTTTTGCTTTCCCCTGTTTTTGGATTTAGATTATGCCCCCATTCAAGTCTTAACGGCCCTATCGGAGAAAACCATCTGAAACCGACTCCTGCCCCGTATTTAACATCCCCGATGTCCTTGAAAGAATCAAAGGCCCTGCCTGCGTCAAAAAATGTAACCCCTTTAAATTTCAACTCGCTGACCAGAGGGAAGATATATTCTGCGTTAAATATAATCTGTTTTGTCCCGCCTATCACGTCGCCATTTACATCCCGCGGTCCAGCCTCTCCATAACCAAGTCCCCTTACAGTGTAAATGCCTCCGACATGGAATCTTTCATAAAGGGGAAGAGGCTTGTTGAACATTCCTGTTGCCTGGGCATAGCGGCCTTTAAAAGCCAGTGTTGTCTCTTCAGTCGCAGGGAAAAACCACGAAGATTCAACCCCTGTTTTAAAAAAGAAGTTATCCCCGCCGAGTCCTGCGTAAGTCGCATACAGCATATTTCTTGAGCCTGTATGGGGGTCCAGAAAACTGTTCCTTGAATCCCTTGCAATTGCAGGCGTAATGCTGCTTGTTATTTTTTTGCCTTCCTGGTCTATTATAATTTGCGACGCATTTGGAGATATATTATTTATCGTCACGCTTTCAAGATTGTATGTAACATCTGCTTTCCAGTATTCGGACAGGCTCTTGCCCAGAAGCATATCAAACCCGGCCGCTTTTCTGTCAAATGCCGAATAATTTCTTGTTGTTCTATAGATGTCGGTTCCGAATAAAAGTTCTTTGTCAAGAAACCATGGGTCCCTGTATCCAAAGCTGTATGATGTACTTTTGCCTCCGAATTCCCCTTTTAATTTTATAAGCCGCCCTGTCCCGAATAGATTGGCCTGCGTAATGTCAGCGGTGGCTATAAGGCCATCAACCGAACTGTACCCGCCGCCTACGCTGAGAGCGCCTGTCGGCTTTTCCTTTACCTTCACATCAATATCCACAAGTTTCTCCCCGGGTTTCGGCTTTGGCTGCAGGTCAACAGCTTCAAAAAAATTAAGATTATTAAGCCTCTCATAGCTCCTTTTCATGAGTGAACTGTTAAACGTGTCGCCCTCATCAAGCCTGATTTCCCGTCTTATAACCTTATCCCTTGTCTTGATATTTCCTGATATATCTATCCTGCCTATTTTGTAAATATCCCCCTCATCTATTTTGAAGGTTATCTTAACCTGCTTGTCAGCCTTATCCGGCACAACGTCAGGAGAAACGCTCACAAGCGCATAGCCTTTCTCTGAATACGTCTCCCCGAGCGCAGCAACATCGCCTCTGAGCACTGCCCGGCTGAACACATTTTTAGGGGAAGATTTTATTTTCTTTCTTAACTCGGCTTCAGGAAACGCCTTGTTCCCTGCAATATCCACAGAGGAGATTCTGTACTGCTCTCCTTCGGATATCATGATTGTGATTATCATCCCCTTCTTATCGCCTGTAAGCTGGATTTTGGGGTCGGCTACGGCAACATTTATATATCCCCTATTAAAATAGAGGTTTCTTATCCTTTCAATATCAACATTCATTTCACCCTTTTTATAATACCCTGATGATGTTGCGAATGAGAACAGCCACCATTCGCCTGTTTTTATAGCCTTTTTTATTTCCTTTTTTGAAATGGCCTTGCTGCCCTCAATTATCAATGACTTTATCTTCACCTTAGGGCCTTCCTCTATTTGATATGTAAGCGTAACCTCATCATCATTCACCTTCTTCACAACAGGAACGATTTTGGACAGGTAGTAGCCTTCCTCTTCATAGAAGGCGCGCAGCTTCTCGGCATTATCCTGTATCAGAACAGTATCTGCTATAGAGTTTGCCGTTATGGTTATTTTCTCTTTTAGGCCTGAATCTTCCTGCTTCTTATTCCCCTGAAAGTCTATGCTTATAATAGTGGGCTTTTCCTTTATCAGGTATATCACCCTGACGCCGCCTTCCAGCGGCTCTATATCAACCTTGACGTCGTCAAAATAGCCCATCTTGTAAATGTCTTTTATGTCATTTGTGGTCTTTTCCGAAGAAAGCGGTTCTCCTGTTTTCTGCGTTATCTTGGATTTCACAGCGGCTTCCTCTACTCTCTTAAGCCCTCTTACCTCAATAGAATTTACCAGAGGGAGAGAAATTTCCTGCGCCGGGAGGGTGTCTGTCCCGCCTATAAACACGGCAGTCATTACAAAACAGAAAAACAATAAAGCCGTTCTTCTCATCTTCCGCTCCTCAAATGCCTCTTTTTTGTCCTTCCCGCAGTTATTAAGCGAGAATCCATTCTTTGTCTTTTATCTTGATTCCGCATCAAGCCTGCCTACCGCAGGCAGGTGCAGAATGACAGACTTACTGACATTTTCATATCCCTTGTGAGTTAAAAACTCATGAGATTTTATGCTCACTCCTCTAAAGAATAGCTATTGCGTGTTAGTATATCCTTCCAAGAGGGCGCTTGTAAATAAAAAAAATTCCAACAATATCCACTCTGTTCAGGTTAAAATTACAATTACAATGATATCTCACAGGGTGAAAGTTCAGGAAAAGGACTCCGGCAAAAGGATAGATATCTTAGTCTCTGAGAAAACAGGGGTTACCCGCTCACAGATGCAGAGACTCATAAAAGGGGGCCTTCTGCTTGTTGACAGCAGGACTGTAAGCCAGAACTACAGGGTAAAGGCAGGCGACGTTATCGTATTAACCGCCGAAGATAAAAAACATGAACAGCTTATCCCTGAAGCAATCCCCGTTGAAATACTCTATATGGACCGGAGCCTTGTTGTAGTAAACAAACCGGCAGGCATGGTAGTTTATCCTGCCGCAGGACACAGCAGAGGCACATTGATGAATGCCCTCCTCTGCCGCTGCAAGAAACTTGAAGCGCCGGGCGGACCCCTAAGGCCGGGCGTTGTGCACAGACTTGACAAAGACACATCAGGAGTGATGGTCGTTGCTCTTGACAGCGGCGCATACTATAAACTTGCGGAGCAGTTTAAACAGCGGACAATAAACAGAAGATATGTTGCGCTTATATATGGAAATCCGAAAGACAACAGCGGGCAGATCAGCCTTGCTATCGGACGGTCCGAAACTGACAGAAAAAAAATGTCAACAAGGGTAAGGAGAGGCAAAGAGGCTCTGACAATATGGAAGACAATAGAAAGATTCCATGGCGCTGCATTAATTGAGGCAAAACTTAAAACAGGAAGGACCCACCAGATAAGAGTCCATTTTGCATCCATCGGACATCCTGTGCTTGGGGACCGCGCTTATGGGAAGAAGATTGAGATAGAGACGGGAGAAAGAGAAAAATTAACATTCCCCCGCCAGATGCTTCACGCGGAAGCGCTCGGATTTATTCATCCGGTTACAGGCAAATACCTTGAATTCCACAGCCCCCCGCCTGACGATATGGCGGAAAGAATAAAACAGCTGCAAGGCTAAAATTCTTTTTCTATTTTAGGGATTGTGGTCTTAAGGATAAATCTGCCCTTCCCGTAATTTCCATCAGGCTTTATGATAAGCGCAAGATAATAATCCTTATTTATCTTCCTCATTATAATTCCGCACTTATCGGAGATTATTGAAAACTCCTTAGCCTCGCCGAGCCCGAGCGTCTCGGCGGCATTGCCTATGTCTTTAATCATTGCAGACGCCTCTGCGCTCAGGTCTTCCAGATTAATAAGTTTCTCGCTGGCATATTCCTCAACAGGCATGCCGTCCGAGCTTATTATCATAGCAGAAACTGCGCCGTCAACTTTCCCGACTGTTTCCTTAAGAACTTCTGAAAAACTCATCTCTCTTCTCCTTAATCCTTCCGCCAAATGTTTCCAGTTTATCAATTACCGCTTCCTTGTCTTTTCCAAGCATCTTGAGCAGCATCCTTAATTCTTCAACCTTCTGCATGATATGTTTGTTTTGAGGATTTGCAGACAACATCCCTCTATAAATACTCATGGCCTTCAGGTAATTGCCCCCGGCTATTAACAGTTCCGCATCCTTAAGGCTGTATGCGCCTTTATCTTCCCTGCCTGTGCCGCGGCAGACAGGCTTTTCAGGCAGCCTTTCCGCCGCAGGCGGCTTTTCTTCCATGTATATTTCAACAGGAGAAGGAAACGGCGTTGCATCATTCTCCCCGAATGCCGCGGCGTAGGACATGGCTTCCTTTTCCGCCTCTTCTATATCTTCATCAGAGATAACCTCTTCTCCAAAAACATCTTCTGTCTGAGTATCTTCTCCTCCTGCACTTTGCCCTGCAATAGACCGTTTGAATTTTTCAAACGCATCTTCGCTGGCAGGCTGCTCGGGTTCTTCCGATGGGAGAACTTCAACTTCTTCTGCCTTGATTGTTTCTTCCCCGGGCAGCTCGGCGGAGGGTTTAACCGCCGTCTGTGTGGAGGGCTCAACAGCTTCATTCCCCTGCACAGAAAATTCTTCAGGAGCAGATTCCGGGACTGCCGCGGTTTCCTCAGACGTCTGAGCGCTCTGCAGCGCATCAAGATTTGCGACAGCGTCATCATCAAAGGGGTTCAGTTTGAGCACTACCTTGTATTCCCCTACTGCCCTTTCTTTCTCTCCTGAATCCCTGTAGATCTCGGCTAATTTTTTATGCGCAAACAGATTGTCGGGTATCGCTGATATCACCTTCTCAAATTCTTCCTTTGCCGCTCCCGCCATTTTTTTCTCAAGATATATCTTGCCGAGAGACACCCTCGCGCTTGTATACCCGGGCTGGCTGGTAAGTCCTGTCATTAGAACAGAGACTGCCTCATCAAGCATCCCATTTTTTCTGTATTCCTCAGCGAGCGGGACAAAGAACTTTGAATTGGGGTCTTTCTTCACTTTTTCCTTTAATTTTTTAATATCTTCAAGGCTCATATTATATGCAAAAAATCTTAACAGAACGTCTGAAAAAGTTCAAGCTGTTCATTCCCATACGCCCTCTATTATCGCTCCGCACTTTAAACACTTCCCGCCTTTTATCCTGTTTTCTTGAATGCTATACCCGAATCTCTGAATCAGCAGCTCCCTGCAATTTGCGCAGTAGGTATTCTCTCCTCCTTCACCCGGCACATTCCCTTCATAAACATACTTAAGCCCGGAGTCAAGACCCATCTGCCGCGCCCGCCTCAGCGTCTTGATAGGCGTGTGAGGCGCATCAGTTAATTTATAAGTTGGATAGAATTGTGTTACATGCCACGGTATGGCAGGGTCAACAGATTTTATAAATTCAACAATGCTCTTTAAGTCTTCCTCTGCATCGTTATAACCGGGGATTATCAATGTTGTAACTTCAACCCATACGCCAAGCTCTTTCATAAGCCTTATTGTATTCCTGACAGGCTCGGCTTTGGCGCCGCATATCTCCCTGTAAAATTTTTCGCCGCCCTTGAGGTCAATGTTATTGCCGTCAAGATACGGGGCTATAAGTCTTGCCGCCTCAGGACTCGTGTAGCCGTTGCTGACAAATACATTCTTTATGCCCTTCCCCTTTGCAAGTCTCGCACAGTCGTATGCATACTCAAAAAATATGGTAGGTTCCGTATAGGTGTAGGATATGCTCTTGCATCCATTTTTCTCAGCAGCCTCCACTATCGCTTCAGGAGTCACAGACTCACCTGCTATGTCTCCTCCGTGTTCTTTAGGATATTGTGATATCTCAAAATTCTGACAGTGTTTGCACGTGAAATTACACCCGACTGTTGCTATGGAAAAAGATGTTGAGCCGGGATGAAAATGGAATAAGGGCTTTTTCTCTATGGGGTCTATATTCATAGATATGACCTTGCCATACACCAGGCTGTAGAGCGTGCCATCCCTGTTTTCTCTTACAAAGCAGACGCCCCTTTTGCCGTTTGAAATATGGCAGCCGTGGGCGCATAAAAAACACCGGACCTTTTTGTCTTCAAGTTTTTCATAAAGCATGGCCTCTTTCATAATTTGATTATACCAGAATAGCAATTGACTTAAAAGATATATATGTGCAAAATAAAATATTACAGATGGAGGTAAAAATGCCGATTTATGAATATAAATGCAGCAAATGCAGCAGGTTATTTTCAGTCCTTCAAAAAATAGGGATGTCTGAAAAGGATACTGTCTGTCCAGACTGCGGCTCAAATAATGTAAAAAAACTGCTGTCTGCATTCTCATGCTCTGCCGCCGAGGGGGGCGCTTTCATGCCCTCTGCTTCAGCCGACGCCTGCGGAGGCGGCGGAGGCGGAGGCGGTTGAGGAGTATCTTCCTGCTGAGCCGTGAGTTCAGCGATTATAAAGAACGGGGATTGGGGTTTAGGGATTAGCAGCGTGAAGATTAATTTTACAAAGATGCACGGTCTCGGCAATGACTTCATCCTCATTGACTGCATTACTCAGAAGTTCAAAGTTAAAAGTGAAGAGTTAAAAGTTCTAAGCAAAAAACTCTGCCGCAGACGGTTCGGCATAGGCGCGGACCAGATACTCCTGCTTTATCCATCCGGAAGCGCCGACTTTAAGATGAGGATATTTAACGCCGACGGCAGCGAGGTTGAGATGTGCGGCAACGGCATAAGATGCCTCGCTAAATATATCTGGAGCAGAAGGTTATCCGGAAAGGCCCTTCTTAATATTGAAACCTTGGCAGGCATAATACGGCCTGCAAAAAAAGGCAAACTGGTAAGGGTTGATATGGGAGAGCCGGTTTTTGAGCCGAAAAGAATTCCTGTGAACTTACCCCCCCATCCCCCCCTTAGCAAGGGGGGGCAAGGGGGGGTGGTTGACTATCCCTTAAAGATTGAGGACAGGGAGTTTAAAATAACCTGTGTTTCAATGGGCAATCCTCATGCTGTAATAATTGTTGACAAGATTAGTAATTTCCCTGTAACTTATTACGGGCCGCTGATTGAAAAACACAAGATATTCCCGAAAAGAACTAACGTGGAATTCATAGAGATATTGAATCCCTCAGAGATAAAGATGAGAGTATGGGAAAGAGGCGCCGGCGAGACCATGGCATGCGGCACGGGAGCGTCGGCTGCTGCGGCTGCTTCAAATCTGAAAGGGCTTACAGGGGAAAATGTTACAGTCCATCTGTCAGGCGGGGACTTGCTTATTGAGTGGGCTAAAGACAATCATATTTATATGACAGGCGCTGCTGAAACTGTGTTTACAGGGCAGATAGATATTAAATTATAGGGGGAAATGATGGTTGAGCAAAGACAATTTGAAAGGAAACTTTTTGACGAAACTTTTTATTTCGCTGTGAGTGTTCTTGACGTCATAGACACAAAGGTATTAAACCTTGTGGCAAGAGGGATTGATATCAGCGAGGGCGGAATAGGCATTAAGACAGACTATCCGCTTGAACCGGGGCATGTGCTGAGACTACAAAATAGCGGTTTACCCAAGCAGGTAGGAGTTGTCAGATGGAGCGCAAACAACGGAAGCAAGGTCATATACAGAGTCGGCGTAAAGTTTGTATAAACCCCGTTAGAAGACCTTCGTCGTTCTAACAGGGTAAACATTGAGAGGAGGCAAATATGTTTAAGGGCTCAATAGTTGCAATAGTCACGCCTTTTAAAAAAGGCAGGGTTGATGAAAAGGCTTTATGCAATTTGATAGAGTGGCATATAAAACAGGGGACCAATGCCATCGTGCCTTGCGGCACAACAGGAGAGTCGGCAACCCTTGATTACAAAGAACACCACAGGGTGATAGAGATAACGGTAAAGACCGTAAACGGCAGGGTGCCCGTAATTGCAGGCGCCGGAGCAAACTCAACAGCCGAGACAATAATGATAACTAAAAAAGCCAAAAAGGCAGGCGCTGATGGAGCGCTGCTTGTTTCTCCCTATTATAATAAGCCGACACAGGAAGGCATCTACAGGCATTACAAAGAAGTGGCAAGGGCTGTTAATATCCCTATTATCCTTTACAATGTGCCGGGAAGGACTGCATCCAACATCCTGCCTTCAACAGTTGCCCGCCTTGCAGAAATTAAAAATATAGCTGCCGTAAAAGAGGCGACCGGAGACATGAAACAGGCAAGCGAGATAATCAGGTTATGCGGCGACAGGATTGCAGTTATTTCCGGAGATGACTTTACAACATTTCCACTCCTGGCGCTTGGAGGAAAGGGCGTAATCTCCGTTTCTGCAAATGTAGCTCCGAAGGATGTTTCCGATATGTGCGCTGCCTGGGAAAAAGGAGATATAGCAGCGGCAAGGAAACTGCATTACAAATTAGAGCCTTTAAATGCCTCCATGTTCATAGAGACAAATCCGATACCTGCAAAAACAGCGCTTGCGATGATGGGGAAGATAAAAGAGGAATTCAGGCTTCCACTCTGCGAGATGGCTGATGCAAACAAAGACAAGCTGAAAAAGACATTGAAGGATTACGGACTGATTTAAAAAAAGGCGGCTATTCTTCCAGCATAATCGCTTCAACAGGGCAGTTTTCTTCGGCTGCTTCGCAGCAGCCCGCATAATCGCATCCGTCAGGGTCCACAACCTCTGATTTCCCTGTCACCTCATTCAGATGAAAGACAGCGGGGCATATCTCCTGGCATGTCCCGCAGCCAATGCACAACTCTTCGTCAACTCTTACGTTCATACAGGTATATTATAAGCATGCACAACCTACTTATCCAGAACCTCCCTCATCTTCTTCAGAAGCTTTGGCGGAGACATGGGTTTTGCTATGAAGTTCAAACCCTCTTCAAGTATTCCTTTTTGGCTGATGAAATCCGCAGGATAACCGCTTGCCATGAGCAGTTTTATATCAGGTTTTATCTTTTTTATTCTTTCGTAAACCTCTCTGCCGCTCATCTTAGGCATTACAATATCAAGCAGGAGAATATCAATCCTGTCCTTGTTTTCCATAAATTTATTCACCGCCTCTTCGCCGTCTGCCGCTTCTACGACCCTGTATCCATCCGCCTCAAGCACCTCTTTTATGAGTTTTCTTACAGATTCTTCGTCTTCTGCCAGAAGTATTGTCTCTTTATATACCATAACACCTGCCATTACAGCTTTAACATTTTGTTGTATCTTCTTCCCTGTCAAGCCTTTATTCAAGTCTATCATAGTCCAACACTATCAAACGCTATTAATATTGTCAAGGAATGCCTTTGCTGTTGCCTGTTTTTTTTCTCTTTTATACACCTACTCAAACCATTTCATTGCTGGAATTGAGAGAAATTTTTCAAGAGAAATCCCTTCTCCTCCTACCAACAATTTTCTCTTCGGCTTAAAGAGTCTGCTGAACTCATCCATCCCGGGAAAACTTCCTTTGCTGTATCCGCTTTTAACTTCTATTGCCACAAGGTTCTTATTTAACCGCAGGACAAAATCAACCTCTTTGCCGCGATCTCTCCAGTAAAACACCTCAATGGCAGTTCCTGCTGAGCTGTTGCTCAAATGAGCACCCACCGCTGATTCCACAAGCCTGCCCCAGAACTCCCGATCCTTCTGTGCTGCTTCAAATGAGAGATTTGACTGGGAGCTTAATAAAGCTGTATTTAACACCTGAAGCTTTGGGCTTGATGCCCTTTGCCGGACGCTTTGCCCTGATAATTTATGCAGACCGGTCAACATGCCTGCGCCTGATAATAACTCCAGATAATGAGCCAATGTAGTAGTGTTGCCTGCATCCTGAAGCTGTCCCGTCATTTTCTGATATGACAGAATCTGTCCTGAATAGCTGCAACCGAGATGAAATAACCTTCGGAGCAATGCGGGTTTGTCAACGCGGGTCATAAGCAGAATATCGCGCGAGATTGTAGTCTCAATAAGCGAATCAATTATATATCGCGACCATCGCTGTCTGTCAGTGATTAAGTCAGCAGAGCCTGGGTATCCTCCGAAATAGACAAACTGTTCCAGATTCCATCCGAATGAGTCCTTCATCTCAGAATAAGACCAGTGAGTAACCGGCATTATTTCAAAACGACCTGCAAGACTCTCTGTCAGCCCTTGCTGGATAAGAAGAGGGGCTGATCCCAAAAGCACAACCCTCAGCGGCGTTTTCTTTGCAGTGTCCATATCCCACTGGTGTTTTACAGCTTCGGACCACCCTGTCATTTTTTGAATTTCATCCAGAACAAGCAGTGCCCCTGTCTTCCTGCTCTCACGGGCCAGCAACCGCCCGACCTCAAACTGCTGTTCAATCCATGTGCGGCCCTGCAGGGTTGGCTCATCAGCAGAGGCATAATGACAAGGGATATTAAGCGCTTCCATCGCCTGTCGTATTAGCGTTGTCTTGCCGGACTGGCGCGGACCTGCCAGCACCTGCAGAAACCTGCGCGGCTCCTTCAGCCGGGCAAACAGCATTTTATAAATTGACCTTCGATACATTTCGCCACTTAATTACAATTTACTCAGTATCTTGAGTAATTTTACTCATAATCCTTAAAACCTGTCAACTACTTTCTTATCCTTTAAGCTCTTATCTTCTCAAGTTCTTAACCTTCACATTCAACCTTGAAGTGCAACACAAGAAGAAATGACTTTAAGATTGAATGGGGGATACTTAATTGCCTATAATCTTTCAAAATGCTATATTAGAGCCATGAAAACCGTGAAAAAACTTACCCACATAGACGAAAAAGGCAGGCCCAAGATGGTTGATGTAGGTTCAAAACCGTTGACTGAAAGAATGGCTGTTGCAAGAGGCTCTGTCTATATGAAAAAAGAGACCTTCAACCTTATAAAATCCGGCAATGTTTCAAAAGGCGATGTCCTGAATGTCGCAAAGCTTGCAGGTATTATGGCTGCAAAAAAGACGTCCGAGATTATTCCTCTCTGCCATCCTCTTAACATCACATCTGTTGATATTGACTTCAGGCTTGATGCGAAAAAAAGTAAAATAGACATAGAATCACGCGTTAAGATAACAGGGCAGACAGGGGTTGAGATGGAAGCGCTTACTGCTGTATCTGGCGCCGCCCTGACAATCTACGATATGTGCAAGGCAGTGGATAGGGGAATGGTTATCTCTGATATTATGCTTATGGAAAAATGCGGCGGGAAAAGCGGCATATTCAAAAGAAAATAACTATTTAAATCCTCTCTCTCTATTCACCTATTCACCTATTCACCTATTCACCTATTCACCTATTCACCTATTCACCTATTCACCTATTTACCTATTCACCTATTCACCTATTTACTTTCCTTTGCCTGTTTCAGCCCCTTCTGTGCCTTTACATTTCCGGGGTCAAATTTCAATGCCTTTTCAAACTGCCCTGATGCCCTCTTATGCAGGCCTGCCTTAAGATAAAGGGAGCCGAGATTTGCATAATGCTCACCGTTTAAAGGTTCAAGTTTTATTGACTTAAGCAAAGCCTCTTCCGCTTCCTTCATTTTATGAGGAACTTTTGAAAGCGACAGAGAGAGATGGCTCCAGTACTGAGGTTTTTCAGAATCTATATCTACTGCCTGCCTGAAAAGAACAACAGCATCTTGAAATTTGCCTTTCTTGAACTCATCCACCCCCTTCTTAAACAGCTCCTCGCCCTTGTCTTTTTCGCCTCTGCGAATCTCCGACACGCTTGCTTTTTCTTCTTTTATTTCTTCTTCCTTTACCCTTTTCTCGGGCGTTCCTTCCAGAGGCGCCTCTCCCCAAGTCATTTTTTCTCCATGTATTTCTTCTGCATACGTTTCATCAGCCTGAATCTTCTCCGCCTCTTTGCCAAGAGAATCAAAATATTCCTTTCTCTTAAAATCATCTTTCAAAACAGTATAGGCCGCTGTAAGGGCGTCAAAGACTACAGTAAGCTTATCCTTCAGAGCGGCGTCGGAGACATTAAAGTATCTGTCAGGATGGAATTCCCGCGCAAGTCTGTAGTAATTCTTCTTGATTGCCTCCACATCAGCATCTTCACCAACCTCAAGGAGTTCGTTCAATCTGAGCCTGTCAAGATTTGAATATATTTCCTCCACTCTTTTTGTGAGCTCATCTTCTTCCTCTGCAAAGGGCTGGAGCAGGTCCTCCAATGATACAGTTTCTCCCGCCTCCTCTTTTACTTCCTCCTTCTCAGCGATTTTCTCTTCAAGGATTCCTATAGACCAAAGGACATAAATAGTCTTCATCGCTTCAAATGAATTCATCCATGAACTGTCAATAATCTCTTTGATGGTTTTCTTGCCGTCTATGATAGAAAGCATCTTCTTGTCATAGGGGCTCAACTCTATATCCTGAAACAGGTTTATAGGGTCTTTTGAAAGTTTTAAGACAATCCCTGTATCCGGCATCTCTTTCCTTATCCTGGTCCAGTTATCTATTCTTTTCACCCCTTCATGGATAAGATTGCCCATGCTCAGCTTGAGGGTAATAACCTCATCGGTCGGCACATCTCCTTCAATAAATTCGCATTCGCCGTCCTCTATCTGAAAAAGGCTGTAGATTATTTCTTTTACCTGATATTTAACTCCCCAGAAGAGGTCTTTAGGCGTCAGATAGCCAAGCTCCACAAGGATTGCGCCCTGTCTTTTCTTTGTCTTCTTTAATATCTCCACAGACTTATCGTACTGCTCAACTGTAATCTTCCCTGCCTTAAGCAGCATCTCTCCGAGCCTGTCGTCTTCATAAGATGAGGCGGCAAACACCGCATCGCCTTTGACTAAATAAACTTTTTTGGTAAATTTAGGCGTGCTGACTGTCAAAATGCCGCCTGACAGTCTCCTGTGGAAATCGATAAGTATTTTTGGAAGGCTGTATTCTCTTAAACTGCCTTTAAGCGATATTGCCATATATTTTATTGCGGTGAATCGCCATCAGGCGAATCGGTAAATCGCAAGAACTCTTTTGCCTCCGCCAAAGGCGGATCACCCATTTACCTATTCACCAATTCACCATTTTTTAGTGGTATCTTTTAACCTCAAACTTGAATATCTTAACATCTTCCTCTTGAGATATGCCTCCCTTCATCTTTGCAATGCGGAGCTGCTCTTCAACGGTGTCAACACCTTCAAGCGCAGGCAAAAGCAGTCCTTTCCTCTGTCCTCCGCCTGAGGCGGATGAAACTATTACGCCGTACTTTTCAGGGTTTAATTCTTTGAGATCCTTAACCTCAGCAGGCGGGGTCAGAATATCAACAGAATAGGCAAGCTCGTCCAACTCTTCCCTCTGAACACAATAAAATCTCGGGTCCTGCGCTGCAGCGCATATTGCGTTTTTTATAATCTCCTCGGCAACATTCTCATAGGCGGGCATAAAAGTTCCTATACAGCCTCTTAGTTCTCCGTGTTTTTTTATAGACACAAATACCCCTGCCTTTTGTTTCATCTCAGGCGTAAGCTCGGCTGGAGGCTCTATCACACGGCGCTCATTAATATAAGTCTCTATTGCCTGTCTTGCCAGTTTTACCAATGGATGCATATTATTTCTCTCTTGATATTGCATAATCAGCAAGGCTCAGCATCGCGTCCCTGTCTGGAGAATCCGGGAATATGGAAAGTTCAGCCTTTGCCTCAAAAACGAGAGCCTGCGCCCTTTTAAATGAATCTTTTAGAATGCTGTACTGTCTGAAGAGCGCGAGAATCCGCCTGAGTCCCTTTTCCGAGGGGTTTTCTATTATCCGTTTTATTTCTTCTTTCTCAGAGGCCGAGGCATTTTTAACAAGATAAATAACAGGCAGCGTAATTTTCCCTTCCTCTATGTCCTTGCCGAGTTTCTTGCCGAGTTCGGTTTCTTCTGCCATATAATCAAGAATATCATCAGCCATCTGAAAAGCCGTGCCTGCCTTGAGGCCGAACATTGCCAGTGCATTTTCTTCGGCAGGAGAACTCGTTCCCAGTATTGCGCCAATCCTGCATGCCGCTGATATGAGCAGGCCTGTCTTGGCAGATATTATTTTTATATATTCGTCCTCTGTAATACTGATATCAGCCGTCTTCTGAAGCTGCAGTATTTCCCCTTCTGTCATGCCTGTTGTTGCCTCTGATAGGGCTTCCATCACACTCTGATTTCTGAAGGACACAGCCTTCTTAAGGGCATTTGAATAGAGAAAATCTCCGACCAGAATCACGATCTGATTTCCCCATACCGAATGGGCCGCCGCCCTCCCCCTCCGTATCTTAGCTCCGTCAACAATATCATCATGAAGCAGCGACGCCGTATGTATCAGTTCTATGACGCCTGCAAGCGTTATGTGGTCTTCACCCTTATAGCCCGCAAGCCTTGCGCTTGAAAGCAGGAAGAGCGGCCTCAATCTCTTGCCTCCGCTTTCAAGAAGATACCTGCCTATCAGCGGGATAAGAGGAGCTTCGCTATGGAACAGTTCTTCAAGTTTAGCCTCAACGAGACTTAATTCTTGCTCATACGCATCAAAAACCTTTTTAATGTCTGTTGTCTTAATCATGCCTCATTATCTCAAAATCTCAAAGCCTGAACTCCATAAGATTAACATCTTTCTTTGCCAATTTTCTAATGTCTCTCGGCCTGAATGCGCCCTTCTCGGTAATAACTGCCGTTATATATTTTGCGGGCGTAACATCAAATGCCATATTCCTCACCTTCACATTGTCAGGCGCAATCCGGCATATACCGAATATATGCGTAACTTCTTCTGCGCCTCTCTCCTCTATCGGAATCTTATCTCCTGATGAAATTGAAAAATCAATGCTGCTCAACGGCGCCGCAACATAGAACGGTATTTTATGCTCTTTGCAAAGGACTGCTACTGAATACGTTCCGATTTTATTAGCCACATCTCCATTCCTGACAGTCCTGTCAGTGCCGACAATAGCAAGGTCTATCTCGCCTTTTTTCATGAGAGCGCCCGCGGAGTTGTCTGTTATAAGCGTAACAGGCACGCCTGCCTGCATCAGTTCCCAGGCGGTAAGCCTCGCTCCCTGAAGCACAGGCCTGGTCTCATCAGCTATGACCTGTATCTTTTTGCCCTGCTCTATTGCGACAAATATCGGCGCTGTTGCCGTGCCATAGCCCCCTGTCGCAAGACTCCCAGCATTGCAGTGGGTAAGAACTGTATCGCCGTCTTTTATAAACTGCGCGCCCCATCTTCCTATCGCCTTATTCACCTCTATATCTTCCGCATGTATCTTCTGCGCCTCTTCAATGAGAATCTCCTTTAACCGATTAACCGATTCGCCGCGTCTTTCTTTTAAAAGCCTTTTTATCCTTTCCACAGCCCATTTTATATTTACTGCCGTAGGCCTTGTTGAAAGCATGACGTCAAATATGGTCTCTATGCCTTTTATAAATTCCCTGTAATCCTTTGCCTTTATTTCCTGTGCGCCGAGGGCTATGCCCATTGCCGCTGCAATGCCGATTGCAGGCGCGCCTCTTATCCACAGCTTTTTAATTCCCTCTGCAACAATCTGATAATCAGCGCACTCAATGAACTTCACTTCTACGGGAAGCCTGCTCTGGTCCAGCATTATTACCTTGCCGTCTTTCCACTCTATCGCCTTTACCATTAAATCTCCTTATCCTATTTAGTTTCAGACTTCCCCAATTGCTCTACCTCTCTACAGACATCATATCATCAAATGAAAACACAAGAAGATTCTCTGTTTTGTCCATAATATGTGCATGTTTATGAATCTTCCCGTTTTTATAAACAATGCTTTCGTATTCAAGTAAGGGAATTGGATAGGGAATGTTAAAATACGATTGAAGAACATCCCAGTCTTTATCCCGAATGGTAGCTATTCCATTAAGATACTTACTAACCCAAACACCGTCAATATGAGAATCTGGTCGAACATTTCTAAGCTTTTCTTCAGCAATAGTAACATACTGTTCGTCGAGTTCAATCCCGATGTATTTTCTTCCAAGACGTTTTGCGGCGATTACAGTTGTGCCTGTTCCATTAAAAGGATCGAGAATGATATCACCTTCGTCAGTCGCCATTAAAATCAAACGTTCAAGAATTGTTTCAGGTAGCTGACACGGGTGTGCATCTCTATTCTTAGCATGTTTGATTCTGTGCAAATCTGTCCAAACATCAGAGACCAAGGGACCAAAGGGATGTAACCCTGCTTTTTTGCCCCCATAATCCTTTAAAAGAACATTACACTTTCTGCAACGTTTATGCGGATGGCGAACTTCGTAAAACTTATTTAACTTCCTGTCTTTTGCATAAAATAAAATGCCATAATGTGTAGGCATCAAAGTTTTTCCAAGCGGAGTGCTCATAGCATCCCATGAAATCCAATGTTTAAAATCAGCAATATCATTAAGAAATGATGCGTAATAAGTAAGCCACTTTGGAATATTATGGACGAAAATACTGCCGGTTGGTTTTGTAATACGAACCATTTCAGTAAGCCACTGCTTACACCAAAGCAAATAAGTATCCAAGCTCCTGCGGTCATTGTAGCTGTTATATTTCTTGTTAAGGTTGAATGGTGGATCAGCGAAAGTCATATCCACGCTATTGTCTGGAATCGTGCGCAGGATTTCTAAACAATCGCCATGAAGAATAACATTGAGATTCATAATCCAAAAGTCTCCACAAGCATTTGATTGAACCGTTGAAGTTCATCAGGATGGAAGGTAAACACATCATCATAAGCAGAAACCATACGCTTAAGATCATTTTGTCTTGCATACCAACCAATGCCATCAACAAAACCAATAAATTTTGCTTTTGGATAATGAGATTTGATCAATGAATCAATAGAGATTTCCGTTTTCGATTTATCACCTTGACCCGATGAAGTCGTCACCAAAAATGAGCTTTCGGCAATTAACAAAGGAGTTCTCTTATTTGGAATAATAAAATCCATTGTTCTTTTGCTGTCTGGAGCATTATCAATCAATTCACCAAGGTCACCTTTTTCAAAAGGTATATCTAAATGATTTAATATATCCTCAATCAAAATTTCTGGATTATTTTCTTTCATCCCAGAATAACTTCCTTTTTCTTTATAGCGAACGAGTGTATCAATCATTGGTTCTGGTCGAAAGCTGAGTTTATCAATGCTCAACTTTCTGAGTTCAAATGGCGGGAGCACACGCCCTAAAAGAGGATTAGAAGCGCCCTCAAAGAATAGGTTTACCAGCCCCTTACGAAAATATTGATTGTCCCTAACAAGTTTTTCAATTGTTGCATCAGACCATTCTTTTATTTCCTCACGATTTTCGGATTTAAGCCAGTGGGATTTAAATGTCAATGTGTCTAAAACTGCATCATCAATAATTCTGAGGAATGTGGTTAATCTCTTTAGGCTTTCATTTGAAAACCCATTGAGGGCTAAAAGCGCCTTCAGCCCGTTAGGATGTAACAGCAACTCTTCAAAAAAATCATTTTTAACACCTTCTTGCTGAACTTTAGTTTGAACAAGTTGCAAGAGGTTGTTAAGGGCATTCAGATTTTGAACTTCATAGCGTTGCTCAAAATCAGGATTAAAAAAATAGAAAGTGTTCTTTTGTATAACAGTAGTAAATTTTTCTTCAATGGTCTTCATCAGTTTTTCTGGAAAATTAATATATATTCATCTTTCATCGTATTTCTCATGCCTTTAATAGGCTTAAGAATGCTTTTAACAAGTGATGCATTAAAATTATCAAAATGGTCTATAATTGTTTGTTCTAAACGAATTCCTCCAGTCTGATTTGTGTTTGAACCTATGATTATAATAGCAAACTTCTGAAATTTTAACACCCTGACAATTTCTTGGACAACAGTTTTCATATCATCAAAATAACGCTGTAGTTTTTGTTGTTTAGTTCTGCCGGCAAGACCTATCATCTTAGTGCGAAGTTCATCTACGTTATAGCCAAGAAATGCAAGTTGAGGGGCGTCATTTTCTGCGTAATCAATAGCGAAGGAATACGGAGGAGAAGTGATAACACAATCAATGCTTGAATCGTCAAGTGGCAGACAGCGCGCATCACCTTCAAAAATTTTTGCAGTCCCTAGTTGAGATGATTTTATGACTGAATTTGTAATAGTCTGAAGAACGCTTGCCTGATAACGTTTCAAAACTTTTTCAAATAGTTCTTTGTGCCCTGCCTTGATAACTCTTCGAGCGTAGCCCATTGCGTCAAGATAAGCCAATAAAGCTAATTCATAAATTTTAAGTTTCTCGGCATCCCTGATTTTTCTTAATTTGTCATCAATATTACCAGTTGAAAAATAATTAAACCATTTGTCTGGATTAGTTGACATCGCGTCAACATACTCAGGCGTTAAGGACAAACTTTCACATTTTACTCTCGACAAGAATCGGCAAAACGGGCTAACATCAATACCGATAGAATCAATTCCTAATAAAGAAGCTTCAACATTTAGTGTTCCACTTCCACACATCGGGTCAAGAACAATATCTCCTCGTTTAATCTCAAGGATATTAAGCAGACCTTTGATAAGCTGTGGATGGAACTTTCCACGATATGGAAAGAGTCCATGCGTTGCATAACCGGTTGCATATTTTCCTTCTTGAAAATATACTTGAGTTTGCGCAGACCTATCCTCGGAAATATGACCGTCAAATGGTCGGCATATTTTATAGTGGTTTGTTAAGCTGCCATCGACAGATTTAAAAAATGCAGAACGTAATAATAATTCTTGACGAGACAAGGAACGAGATTCTATCAATGCAAGTTCAAGCTCGAAAAGTTCATTAACTGAGCTAAGCAATAGCAAGTCTTTTCCAAACACTTCATTGACCATAGAGGCATGCATTGGTCTGTTATTAAATAACTGGTCTCGCTGTTTCATTAGTTCTGAGGTTCTCTTTTCCCTTATCTGCGTTCTAACTTATCGAAATTCTCTACCACTTCTTTGTCTTAAAATCGCTGGCTAAACCCACGATAATCAAATCTTTCCTCCCGCAGGCATTATGCTTGTAACCACAAAAAATACAGTGAGACAGATTATAACCACTATCGTGCCCCACGATATGTAATTATAACTCTTCGGGTTTACATATTCTCCCATTATCTTTGCGTTGTTCACCAGCGACAGCGCATATATCAGCACAAAAGGAAGCAATATTCCGTTTACAACAGACGCCAGAATCATAAGAAAAACCAGCGGTGCGCCGGGAATCAATATCACCAAGGCAGAAACAACTATGAGAGCGGTGTATATCCACATAAACTGAGGAGCTTCTCTGAATGTTTTATTGATGCCCGCTTCCCACCCCATTGCCTCGCATATATAGTATGCTGTTGCCAGCGGGACTATTATCACTCCAAGAAGCGAACCGTTGGCAAGACAGAGAGCGAATATGAAAGACGCATATTCTCCTGCTAAAGGCTTGAGCGCAATTGCAGCCTCCGAGGCCTCGTTTATTCTTATGCCTGACGGAAAAAGCGTGGCTGCGCATGTAACTATAATGAAAAAGGCAATTATGTCCGTTATAGAGCATCCCAGTATCACATCAAGCCTGGATGCTTTATAATCCTCTTTTCTTATTCCCTTCTCTGCAATAGATGACTGGAGGTAAAACTGCATCCACGGTGTTATTGTTGTGCCTATTATTGCTATGCTGAGTATCGCATATTCGGAATCCCACTTTATCTGAGGCACAAATGTGTTTTTGAAAACAGGAAACCAGTCAGGTTTTGCCATAAGCCCTGAGATAACATATCCGAAATATAAAAGACATGCAAAGAGCAGCACTCTCTCAACTGCCCTGTAACTGCCTTTTGTAACAAGGAACCAGACCGACACCGCGCCAATGGGAACCATCACGTACTTGCTTAATCCAAGGATATCCATAGACGCTGCCCACCCTGCGAAATTAGCGAGAGTTGTGCCGAAATTTGCGATTAGAAGCGCTGCCATCATATAGAATGTTGATTTTACGCCATAGTTTTCTCTTATGAGGTCTGAAAGCCCCTTGCCTGTGACAACTCCCATCCTTGCAACCATCTCCTGTATCACGACAAGCGCTACAGTCGTGGGTATCAAGGTCCAGAGCAGTGCATATCCGAATCTTGCGCCTGCCACAGAATAAGTGGTAATCCCGCTTGCATCATTATCTATATTCGCAGTTATTATTCCGGGTCCCATAACTGCAAGGAACAGGGCTATTTTCCTGTAGAGGCTCACACCTTCCTCCTCTTGCGTTTTGCCGCCGGCGGCAGAATCCTGTCAATAATATCATCCACCGCAACAATGCCGAGGATAAACCCTTCGCTGTCAACAACCGGAAGCGCGACAAGGTTATACTTTGATATAATACCGGCAACCTGCATCTCATCTGTCTCAGGCGTGACTGTCTTGAACTTGGTTACCATAATATCCGACAGCTTTGTTTCAGGCGGCGAGAGAAGAAGTTCCCTGAGCGACACCACACCTTTGAGTTTCTCTTCAGCATCCGTTACATATATGTAATAGATGGTCTCAACTTCTTCTGCATCTCTTCTGAAGCTTTCAATGGCTTCTTTTACGCTCGTTTCAGGCCTGTATGCTATAAACGCATTTGTCATAATACCGCCTGCTGTGTCTTCTTCATGCCCCATAAGTTCCTGAATGTCCTCTGCATCCTCTTTTTCAAGGCTGCCGAGAATCTCCTGCGCCTTTTCTGCGGACAGGTCGCTTATGACGTCAGCGGCTTCATCAGGAGGCATCTCCTCTATTATGTCAGCAGCCTTATCAGTATCCATCCCTGTTATTATTGCCGCCTGTGTACCAGGCTCAAGTTCTGAAAGCGCCTCAGCGGCAGTTTCTGCATCAAGGCCCTTAAACAGAATAGCGCCCTCTTTGCGAGAAACCTGGCTTATTATCGCCGCCAGGTCCGCCGGGTGCAGTTCTGCCACCATCTGCCTCGTAACCGTGAGCGATATCGCAGTAAGTTTTGGTTCCAGAGGCTGGATATAATTCCAGCTTATAAGATTATGCGGCAGGCTCATCCTGAGAAACCCCATCAAATCTTCTCCGCCTCTTTCAACTCCAAGCCTCCTCATTATTCCCCTCATCCCCACATCAACAGCTAAAAGCACGGCCTCTGTGTTAAGCCCTTCAAGCTTGACGTCGTTCACCCTCACAACCTTTGCTCCATTTGCGTCAACTATCTGCTTATCAAAAATATCCCTGGCCACCAGGAGGTCTTCCTCTCTGAGTTCGTAGGACTGAAGCCCTGCGCCGTAAATATTCGCAGCGATTATCCTTTTGTTAAATATGCTCAAATCACTCCAGGGGAGATTAAAGAGCTTTCTTTTTTTCTCTATGACAAGGCTTGAAATCTTCGGCAGCGGCTCGCCTTTAACAACAACCAGGTCCTTCACCCTGCCGAGTTCCTCGCCTCTCGGGTCCAGGACAGGCTTTCTTAATATTTCACTTACAAAAAGTTCGCTGAAAAACGGCATCGCTCCTCCGCAATGAAGTTTCTGTGCTTAGTGTCTGTGTCAGTAAGAAACTAACACTGGTAACCGACACTGACACTGCTTTTAAAGTATAGCTTACTGGTTTTTATTTCAGCAATATGAAAATATGGAGCAAACTTAGATTAGGGGACGGCAAGGCGAGTCCCGACAAGAGCGGGATTGAGCGGTTTTATGAACGGCGCCGATTAGTATACAATAGTTACATGACCTGGCATGAAGCCATAGGAAGAGCGCTGCTGATATTCTTATCCTTCGCCTTTATCCACAGTCTCTGCGTGACATCCTTCATTAAGTCTCAAACACAGAGGCTTTTGGGTGAAACATTCGTGAGGGTTTTTTACAGGTTCATCTATACCTGCTTCAGCGCCGTTACAGTAGTCCTTGCTATATATTTAATAAATATGCTCCCTGATGTTTATTTGTTCAGGGGGACTGCATGGTTCAGATGGGCCATGCATGCAATCCAGATTGCGGGTTTCATATTCGGAACGCTATCTTTTGAGGCGATAAATTCCTATGAGTTTGTAGGAATAACACAGGTCTGGAGATACATCACAAAAAGAGAGGTCCAAGGAGACGCTGAAGGGATAACACAGACCAGGCTTGTGAAGACAGGTATATATGGCATTGTCAGGCATCCGCTCTACCTTGCAGGGATTATAATCTTTACATTTGAGCCTAACATAACGAGGAACTGGCTTGCTGTGAGCATCCTCGCTGACGCCTACTTCGTCTTCGGAGCATTCATAGAAGAGAAACGGTTGATAAAGACTTTTGGAGATGAATATATTGAATACATGAAACGGGTGCCGGGGTTTTTACCGAAGATTTTATGAATCCAGATTTATGCAGAGGGGTTTTGCTGATTTTTTTATTATCCCTCTCTCTTCTGCCATGTCCAGAAGTTTCCTTACAGCGATTATCCCGTCATCACCTATATCAATTGAATAATCATTGGCATAGAGATTTATATGTTCACAAATAACCGAATCATTAAGCTCCTGTGAATGCTTTTTGATATATTTTTTAGGCTCATCCCTGCGGCTCATTGCATAAAGCACGCTCTCCCTTATAAGTCTTTCAGCCTTGCTTATAATAACGTTTCCAAGACTTCTCTTCGCGATAATGCAGCCCAATGGTATCGGAAGTCCTGTTTCTTTTTCCCACCACTCGCCCAGGTCCATAATCTTTTTCAGCCCATAAGATGGATAAGTAAATCTTCCTTCATGGATTATCAGCCCTGCATCAGCCTCACCTTTTTTTACCGCCTCCATAATCTTGTGAAACGGCATGTCAACGAAGTTCAAAGTTTGGAGTTCGGAGTTATGAGTTGATGCAAGATATAATCTCAACAAAAGAAAGGCAGTAGTAAGATTGCCGGGAATAGCAATTTTTTTATTTTTAAAACTCCAGACTCCAGACTCCAGACTCCTGACTACCAAAAGAGGCCCGCAGCCCCTTCCCAATGCGCCTCCAGAGCGTAAAAGACAGTAATCCTCACGCAGGTTACCGAATGCATTATATGAGACCTTTGTTATATCCAGTGCGCCCTTCACAGCCATCTGGTTCAGTGTCTCAACATCAAGGAGAATTTCTTTAAAATTTAAATCGCCGACGTCTATCTTCCCATGCACAAGGGCGTAAAAGATGAATGTATCATTCGGACAGGGGGAGTATCCAAGAGAAAGGGTTCTCATTTCAATGGACATCCTTCACAAATAGGTTTTGTTTTACAAAACATCTTTCCTACTCTCACAAACAACGCATGATACTCATTATAAAGTTTTACATCCTTTTTCAGAGATAAATGGAAAAGCTCCTGAAATTTATCGTATGCCTGGTCCTGCCCTAAAATATTATGCCTTGAGAGCGCCCTCTTAGTATATGCATCAATCACAAATATCGGCTTAGCCAACGCATAAAGTAAAATAGAGTCTGCTGTCTCGGGGCCAATGCCATTAACACTCAAAAGTTTTTTCCTGAGTGAATGCATCTCTTCCTTTCTCATATTCTTCATGCTTCCGTGATAATCCTTCATCAGAAAATCAATAAATGTTTTAAGCCGCTTTGCCTTGACATTGAAATAACCTGAGGGCTGTATTAATGAGGCAAGTTTTTTCACGGGCATCTCATGAATAGCCTTTACATTCAGGACTTCCTCCTTTTTGAGATTATTAATCGCCTTCTCTACATTCCCCCAGTTCGTGTTCTGTGTGAGAATCGCCCCAACTGCAACCTCAAAAGGCGTATCCCCCGGCCACCAGTTCTGCGGACCAAAGGCATTGTAGAGTTTTTTGTAGATTGAGAGGAGCTTTTTATTGTTCATACAAGCATAACTTTAAGATAATCTCTTAAGTCCTCTATCAGAACAACCTCGGATTCCCGGGCTTTTTTTCTATCATCTTTAACAACTCATTATAGGAAATAGTTTTAACGCCCAATGACTTTGCCTTACCCAGTTTTGAGCCGGGTTCTTCTCCGACCACAAGAAAACTTGTGCTTGCTGAAACAGCAGATGCTGCATGTCCTCCATTGGCCTCTATAAGGTCTTCAACTTCTTCCCTTGATTTTGGCATAGCGCCGGTAATCACAAATGTCAGGCCTTCCAATGGCGCTCCGCCTTTTTTCTCTGATATAAAGTCAGGATTGGTTATCTTTAGTCCGAGCTTTATCATAGAGTTGAGAAGATTAATATTCTTTTGGTCATTAAAAAACATCGCTGCCGAGGATGCTATTTTTTCGCCCATCTGCTTAATCTGCATAATCCTTTCGGGGGTTACCTTATACAGGTCTTCCAGTTTTCTGAAATTCTTCGCCAGGACCTTAGCGGCATATTCGCCCACATGAAGGATCCCGATACCAAACAGAAATTTAGAAAGCGTGGCATGTTTGGATTTTTCAACAGCGTCTATAAGATTCTGCGCTGATTTTTCAGCGAATCTCGGAAGCTCAAGCATGTCCTCTTTCTTCAGTTTATAGATATCCTCAAAGTGTTTTAAGAGCCCCCTTGAATAAAGCAATTCCACATTTTTTTCTCCCAAACCCTCAATATCCATGCCTCCTCTTGATGCAAAATGAATAATCTTTTCCTGAACCTGCGCAGGGCAGTGGAGTGAAACACATCTTACAGCTACCTCGCCTTCTTCTCTTACAACCTTTGAACCGCATGCAGGACATCTTTCAGGAATAGGAAATTTTTTCTCCTTCCCCGTTCTTTTTTCCTTGATGACCATAATCACGTGCGGGATAACGTCGCCTGCCCTTTCAACAACAACAGTGTCTCCAACCCTTATATCTTTTCTCTCTATCTCATCCCAGTTATGCAATGTTGAGCGCGACACTGTAACACCGCCAATCCTGACAGGCTCAAAAACAGCAAACGGGGTAATAACGCCTGTCCTTCCCACGCTGCCGTGAATCTCCTTTATCCTTGTAGTCCCATGATGCGCCTGGAACTTATAAGCCACAGCCCATCTCGGCTCCCTTGTCTTTACTCCGAGTTTCTGCTGAAGTCCAAAATCATTAACCTTTATAACAGCGCCGTCTATTTCAAAGGAGAAATCCCCTCTTTTTTCTTCAACCTCCTTTACGGCGTCTATGACCCTATCTATTCCTTTCACAGCCTTCATCTTCTCAGGAATTGGAAACCTTGATTCCTGAAGCCATTTGGCAAGCTCTGACTGGCTTCTGAACTCTATTCCTTTCACAGCTCCTATTCCATAGCATGCAAGATAAAGTTTTCTTGCAGATGTAATTGAAGGGTCAAGCTGTCTCACAGAACCTGCGGCTGCATTCCTGGGATTGGCGAATAACGGCTCGCCGGCTTTCTCCCTCTTCTTATTCAATTTCTCAAACTCATCAAGGTCCATATAGACTTCCCCTCTGATATCAATCTCTCCGGGCACCCTCTCTGCCTCTATTTTCATGGGGACTGACTTTATGGTCTTTATATTCTGCGTGACATCCTCGCCTTCATAACCGTCGCCTCTTGTAGATGCCCTGAAAAGCAATCCATCCTTGTAGGTAAGTTCAATAGCAAGCCCGTCGTATTTCGGCTCTACTGTATATTCAACCTCATCTCCTGTACCGAGCAGCTTTTTTATTCGCTTGTCAAATTCCTTTACCTCATCATGCGAAAAGGCATTGCCAAGCGAAAGCATCGGCTCTGTATGCTTCACCTTTTCAAATTTTTCGGCAGCAGGAGCGCCAATCCTCAGCGTAGGAGAATCAGGCAGAATGTAATCATATTTTTCTTCGAGTTCCTTAAGCTGCCGGTATAATTTGTCATATTCCTCGTCAGACATAACAGGCGAATCAAGGACATAATAACGGTAGCTGTGGTAATTAAGCTCCTTAACAAGCCTTTCTATCTTTTGCTTAATATCTTCAGAAATTTTATCCGGCATTAACTTTCCATCACCCCAACAAGAAATTTTAGGGCTGAAACAGCCGCCCTCTCCTTGATTTCTTCTCTCTTCCCATTTAATCTTAATTCCCTTACAAATGTTTCCCCGCCCAGGCTTACCGCAATATAAATAAGCCCTATATCCTTCCCCTCAAGCACATCAGGCCCAAGATTGCCTGTTGTTGAGACAGCGCATCCTGTCTTTGTCAACAAACACATTCTCTCTGCCATTTCTTTGGCTGTTTCTTTGCTTATAACCCCATGAGCTGCAATAGTCTTGGCTTGCAAGCCCAGTATCTTTTTCTTTGACTCGGCAGAATAAGTCACAACCCCTGCTTCAAAGAATGCGCCTGCGCCCGGAAGCAGTGTAATATAATGGCTGATGAGACCGCCTGTGCAGGACTCGGCAACTGAAAGTTTTAATCCTTTCTTTTTGAAGAGCTCATGCACCTTCCGAATAATTGTGAATGTTTCCTTGTCCATATCTGCTATAAATATATACTAATTCTCAGACATTTTAAATAGAAACAACTTTTGTGTTATCATCATTACCTATGGAAGAGAGGCTTCAGAAGATACTTGCAAAGATGGGGATTGCGTCAAGAAGAGGCGCTGAGGAAATCATCCTTGAAGAAAGGGTTACAGTAAACGGAAAGGCTGCAGTCCTCGGAATGAAGGCAGACCTTTCAAAAGACCATATAAAATTAGACGGGAAACTTCTTACAAAACCTGAGCCCAAGGTCTATCTGATGATAAATAAACCTAAAAACGTTTTGACGACCCTTGCAGAAGAGGAGGAAAGGCCAACCATAAAGGATTATTTAAGGAATATCAGATACCGGGTATTTCCCGTTGGAAGGCTTGACTTTGATTCAGAAGGACTGCTGCTTCTTACAAATGACGGCGATTTAGCATATTCAATTCTGCACCCTTCAAAAAAAATTCCGAAGACATATCATGTTAAAATAAAAGGCGTCATTGAGGATGAAAAATTAGATAAACTGAAAAAAGGGATAAGGCTTAAAGACGGACTTACCGCGCCTGCTAAAGTAAAGAAACTCAGAAAGGCAGAGGAAAACTGCTGGATTGAGATTACGATTTATGAGGGTAAAAAAAGACAGGTAAGGAGGATGTGCGAGCAGGTCGGACATCCTGTGCTTAAACTCAAGCGCATAAGAATCAACGGCATAGACATTGGAAATCTTCGCTCCGGAGAGTTAAGATATCTAACTCCGGATGAGGTTAAAAAGCTCAAGAAAGAGGTAATGAATGATTCGGGACAAAGGCTGCGGTGAACTCAGGGAATCTGATATAGGCTCAAACCTGAGCCTGGTCGGCTGGGTGTTCAGAAGGAGAGACCACGGAGGCCTCATATTCATAGATTTGAGAGACAGGAGCGGACTCTGCCAGGTCGTATTCAGCCCTGATATCGCAGGCAATTCGCATACTAACGCACATGACCTGAGGGGAGAGTATGTAATAGCCGTATCAGGCGAGATACGAAAAAGGCCCGAAGGCACTGAAAATCCAAATATTCCCACAGGCATAGTTGAGTTGTACGTCAATAAACTTGAAGTCCTGAATGAGGCGGCTCCATTGCCTTATAACATGGAGGAGGCTGCAGATGCAGGAGAGGCCTTACGGCTTAAGCACAGGTATCTTGATTTAAGAAGGCCTGAGATGCAGCAGAACCTGATGGTGCGGCATAAGATTACAAAGACGACAAGAGATTATCTTGATGAGAGAGGATTCCTTGAGATAGAAACACCGATGCTCACAAAATCCACACCGGAAGGCGCAAGGGATTATCTCGTCCCGAGCAGGATGAACCCCGGACACTTCTATGCGCTGCCGCAGTCGCCGCAGTTATTCAAACAGATATTGATGGTTGCCGGAATGGAAAAATATTTCCAGATAGTGAAATGCTTCCGCGATGAAGACCTCAGGGCAGACAGACAGCCTGAATTCACACAGATTGATTTAGAGATGTCATTTGCGGATAGGGAAGATATTCTATTACTCATGGAAGGGATGATGAAAAAGCTCTTCAAGGATATTCTCGGCGCTGATTTAGAGACGCCATTCCGGAGGCTGAGTTTTCATGAGTCAATGGAGAGGTTCGGAAACGACAAGCCTGATATGAGATTCGGGCTTGAACTCAAAGACATGGCAGACCTTGCGCTGAAGGGCGCATTTAAGGTGTTTCTTGACGCCCTGAATTCAGGCGGAATGGTTAAGGCGATTAACGGCAAAGGAATGGCAGGACTTTCAAGGAAAGAAGTTGACATGCTTACATCAGAGGCGCAGTCATTCGGAGCAAAAGGCCTGGCATGGATAAAAGTCAAGTCCTCCGCCAAAGGCGGATCAGGCGGAGGTTTTGAATCTCCTATAGCAAAGTTCTTCCCTGAAGATGTCTTAAAAAAGATGGCTGAAAGGCTTGGCGCTGAAGAAGGCGATTTGATGCTCTTTATCGCTGACAAGCCAAAGGTTACATACGATGTGCTAAGCAGGCTGAGACTTGAACTCGGGAAGAGGCTGAACTTAATTAAGCCGGGATACAAATTTGCATGGATAATTGATTTTCCGCTGCTTGAATGGGATGAAGAGGAATCAAGATTTCAGGCAATGCACCATCCGTTCACAGCGCCCATGAATGGGGATATAGAGAAACTGTTGACTGTTAATTTTTCTGATTCTCAACTTTCAACTTCTAACTTTCAACTTTTAACTTCTCTTAGGGCAAAGGCTTATGACATTGTTTTAAATGGTTATGAGATTGGCGGCGGCAGCATCCGTATTCACAAGCAGGACGTTCAAAAAAAGATGTTTGAGGTCCTGAATATCTCAGAGGAAGAGGCTAATATGAAGTTCGGCTTCCTGCTTGATGCGCTTAAATACGGCGCGCCTCCTCACGGCGGAATCGCCCTCGGACTTGACAGGCTCGTGATGCTCATGGTCGGCGCAGCATCAATAAGAGACGTTATCGCATTCCCCAAAACACAGAAAGCCGTCTGTATGATGTCGGGCGCGCCTTCAACAGTAGAACCAAAGCAACTGAGAGAGCTTTATATAAAGACAGATGCGCCCATAGAGTAGCCGCACACATCATGGAACAGCCCAAATCAAGGAATACAGCCAAAAAAAAATTTACCATAGTCTTAGTTGTCATCACATTTTTTATTGCGGCAATCATAATCACAAAATTTTATTTAAAGGCCATAGGCGGCTTGATATTTGCGGCAGTTCTTATTTATGCCGCATTATCTTTCGCAAGACTGTCCAAAGAAGAGAAAAAAGTTTTACCTGAGCCAGCCGGGAAAAGCGATAAAATATCTTTTGGCAAGTTGATACAACTTCTCCAATATTTGATTTACGGTCTAATCGCCGTTGCAATAATCAGATTGTTTATCCGGCAGTAGAAATAGATTAAGCAATCCTCTAATAACTAACTTCCTCGCATCAGCCGTAATCATGCACACAATTACCACCAAACAGCTAAAAGCCTCTTTCCTCTGCCCTTGTCATTCTTCCTCTTGCACATTTATAATAAATGCCTGAAATTAAAAGGAGAAAAACTATTTTGGAAGAAAGATACGACCCCCAAAAAGTTGAGCTGAAATGGCAGAAGTACTGGGCTGAGAGAAATATTTTCAAAACAGAACCTGATGCTTCAAAAAAGAAATTCTACTGTCTTGAGATGTTCCCCTACCCTTCAGGAAAAATACATATGGGCCATGTCAGAAATTATGCCATCGGCGATGTTATAGCAAGATACAAGAGGATGAGAGGGTTCAATGTCATCCATCCAATGGGATGGGATGCCTTCGGGATGCCTGCTGAGAACGCCGCGATAAAAGAGGGAATCCATCCGGCAAAATGGACCTACGAAAACATCGCATATATGAAGAAACAACTTAACAGAATGGGCTTGAGCTATGACTGGGACAGAGAGGTTACGACATGCAGTCCTGATTACTACAAGTGGAATCAGTGGTTCTTCCTTAAGATGTATGAAAAGGGGCTGGCATACAGAAAATCATCATTTGTGAACTGGTGCCCCTCATGTATGACTGTTCTTGCAAATGAGCAGGTTATTGACAATGGATGCTGGAGATGCGATACAGCCGTAATCAAGAAAGAGTTGGAGCAGTGGTTTTTTCGTATTACGCATTATGCGGAAGACCTGCTGAAGGCATGTGATGAATTAAAAGGCTGGCCTGAAAAAGTCGTCTTAATGCAAAAGAACTGGATTGGAAAAAGCGAGGGGCTTGAGGCTGATTTCAAAGTCATCGGGATGGACGAAAGAATCCGTATATTCACTACAAGGGCAGATACGCTGTTTGGCGCCACATTTATTTGCCTTGCGCCGACACACCCTCTTGCGGAAAAACTCGTATCTGATAAAAAATCTCTTAACAATATTAGAGAACACTACGGCAAAGAGGATGAAAAACTCGGACTCTTCACAGAGCGCTATGCAGCCAATCCTGTGAATGATGAGAAAATCCCCATTTATATAGCAAACTTTGTCCTGATGGAATACGGCACAGGAGCGATAATGTCAGTACCTGCGCATGACCAGAGGGATTTTGAGTTTGCAAAGAAGTATAATCTTCCGATAAGAGTCGTGGTAATTCCAGAACAACAGCCAAATCCCCCCTTACCCCCTTTTGCTAAAGGGGGGCGTGGGGGGATTACCAACTTCGGACTTGAAGCTGCCTTTGAAGAGGATGGAGTGCTTGTTGACTCTGGCTCATACAGCAGACTAAAAAGCGATGCTGCAAGAATTGAGATAGCAGAATTTGTTGAAGGCAGAGGATTAGGCAAAAGGGTAATAAATTACAAGCTCCGCGACTGGGGAATATCAAGACAGAGATACTGGGGAACGCCGATACCGATAATTTATTGTGAGAAATGCGGTCTTGTTCCTGTCCCTGAAAATGAACTTCCTGTAATCCTTCCCGAGGATGTGAAATTCACAGGCACAGGCGGTTCGCCGCTTGCAGACTCAGAAAAATTTATAAATACAAGCTGCCCTAAATGCAACGGCAAGGCCAGGCGCGAGACTGACACTATGGACACATTTGTTGACTCGTCATGGTACTTCATAGCATATTGTTTTGGAAAAGGAAAGATTGACTTTACTTCCGGCACAGAAACTTCACCCCCCTTTAATCCCCCCATTGGTAAGGGGGGGCAGCGGGGGGGTAGTCCCGCTCTCAGTTACTGGATGCCTGTGGACCAGTATATCGGCGGCGTGGAACATGCAGTGCTTCATCTCCTCTATTCAAGATTTTTTACCCGTGTCATAAAAGACCTGGGGTTCATTAACTCTCCGGAGCCTTTCGCAAACCTCCTCACGCAGGGAATGGTCTGCAAGGAAACGTTGAAATGCCCCGAGCACGGCTGGCTCTTCCCTGAAGATGTTAAGAATGAGAAGTGCGTGAAATGCGGAAAAGCTGTTGAGAGGGGAAGGGTTGAAAAGATGTCAAAGTCAAAAAAGAATGTCATTGACCCCGACTATCTCATAAACAAATACGGCGCAGATACATCAAGGCTCTTTTCGCTCTTTGCGGCGCCGCCTGAAAGAGACCTTGAATGGTCTGACCAGGGGGTTGACGGCGCATACAGGTTTCTGAACAGGATATGGGGAATAGTTTATAAATACAGGCGTCAGGCGCCAGGTGTCAGGTGTCAGAAGTTAAAACCTAACTCGTCACTCGTCACTCGTCACTCGTCACTGCTTCTACGGAAGACCCATCAGACGATAAAGCGGGTTACAAACGACATGGAGCGGGAATACCATTTCAACACGGCAATAGCCGCGCTTATGGAGCTTGTTAATGCTCTAAGTTCGTTTGAGCCGAAATCGGAAGAGGACCGGAAAATATTAAAATTCGGCATTGAGACGCTTCTGCTTTTGCTTTCTCCATTTTCTCCACACATATCGGAAGAACTGTGGGAGTCCCTGGGCAACAAAAAAAACATACTTGAACAGAGATGGCCTTTATGGGATGAGAACATAGCAAAAGAAGAAGAGATAGAACTCGTTATTCAGATTAACGGCAAAGTAAAGGCAAAGATTATGATAGCTGCGGGGCTGGCAGACGAAGAAGTCAGAGGGAAAGCTCTTGACGAACCCAGGATACAGGAAATTATAAAGGGGAAAACACTTAAAAAAGTCTTTATTGTTAAAGGCAAACTTGTTAACATAGTAATATGAGACTAAAAGTTCAAAATTTTATGTTACTGTCTACTGTCTACTGTTTACTGTTTACTGTTTTTGGCTGCGGTTATACATTACAGGGGAGAGACACACTCCCCTTTACCTCTGTCAAAATAGGCAGGATTGAAAACAGGACATTTGAACCAAAATTAGAAGATAAATTTCAGAAAGCGCTTGCTGATGAACTCATAAAAAACGGAATAATGATTTCAAAGAGCGCAGGGCATGTAATAAGCGGCACAATAAATGATTTAACCCTTAAACCTCTCTCAGAAAAAGAGGGAGTAGCATCCGAATACGAGGTGCTCATAAAAGCCAGGTTCTTTCTTACTTCCCCTGACGGAAAGGTCAAAGAGTTAAGAAATAGCGGGGTTTTTACTGTATCTTTTCCCGGTTCAGGCAATATAGAAAGCATAGTTGCGGCAAAGGAGCAGGCAGCGGAAACTGCCATGAGAAATCTGGCTTCCGAGATACGCGCCGGATTAGTATATCAATGATAAAGATTCCGAAAAGAATCAAAACAGGCATTCTTATCGGTTCTCTCATAACACTGCTGTTAGCAGCGGCGGCATTCATTAAATTACCTTTATTTGAGGCGCTTGAAGAAAAACTTTATGATTACAGATTCAAGATACGGGGGCAGGTAAAACCTCCGGATAATATTGTTATCGCCGCCATAGATGAAAAAAGCATTGAAAAACTCGGGAGATGGCCGTGGAGCCGGGACAAGATAGCAAAACTGGTCAAGAATTTATCTGACGCCGGAGCAGAGATAATAGTCTTTGACATTATTTTTAGCGAGCATGAAAAAAATGACGCCATACTTGGCAAAACCATAAGCAGAGCAGGAAATGTCCTGCTGCCCGTGGTCTTTGACTTTGAAAAAAAATTAACTGCGCCTGAGAATAAATCCCTCATAAACTCAGCATACCGCTCTGTGATGAACCCTGAAATGTTCAACAGATACAATCCGATAACAGCAATGAGAACCCTTACTCCCGTCTATCAGCTCTCCAGAGAAGCAAGCGGGCTGGGGCATATAAATATGTTTCCTGATAATGACGGAACTCTGCGGTGGGAATCTCTTGTAATCTACTATGAAGGCTATCTTTATCCGTCAATTACACTTCAGGCCTCGGCGTTTTATCTTGGAATCCCTCAGGAAAAGATTATTCTTAAGGCGGCGGAAGGCATTCAGCTTGGCAAGAGATTCATACCAACAGACAAATGGGGCAGAACCCTTATCAACTACTACGGCGAAGAGCGGACATTTAAACATATCTCCATCTCGGATATTTTAGACGGCCGCGCAAAACCCGAACTCCTGAAGGGCAAAGTCGTCCTTATTGGAGCAACTGCGGTCGGAATCTATGACCTGAGAGTAACGCCTTTTTCTCCTGCAATGCCGGGGGTGGAAAAACATGCAAATGTCATCGCAGCCGTTCTTGAAAATAAATTTCTCAAAGCCGCATCTCCTGTTGTCAATATCATCATAATCATCTTGACGGGTTTTTTATTTTCACTTGCCGTCTCAAGATTTAAAGCGCTTGGGGCATCCGCAGCTGCCGGGCTGTCTCTCATGCTTATATTCTCGGCGGCCTACTACGCATTTGCAGCAAAAGGCCTCTGGATAAACGCTGCATACCCGTCAATCAATATCCTGCTGATTTTTATCAGCATTACAGCCTACAATTACGCCAGAGAGGAAAAATACGCAAAAAAGATGAGGGCTATGTTTTCAAGCTATGTTACAGAAAAAATCGTGGATGAATTAATCAGAAATCCCGACATGGCAAAACTGGGCGGTGAAAGAAGAGAGATTACAATCCTGTTTTCCGATATAAGGGGATTTACGTCCTTCTCGGAAAAGCATTCTCCTGAAGAGGTTGTTGCCATACTCAATGAATATTTGGGGGCCATGACCGAGATTGTTTTTTTCTGGGAGGGGACGCTTGATAAGTTCGTAGGCGATGCGATTGTCGCTTTCTGGGGAGCTCCCATGCCGCAGGAAAACCATGCGGAATTGGCCATAAAATGCGCTCTTGGCATGGTCAAAAAAATAGAGGAACTTCAACAGAAATGGAAATCCGAAGGCAAGCCTGTTCTTGACGCAGGCATAGGGATAAATACAGGCGAAGTGATTGTGGGAAATATCGGGGCGGAAGGCAAAAAAATGGACTATACAGTAATTGGCGACCATGTAAATCTGGGTTCCAGAGTGGAATCGCTCACCAGGAAGTACAACACACATATCCTTATAACCGAGTTCACTCTTAATAAAATTAAGAGCCGTGTAGAAATGGATAAAATCTACCGCGTATCCATCACAGGACTGGAAAAGGTGATAGTTAAAGGCAAGGAAAAACCCGTAGAGATTTTTGAACTTAAATCCATAGCAGAAGGGGCGTCCTGCATCACAGAAGTTGAGAAGCAAAATGTTGTTTGCTTAAAAGAAAAATAACTGCCTGCCCTTTAGTCCTGCGGTCCGCTAATGCTAAAATATTTCACGCCTATGCTACGGCAGTATAAATCCGGACTTCATTTCTCCTATTGCCTTGCCGTCAAAAGTCCCGGAGGAGCTGCCTGTCATCTTTCCTATCATAATGCCCACAGTATCGTTATTAGCGCCAGAGGCGCCATTTTTAATCTCTGCGCCTGCTATAGCTGTGCTGCTGCTAATTGCCTTTACGCCGCCTTCAATCTTTGCTGCAAAACTGGTGCTGATAGAAGTGGTCCCGTTTATCGTCCCGTTTATATCGCGCAGGTTTCCTATTGCTGTTGAGGCGCTCCAACTTCCTTTGACATTTACATCAAAAAGTCCGCTTCCAGGCGTCAGTTCTATCCCCTTGCCGGCTAAGCCCGAGGTAACCGATATACTGCCTACTACAGTCTGCGAAGCATTCTTCAAATCTAAACTCTGGCCTGTATTTATTGATATATCAAAGGTCCTGAGAGCGGTCTCTGTTATAGGGACAAAAAACTCGGGCCTGGCGCCCGGGAGCGTTGGGATTACACTGCTGAATACTTCCCAGAACGGCCTGGAGCCGTCCCAGAATATGCCGTCATTGGCATAGGAAAAGGTGCCGCTCTGCCCTGTCCTTGAACCCGTATTGTTATTGTAAAATACATTTGAATAACTGCCGGTAAGCCCGCCCATATACCAGTATTTCTTTGAGCCGTCCTCTATCCAGCCCATAACTCCGCCGTCCCATTTTTTATCAGAAACAGAAATGCCTCCGGCGCTGCCTCCGTAAAACGGCTTGCCTTCAGATGTATTGCCTGAAAAAAAGAGATGGAAGGAATCATCACTGGCAGGATACACGGGAGAAGCGGATTTGCCCGCGTCCCAGGCATAAGAGCCGTTTATATCTAAATGGTAATATCCTCCCTCAAGTATTGTCTGGTTAAACGAACCGGATATGGAGCCGCCGCTCTGAATAACTGCGGCGGTGTCATGGGAATTGTAAGGCGAGCCTTCAAACCACTCTATTTCTCCATCCAGAATGCCGGCTGATACATTGAATGATTTATTTAACGCAATAGTTGTAATAGGTATCAGCGGAGGCGGCAGTATTGTAAACCCTTCAGGCGGAGGCGGCAAAAGCCCGCTGGTTCCGGGTGGAGGCGGCAAAAGAGCAAAGTCCGCATCTACCGGAGGCGCAGCAGGAGGCGGCGCTTTCTCTCCTTTTTTACCTCCGGCATTTTCGTCTTTCCCGGGTTCAGCCTCTGTCTTTTTATCAGCGGGTGGAGCAGGAGGTGTCGTTCCTTCCTGTTGTTTTTTGTATTCCCTTTCACTGTACGGCCTTTCTGAAGGTGGAGCGCCTGTTACTGCCTCGCCAACCTTGCCTGCAGTAACCACCACCGAGCCGAGAGGATTTGAAAAATTCACAACGCCCTTTTTTACATAAACCCTCTCTACGCCGTCTGTATAAAGTATTCCCTCGGTCCCTCTCACCCCCGCAACTGCCGTCCTGGTCTTCATTTCAAACTTGCTGCCTGAGGCATGATAAACCGGTTTTGGAATAATAAATCCTGTCTTGCCTCTGTAAAGTTTTAAAGACGCCGCCCTCTTTTTCTCAGCCGGTTTAAAGAGGTATTCGTCTATGCCGAGCCTGGATTTTGGTCCGACTGTCATTACGCTGTTGTCAATAAAGGTAATCTCTGCCTTACCATCGCTCTTGGTCCTGATAATATCTCCCACATTTACAGTATCTCCAGGTTTTACCGTTACAGCCGCAGCGGTTCCAACCCTCAGCACATCCACCCTTCCGGCAACCTTTGTGAGTTTCCCGGCCGCCTGGGCAGCTTCAGCATTGCCAATCAATAGTGAACAGTGGACAGTGAATAGAAAGAAGAAAATAATGAGCAGCGAGTAACGGGCAACGAATTTAAAGATGAAAGTTCGTTTTTTATTATTCACTATGACTTCCGGTTCTTGACTCTTAACCCTTGGCTCTTTCACGGCTGCCTCCCTTAAAACCTTAACTCCATGTTTGCAGAGTAAATATTCTTTCTGTATTCATACACGCTTATATTTGAATCCGTGTCCATATAGGTATAACTCACGCCTATATCCAGAGACTTCATAAGTTCATAGCTCAATGATGTTTGAACGGTGTAATTGTCATCCCTTCGTTTCTTTTTGTAAACATTATAAGTATTTGAATAATTCTGGCGGTATGCCTCAAGATAAATATTTGCCTTAAGCTTGTTGTTTATTAATGGATAGAGAAGTCCTGTGGACGCCTTAAATCCCATATAATCCCAGTTAGCGCCGTCAGCGTCGTTTATATCATCCTCCACCCTGATATTAAATAAGCCGTTCCCCTTTGAAAAGGTATAGATATAACCTACGCCGGATGAAACATTATTGGCGTCCCTGTCTTCTTGCTGACTTGGATATGACCCGAACTTCCTCTTATTATATTCCCGGTCATATTCATCCTTCCTGTATTTTAAGAAAACCTGTCCCAGATGGCCCTCCTTAATAAGAAAGGTATGCGAGGGGCCGACTGTAACGGACTGCTTATATTTTATATAATCAACCTCTAAATAGTTAAAAGACAACAAAAGGCTCGTAATGCTTTTTTCCGTATTGTATGCAGGCATCAGAGACGCCGTATGACTCACCGTATCCTGGCTGAAAATTGTTTCGCCTGCTGTCGTCTTAGGATAATCGCTTTTCCCGTATTGCGTCACGCCAAGCAAATACGAGGCCTTCATATTCCACCGCCCCTTTGAGAAAACAGTATATTCGCCGAGTAACGAATAAACATTCTTCCAGTCCTCCGCCTTGGGGACATCCACCAGAGACTGAATATTAGGGGTAGTCAGCACATTATCGTCATACTGTCTGCTGTATCCAATTATAATCCTGTAAGGCGGCGGTATCTTTTCAATCGCCTCAAGATAGTCCTTTGAAAATAAGGCCCAGTCAGAAGTCGGGTCTACCGTCAGCAGCCCTTTAAATATCTCCTTTGCCTTTTTGAATTTCTTCTCCTGAAGATACGCTGAGGCTATCTGGAAATCCGCCTGCTGTTTGAGTGAAGGCTCTAATTTCTTCGCCTTATTAAACGCCTGAATTGCCTCAGCGGGCTTTTTCAGCTTAAGGAGAATCATGCCTTTCAGATAATTTGACTGGCCGGAGCGGACGCCTTTTTTAATCGCATATTCAACAGCATCCAGAGCCTCTTTATACTTCCCCATTCCGAAAAGAACATCCGCAAGCAGGAATTTTACCTCTGCCGCCTTCGGGTCAAGAATCAGCGTTTGTCTGAAAAACCTCACAGCATCGGAGTAATTCTGCATCTCCCTGTGGGTAAGCCCGAGAAAAAATGTAATCCTTGCGTCTATCGGGTTTTCCTTATATCCTTTCTCAAAAAATTCAAGAGCCTCTTCATAGTTCTCATTCTTAAACTCGGCAATGCCTTTTTCAAGAAAATTATCAGCGGCATAAACTGATGCAGAGCCGCAAAAGAGACACAGCAGCGCGGCAGCCAGATAAAAGACACTAATCTTTTTCACTGATTTCCTCTCTCCTTTGTCCGAGCAAAATTTAATGCTATATATATAGGGCAAACTCATAGAAAATGTCAAGACTTTTTACATGCGTTTCTGCCTTCAGGCAGACTCATACTAAAATCCACCTGTGCTAAAATATATTAACAATGAGCATTAAAACCTTTTTGCAGGAAATAGACCAGGGACTGACTTCGCCCGCCTATCTTCTATATGCAGCTAACGAGTATATGATAGAAGAGGCGCTGTCCGCAGTCAAAAGGACAATCCCGGAGACAGAGCTGCCTTTCAATTTCAATGTTTTTGACATGGATTCTGCCGACAGCATCCCGACCGCAGTGGAAATAATTGACAACTTAAATACAATCTCTTTTTTCGGAAGCCGCAGATATGTAGTTGTCAGGAACCTTCAGAAAATTTCTGCAAAGGAGTTTAAAAAATTCCAATCCTACGCCGCCAATCCGTCGCCAAACTCGGTTTTTCTAATGTCCTATGCCGGGGCATTAAAAAAAGAAATGAAAGAAAGCGCGAAAGGATTAAAGCCCATCTGCCTTGATATGCGAGCGAGTGATATGCCTATATGGATAAAAGAAAAGCTAAGGCAAAAGGGCATTACAATTAAAGACGATGCTGTGGGATACCTTATCGGGGTTGTCGGAGACGATATAGGGCTTCTGTCAGCGGAGATTGAAAAACTTGCGTCAATCGGAAATGAAACAATTACAATAAGCGCCATAAAGGAAATTGTTGAGGGAAGCAGGGATTACAGCGTTTTTGACCTTACAAATGCGCTGAGAGAAAAGAATGTCGAAAAGGTGTTCAGGATATACAGAACGCTGGCTGAGACAACAGAACCGTATAGCCTTTTAGGCGCGATAAACTGGCATTACTGCAAGATGTCCATGCAGGCTGCCCCGAGCCGCTCGGGGCAGCGGAAAGACTTTTCCAGAGCATTTGAACTCCTGAACAATGCCGATATACAGATAAAAACATCAGGCGGCGCCTATCCGATAGAACACCTGCTGGTCAGACTGCTGCAGCTTTGAGAACTGTATTTGCCAGCCTTGAGAGTCTTGATATTTTCCTGGAGGCTGTATTCTTGTGTAATACGCCTTTTGAGACAGCCGAATCCACAGTCCTGATTGTCTCTCTCAAAAACTTTTTTACTTGTTCCTGATTTTTTTCGCCTGCTGCTTCCTCAATCTTTTTTGAAAGCGTTTTTATTTTTGAGCGGATAGAGGCATTGCGCAGATTGCGCTCCGCCGCCTGCCTTCCTCTTTTGAGCGTTGAAAGATTTTTCTTTTTTGCTGCTTTAGCCGGCAATTCTTCCTCCTTATAGGTCCGAGACCCCGAAAAATTTAGTCATATTTTTTAACATAATTTTAGTTATAAAATCAACCTTTTTATGTTAAAATCTTACACCATGAAAAGATACAAGCCTGTCTCGCTGAAAAAGTTAAAGACATATCCCATCTCAAAAAGGAAGAGCAAGGTCGAGATTTCACTGGCGGCGGCTCCGCATAAACCGGGCAAGTCGTTCACCGATTTTATCCATAACCTGCCTAACATACTTGCAGCAAGGGATTTCAGGGCAGTTGTGAGGGCCATAATAAATGCAAGAAAAAACAAAAAACCTGTAATCCTCGGAATGGGAGCGCATCCGATAAAAGTGGGATTATCCCCTCTTATCATTGACCTTATGAAGCGTGGGATTATAACTGCAATTGCAACAAACGGAGCATGCATTGTTCATGACTTTGAACTTTCATTCATCGGACAAACCTCGGAGGATGTTGCAGAGAAACTGTGTAAAGGCGCCTTTGGAATGGCAAAAGAAACAGGCGGATATACTAATAAAGCAATAAACGCAGGGGTCAAAAAAGGATATGGCATAGGGAAATCGCTTGGCGAAATGATTCAAAATTCAAAATTCAAATATAAAGATATGAGCATCTTTGCAGCAGCTTATAATCTTGGACTTCCGGCAACCGTCCATATTGCCATCGGCACAGACATAATCCACATGCATCCGCAGGCGGATGGCGCATCAATCGGCGAGGGAAGCCTCAGAGACTTCAAACTCTTCACATCCGTGGTATCTGATTTAGAAGGAGGCGTTTATATAAATTTAGGCTCTGCCGTCATTATGCCGGAGGTTTTTTTAAAGGCATTAACAATCGCAAGAAACCTTTGCAGCAAGGTTGAAAATATCACCACTGTAAATATGGATTTTATGCAGCACTACCGGCCGACTCAGAATGTCCTCAGACGCCCCACGCTGCAAAAAGGCTGCGCCTATGCCCTCACAGGCCATCATGAGATAATGTTCCCGCTCTTGGCAGCGGCAGTGATTGAGGGAATCTGAAAAATTATTAGTAACTTCAATTAAACATTCCCCCTGCTCTAACCCTGTCGTCATTTGTCACATCCAAGATTCCGGTATCTCTCTATGTAATCATTAGCGACTTTTATAGAGTCAAGAGAAAGATACTTCGCATACTCTATAACATAACCTCTCAGATAAACCTCTGCCGGAAGGGACGAAAATTTCTCGCGTTCTATATCTTCAAAATACTGCTTGCGGATTTTTGTGAATGACGCCATATCTTTCAGGTTAACCCCAAGTTTTTCCCTTATCTCTCTTAACAATCCGCCGCTGAATGACTTAATGCCGGATATATACTGCTTTAGTTCTTCACTCACAACAAAAGACGGTTTCTCGCTGCCTGCGGGGTCAGTGTCTTTATTCTCAAAAAAGTCGATAAGTTTTGTGTATGCCTCTTCTACCTGTTCCACTATGTCATGCCGCTTTTCTTCGGATAATTCATAGGCGATGGCAGAAGTTACAACAGAGTCATTTGAATACAATGCTTTTAGATGCAGATATGAACTCCTCACCTCTGACAGGGGGGCGTCAGGACTGAGTTCAAGCGCTTCAAAATATTTTTTACAATCTTCTGTGGGCATATTTATCGGTCATTACTGACGCCTGCCTGCCATCCCTGAGATTTTCCGTAAGCTTCCCTATCTCTTTTGCGACATGCGAAAATGGATGCGTAAGCATAAAAGGCAGCCTCTTGTTAATGCACCTTAACACAGTCTCATCGTATTCTATATGCCCTGCATACATGGCATTAAAGCCGAGAAATTTCAGGCACACACTTTTAACAGACACTCCAATCATAGTTTCCCTGCCGCTTCTTATTTGATTCAGGACTATATATATTCTGAAGGATGATAATTCCTTTTCAAGAATATCCCTGATGTGAGTAGATGTGCCCATAAGGTGGTCAACAACATCCTTAAGGTGTTTTATGCCATGCACATCCCGGTTCTTCCAGACGTCCTGAATCATATCCTTCAGCCCGTGCGCGCCGAGGGTAATCTTAAGTTTCCGGAAAAAAACATTTTTAACGAAGTGATACATATTCTCCAGAGCTGTAATCTCGGCCGTTGTGACAACTATCATCTTATCGGCCAGCAAAAAAGTGTCAATAGTATTATTATGCGAGCCTGCTCCGAGGTCAATGAGAATATAATCCGTATCAATCTCCTTAATCTGCCTGAAGAGCTTGAGTTTTTGCACATACTTGATATTTTCGGAATCAAGTGAACTGAGAGTCCCCGACACCAACCCCATATCAGGGATACTGCAGTTTACTATGATGTTATTGAGCGGCACCTTCTTTTCAAAAAAATCGGTGAGAGAATTTCTGGGCTTGCTTACTCCAAGGAAGGTATGGAGATTCGCTCCTCCAAGGTCGGCGTCAATCATGACAACCCTTTTCCCCTTTGAAACCAGATGCGTACCTATGCCGCTTGTGACGAAACTCTTCCCTGTCCCGCCCTTGCCTCCGCCAATAGCCCATATCTCGCATCTCTTATCCTGCGCGCCGTTATTCATAAATTATGTTAACAGTTTTTATACGATAAAAGCTGATATATAGTCAAGCCCTGCCCAATCCCGCAATGCCTTGTTTTGTCTGTCATTGCGAGTCCCGAGCAGCTCGGGGCGTGGCAATCTTATCGTCAAAGGCTTGAGATTGACCTTCACCCCAAAAAGTCTTTGACTTTTTGGGGACCCCGGCTTCGCTTCACTCGCAATGACAATTTTCTAAATCAGAATGCTGATAAAACCTTACAAACTAAAAAGGGGGTGTTTCCGATGAATCTGGAAACACCCCCTTTTAATCTCAGCCTTAAATCTCTTTTACAGCAGCGGGACAATTAGAAGCGCAACGATATTAATAACCTTTATCATCGGGTTAATTGCAGGGCCTGCTGTGTCCTTGTAAGGGTCGCCAACCGTGTCGCCTGTAACAGAGGCTTTGTGTCCTTCGCTCCCCTTCTTATGAACGACGCCTTTGTCGTCGGTAACGCCTTCTTCAAAGGATTTCTTGGCATTGTCCCACGCGCCGCCGCCGCTTGTCATGGCGATAGCCTGGAAGAGTCCGGTAAGGATGCTGCCGATAAGAACTCCGCCGAGCGCTTCCCTGCCAAGGGTAAGGCCAACTACGATAGGAACAACAACAGGGATAAGAGCAGGAACCATCATCTGCTTGATAGCGCCTTTTGTGACAATGTCAACGCACTTGCCGTATTCAGGCTTGCCTGTTCCTTCCATGATGCCCTTTATCTCTCTGAACTGTCTTCTCACCTCTTCAACAATACTGCCTGCCGCCTTTCCAACAGCCTCCATAAGAAGCGAGCCGTAGTAATAAGGAAGAAGTCCGCCAATGAAAAGACCTGCCAGAACCATCGGGTTTGAAAGGTCAAAGTAAAGCTGCGTGCTAAAGGACCTTGAATACTCCGCAAAAAGAACCAGCGCTGCAAGCGCTGCCGAGCCTATAGCATAACCCTTTGTAACAGCCTTTGTTGTGTTTCCGACTGCATCCAACGGGTCTGTGATTTTACGGATATCTTCAGGCAGTCCAGACATCTCAGCGATACCGCCTGCGTTGTCTGTTATTGGCCCATACGAGTCAATCGCAACAACAATTCCTGTCATTGAAAGCATTGAAACTGCTGCCAATGCAATTGCAAAAAGACCGCCCGCCGCATCACCGGCAAATCCACCGCCCAGAGAATATGCGCCGAGGATTGAGGCGACGATAACTATAACAGGCGCAGCGGTTGACTTCATGCTGACTGCGAGGCCTGCTATAACGTTTGTGCCGTGACCGGTCAGACTGGCCTTTGCAATGTGTTTCACCGGGGGATACTTAGAAGCAGTGAAGTACTCGGTTATAACCACAATCAGTCCGGTCAGGACAAGGCCGATAATTGCCATAAGGAAAACATTCCACTGTGTAAATGAAGGGTGAGAGGCCATTGAAGCCGCATCTACGCCTTTCAGAAATTCACCTGTCACAAAATAAAATACTATTGCCGCAAGAACTCCGGCAACGGCAAGCCCCTTATAAAGGGCGCCCATAATATACTGGCTCTTGCCGAGTTTTACTGCAAAGGTTCCTATAATAGAAGCGATAATTGATATTCCGCCGAGGAGCATCGGAAACTCAATCCAGCCGCTGCCTACGCCAAAAACCGTCTTTGCCAGGAGCATTGCTGCAACGAGCGTAACTGTATATGTTTCATAAAGGTCGGCTGCCATACCTGCGCAGTCGCCTACGTTGTCGCCTACGTTATCGGCTATAACCGCAGGATTTCTCGGGTCATCTTCAGGAATTCCCGCTTCAACTTTTCCAACAAGGTCCGCGCCTACGTCAGCAGCCTTTGTATAAATACCGCCTGCGATACGGGCAAATACGCTCATGAGTGAACAGCCGAACCCGAGGCCTACGAGAGCATGGAAGGCCATCTCAGGGTCTGCTGCCTTTGCAATAGTATAAAAACCCGCAAGTCCTATAATTCCGAGGCCCACGACCATAACGCCAGTTACCGAGCCGCCTTTGAACGCCAGGCTAAGCGCAGCCTGAAGCCCTTTGTGCGCAGCCTGTGTGGTACGTACATTTGCGCGAACCGTAACCCACATACCCACAAAACCGGCAAGGGCGGAACCGACTGTGCCAACGATAAAGCCAATAGCCGTCCAAATGCCGAGATTCATCGCCGCGATAAGGACCACGAGGACCACTGCAACCATCGCTACTGTCTTATATTCGCGTGTCAGGAACGCATATGCGCCCTCTTTAACAGCATTTGAGATTTCCTGCATTTTAGCGCTTCCGGCATCCTGCTTTGATACCCACATTGCGGTGAGCACGGCGTATATAATGCCGAGCAATCCGCAGCCTAAAGCAAAAAGAATTGTTGAACTCATCTCTCCTCCTTCGTAAAAAAATTTAAATTAGAGTTTAAAATTATAAGTCAAAAACTTTCCGATTTAACTCTTAATTCTTCACTTACAACTTTTAATTGCTTTGCCGCCTCACCTCCTCCTCAATCAGTTTTCAGTCCAACTTTTAACTTCTTAACTTGGTATTATCCCCCTGTAATGTAATCCTTCAGATAATGAAGTTCTGCCTCCAGACTGCTGACCTTGGATTTTACAATATCACGAATAGATACAACGCTAATGACCCTCCCATGTTCTACCACAGGCAGATGCCTTATATTCTTCTCTATCATAATCGTCATAGCATAATTTACGTCATCATCCGGAGTTGCCACCAGAATATCCATGGTCATTACTTCTTTTATATTTATCTTATCACAGGCAACATCTTCCTTCCTGCCCCAACATCTCAAGGCGTCGCGTTCTGTAAACAATCCAACAGGTTCGCCTTCTTCCATCACTAATACTGCGCCAATATTCCTTTCTATCATTTTATCAATTACCGTTTTAACAGTAACAGCGCCATCAACTGCAATTACCTCAAGCCCTTTATCTTTTATGATATCTCCTATCGTCATCATTCCCTCCGCATTAAACCGCTATGTCCCTGTTTGCCATTTTAGAATAGGCAATTGCCAGTGTTCTGTATCCCATGTGCGCAAGCTTTGAGTATGGAAAATACGCTATGACATAAAAGACAAAAAGGAGATGCACGAAATACATCGGATACGCAATTGATGAGACGCCCATTAACCTGATTATCTCGGTAAGCGCGCCTGTAACGCCGAGCAGCAATATCATGCCTGCAAATGTCCAGTCAAAAGACGAGTTCCTGTATTCGTATCCTTTATTCTTTAAACGGTTAAAAACTATGAGCAGGGTTCCGGCCAAAAGAGCTAATGCGCTTATATTCGCAAGCCATTTCATCGGGTCTGCGAGAGATATGGGAGAGTGTTTCTTGTAGGGCTCAGGCAGATAATAATAAATCGTTATCCATATTGTTGTGATGGCAAGGCCTGCAAACGCATAGAAGACAAGAAGATGACCGTTCTTCCGTCCGGCATTTGCCTCGCATTTGCCAAACCTTGAATGTTTCAGGAACTCAACAAGGGTTTCAATAAGCGCGGGGAAAAAACCCTTTGAATAGGGCTGTGAGCTGCCCTTAGAGATATTATTCCAGAATCTGGAAAGACTTGACAGATAGGAAATGCCTGCCAGAATAACCGCTGAAATAAAAATTACTTCTATATACCTTATCGGGAAAAACTTTGAGTAAACAATATCTCCGTCCGGGATTCCAAGATGGCCGGTCAATCCAAGCACAGCTAAAAACAGTATAAACGGTATTGCAAGAGCGGCAAGCGTCATCTTCGGCTCGGTGACTATCTTACCCATGAACCCGGGGACTGCGTTTTCCTCTATTGATTTCTTCCTCATCACAGCAAGCACATCACCGGGCTTTGCGCCTCTCGGACAGTATTTTGTGCAGTCATCACAGTTATGACAAAGCCAGATATCCGGATTGTTCAGGAGCTTATCCTTAAGCCCCCACTGCGCATAAATCATCTCCTTCCTCGGAAACGGCCTGTCTTCAGGGGTCACATTGCATACAACAGTACATGTGGAGCACTGGAAACACTTCTTTAATGACTCCCCACCGCTATTAATTATCTCTTTAACAAAATCCAAATCCGGATTAATTACTTTTGCCTCTGCCATGTATTCCTCCTCTTTTTTATAAAAGGTTTCAGGTTCTAGGTTTTAGGTGTTAGCTCTTGGTCTAACACCTGACCACTAGCACCTAACACCTAAATTAGAATCCCTTATACGGGTTAGGACCGAACCCCTCCAGTTTTTTTATAAACTCGTCTAATATCTTTGGTATTTTGTAATATTCGGCGATAGACACCTGTTCCATCTGGACCCTGCCGGACTCGAGCTTTAGTCTGTCAAGTGTTTCCGCAACCTTTGACAATCTGATTTTCGCCAGGTAGCTTCCTGTTGCCATATGGCACTGGTAATCATCGCCATATTGACATCCCATGATGAGTATGCCGTCAATACCCTTTGAAAGGGCGTCAGCCACCCATACTAAATTCATTGAGCCTGCGCATCTCAGAGGGACTACCCTGACAAAAGAATTATATTGGAGCCGGTTAAGTCCCACCATGTCCAACGCCGGATAGGCGTCATTTTCACAGGCAAAAACTATTACCCTCGGCTTCTCCTCTTCTTCTTCGGGCACCTCTATATTTTTTACCATATTCCCTATCATATCAACTGAATAGTTTTTGAAAGAGATAATCCTCTCCGGACATGCGCCCATACAGATTGCACATCTTCTACAGCGGGTTGGATTATAAAGCGGATTAGCCTTTTCGTCTTCATTAATAGCGCCAAAAGGGCACTCCTCTGTACATCTCTTACACTGGGTACATTTCTGCATAAAGAACTCTGCATAAGATATATCTCCAACCCTCGGATGCACAGCCTCTCCCCTGGATGTTAATTCAACACACTGGATTGCCTTAAGAGCTGCGCCTGTGGCGTCTGCTACGGTTGAAGGAATATCCATAGGAGCCCTTACAGAACCGGCAGCGTAAACACCTGTTCTTCGGGTTTCATATGGAAAACAGATAAAATTGGAATCAGGATAACCATTAATGAGAGCCGGCGCCTCTCCTCCCTGTCTGTATTCGAGATTTAAGATGTCTGTTTCAATCATCACATAAGGAATAAACTCATCCCCGGGTTTTACGCCTGGCGGCAGTATTTCCTCGCCGAGTGCAGATACAGGAACCATGCCGGTTGCCAGAACAACCAGGTCCGCATTCACCTGGATTTTTTCACCCAGGAGGGTATTTTCTACTTCTACCGCAAGGTTCTTATTTTCATCCTCTGTAATGCCTTTGACGTCTCCTTTTGTCAGGAATACCCCTGCATCATTCTGCATACTCTTATAAAAATATTCATAATGTCCCGGCGTCCTCATGTCCCTGTAGAAAATGTAGACCTTTGAATCAGGATACTGATTCCTTATATATTTTGCCTGTTTTAAAGATTCTACACAGCAGGTTGCTGAACAATAAGGCAGATGCTTCTCATCCCTCTGTCCGGCGCACTGAATAAAGGCAACGCTTTTGACAGGCTTGCCGTCAGAGGGACGCACCATGGTCCCTTTTGCAGCTATAGCCTCCATCATATAGTTTGTTATTACATTAGGATATTTCCCAAAACCGAACTCGGTAATTTTTGCTGCATCATAAGGCACTGTGCCGGCAGCCTCAACTATAGCGCCAACTCTAAAGGTCTCAGCGCCTCCATTTCGTTTGACAGTAACGTCATACAAACCCGGGGCGCCGTCTATCTTTTCAATTAATGAAGATGTGTAAATCTTAACCTTTGGATTCTGTTGAACTTCTTTAATTAAGTTATTAATTTCCGGCTCTTCCATCTCTGCATAAGGGGCCTTGGTAGGAGCTTGTTTGTAAATCCTGGACATCCATCCGCCAAGGGCTTCGTTCTTTTCTACCAGGAAGACCTCATAACCAGCCTTAGCCGCCTCATTGGCAGCAGTGATTCCGGCGAGGCCGCCTCCAACAACCAGAACATTCTTAGAGGGCTCCTCCACCTTATAGGGTTCCGGCGCCTCCATCTTCTGCATCTTAAGAAGACCCATTCTAATATAGTCTTCAGCCATCATCTGGGTATCTTCATCATTTGCCGGATGGCTCCAGACAACCCCTTCTCTCAAATTTACCCTTTCCACAAGCGGGATACCGAGCTCAAAGACATCGTAATTTACGCGCGGTGAGCAGGCGGCAATTATAACGGCATTTACGCCTTCCTGGGCCATGTCTTTTTTTATGAACTCCACGCCTTCCTTCTGACACAGGGACGGATGGGACTTGACAACAGGGGCCTTCATTTCAATAGCAACCTTCGTTAATTTCTCTATGTCAAGGGCCTTCCCTATCTCACAATCTGTGCAGATATAAACTCCTATTTTCTTTTCCATTGGATTACCTCCTCACCAAAGATTGAATTGACTTAAGGGCTGCTGCTGCTGCAGTCTGGGCCGATGAGTAGACGTCAATCGGCTTTACAGCGCAGCCGGCAGCGGACATCCCGGCTACTCCTGTGTTAGATGTAATGAAACCATCAGTATCATAAGATACACTTGAAGGGATTTTCGATTCTTGCGTGCTGGGAGCCATACCCGCAGCAAGGACCACAAGGTCCACCTTTTCATGAATCTTCTGCAATGTCTGTGTATCCTCTGCTGTGACGATAATATCCTTTGTAGCGGGGTCTTCCTCAATCTTTGCAACCTTTCCTTTAATAAACTTTATATTTTCATCCTGCTGGATTTTTTTATAAAACTTTTCATATCTCGTTCCGGGCGAACGAACGTCAATATAAAATATAAATATCTGCGCCTGAGGATATTGCTCCCGCACATAGGTTGCCTGCTTCATAGAGGCCAGGCAGCAAATGTAAGAGCAGTAAGGAAGGTGGTTCTCATCGCGGGAACCGGCACACTGGACAAAGGCAACCCTTGAGACCTCTTTCCCGTCAGATGGGCGGATGATATTGCCTTTTGTAGGGCCATTTTGAGAGGCTAATCTCTCCATCATCATATTTGTTATTACGTTTTGATATTTCCCAAATCCAAGATTATCAATCTTTTTGGCGTCATAAGGCTTCCAGCCGGTAGCCCAGACAATAGAGCCGGCCTTCAAGGATAGGCTTTGAGTCTTCATGTTTAGGTCTATGGCATTATATTTACAGGCATCTACGCATTTGGCGCATTCAGCTTTCTTACAGACCTTATCATCAATAACATATCTCATAGGAAAGGCAAAATCATGGGGAAGATAAATAGCCTTTGTCTTATCCATGCCAAAATTGAAATCATTTGGCCTTTCAATCGGACAGACATCAACACAGGCCCTGCAGGCCGTACAATTCTCGTTCACATAGCGGGGATTCAACTTTACTGTTACGTCAAAATCACCCTCAGCGCCCGAAACCTTTTCTACCTCTGCCGAGGTATAGATTTTTACTCTCGGATTGCTCTTGATTCTTCTATAATTTATCTCCAGTCCGCAATTAGGCGGGCATAATTTCGGGAAATACTTATTAAGCTGAGCTACCCTGCCGCCAAGATAAGGATTCTTTTCAATGAGTGTTACCTCATACCCTACCTCAGCCGCTTCCACCGCAGTAGTTATTCCGCTTATCCCTCCGCCTACAACTAATATACCTTTTGTTTTCTCCGCAGCCATGTTATAACCTCCATAAATATTTATATGCTTAAAAACAATGAATTAATGTCATTGTGGATGAAAACCACATTCTTCTGATTTGATTGATTCAAAGGCCCAAAATACCCTTTTTTCCTTCTCTCTTTTATCCCCGGACAGTCCTTTAAATTCAATCCGTTTGACGGCCTCAAGGGCCTCATGCCGTGAAGGTATCTCCCTTAGACCGTGACCGATTGCCTTGCCGGTTGCTGCGTCCAGAATCTCCGCATCCTCTCCATCAGTTACAACGGCCAGGGGGATTACATAAGTATCAAAGATTCTTGCGCAGGCTAAGGCCTCCCTTTCCCATGAAGACAATGAACCGCCAATGCATTTTATAATCATGAATCTCTTTCCTTCAAGACTTATAACCAGGTCCACCTTTGCCCTGTTTGTTTTTTCGTCGAGAACGACGTCAAATCCCCTGTCAACCTCTATATCATCTTTTGTATAACCCTTCTCTTCAATCAGAAACCGTTCTATCCCCTGCCTTACCCTTTCATCGGTTGTGTCAACAATCTCCCGCCCTGTTATAAAGTCAATAAGTTTTTCTTCAACACCATTCATACTTATACTGCCTTCTTTTTATACTCTTCTTTCACCTTTAATGTCTCTTCAAGCATCAGGATATATTTCAGGTATTTGAATCCGAATTTCATCAGGGCGAGCTCGTCAGTCTTTATCTTCTCAACCTCTTCTTTATCAATATCAAAGAGAGCAAAAAAATTGCTCTCAAAGATAAATTTTTTGAACCTATCTATATCATAACTTGCCATGTAAAGCATGCCCTGCTTCTTTGAGTCGAGTTGGGGCTGCCCTGAGGCATTTCTCCTTAGCTGAACCTCTTTCCACTCCTTATTCATCTCATCATAGAGCTCAACCCCCTGGTCCCTCCTCCAGGTCTCTATGGTCCACTCCTTTTCCTCCTGATAACCGAGGCAATTGGGGTCTTTTACAAAAAAATAGAATTCTTCATTTACCGGCCCTTTCCCTGAGCCCATCATCATAATGCCTTGACCGATGGGATAATATCTACAGTTAGAAGGACGGTCTTCATAGACGCTGCAGCCTTCAACCGTAACAAAGGGACATTTCCCTTCATCATCTGTCATCTTAAGCACTGCGTAAGGATGTGAGGACTTTTCATCAGTATGGGTGTATGTGTATCTATCCAGGAACTCTCCTGAAGAAATTCCCAATCTATTTTTCATCCTTATGACGTCATAAGGCGTAAGAAGCACATCTGCACGGCTGCAGCATTTGCTAAAACAGGCGATACCCTTATAACACCCGAATTTGAATTTGGAATTCAGTGTGCGCTTAATAGGTTCTACAAGCCTTCTGCTCAGAAACATGGTTTAATCCTTTCCCCTCTTAGCCTGCAATAGCTTATCCATCGCCTTATCTTTAAATCTAAAGGTATCTTCATTAAATATATTGAATCTTATCCATCTATAGCCAAAATTTAAAAGTTCTTCTTCGTCTTGCTTTATTTTTTCGATAACCTCTTTCTCCACATCATATATATCAAAAAACTTTGTCTCAAAAAGAAATTTTTTGAACTCGTTCAGGTCGTAACAAGCCTTATAGAGCAGATTCGCCCTTCCTGAATCAAGCTTGTTTCCCCCGCCTGAGGCGGAAAAATAATCATGGAAGGTAATCTCTTTATAAGCCTCATTCATCTTGTCATATATATCAATACCTTGATTCTTTTTCCATTCTTTTATCGTCCATTCTTTTCCCTCTTTCATCCCAAGGCATGAGGAATTTTCATCTATTAAAAACCCTTCTTCCTTTGAAGAAACAGGGAATACCGGATACATTCTGCAGGACCACGGTCTGTCCTGATAAATCATACAGCCCTCAGGAGTAACAAAGGGACAACTCTTATTTTCATCCTCCAGCATCTTAAGCGCTATTAGGGGTATCCCCTCATCTCCCAAGAGCGCAACGGTAAATCTCTTTAAAAATTCTTCAGAAGACAGCCACATAGACCTTCTCATCCTCAGGACATCGTAGGGGGTAAGAAAGATATTTACATCACTACAGCATTTATTAAAACAGGCAAGCCCTTTATGACATGAGAATTTGAAACTGTCATTTAGAGATAGCCTCCGTTGTTTTTCGGTATTTTCTTTATTCATAAATTATTCTTTATTATTTTAATATTCTAACAAATTTAGGAGGGGCGACCTGAAAGGTCGCCCCTCCATACATCATCATCTCAATGCCTACTATCTTATTAAACGATAGGAATCATCGGCCTTTCAACAGTCTTCCATTCATTCTTAGCTGCATCATACTTTATATTTATAAAGTGTTTCTTGCCTTCATCTAAGTTCGGGAAATCCAGCTTGTGGTAATAGCCGGGCCATCTGGACTCTTTTCTGGCAAGTCTTGTTCTCACACATGCTATGCCAACCCACATCCTGTGGACGGCCTCCCAAGCCCTCATCAGCTCATGATTGTTCTTCGCAAGATTAACGCCCAGCTTCGCTACATCCTCTTCCAGGAAACCCAATTTCCAGAGGGCGGTCTCAAGCATCTTGTCGGTTGTCTCATAATTTGTCTCCCAACTGCCTGCATATTCACCCATTATCTTCTGCAGCCTGAACAGGAAACTGTGCGCTGAGATATAGTTTGGATTCACATCCGCGCTTGTTGTAAATCCCTTCTTCTCCTCATAGAGGGCCACCGGTCTCAATACTATTTCCTTGAGCTTCTTTATCGTGTCATCAGATATAGTCGGTGTGTAGCCCTTATGGTCATAGGCATACTTCACTACTGACTTTGCCGCAATCCTTCCCTGCACATGTGAACCGCTTGAAAACTTATGCGCGCTTGCGCCTACGCCGCAGCCTGCTGTAAATAGACCTTTGACAGTGGTCATTAAATTATACTGCTCGGGGAATGCATCAGCATATTCCTTGGGCATAAGGTCAGAAGCGCCGCAGGCCCATGCACCAACAGAGGAGGCATGTGAACCTATGAAGCAGGGGTCTCCCAGCTGAAGTTCCGAAGGTTTTTCCAATGGGTCAATATTCAGCGAGGCCCAAAGTGTTGCGCCTGCAATAGTCATATCAAGAAAGTCCTCCCAGGATTCCTGCTCAAACTTCTTAAGCTCTTTTTTCTGCGCCTTCGGGTCTGTTACCTCCTTCTTTATCCTCTCTGTCACCTTTTCTGTATGCATGAGCAGCGGCGCCTTGCCGGCCTTGGTTGCCATTATCATCTCATAGTTTCTCACAGGAGTCGGACAGGGCTTCACCTTTGAATATGGCGCCCACTTATCTGTCTCTGATGTATATGCAAAAACATAAGGGTCCCCATAAACATCCGTTGCAGGCGTCTTAAAGAGAAGGAAGAAGGTCCCAACAGGCCCATAGGCATCCTTAAATCTCGGCGGGATAAATGGCTCATCCATCTGGGTAAGCTCAGCTCCAGCCTGAACCAGAGTAGCATAAGTAGAACCTGCTAAAAATGGCGGCATCCAGGACCTTCCAAAACCTTCACCCTGAGACCTGGGCCTGAATACATGGACCGCGCCGCCCAGACCGCAGTAAACCGCATTTGCCTTAAACACATAGAATTTATCTTCTCTGACGCTGAAGCCCACTGCGCCGCAGACCCTGTCAGTCTCCTTCTCATCCTTCAGGAGGTGTGTGATATAAACCCTCTCAATCAGCCGGCCTTTATCACCGAGGGTGCCTAAAGCGTTCTTTGCCGCCTCTGCCACGATAATCTTATAACTCTCGCCTGATATCGCCACCTGCCAGGCGCCTGATTTAGCATAATTCCCTGCCTCGTCCTTCCATATAGGAAGTCCCCATTTATCGAAATTATGGACAGAGGAATCCACATGCCTTGCGATATCATAGACAATGTCCTGCCTTGTTAAACCCATCTGGTCATTCGTTACATACTTCACAAAGTCTTCCGGTGTGTGCTGGTCATGTGTTACCTTTCCGTCCAATCCCATAAATGTATTAATGGCAGAAAGTCCCATAGCAACAGGACCGCTCCTGTCAACAGCAGCCTTATCTACCCAGGTTACATCTAATCCTGCTGCCTTTGCCCAGTAGGAAGCCTCAACTACAGCGCCGCAGCCTCCCATACCTCCACCGAGTATCAATACGTCGGTATTAACAACCTCTGTTGTAAATTCTTTCATTTCTTCCCTCCTTTCTTATTTTTTTGTCGGGAGCTCTTTTACTCCCAGCATATCCGGCTCTGAAAAAAGCAATTGATTGTTTAAATCTGCTGTCTTGGCGGGAGGAAATCCCTCCAGCGCCTTTATAGAGCCCTCAGGTGTTTTCCTTGTTGGATACTTAAACCTCTTGATTCTTCCATCCCTGTATGTGATGGTCCACATGATGTCCTCTGTTCCTCTCAGCGGAGTTGATGCAGCGCCGAGGGGCATAAAGTCCGCATAACCCCTTACATCCATAGCCTGCTGAGGACATATTTTTACGCAACAGTAGCACTCCCAACAATAAGTAGGCTCCTGATTGTATGCCTTCATCCTCTCCTTGTCCAGCATCATGAGGTCGTTGGGGCATATATACATACATGCAGTTTTATCCTGCCCTTTGCAGCCGTCGCACTTCTCTGTCATAACAAAACTTGGCATTTCTAACCTCCTATCTAAAAGTAGAATAATTGGCTTTAACAATTTAAAGCCTTAAAAACATTGTCTAAACCTTCACCTCCTTTTCATTAAGTTTATAGTGTCTGTGTCAGTGACAAATCTTACTGACACTAACCACTGACACTGAATACTGATTTAATGACACTGTTTTTCTTATGCGCCTTCTGAATATTTGTAAACCTTTATCTCAACAATTTATTTTCCAAGACTCTGGTAATATTTAATCAGAATCTCAGCCACTTCAGGGCGTGAAAATTCCTTAGGCGGAGCGATGCCCTTGCTTAACATTTCACGAACTTTTGTGCCTGAAAGCAGAACAAAGTCTTCTTTTTTATGGTCAGGCGCCTCACACATCATCATGACCTTGTGCAGCTTCTTAGAGTATGCAGTGTGGTCAGCTTTAAATATCTCAATTTTCAGCGCGCCGGCCGGCACTTCCTCATCAAAGATTTTTTGCGCATCAAAGGCGCCGTAGTGATCGCCGACACCTGCATGGTCACGGCCGACGATGAAGTGAGTTGCGCCCATGTTTTGACGGAATATAGCGTGCAATACAGCTTCGCGCGGGCCGGCATAAAGCATATCAAAACCATAACCGGTAATCATAGCGCTGTTTTTCTTGAAGTACAGATCAACCATTTTACGGATCGCAGCATCGCGAATCGGCGCGGGGATATCTCCTTTTTTCAATTTGCCAAGCAGCATGTGAATGACCAGACCATCACATTTTAAACGGTCCATTGCCATGTGACAAAGTTCTTCGTGGGCCAGGTGCATCGGGTTACGGGTCTGGAAGGCAACAACTTTCTTCCAGCCGCGCTCAGCTATTTCGTTGCGAATTTCCACTGCAGTGCGGAAGGTGTCAGGGAATTCATCCTGGAAATAAGAGAAGTTTAATACTTGGATTGGACCAGAAAGGCAAATCTTACCCTGAGCCTTAAATGTGTCAACACCCGGATGCGGTTCCTTATGATTGGGGCGGAAAACCTTTTCAGAAATCAGCTCAATCTCCGCGTCGCTGAATTCTTCAACCGCTTTTACATCCATAACCGCGAGGATTGGATTGCCTTCAACGTTTGGGTCTTTAAGCGCTATGCGATCACCGGCTTTTATGCCGTTTGCCTCTTTAACTAAGTTTAAAATCGGAACAGGCCAGAAGAGGCCGGATGTTGTCTTCATATTATTGGCAACTGACAGGGCATCGGCTTTATTCATATAGCCGGTTAATGGGTTGAAGTAACCGCCTCCCATCATAACTGCGTTAGCCGCGGCCGCCGAGCTTACAACAATAGAAGCCATTTTTTCAGCCTTCTTATAAAGGGCTTCATTTTCAGCCGTGTCATATACAAATAGCGGATTCAGTTTGTCTGAACCATGTGGTTTAATCAATGACATCGCATTTCCTCCTTAAATATTTAAAAGTATAGGTCTTATATGACTTATATGGCCTATTTGGTTATTTCTTCACAAACTTTCTTGAATATTTCATCTATGCCGCCGACGCCCGTAACAGACTTTAAAATCCCGCCTTTTTTGTAATAGTCTATGAGCGGCGCTGTCTGGGCATCATATACATCAAGCCTTCTCTTAATTGTCTCCTCTTTATCATCATCCCTCTGGAAAAGCGCTCCGCCGCACTTGTCGCAAACTCCTTCCTTCTTTGGAGGAGAAAAATATATGTTGTACATCTGCTGGCATTTTTTGCAGGTCCTTCTGCCTGTCAGCCTCTTCATAAGGTTATCCTTCGGGACATCTACGCTTAAGGCTGCTGTAAGAGGTATGCCGAGAGACTCCAATATCTTGTCCAACGCCTCTGCCTGTGCAGTGTTTCTCGGAAAACCGTCAAGGATGTAGCCTTTCTTACAGTCATCCCTTTTAACCCTGTCCTCTACAAGTCCCAGGACTACTCTGTCAGGCACCAACTCCCCTTTGTCCATATAGGACTTTGCCTCTTTGCCGAGCGGGGTGCCATTTGTTACGTTCTGCCTTAAGATATCGCCTGTTGAGATTTGCGGGATTTGATACTTATCAATGAGCTTTTTAGCCTGAGTTCCTTTGCCGGCGCCGGGAGCGCCAAGCAGTACTATCCTCATACCTTACCCCCTTTTATTTTTCTTTGCTGTCAGCTATATTAAAAACAGCACTAAACAAAACCCTAACAAAAATAACTGCTCGCATTTACTGTAGGACTTTCTCAAAAACCTAAGCAGTCTTTATAAGCATTACATACTATATCCAAATATAGAGTTTTTTCAAGAAAAAAATAAAAATTATAATATTAATTTTTCTTATGAACCGCCTTAATATAAGCATAAAGCCCGCCAAGCGCCATGCCCCTGTGGCTTAGAAGGTCTTTTTCCTTATCGCCCATCTCGGCAAAGGTCCTTTCATAGCCTTGCGGATAAAAAACAGGGTCATATCCAAATCCATCAGCCCCTTTGGGTTTCCTGCCTATCAGCCCTTCCGCATATCCTGAAAATGTCTCCACCCTGCTGTCAGGAAATGCAAGGGCAAGGACGCACACAAACCGCGCGCCTCTTTTACCATCAGGGACAGAACTCATTTCCCTCAGAAGTTTTTCGTAATTCTTTCTGTCGTCTGCGCCTTCTCCTGCATACCTTGCAGAAAAAACTCCGGGCTCTCCAGCCAGGGCGTCCACCTCAAGCCCCGAATCATCGGCAAGGGCAGGCGTCTTTGTATATTTTGAAACAGCCCTTGCCTTCTTCACCGCATTTTCCTCAAAGGTCTTCCCGTCTTCCTCAACGTCAGGGCATCCGGGGAAATCATCAAGGGTATAAATAGCGACAGGCATATCCCTGACAATCCTCTTTATCTCCTCAACCTTTTTCTTGTTTCTTGTTGCAAGGACAATGTTCATGGTTTTGCAGGGAAAGAAGCGGCTCCTTTTCTACGTCCCGACCGTTTTGCTGATGAAATCTAAAACCTTTTCAACACTTATTTCATATGATTCCAAAACCAGACCATCGGATAAATGCCTGTGATGGGGGAAAGTCTTGACACGCTCATGATGAGGGGAATTATCCCATCTCATCAATAAATCGCAGGTCTCTCTCTGCCAGTGGAAAGAGTAATTATGCTCATTTTGGGAAAGATACTCTCTTATGAAAAGTGTTGTGCTATTTGATATTTCCGCTTTTATCTTCAGGTAGTAAAAATTTTTTCCGCTCTTGAAATCAATAATCTCAAAACTTTTAACTGCAGGGCTATCCTGCAATAATTTTAATGTCTTCAGCATTATCCAGTTCTTTTAATTTTTCAACACGATCCTTATATGTCTCCTGGTATGCCTTCCATTCAACGTAATCATCCCATTCTTCATACTTTTCCTCATGCCCTGAAATGTCCTTTTCAAACTCATTAAATTTTTTAGAGTATTTTTTTTCAAAGAGCTCTATGGCAAAGGAAACTGAGCGGATTTCTGATATAATATCCAGCCTTAAAAAATCCAGAACCTCTTCTTTGGATACTTCAACTGCCTTCAATTTAATCCGCCTCCTTTCAATATTCCATTTCAACCGTCTCTTATAGGCAATTATAACATAAATGTTCGCTGTATCCTAATAAAATGATTTAGGCTTGACCCTAATTCCTTCCCGATTCAAAATAACGGCCGCTGACCCTATTTATGCTTTTTCCTCCCCAGAACAGGGCTGTTCCTGTCAAGGTAATTTTCACCTCTCGCCTAAAAATCAGGAAACATCTTTATAGAAAGTTCTTTATTGCCGCCAATCACTGCCTTTGCCGTAAGAATCCCTCCCTCAACATAGGCCAGGCTGAACTCCTTAAATCCCCTGTGGACCAACTCCTTTGCATCGGCAGGGCATCCCCTCTCGCACCCTGCTATCCCCCTCACCATTTGCGGAATCAGCCCTCTTACATCAACACTGTTAAGAGCAGCGCCTTTTAAAGAACAGAATTCCACTATCTGTCCTACAACAGAATCCAGATTAATGTGGAATGGATTTTCAACGGCAATAGATATTGAATCACTTCCGACGCCAACGCTAATCTCCATTGATTCCCCCAAAGGCGTTATTAAACTTCTGCGCTCTGACACTTTGATGCTTTTGTTTTTCTTATGTGACAGCGTGATATTATAGATTGATAACGCATCAGGCTTCAAGCTGTATTGCATTTTTTGAAATCTTTTTACAAGGTACTCTTACGGCGGATGTTATGAAAAAAGTCACTGTCACAGAAGATGTATGAAGGAAGCAGGAAGCCCTAATCCGTCTGATGTATAATAAACAGCCATGCTTTCTATCGGACACATAAAGTTTAATTCTCCATTAGCGCTTGCTCCCATGGCAGGGATAAGCGACCTGCCTTTCCGCATGATTAATAGGTCTTTCGGGTGCGAACTCGCATTCACAGAGATGATAAGCGCCAACTCGCTTGTGAGAAAAAATGCAGCCGCGCTGAAAAATCTTTCTACGACAGTTGGTGACAGGCCATTGGGTGTCCAGCTTCTCGGAGCCGATACCGATGTTATCAGAAGGGCTGTTGATATTGTATCAGGATATGCTTTCGATATAATAGATTTCAACGCAGCGTGTCCCGTAAACAAGATTGTATCAAAGGGCGAAGGCGCAGGGCTTCTCCTGGAACCTCTGAGGCTGCAAAAAATCCTGAAGATAATCGTAGAAAATACAGACAGGCCTGTCACCGTAAAGATACGCTCCGGCTGGGATGAATCATCTGTCAACGCATCCGAGACTGCGCTCCGCGCACAGGATGCCGGCGTTAAAGCCCTCATTATACACGGCAGGACCAGGCAGCAGGCATACAGCGGGAAAGTAGATTACGAGGCAATAAGAAAGGTAAAAGAGTCCGTTCAGATACCTGTAATAGCCAGCGGTGATGCGCTCTCACCGGAATTAATCAGGAAACTTTTTGATGAGACCGGCTGTGACGGCGTGGCTGTGGCGCGAGGCGCTCTCGGCAATCCCTGGCTCTTCCGGGAAACAGAAGAGCTTCTTAAAAAAAGCTCGGCGCCTTTAAGGCCTAATGTTCATGAGATAACTCAAACAATGAAAAAACATCTTGCGCTAAATATCTCATTCCACGGCGAGGAAAGAGGAGTCCTGCGTTTCAGAAAATTCTTTGGATGGTATACAAGGGGGATGCCGGTAAAGAGGCTTAAAACAAGGGCCTTCCATGCGGCAACAGGAGAAGACATGCGGGGGCTGATAGAAGAAGTGCAGGCATCTTGACACAAGGCATTTAACCCGTTATTGTAAAATCATAGATATAAAAGGAGGCGCTCATGAAAATAGAACTTGAAGGCACATTGATAAAGATGACCCCTGAAAACGACAAAGAGAGAAATGAACTCAACCAGCTATGGACAATCCTCATAGACTGCGTTAAAGAGAACAAAAAGCTTGTCCCTGTCGGGCAGTATCTTCCGGGCATAAAAGAAGTGGCAGTTTTTAATATTGAATAGCGCCGCTTAACGCCGGGATATATTTATGAAAAAAAAACGTGTAGTCTGCGCCGGGACCTTTGACCATTTTCATCCCGGTCACATTGATTTTCTGAAACAGGCAAGGGTTCTGGGAGATGAACTCATTGTTATTGTTGCAAGGGATGAAAATGTCAAAAGAATAAAAGGCATGACGGCTGACCATAATGAGGCGCAGCGCAGGGAAAATGTTGAAAAAGCAGGCATATCTGACAGGGTTATTCTCGGATATACCGATAAGGATATTTTTTTAATACTTGAAGAACTCAAACCTGACATAATCGCACTCGGATACGACCAGCGCGTAAGCGAAGAGTCTGTAGTCAAGAGGCTCCCTAACTGCAAGGTTGTCAGGCTAAAGCCGTTCCATCCCGAAAAATACAAATCGTCATATTTCAGGACAAGAACAAGATAAAAAAGGGCTCGTCCCGAGATTATCGGGGGACGAGCCCTTTTAAACTAATCAGTTTCCTTTTTTAGAAAAAGAGTTTCTGGTTAATCAGAATACCCAATGCCACGAGCAGCGCATAGATGCAGAGAGACTCTATCATCGCAAGACCGATAATCAGAAGCAGCTGAATCTTTCCTACTGCGCCGGGATTCCTTGCTGCGCCTTCACAGGCCTTGCTCAGGCCGATACCTTGACCAATGCCTGTGCCTAATGCTGCTAAGCCTATTGCAAGTCCGCAGGCAAGAACAGCCATTGCCTTAACAGAAGAATCGCCAGATGCTGCGGGGACGGCATTTGCATCTTGCGCAAAAACAAATGGAGCAAACAGACAGACAAGAGCAAGCGCCGTTAAAATTACTGAAATAGTTTTTTTCATCATTTCTTCCTCCTTTCTTCTAAGACTCGTATTTAATGTCCTTCTTCTACAGCTCCGGCAAGATATAGGGTGGTAAGAAGGACAAAGACAAATGCCTGTATCAGACTGACGAGCGTCCCAAGCCCGAGTATAAGAATCGGAATAAACAGAGGGACAAGCATAGCAAGCACACCGAGTATTATATGTTTTGCCAGCATATTTCCAAAAAGCCTTACAGAGAGGGTAATAGGCCTTACAAGATGGCCGATAAATTCAATTATGAACATAAGTATCATTAGGGGCAGCGCAAAGATAGAGCGCACAGGACCAAGAAAATGATTTATGTATTTTATGCCGTGAACCTTAACCCCGTAATAATGAGTTGCCAGAAACACAGGGATAGCCATCGCGGCATTTGTGTTTATATCGCTTGTGGGAGATGCAAATCCTGGAATGAGTCCCATAAGATTACACAGGAGTATGAACATAAACAATGTGCCGACCAAAGGGAAAAACGTTTTCCCCCAGTGATGGCCTATATTTTCCTCTGAGAGTTTAAGAAATGTCTCAACAACAGCCTCAATAAAATTTTGAAAGCCCGTCGGCACCATCCTGAGAGAACGCCTGACAACAAGCGCAGCCGTTATAAGAATTACAGACGCAAGTATTGCATAAGTAACATTATGAGGAATCTTGCCGGGGTCAACAATCGCATCCATTAAAAGCGTTTCGTGCATGCCGCCTCCTTTCTGAGTCTTAGAGTAATAGGGAAATTGTTGCTATCTTAATTAAAATTAAAATCCAAAGTCAAGGATTAGGGCAGATTTAGGTTATATAAAATATTTATGAATCTATAATGCCCTTGCGACAATGATGCGTTCTATCCCTGCATAATCTTTAATAACAGAGACTTTGCAGAAGCCGTTCTGCATGGCAATCCCTGAGACTTCCCTTGCCTGTCCTTCTCCAATTTCAAGAAAAATAACTCCACCTCCACATCTCCCCTTTAGCAAGGTGGAACAAGAAGGGGTTAAGTATTTCGGCGCCTCTGAAAGTATCGTCCTGTAATAGCTGAGCCCGTCCTCGCCGCCGTCAAGCGCATTTCTCGGCTCCCAGTTTTTTATCTCAGGCTGGAGATCCGGGATGCCGCCGCTTCTGATATATGGGGGATTAGAGACAATCACGTTAAAAGTTAAAACTGAAGAGTTATCAGTTAAAAGTTGACTGAGCGGCTCAAACAATGAACCCTTAAGAAAGGTTACATTTCTTATAGCGTTAAGCTCTGCATTCTCATTTGCGTACCTTATTGCATCTTTTGATATGTCAGTCCCATACACCTCGGCATCCGGAAAGTGTTTTGCAAGCGCAAGCGCAAGGCATCCGCTTCCTGTGCAGAGGTCGAGGATATTCACCCCTCCTTTAGTCCCCCCCTTGGTAAGGGGGGGATGGGGGGGTAATTGCTCTCTGCTCTCTGCTGCTTTAACGACTTCTTCCACCAAAAGCTCTGTCTCAGGCCTCGGGATAAGGACGCCCTGCCCGACCTTTATCTTCAGGCCGTGAAACTCCACAGTGCCGATAATATATTGCAGCGGCTCTCTGCGAGCGCGCCTTGATGCGAGCGCATCTATCTGTTTTGATTCAGCTTCGGATATTTCAAAATTGCCGGCATAAAGCTTTGATTTGCTGATGCGGAGCGTTTCGGTAATGAGGATTTCAGCCTCCTTGGCAGCATCTTCAATGCCTTGAGACTTAAGAAAAGCCGAAACCTCTTTCAGTTTGTCAATAAAAAAGGGGACAGATTTATTTTTCATTCTCTTCACTACCTACAAAGACCACTTGCCTATTGTGGCCTCTCTGAATTATATGATGCGGATAGTCAGCGATAACAATTCTTGCGATTCGCGGCATAAGACATCTTACTCATATCACTTTTCGCTGTCAATAAATAAATCTGTCCCCTTTTTCTTATTACAACTCTTTCAGTTTCTCTGCCTGATAGTGAGCAATAAGGTTATCTATTATCTCATCAATATTGCCTTCAAGAACGCTCTCCAGCCTATGAAGTGTGAGTCCAATCCTGTGGTCTGTAACTCTGTTCTGCGGAAAATTGTAGGTCCTTATCCTC
>Ga0210036_1000164_pt1 | contig 80606 bp, 139 predicted proteins | sample CryGeymeta201515_FD_185469 | JGI IMG/M metagenome (GOLD analysis project Ga0210036, IMG submission 185469) | Groundwater microbial communities from Crystal Geyser aquifers in Utah, USA - Crystal Geyser metaG 2015-15 (SPAdes) (version 2) | ecosystem: Environmental > Aquatic > Deep subsurface >... | reverse complement strand
TCGCTAGGCCATTCGTTATCATGCTCGTTATTTGAAGCATAACGCACTGAATAATTTACATTAATTAATTTTAAATATTCTGCCAATTTGATTTGTTGCTCGTTAAGTTTAAACATAATCTCACCTCTTAAATTTTGTCTTAATTGACGCCTATACAATAAAGCTATTTAAAACCGTTGTCAACTATTTTTTTTCACTCATAAAAAGCCACCATTCAAAGCAAACAATCGCCAGTCGACCAGGAAACAACCAGAAAACAGCCAACCAAAAGCCAAGCCCAACGACAAACCAACCTTATGTACACCTACTGCTCATTGGCTGAAATATTGCTTTTCCCCGAAAAAACATTGCTTGCATCTAAATTTAACATGCTTGCACCTTTTAACTTTTGCCTTTTTCCCAAAATTACAAAGCCTATTACCTACACTTATCAACATCTATAGGTGCTTTTACCCAAAATCCATATCAAGCACTTAACCCTATTTAAAAGAATCTACCTTTTCCCCAAAATGGCGATGGCATAACCTTGCCATATTGACATACATGTCTTCAGGTGTTGGCTGCCATTGATTCCAGTATTTTGTCTCCCATAATCGCCGAACAAAGCTACCACTAATCTTGCAGAACTTCTCCTGATCAACGTCAAAGCCACGCTTCACGCACTCATCAAACACAGAATTATGACGATGAAACAGCCACTTTAATTTGTTAAAGAAAAATGACTCGTGCCCTTTTCCGAGAATATAGTTGTCTGCTATTACAACGCCTGCCAAAGCATTTTCAATACCATACTTTTCGATGCGATCAAGCACCTTATTGAATGGCCTTGTAATCTCTTTATACTCAGCCATAAGATGCTTGTTTGTTAATGTCTCTACTGGAACACAGTTAATACGTGTCATAAGCTACGCCACTCCAATTCAATTCAATTCAAGAACAATCATGCCTACTACTTTAATAAGCTGGATTATTTTTTATTATTTCTTTGATAGTTTCTTTATTTTTACGCCAAAATTTGAGTGCTTCTTTTCCATCCATTTCTAGAATCATATTATTGTCAAAACACCACCATTCCTCTATTTTATGAAGCTCACATCCAATTTGAAGTAAATCTTTTGTATATGAAATATTGTACTCATCGAAAATAAACAACGTTTTAATATTTGTTGAATTACCTACGCAATTCCGCAAATAAACATTAGTCAAAATAGCATTAGTCAAACTAGTACGATAAAAATTAGCATTAGTCAAATTAGCATTAGTAAAATTAGCATTACTTAAATCAGCACCACTTAAATCAGCATTACTAAAATCAACATAACTCAAATCAACACCACTCAAAATAGCACGTTGACCACCATCATTATTCACCCATTTTTTGTGAAGATCTAATATCTCATTCAATTCTTTTTGATTCATAATCTAACCCTTTCAATTCAATTCCAGAACAATCATACATAGGCGATCCAATCGCGTCAACTATTTTTGTTTCAGTGCAATTGTTTTTAATGTAGTTTTTTATTGCTTTTTCTTCTCCGTAATAAAAGCAAATAAGAAAAGAAAGAAAAACAATAACAATAAAAAAAACAACCCCAATTAATACAGCAACTTTTTCAGAAGTATTCATATCGCAATCCCCCATTATCAATTAACACTCAACGCAAGTATTTGCATTGGTCTTCACCCATTCAATAGCCTCTCCAATAGTCTTTGCGCTACTCAATAAAACATCTTGCTGACCACTTGCAAGCCAAAACTTACCATCTGGATCTCGATAGCCAGTTTCAACATCTCGAAAGCCGAAGCCAGTCATTCGATCAAGAATCGTTAGACTGCCTAAGTTTGAGTGAAAGTACAGTTGATAGTTTTCTTCGTTGTTGTACTCAGACTCTGTAAACAGATCGATGGATAGCTCATCATCTGCTTGCACCCCTGTATGAATCCATTGCCCTTTTTCATGCTGATACTTTTCCATGTCATTCTTCCTCGTCAAGAATTTCAGAATCGTAAACCGATTCAAATTCACAGTTAGCCTCTTCTACTGCTTTACCCTTAGCCTCTTCCGCTGACTCAGCATCAACCAAAACAATAGCAGAATGTTTTTCTGTTACTTTTACCTTGTACCGCATAACTATTCCCCCTTACTTACCCTATAGTCTGTTTCTGAAAAATCAGCGAAGTTTTTACCGACTGTCCCATCTGCTTTTAGAATTGCACCGAAAACCTTCCAACGCAAATCGTACGAAAACCGTGGCGCGCATATTGATGTTATCTTTATTTTCTCGCCTTTGTGTTTCCAGCCGACCATATCCACTATGTCGCCAATATTAAATGGGCATGTTTCTAACGCATAAGCGTTTTTAAGGTTTTCAAGCTTTATAGCAGCTTCTGTTGCTTCTTTTTTTGCCAACTCTATTTGATCTTCTGTAGTCATTACACTCTCAACATCATTTGACACTAAATCCGCAAACCAATACTCCTCACCAATTTCCACATCCTCGATCTTAGCAGGCATTGGAATCTCGATCCCACCTAAATCAAACATCCTCCCTTTTACCCGATAGCGATCAACATCCCCTGAAAAGTCATGGCTACCACCATCCCCCAAATCGCCACGAAAACCACGGAATTCAATCTCATACCCATTCGCGATAGCATCACCAATATGCGATAAATCACCATCAACCAATCTCTGTAATCCGCCCACAAGCGTTTCTTTGTGAACTAAACTACTAGCCAATATTGCTTTTACCCGTTCTTCATAAGTCAACATGCTTTTCTCCTTTTGCCATCCTAATCTACTTAAATGTCAAACAACCAAAAAACATATCAGCGACATACCCAGCATACTTCTCAACATCCTGCCTAATCAGAACCGCCGCAGTATAATCACTTTCAACTTCTGATAAGTATTCGAAAAATGAAAAGCTACAATCAACAACTCCATCATCAATAAGCTCAGCTATAAGCTCATCAATTTGATCGTACTCCCAGTCAATAATTAAACCCTCTACTCTACCCACCAGCCGTTGATAGCGCGTATCTTCGTCATCCTGCACATCTATTTCATGTTGCAAGCTCATTTCTCGCTTGTCTAGTAAACTCATATCGACTCCTTACAAGATCGTTTCTAATGTGATAATACTAATGCCTAATCAGTGGCGTGTCAACACTTTTGTTTGAATTAATCGTCACCCATAATGGCGTGAACTGCTGCGGCTATCAATAGGAATGTTATAGATATTAACAGGGCTATCATTACTTACCCATTAAGTTTTCAACCATACCCAGTGCCTCTCGTGCCTGTTCTGTCCATTCTGGCTCGTCTGCTCGGTCACAGAACGTCTCGACATCGTTTACCGCTCGCGCCAATTCTGCTTAGATCGAATCCTGCAAGCCTGCGCTGTGCTTATTTCAAAGTAATAGCTTAGCTCTGCCAGCGTGCATTTATGCTCAAGTCGTCTAAAACTTCGCAATTTGCCACTGTTCATTTTTGGCTTGCAGAAGCCTCGGTTAGTTTTCATTTTCTATTTAATCGCTATAAATATCGCAGCTTTCAGAACACCCACCAGATTGATCAAGTTCATCAAACATTGAATATTGAAGCTCTGGCATGTAATCGACAAATTCGTTAAATGGTTCTCGACTTGACGCAATTATGTCACTCGTTGTTCTGTACTTTCTAAACCACCTTCTAGTCAATTCATTTCCAGCATCGTCATACATTTTTGCGCCGCTAAAGCTATAATCTCGTTCCATTCTTGCCATAAAATCAAATCTTTCTGGCTCATGCTTTGCAATGGTCATAAGCTTGCGATCTGATTTTTTCCAGCACGTAACGCAATTGCCGTAGTGCTCAGGAACTTCTAAGTCAAAGTCCTGACCAGCCCACCAGTACCTAATTTGTTCTTTTGTCGTTGGATGCCAGAATACTAGCGGATAAAGTAACTTTTTATCGTTGTAGTCTGGGTTTATACGGTCTATCTCGTCAACCCTTATGCCGATAGCAAATGGCGGTTTTTCGTTAAACTTCTCCTTTATATATGAATTCATTGAGTTCAACTTCAATTCCCTGTTGCAGTGCGGGTAGTCCTTGTTAGGTATGCCGTATTTTTTAACTACTTGCTCGAATGGCTCACCATTTCTACTTGCTGTTTCAAATGTAACGACCTTGTGAGTTGATCCTTTCCTTTCATTGTGATGCACGACAGCTTCAACCCAAACTAAATTCAACCCCCATCTTTTATCGCAATCGTTGACAAACCTAAGCGTCCTTTCGTCTTCCAAGCCGGTGTTGGCAAAGATAAAATTTAGTTCATATTCATCTGATTTATTATCGATCAGCCATTTAGCCATGTATGCGCTTGTTCGGCCGCCGCTGAAACTTACGCTCAAATTAGTTTTCATAATGCAACCCTATAGATTCTTTACTGGTAACTATACTGCAAGACCTTTGATATTCTGCAACAACTAGCAATCTGGCTAGCGATATTGTTTCAATCATTAGAACTTACCCTTTTTGGTTTCTGCCGCTGGTGGCGTGTAGTTTGTCATTTCTTCGTATTGACATATAGCCATGTCATGTTTGAGATAATGCGTTTTTGTTTCGCCGTCTCGGTTTTTTGCCACGTCGATTTCAGTCACCGGTTCGACAATTCGGCCCCATGTGGTCATTCTTCCACCGCCTCGGCGTTTAGCCTCATTAGCCGCTCATACATTGACCCCATGCCGTACTTTTTGACGATAGCGGAAGCGGCTTCCTCGGTCAATTCATATTCAATATCATCTATCATTCCACTTTCGTAGTCTCGGTAATAAGTCGCATTAAGATTGTAAATTCCATCTTTCATATCAATGTTTTTAGTCAGCGCTCTTAAAGCGTCTTCAGCGCCACAGTTAGCGCACTCATCGCCAATAACATCACCAACTTTTGATGTTTTACGCAGTACCCGAAATGTCTTTTCAGCGTGCAACGTATCTTTGCTAAACCAAGTATTCGAGCTGACCCTCACTTTGCATACAAATTCACTCATCGCCTTTCTCCTTCATCACTGGACTAATGTCTACGCCAGATTTGGTTACCATTGAAATATGCCACTCATAAACCAGATCAACAACCTTTTCATCGTTCGACGTTGGATATGACAGCATGCCTCTGATTTCGTCTTTTATTGCATCACGCTTTTTTTGTTCAATCTGATCGGCTTTTTTGATTGGGCGGAATTGTTCAGGGTTAACCCTATAGTCATAGCTTTGTTCGTGATGATTCCAAAACACAATATGGCAGTCGCCGCCATTTGTGTCATACGTGGTAATGGTTACTCTATGCCAATAGGGTTTTAGTTCGTATTCTTCACCAACCTCCGGCAGCCACTGGCTTTCAGTCTCGACGACATCAGTGTCGTTAACATCAGGCTCATTATTCGCACACGCATCAAATACGCTTAGCTTATCAACTACTGGCTTAGCTTCGCTTGTGTAGTACTCGTCTGTTCCTATCATTTCATTCACCTCCAATTAATTAATAACAACACTATACCTGCAAACAAAACTCAATGCAACAAAAAAGGCACATAAAAGTGCCTTTCAATTTATTGTTTTTATTTTAGTTCTTAGTTTGTTCTAGGATCTGAGCAAACAGCTTGGTTGCGGAATCGTCTGCTTTGATGGTTGTCTCACTTTCAACAACTTCTTTATCATGCCATCCAACATAAGGTCGGTTCTTGATGTTATACTTCAAGGCATTAAAGTTGCTGAATTGATTGATGACACCCTCATCGCCACGAGCGTAAGCCTCTGCTAACTCTTCCCAGTAAATAGCAGCTTCAGCCCTAAACTCTTGAACGGCTTGTTCAAATTCAGGCTCATCCTTGCGCATCCGGTCAAATGTTTTTTGATCGATGTGCAAAACCCGCTTCTGAAGGTAGCGTTGAGTCTTGCCTTTCATGCCGCAAGCAATCATCGCCTCCTTCCAGCCTTCAGGAAGGTCGCTTATCATTTTCTTTGGAGCACCAGCCATGACAGCCTCACTTATAATTTGTTTATGCTATTATAGCATACAAGATAACAAGCGATAATCCTAGTAAAGGTTCTCCGAATAAAGAACTCCTGCTTTAGATACATTTCTAATTATCTGCCCGTTTTTCTCCGCAATAATCCAAGCTTCCTCTCTCGTGTGATAGTTTCCAAACTGATCAATGAATCCTTGATCGCTTCGGCGATCATTATGCTTACACTTGCCGTGAGCTTTTATATATTCATTTGCTTGCTCGCTCATGCGCCTGTCCCAGTGTCTAGCTCCTATTAAAACAGCTTCATAGCCATCGTCAAAAACAACTCGATTTGCGGCGCATACTATTCTTACATCCATGCTAATCAGGCTCCTTGAAAGTTACCTTGGCTACTGCATCATTGACAACTTTCTTAGCGCCTTTCACTGTCTCACCAGCATCGAGCTTTACCTTAATAAGCTTCTTTGACGCGACCTTCTTTGTCTCAAAGAACTCATCTGGCAACTCATCTTCGTTTTCAATGACAATCACCTCGCGGCCTTTCGGAATCTTGATCTCAAAAATATCCTTGTCAACATGCTTGACGCCATCACTCTTCATGTGGCTTGTGATCTCGGCCAACACAAGGTCGATTTGCTCTTGCAGCTTGTCTTGAGACTCTTTTAGCGAGTCAAGCTCAGTCTTTTTTGCTGCAACATCGAAGTCAACCACATTTTTCTTATTTTGCAATGATGTCAATGCTTGCACTCTTTCTTCGTAAAAATTCATATTGCCTCTCCTGTTATTGTTTGTGATTTTGTTAATATGCAATCAAGTATCGCATTGCATATGTTTTTGGTTTTGTTTTTTGGCTCTGACGCCCATGATCCAATTACCCACTCATTAAAGCAATTTTCAAGTCTTACATAGCACTTAGACTCAGAGTTATTGATCTCTATCGTACCGCCAATTGCAGTAAGAAGCTCCATTGCATGGCCTAAATCGTTGTTCGGGTGAAAGCTAATTGTGTCAAAAGCATTATCATTATTGGTTAGCGATACATAACGATTACCTGTCATTAGTGATCTTGCTGGGCTTGCCTTTAGCCCGCAAATCTTGCAAGCCTTTAATATTCTCCGCTGAGTATCGATATTCATAGACCCTCCTAATTAATTTCAAATTTGGCACCCCGTGCAGGATTCGAACCTGCATATCCAAAGTGTCTATGTTTTTCAAATTAAAGCTAACTTGGATTATTTAACGCACACGGCTTGGGACTGGCTGGGATTCGAACCCGTTAACCAGATATGTGCCTCAAGGAGGCATCATCCCTCTTGAAATTTGATTGGCGTGATTAAAGCCGTAGCTCATAGCGTCCAATCCCTATGCGTGTAAGCAGCCGCTTACGTCCGGCTAGTCGTTTTGCTATTTTACATCAACTCGATCATTTGCGGCTTGATCAGAGTACTCGAAACCATTATACCGCTTACTAAGCTTTTCAATGTTTGCATTAAGCACCTGTTCACGAGTAATGTCAAGTCCTTGTCGCAATCCTTCAAGATAAAACTCAAGATCACCCATTTCTTTGATAACAGAATCCTTGTCAAGCTCTCGATTATAAGCAACATACTTCTTGATTACGTCAACCAGCTCACCTGCTTCACCAGCAACACCTAAACTCATGTGGATTGCATGAGCTTTTTCTGGTGTAAGTGTAGCTAATATTTCTTCACCAGACTTCGCAAGTTTTGCAACCATATCACCGTAATCAATCATGGATCACCTTTACATACGGAATTCCAGCCTGAACCTTAATAATCTGACCACCAACAACCTGATGCATTGGGTCACGGCCTTTATAGGTATCTCTACCAATCGTAAACTCAGGCAGGTTATCGTTTGCAAGTGTTTCTTTTGCTACGACACTCAATTCTTTCGCTTTATTTTTCTTCGACATCTTTAATCTCCTTCTCAACTGATTCAATAACATTCTCTAATAGTTTTATCTTGTTGTCAACATAGGCCTTCATATTATATGAAAATTCTTTGTTTAGCTTTCCAATAACGAGAAACATAGGTAGTAACAATAAGAATAAAACAAGAATAACAAGCTCTCTTATCGCTACCCATAGATACCATAATACTTTAAGCATTCACAACCTCCAAAAACTCGTTTGAGCTTTTTAGTTTAACATCTAAATCTAGGTGACGAGTATAGATAACGCCATTATCCGTATTTAGCACGTAAAACGTCTCTTCCATTCCAAAATAGCCTTGCGTGTATGCGTATAGTGTAATGCCAGACTTGTATATTGGACTATGCACACTTCTTACAGCTTTTTGCGTCTGCAATACTCTAGCAAGATCTTCGCACTTGCTTGCAAACTCTGTAGCACTCATCTTCACAGCGGAATCACTCGACCCCCAATATGCGCTTCAATTGCTGTTTCACAATTGATTGACCGCCAGCATCTTTCTGCTGGATCGCCTTTTGCAAGCAGAGACTGATCACAAACAGAAATTAAGTTTGGATTATTTTTCTTGCGAGTAGCTACCGCTTGTTTTGCTGAATCAGATGCAGCTTCGCCTTTAATGCCCTTCGCTGTTTTTGGGTTGAAAGCCATGACACGCTCAGTGCCATCAGCTTTGATAAATTTTACAGACATAACTCGTGAGTTGCTTGATGAGATTAAATCTTTTAGTGTTTTAACTTTATCAATCATTTTGTTTCTCCTGCCGTTGTTTGATGTAAGTATATTAAGCCTACACCAAACAACTGTCAACACTTTTTAATTTATTTTTTTAACTCTGCAAAAGCAGCTTGTACACACTTAATTTGATGAATGCAGTCATCAACTGGATTGTGCTGCACGCCAACAAAATCAAGCTCTTTCTTTGGATTGACTCCTGTAACCGCCTCACATGTCTCCATTAGCGTCCTGAAGTCTGAGTGCTCCCAGTGACTAACATTACTGCTAAAATCTATTCCAACAGCCTCGCAGGCTGAATAGAGCCATAGGTTGTCTGCAAGGATGCCATTTCCCCATAGGCGAATATCGTCGTCCTTGAACTCAGCTTTTAGCTCACCAATCCACTCAAAAAACCACTCAAGAGCAACACCAAGAAGCTCATTGCCGGTTGTTTGAGAGCTGTACATACTCTGCTTTGCGGCATCAGACTGCTTGCGCCAAAAATCGATGGTGCTGTCTGTTATCTTTAATCCAGACATAACAGACGACGCAAGCGTCACTCCTGAATGAAAGTGGTGTTCAATATCTTGAGTATTGCCTTCTGGATCAAACACAACAGCAGCAATCTCCATAATCGCAGGAGAAATGCCTACGCCCATTGTCTCTAAATCCAACATAATATGAATTGTCATAAAGCCTCCTGTTAAAAATTATTAAGTGCTGGCAATCCAACACAAAGAACGTTTACGCCTAATGGCCCCCAAGTCTCGTGCAGCACCTGCTGACGATCATCAATCACAGCCTGTACGTTATACACATTTCGGATATGTGTGTCAAACAATTCCCGCTTGATAATGCTGTCTCTGCGCATATCGCCAGCTTCACGCATAAACAGCTCAAAATCGCTACCGAAATGATCGTATAGCCATTGCTTGGTAATGTCATAGCAAGATCCATCTCGACCACTCAGGAACACAATGCCGTAACCCTGTGCGTTTAACCCTTTCACAATGTCCATGACCCAAGTCTTAGGCAAGTCTTCACCGACACGCTCCCAGTCGTACCAGCCTCGCCCTTGTGATTCTGCTACTGTTCCATCAATGTCAACAACATAAACCTTTTCACCATCACCAGCGACATACTTACCATATTCATCACCTTTGTACTGGCACCACTGGCGTAAAATAACATCACTACCGACACCGCCAAATCGCTGATTGTCTCGTGAAATGGCGTCTCGAAGATCAACGTCGAAGTGCTTTTCTTCGACTTCATACCCCATCTCAATCAGCTTATTAGCCATGTCGATCCTACGACCGATATTCAAATTGGTATCAGCAAGAATAACATTCATCCCCTGTAATGCAGCGTACTCAATTAACTCCCAGTACTTGCGAGTAACTTCATCTTCATTCTTTTTGTTGAATGTCCAGTTATTCCAGATCTTGGACCCACCATTAAATCGAATATCGTCTCGACACACAACAATCCAGTCGGCACGATTCCGAACATACTCTTCCGCCCAAGTAGTCTTTCCGCTACCGCTAATTCCTACACAAATAATTGCTTTCATTTATTACTCCTTTCGAAAAAACATGTACAATTTTTTCAACAATATCAACATGACTTTTTGATGTGTCTACGCTTCCCCAATATCCGTACTCATATTCCCAACCACTGTACATCTCTGGTAGCTCACCACGATCAAACATCTTATTCATTTCGAGCTGCATTTTGTCGTGTATAACTTGAGCACTTATCAAGAAGTCATCGCCTTTTAGTATATTAAGCTCTGTCTCAGATACGCCAACATTTTTCACATACTTACTGATCAGTAATATTGCATCTGATATAAATCCAACCTTCTTTTCGTATTTATAAGTAGATTTATTTACTTTATAAGCACGAGCCTGCTTTATATCCTTTCTCAATAATCCACGATAGCTTTTTAAGGCGCGATAGGTAAATAAATAGTCATCTACCTCTCCAGCAAGTTCTTCATTGACACCGAAATCACTACGCAAGCACTCGTAAGGTACGTGACTTAACCCGTTGATGATCGAATCATAAAAAACACACTCTAAGACAAAGAGATAGTCAACCTTAACCCCATCGAACTCACCCTTATAATGCAGCCAGTTCTTATGGTCTACAGGTGCCGTTAGTATCTCTGCTTAGTTTGGCAATATGAATACCATATCAACATCATGCCCGCCTTCGCTTTCTTTCCTTCCAAAACAAAATTCATTAATCCTAAGATTGAGTAAATCTTCACACAACGCCTTATCGATTTTGTAGTTCTGCATATTCTACCTCCCAAAATCCTTCCTCGCAAAGCTCTACAATCACATCTCGGACTTTCTGCCCAAGATATTCACCATAATCTTCCTCAGATATGTGAAACCCATCTCGCTTTCGATAAATTGAAACCATGTAGGTTGACGGATCTGCTTCGTCTTCATATCCATCACAAACAACAAATTCTGAATCTGTTAGCTTGTTAAGTAAGTTGTCAGATATATTCATAAAGCCTCCTGCTGTTTAATTTCAATCGAGAATAATCGACTATCTAATCAAAGTCAACATATTCTATGAATTTTTTGAACATAGCGATCTTGTTTTTTTCTGTCAATCCAGCAAATGCCTGCCAAGGTGTTTCTCCTCTGTTTTTCATCGAGAACAGTAGCGGCTTAAAAATAGAGTCTTTAACCGATAGAGCAAACTGCTTTTGATCTCCATTTGAAATTTCGCTTGCCGCAGTAAAACTTCCAATAACGTGCCAGATCATTGAATCAAAACGCCATTTAATAACATCGAGCTTCTCCTTGTCTTCTGGAAAATACTGAAGATACTCTTCTTGCTCGTTATCAAACACAAGTTTCATTGCCACTTTTTCAGTTAGACCATAGTCTCCTCTAGCCTTGTGCGCCTTCAAATAAAGTGGTGATTTGATTTTAACCATCTGACCGCTAACTGTATCCCTCACAACAAAGCCCTCTTCAAGACCTTCGAGTTCTTTTGCAGCCTCTACGCAGTCTTCAATGGTCTTAATTGAGTATGTCTTTGCAGGCCGCATTCCATTACTCATTAGCGTGACAGATGGGTTAAAGAGCAGCATACCAGTCGAGTTAATGACAGTACCAAGATAGACAAGCTCTGACTTCTCATAAGGCGTTACAATTCTATTCTCTGGCGAAATAAGTTCAAAACAATAAGTGTTGCCTTCACTCATGTATCGAGTACATGCAACTTGAAATTCGTGCTCAATAAAGCCAAGCGTGTCAAGAGTAAGATCAAAAAACACATGGCCTCGCTGATTTTCTGACTCAGCAAACGCAGTTCCGCGAGTGCCTATCTCCCATCGCAATGCAAGTGGATTATAGAACACTTTTAGAAACGAACCATCGCTTTTCTCCATAACCACAGCCCGATCAAAATCAAAATCAGTAAGTGTATCTGGTGCTTCGCCATAATTGAAAAATCGATCAAACGTCCTTGCAACATAATACCAACCATTATCGCCATAAGCCAGCACAGAGCCGCGACACTGACGAACAACAGGATGTGTTTTTGGGCTTTCTATTTGAGAATAATTAAACACATAAAGACCTTCTTCATACTCTTTTACTTTTACACCAAGCTCCTGATTTATGGCTTCTAGCGCAAGATCTTTTGTGGCAAACGACTCAAGATACTTAATTAAGTGACTCATTTTAACTCCTCCCATTCATGACATTTTGCACTTGGATATACACAGACACCAACTTTCATGACACCTTTTTTATTCTGGTTTAGCTTGCAGCTCCAGTACATATAGTGATCTCCAGCCTTTCTATTCATTGATATTAGCGCTTCTTCAATATCCTCTCGTCGTGATGCCTTCTGGCATCCAATATACCCTGCATCACTCAATACAAGCTTTCTTGCAAACTTACAATTACTGCAATTCATGAATTCTCCTCAGCCGTAATTCTCAATAAACCACTTTCTTGCTTTTTTACTAACGGCAGACCCGACATCTTTCCAAGTCAAGCTGCTTCCTTCTTCGATTAAAAAACCACGATAAGTTTCTTTGTGCATAAAAAAATCCCCTTAACATTTCTAATAAGGGGATTTTAAGATTGACAAGTCCAAATGTCAATAGTTTTTTTGTGTACCAATAATTAGTTTCTATATACCAACATTTAATATGATACGCCCGCGCTGGAATCGAACCAGCGATCTCCACTTTATCAGGTATGGTGCTTTTACCAATAAGCTACAGGCCTTAATTTATTTTCTCAATGGTGAGCTTTGCGTTTCCGGCCCAACCCATTCCAGTGTCAATGTATCGTACATTACCTATATTTTTGGGCTCGTCTACAAACGAATGTCCTACATAAACCTGATCAATATCAGATACGTCATGACCATATCCTCGTGATATTCGTCTTCTCGCCCACAGGATGGTGTTTGTTACGGCAAAGCTGTCGTTCTCGAATGCCTTGCTCCAATTGCTAAATGGAACCTCAGCATGAACCAACCCAATCAGTTTATCGCCGTAATCAATTTCAATACCTAATGGTAATCTCTCTGATAAATCATGAATAGTTGCTCTTAGCTCATCAGAGTCCTCTAAGGCAAACCAGCTACCACCATTAGCAAACCAAGTATGTACGTCTCCGCTTCCAATAACAGAATCAAACATCATCTGCTCGTGATTTCCTCGAACGCCAAAAAACCACGTCTCGTAATGCAATGACAAGCACTCAACGTTCCTAGGTCCACGGTCAATAACATCGCCAACAGAAAACAGTCGATCTGATGACTTATCGAAACCTATTTCATCAAGCTTATCCATTAAGGTATCGTAGTTACCGTGAATATCACCGACAACATAGTCATTTCCTTTTTGGTTTGCTTTAAATCTGTGTAGCCTATTCATAACATTCCTCTATTTTGGAGCGTAATACGAGTATCGAACTCGTCCCATCTGATTGGAAGTCAGATATGCTACCACTAACACCAATTACGCCAATCCGTTTCTTTTCTTTGCATCCTGCTCCCGCTGATATTCACTTGCACACGAATAATTATATTCGTGGTCTGGAGGGCAGAACTTTCCTTCATCTATCTCAATGCCGCAAAACGCACAAAAACCCGTTACTGCTATCTCACTGTTGTGACTATCTATTTTATGGCGATACATTGCAATTTTCAAATCATTTTCAGAGCTTATTGCAGCTATATCGCCATCATCTCCGCTTTTTGGGTAATGGCCCAAGTCTAATCCACTCATATTAATTCCAAATTAAATAATAAACAAGTCGGATTCTATCACAGTTATTTGCTTCTGTGTTCTAGCCTCTGCAATTTATTATAGAATTTACTGGCCTCAACTTCAAGGTCTTTTTCAGTTCCATTGTTGTAAATAATAATATCGCAATCATGCTTTGATACGGTTATTGATTCTTTCGTTTCAGTTATCCCGCATCTAGCTTCAGCATCAATCCATACTGTAAGATCAAAAACACCGCTCTCTACACACGCATCAAGTTCCCGCTTGCTTCGCATCCCGCAATAAATATCATTAACCTCAAGTATCTTTCTTGCTAGTTTTGTCGGATCGTCTTTATTGTAATCTGAAATCATGTTGTACCACAATTCACGAGAGCCTTCAGAATGACGATCATTATAGCAATCCTCAACAGTCTTGTATCCGCGAGATTCCTTTAACTCGTCAAAAATAAACTCATTTGCCATGAACCAGCTACTGCTTGTGAATGTCATTCCGAACTTATCCCGAAGAATCTCGCAGAATGTGTCCTTGCCAGCTCTTCCATATCCTGTTATAAGTATGCTCATATTTCATCTTCCCTAAACTCGACCACCTCTCCAGCCTTTCCTGCCTCGTACATCCTCTCCATTAATCGCAAAACAGAGTAACAGTCGTTAAAGTTCCTGCGAAGGTTGTTATCCTCTGGCTCACCATCATGAACAGAAAATACGTTCACACCATCAATTCTTACAACAACCTTATCCATATAATCTCGATTGCTAAGATTACTATCTGAAAAGCTTTTTTGAATTACAATCATTCTTACCTCTCGTTTGCTTTGAATTTTTCGACATGGACTATACCAGATCCTGAACAATGACTGCATTCCTTTAGCTCGCAATTAATGCTATCCATTAGCTCATCCAAGTAATTTTTTATATTGGCAATAAGATCATCAAGCGAATCGCCAGAGAATCCCTCTATTGGCGTGTAACTGCCGTGTCGCTTTTTCTTTGTCGTCATCTCAAACCAGTCAATTTGTTTGTGCTCTATGGTTCTTTTATGAATCCTTGGCTTTGCGTAGGATCGACCATTAGCTTTCCTTTCTTCAGTTGTCTTTACGTATGGCTTTATTGATACCAGCTTTTTGACATTAAAGCAAAAATCATAGTCAGATGTAATTATCGCCTGCTTTACGTCTATATGCTCTTTGACGTGATTTCTTATAACAGAATAAGCCTGCTCTGAAGTAATTGAGCATGGTTGCTTATGAATAAGCAAATCTGGTACAAGCATACTTGAAAGCTCATCGTATGTGACACATGACGATATATCAACTTCAGAGGAGTTGCCATAAAGGGTATCAACCCTGACAGAAAGCTTCTCTGGAGCGTCCTTGTTAGATATATTTATCTTTCCAAGACTCTCCTCCTCAAAGTCAATATTCTCCTTGATTACATTGCTATCGCCAAGAACTTCTTTATATAAGCCTCGTATTTGCTCATAATTAAGCCAGCAATAGCATTCCATGTCGTCATCGTAATATCGACCAACATCTTCCGGTGAAAGCTTCTCCGGTATCTTGTCAGAGGCAAACGATTTGTCAACCAATTCGTAAAACTCAATTTTGGGATGCATTACCTTGTCTCGTGTGATTGATTTTATTTCATGCTCACCACTTAGAAACACCCACTTTTCACTCCAAGTTTTTTCGCACTTTTTTCCATTAAAATTAAGTGCCGATGACAAAAAGCTGTGTGAATATCCGCCAGTAACAGCACTTATATATAGGCCATCATCTGAGTCGTATGTTTTAAGTTTCATCATTTACTCCTTAATAATTACTTTATGACCTAATCTTGCTTCAATCTCATTGATCGAAAGCTCTACTGGTGTCTTTTCGTAGATATATTTTTCTATCCACTTCAGCCTTTCTTTCTGTCCATTTAACTTTGACGTAAGATTAGAGATGTACATCTCGCAAGATGCTTTTGACGCTAGAAGCTGGTTTACTGTTTGATATTTCAAGTCGCTCATAAGTCCTCCTAATTCAATTTATAACAGATTATACTGTCGCCAAATGCAAAGTCAAGTATTTCTGAAACAACATCCCAATCTCCTCCTGCGCGATCACATCCAATCAAATAAGGAGTAAATACCTTAAACTTCTCACCTTGTGTCTTGCGAATGTTAATTCTTTGCGCAACATCAAATACGCACGCAGCAAATGCGCCGTAGTCTAGGTTTCTGCGTGAACCACCATAATAATTCTGTGCTGGCATATTGACAACATAGTCGTTAATAATGTTCTCTCCAAGTCGCAAGTCACCACAAGCACGTGCCTCAAAATAAGACTTTGCAACATTTGGGTAACGCTCCTTGATTTCTTTCGCAATACCACTGCCCATAATACCTTGACAATTAACGACATGAATCAAGCAAGCGATTCCTGTTTTGCGATACTCCTCAAATGCGTCAATTACATTTCCTGTTTCTATTTTCATAAATCCTCCTGAATAAAGTCCACAAAATCATGATAATCCAAACTAATGTACAATGCAAGTTAATTGCTACTATGACCGATAACGAAAGTTGGTAGCTACCGGCCACTGGCTGACATCCCAAGAGAGTCTATAAAGCGTAATCGCTGAGATGCGGTACTTGATGCCCATCGCCACGCCCGTATGACTTATAATCAACGGGCTTTTTTATGGGTGTTATTGCGTAAGCGCCAATTGGCGTCCTTTAGGTCAGCTTTCAGTAATAGAATATCAAGACGTAAGTCTTCTATCACCGCATATAGCCACACGCATAGACCCAAGAAAGATAGGCTTGCAATGCCTAAGATTATAATTATCTATGTTGTACCTTCCATAACCTACCCATTATCTATCTGTTTCTACGTGTGCAGGATAACCGGCGCTAGGCCAGTCTATCTTGCTGCTTACGTGCCAAATTGCTACCTGAACGATGATAACGCCAATGATGATCCACGGCATATCGCGCCATTTCCAGTGCTTGAAGCGTGTTTTCATGGTGCCTCCGGTGGTGCTGGCATGCAAAAATGTCCAACTGGGTCATACATCCATGCCACAAATTGATCTGGCCATGATCTTACAACCCAGTCCTGAACGTACCTGCGAACACACATGCCTTCGTACATCCCCCCTTGAGGTTTGTTGCAAGCAACTAACACTTGGTAAGCTGATGCGCGCTCTTTTGGCAGATCATCGGCAACGCTTATCCACTGGTCACGATTGGCGCGGTGATTCCAGCCATCTGCTGTTACGCCCATGTCATACTGAAAGCAATTTGCGTTGCTACACCTTACAAACTTTGTTTCAAAGTATTCTGCATCACCGCCGCAAAACGGGCATTCTTTTAGTTCTGTGCTCATCGCGCCGCCCCTTTGTCCAATATTGAACAGTCAACAATTACACGATCTTCATTTTTCATCCTATCTGCAATTTCAACACCAACAGGCCAAACGCCATTAAGCGCCCATGCTTCAACGATAGTCTCGGCGGTTATTTTGATATATCCGTCTATTGTTAATTCAGCTTTCATTTCCCACCCCTAACCAGCCACATTGCCAGTATTGATCCGATTGCAAATACCCACAGCCATATTAGTCCGGTTATCATGATTCGCCTCGCTCTATCGCGTCTGCGTATTCTTCTGCTGACTTTTCAAGCCAGTAAACATTTCCGTGACCATCTTTTGCCCACCCAAGTGAAAAGTTATTGAAATGTCTCAACATCTCACGAATAGCATCCGCCTTGATTTGATTGTTTCGTTTAGTGCACTCTGGGCAATCATAATAATCATCAGGCGCACTACCTACAGAGCCATAACCACCGCAAGTATCACACAGACTAGCTCTGAACCTATTGAAGCTATCTGCTACCAATTCAAGCTCAGCGATACGGGACTTTAGCTGTGCGTTTTCTTCTCGCGCTTCAAGAAGCAATTCATGCTCGGTTTTCTTATTCCAGTCATCAATGGCGTCTTGATCTGATCCGAAATTGGTCTTGCCCCATCGCCCGCATTCGCAATATGGCCTATGCGATATTCCGCACCAGCTAATGTCATCATTGCCGCAATCTGGGCATTCTCTTAATTGCTTGCTATACTTGTTCATATAAATCCTTCCTATTTACTTAGCTGATACAAAGCGTCAGCTATTTGATTATCTGTTACATCGGGCAACTGTCACTTAATTTCCTTGATTATTTGTTTTTTCGAATACTCTAAATTTGACCTAATTATCCTAAATACTTCCACTTGGAGCTCTAAGTCGTCCATATCATTCCCCTTTCTGCATTAGCTCATGGTTTTGGTGAATGTTGCCGATAACTTCTACAGATTTAAAATCAATAACTCCAAAGCTACAAACTGGAAAACTGCAATCTTCTTGTTCTATTTGGTATTCAAGCCAGTCTTCACTAAAGAACACTACGCCTCTCACATCGCAAATATCATTTACCTCTGTTTTTGCTGTGACAATATCACCCTCGTAAACTTCAACGGCATTCTTATCCTTTATGCCTGTGTATTGGCGTCGATACTTCACTGGGCCTGTTTCTGAGAAGTCCAAGCCAAACTCTATTTGCTGTAATGTGTATCTCAATGGTGGATGACTCTCAAATCCATACTCAAACTTAATTTCTCTCATTTAGTTTACTCCTCTTAAATAAGACAGCTCCAAATCCATCAGATCCGACTTTAATTGTGTCAATAAATTTTGGCTTGATTGGTAAATTAAATTTTTCCATGCCTCTAAATTTTTCTGGTATTACCAGCTCTTTGTACTCGTAATGGTAAACTTCCTTTTTGAAAGGCCAGAAGCCTTTATATCCAGTTATTGCTTTTCGACGAGGAACTACTATGTGTGGAAGAGCCGAATACTGACTAACATTACCGCAACTCCAGCATGTACAGCTTTTATATATATCGTATCCATTAACTTCAGATGCGCAATTATTACAAATACACACTGAACCCCATTTACCGTATTTTACGACTTCACTCATATCATTTCTCTCCTAAAATCAAAAGACCTGCACAGTATGCAGGTCTTTTTTAATGGTGTCAATAGTTTTTATACTATTTCGCAAACTCCACCAGAACAAGCTTGCGCACCTGTCGTATTAACATCAACGTACTTTGGCTTTATGTCTGCATTTTCCCAATCAATTGCCTTGAATGCTTTAGTGACATTCTCCCATTTATGAAGAAGATGCACATCCTTTAACAAGTAAGTTGTTTGGCGCTTATCTCCATCAAAATACTTATCTGCAAACTTATCGAACCTACGAACCCAGTCGCGCTTCAAAGCATTTTTACTTGTGGCATGAGTTAGTTCAGCCTTCCCATCTGGGTTTGATCCATCCGCAACAGCACAAGCTCTCCACAGGTCAGCTTCATAAGCATTTAGCGCATCAACAATTAACCCTGATGCGAACATCGATGCAACTCCATATTCATCGATTATTTCTTGCTCAGTTTTTACCTCTGTAAATGGTGCTTGAGCATAATCCTTGTCTCCACTCGGAGGAAGGAAGCTAATGCCAGCAAAGCTCTCCTTGTTCTCCCAAACATATTCCTCAACCTCATCCCAATCATCAACAGTAATTGTGTTTGAGATGTTGTGTCGCAACATTGGGTGATTGCCAAGCTCAGGTCTAGTTCCATGCTCAACCCAAGAGTTCTGTGCTTTTTTAACGTACTCTAAAAGCTTAACACCCATTAAATCCTTTTTAAACTTAGCGCCTTCTGGAGCTATGATTGGGAATGAAATTACAACATCTTTCCCGCTCGCAGACCATACAGAGTCTTCAACAGCATCTGGATTTATTCGCTTAAATTCCTTTGGTACATCCTCATTAACGTTCGCCTGCATATTTCTGAAGTACCGCTTGCTATGGTGAGGGTGAATCCCTGAAGCAGTGCCAAGCAATACCGACGAGTTGCCAGCGGGTTTTGTGCAACTTATTCTCGCAGCCTTGTTGATGCCAATCAAGTCGGCAACCTCAGCGTTAATTTCTTTTGCGTACTCAGCCAAGCATTTCATGTTGTCGTCGTCGAAAAGAAAATCTGGATTCTCCATCCACCCAGTAATGCTTACGCCAAGCAATGCTTCTTTCTCAAATGCCTCCTTAGTTGCTTTGTCTCCATATTCAAAATCTGTGTAACCAGCTTGCAACGTCCCAATAATTGTTGCAGCCTTCACAGCCCTCTTTGCATTTTCCATGTTATTCATTACGCCTCCATTACATTCGGTCAGTTATGTTGAAAGAGGGTCGTTAATCCTCTCCGGTTTCTTCATAGGTTTTTAGTATGTATTTTGCAAATAACAATAATTGCTCTGCACTTGCATTTGCCTTCATAGCATTTGCTATTTGGCTTATTACTTGGATATTATCTTGTGTATACCCTTTTGAGTTGTCAATTCTATCTAAAGAATACGAGCTATCATAAGCTCCTGGCCTTCCAGAATTAACCTTTAACTCAATCCCTAATATAGGACATACTTTTGGCAAAAATATATCTTCAACCTCAAGAGTAGATTCCATTCCTTTTGCTCTTGCTCTCTGTTTCGCTCTTTGCCACATTCTTTTTTCAGGAGTCTGCGATTTGACTCTTTTTGAATTGCATGGTTTGCATATTTTCATTCTGCAACCAAACTTTCTCTTCTCAAAAATACAGCCGCACATAGTACATTCTCTATGTGTCTCAGTCTCAAAATACCCATTCCTATTTTTTCTCATAAATCACCCTCATGTTGATCTATGAAGAAACTCCTGCATGTTTCCATGCAGCTCAGACTATATCATCACCAATCGCTACTTGGTGGAGGGTGCTTCCTCTCACTTGAGAGTACGAAGTTCATCTACTCATAAAGAGTAGGTATCTTCTAGTCGTTGAACCTTCTAAAGGGTCGCCCCTAAAGCTTGGCTGCTGATTACCTTATGCTACGCACTTAGGCTTCCCAGCAATTCACCCTCTTTTACAACCTCTACTCAATAAAGGTTACATCCCTGAAATGCACTGACTCCAGAAGGAGATACAGGCATGAATGATATTTCTACGCCTCACACCGCAAGTATCAATGACTTTCTTGCTGTGCGCTGGACTATCGCTCGCACCTATTAAGATGCCCCTCTCGCTTAGTCTCTCACGCTGGCTTTACCCTTGCGCCCTGTAAGTGTGTCATCACCGTCCAAGTCAATCAGAGAAGGTTTTAAATCCGCACGTTATTTAATTGGCTAACGGATTGAACATAAATTCGGTGCTTTCGCTCCAAATAATTCCCGGCTCTCCAAACTGCTTTATTGATTTAAAAAGCTTTCCATAAGTTTCTCTCGCTGTCTCACTCCTTACCAGCATCACTGAATTATTTGATCTTGCTCTCTGAGGGTTTTTAACAAACCAGTCACCAGTTTTAGCTTCGATCATTTCTTCGTCATCTGGACTGCAAATTGAGATACTTGCGCTTCTTCGAATCCCGCCTGAAAGTACAGCATCAGATGTGTGCATTACAATGTCGTACACATGAATTGGACGCAATACATCTCCATCTTTTATTGCGCTTTCAATCACCGATTCGATTTTATTTAGCGAAGCACGTAATCCGTCAGGGCCAGGAGCTTTAAACCCGCCAGAAATAAGTGATCCCTCTGGTCGAATCTCACTGAAATCAAAAAGAACATTACACCCAGAATACTCCTTGAAAGTACCGCCACCTTCAAAATAAGATGACATTAAAACACCAATTGCATCAGACCATCCTTCGATGGTATCGGGGACAACGAAGATTTTCGCCTCTCCTGATCGCTGCTTTATTTTCGGTAATTTTTTCACGTGATGCTTTTGTACGCTAAAACCAACGCCACCACCTTGCAATAACCACCACATCGTGTCTTGGAAAAACGATGGTCGATCAGCATAACTGGTAAGACAATTAAATTGCCTTCCATTTTTACGCAACATTGGTTCACCGCCAAATTGAAGACTTCGCTGTGATGCCAAGCAAAACTTATCCTTGTAAGCGTGAGTTGCAAAATCAATCAAATCTGAAAGACGCTCACTTAAGCTTATTTTGCTTTTATACTTTTCCTTGTGCATATCCATGACACGATCAACAGCCTCATCCCAAGTCTCGTAGCGGCCTTCTTTGTCATTCCAAGCTGAATACCCTTTTATGAAGTTGTACTTGCTCATTTCATTTGTATAGTCCATCAAATCCCCTTAAAAATTTCGTTTATCTCGTTAATATTAAACCCAATGACTCGCTTGGATTCACCGCCATCTTTCATAGCAATCGTTGTCGGCACACCCCTTACACCAAACTTACGTGCTGCTTCAGAGCCTTCATCAGTATCTATGTCGTAGACCTTACTAAAACTCATTCCATTGTTGTTTGTGAATTCTTTTAATTGCTTGCATGGTGCGCACCAAGATGCGCTGAATAAGATTACTTCCACTTGATCTCCTTAGAATAAAAAGCCCTGACTTCAGGGCGGTTGTGAATTATATCATGGAGCTTCCTTTATGGCTACCTCCATTTTCCATTTTTAATTGTAACAATGGCTCGTTTTCCGTTCTTATAGGTCAAAATATGTGAGTTAGACCAGCTACTTCCGCCAACGTTGTACCCCATATCCAAATTGCCACTTACGCCAGCCATATACACACCATCTAGGATAGTTGCAGAGTGACCGTGACCTATGTTCGACTTGCTTCCTTGAACCTGAAAAGCTCGAATAGAGCCTCTGCCGCCATTATTGCCATTATGACCATGTTGACCGCACTCAATGCCTCCGCATATCACAAATTGCTCATCCGTCTTCAAGAACTCTATGCCAGAAATATCACCAGCCATTTCGCAAGCCTTTTTAAAGACATTAAACGCTTTGTCTCCACTTGCGATTGCTTTGTAGCTCTCAAGTTGCAGTTCAAGGAAGAATAAAGCATTTGCAGGATCAAGTCTATAGTCAGATGATGTCAACCACCGTTTTAATGCAAGATCGTGATTGCTCTCGACGACAATAACCTTACTCCACTCTCGTTTCATTGACTGCATAACATCAAGAGTAATTGCAACCTCATCACTCACTGAGTCAGTGTTATTACAGTGCATCTCAAATCTGAAGTATTGATTGCCAATATTGTGATGGTTTCGATATTTCATGTCAAAAACATCGTGAATGAACTGATACTTTGGTTTCAATGTATCAAGTATTGAGCTTTCGTTATTCCAGCTAATATCAGCCACATCATCGTCTAACTGAGCCGCATGAATGTCACCCCAATTAACCGCTTCAATTGCATTACCAGAGGAAACCCCTTCTGGAGTGTAGTATTTATCAAGGTCATAAAAGCAGCCTGTCTTAGAGTCTGCATTCAACTGACGAACAAACCAGTCTCCATCATCGTCAACAGTTACGTACAGCGCACCAAACACATGATGGAACTCTGCCTTTTGTCCTGCTTTTCGTTGAATGTAATTCATCTGCGTAACACTTCCGGTTGTGTAAAGCATCTTAGCAGGCGTGTGCTTGCTTGTTGGAAGGGATTGCAGTTGTACCTTCGCGTGAGGAATAATGCCGCTATTCGTTCCTGTATAGCTATGAAATCCAGATAGTGGATTTGCTGCTGTTGGTAGAATGTCGAGTGATCCACACCAAATTAAATCATTGGCCAAAAAACAATCTTCATCAAGAACGTATTCTTGAATTTTTGGATCGAACCAATTGTTATCGTCTTCAGTGGTGTTTTGAAATCCATTTTTATTGTAATGGAATCTTCCGGCGATTAGTCTTGCGTCATTTTCCTTTGCAAAAACCTTTAGCGATTCAAGAAATTCATTGTGAACAAACGTATTGTTCTGTGCAGAAAACAGAACGAATCGCCTTCCATCAAGTCGCTTTCTTTTTTCGTGCATAGCAACTTTTGTTCCGCTTGCGACAGGCTTCTTGTCGTTTGCTTCCCAGAAATCACTAAACGACTCGCGCCTAAGAAACCGCCCAACGGCGGTCTTAGATGAGCCAATATGATTCGCTATCTCCCGATGAGACATTCCCTCATCAAGCGATAGCCTGACGATCTCTAAAAGATCGTCATTCGTTAATCCACTCATATTTCCTCCTAGTTTTAGTGTACTGTCTGCTCTAGTTCTTCCTGTTCTTCAGCAAGAAGCGCTCTGTGCTCGATGAGAACATCCAATCGCTCTTTTATTTCATCAGCGTTTAAGTAAACATCGCCAGCGGTTTTTACTTTCTCAATCTCGTCTAGTGTCAAGAACACACCATAAGTATCGTCGATAAATTTATTGATGTTGCTCATGACAGAGGTTACGTGTTTTGCCAAGTTTGATGGTGTTCCGCCAGATTGCAAAAATCCTTCATGGATCATCATTGTCGCGTGATCGCTAATATAGAAATAATCACAGTTCAAAAAAATTGCAGAAGCAGCACTAGACGCATCGCCAATCAAAAAGCCGCCAATATTGCATTGACACAAGCTCATTGCAGATAAGATGCTTTTCATTCCGTATGCGTCACCACCAGGTGAGTTTATATAAAGAATAATATTATCATCTTGTTTTGCAGAGACCATGACCTCTACAAGCGCCCTATAATATTCTGGCGACTTGATCTCCTCATCAAGGTGAAATGAATATTCTGTTGCTGTACTCTCATTAGCTGTTGGCAGTAAAATATCTATATCTTCCATTATCCCTCCTAATTTAAACCATTACTTGGCTGATTATGCAGGTAAATCCGTCTTCTTCAATAACCATTGGACTTACCTTGTTGTCGTAAATTTTGCATGTGATTGTATCAGACTTTATGTGCCTTAACCCATGTAACACAAAACTTGGATCATAGGCTAGCTTCATTGGCTCAGACCCTACATGAGTCATTGGAATTGCATCGCTAATCTCATTGGCATCACCGATAATAAATTTACCAACAACAACAGCCTCAACATCGCCAATATCCGCATTAATGATACAGCGACTATTTCTTGGGTCGTCAGCGATAGAGCTAACACGTTTCAAACACTCTGTCATTTGCTCTTTACTGAAAGTTAGTTCATGCTTGATATTAAATCTTCCACTTGGATTTGCAGCTCTAAAGTTTAAATACTTCATGTCAATCAGCGGCAAGAAAGTCTTAAAGTCAGTTCCAGAAATAATCACATGACTTCTACTTAACTGCATTCTTGTGCATTCTGCAATATCCTTAGCAGCAACAGTAATTAGATTGATTGGAATAATAAACTCATCAAATAATCCTGAGCATGGCACTGATTTTATTGCGATGAAATGCTTATTTGTTGCAGCAACTTTTGCACTGTCTTCATCTCTCGAAACAACAACGCCATTTATCGCTTTGTTTATATCGTCCTTCGCACTAGCAAATGAAACCATGCTTATTGCCTCTGACAGCGCGACAAAATCAATATCTATATCAATGAACGAACCTGTATTGATTGTAGGTATCAGAGATTGGTCAATAACCGGTGACTTTACGCGAGACTTTCCACAAACAATAACTGCCGATCCATTATCTGCTTTTATTGAGATGAATTTATCCTTTGGCAATGTCTTTAGTAAACTAATTAGCTTGTCAAAACGAACAGCTATCTCAAGAGGATCTCCAGTCGAGTTAATGGTTACTGATTTTTGTATTCTGCCATCAACTGCTGTAAGTATTGCTTCTCCATCATTCGATGAAATCAAAACGTGTTTGCTTGGCTCGTCTTTTGCTTTTGCCGCAACAACAGCAAGTCTATTCATTGCCTCAAGTAAGTCTTCTACCTTAAAATTAATCTTCATCAGCGAATAACTCCATTTGAGCAGAGTCTACAAAGCGTATGTGATCATTAATCCGCTGATAATCAACCGATGTTAATGATTTTACGGGTACGGTTATTGAATCGATTCCGTACAGCTTTAGAACTTCATCCTGCGAACATCCATCAGAAAACATGTAAACTGCATTCGCTAAATCTGTAGCTGTGATGCCTGTCGATGTTGGCGAGACAACACCAAGATGTCTTGCTCGTGAGTAAAGTGATGCCATATCACATGATAGAGCTTCACACAACTCCTCTTTGCTTGATAGGTAAAAGAAAGTAAGAATCATACTGTCTTCTGCTGAAGACCATTGTGATTTTTTCTTGATTTCTAGTGTATGTTGAAAAAGCGAACTTGCTACTTGCAAGGCAACTTCGTGAGTGCATGAGTCAATTATTTCGTTGACGATTCTTTGTGATTTTTCTTTAGGTGTATCTTCTTTCATATTAATCCTCCCAGACTTCGATTTAAACAATCATAGGAGGATTATCTAGTAAAATTAACGACTTGTCAAATCAAGTCTGTTGATTCGTAAACTAAATTAATGCGAGCAACAAAATCAGAACGCATATTGTTGTATTTGCTGAACTCAAAATACTCAATGCCTTTCTGTGGGTTTTTGTTAAAGATCTCAATGGTTTTGCTTAGACCAGACCGCTTGCCAGTTGATGTATACTTCTGGCTTTCGTCACCTTCAACCACAACCTTTGAATTCTTGCCAGTTCGCTCAAGCAGTAGTTTGATAATTTCTGGAGACATTTGCTGGGCTTCAGAGATTATAATAAGAGAATCGTCTAGACTATCTCCGATGATGAAATTTGGTATGCGGAATTGAATTCTCTTATCAATATCGCATCTAACCTTTTCTTTTGACAGTAGTTGCTCAAGGATTCGTTTTGCTGACGAGAAGTGTGGGCCAAGTTTATCTTCTTCGCTTCCCGGCAATGCACCAATCTTGTCCATACCAACTTCTACTGGAGTTCTGATTACAATGATTTTCTTCGTATTATCTTTTAGATATGTTTTTACGAAGTTGTGGAGAATTGCGGCAGTTTTACCAACGCCAGCCTTCCCAGAAACCATCACCATATCGCTTGAATCTATAATATCTGAAAGCTCTTGCTGTTCTGGCGAAAGCTTCCAATCTTTAATTCCGTAAACCTGTGGCCCTTTCTTGTCACGGTAATGATCAAGGATTGCTGGTTGACGTTTTGACATATAACTACCCCTCTTTGAATGGAGTTTAAATGATAGCATTGATTGATGCGGCTAGTTTTTAACCAGTACGCATCATAATTGCTACACGCTAAATTTGTATGCTATAGGATCGTGGTGACTGTAATCACTTACTTCAAACGAACTTAAATCAATCCAACTCAACACGTCATCAATACTTAGGTTTGGATGCGGCTCACTAAAGTCAAACTTTGGACTAGGATATGGATCTCGCTTAACCTGCTCAAGTACACCATCAAGCTGATCCTCGTAAATATGAGCATTCACAATTTTATGAAATGCCTTACCTGCTGGAATTTTTGTAACAGCAGACATGATGAAAAGAAAGAAGTAAACCTGAACCATATTGAAGTTTAACCCCAAAGGAACATCGCACGAGCGCTGAGCGCTGTTTAAGTACAGCTTTCCATCAAGGATTGAGAATTGATGCTCATACATACATGGGCGCAAACAGCCTTTGTCAAAATCCGCCGGATTCCACATCTGAAGAATTTCTCCACGATCATCAACTCCATTAGACAAATTACTGACGACTTTCATTAGCTGATCATACCCAGATCCAGCAAAGTTTCGCATCTGGTATCCGTACACTTTCCCCATGTCGCCATCGGCATTTCGATGCTTGTTGTCAAGCCAGCTCTTATTCTCATTTGCATTTGCAATCCAAGTATTCGTCCCAAGCTCAGAAAAATCGTATGCGTTTGTGTAGCCTCGCAAATAGCCAATCATCTCGCTTATTGCAGCCTTCCAGTAGCTCTTTCGAGTCGTCACAAGCGGAAAGTCTCCTGCCTCAACATCGTAAGTTAGGTCGGCATTAATAACCGTAAGGCAGCGCTTCCCAGTGCGTTCGTTCTCAACCCAATGGCCTTCATCTAGGATTCGCTTGCATAAATCCAAATACTGCTTAGTCATAAATCACTCGCCATCCATCACATAAAAATCAGCCATCAATCCACGCAAGCTGTCGTTTCCTCGATCAAGTGAGGTAAACCGAATGCTGCCTCCGCTTGGGAACTTCATAAGCATATCGCTAAGCACAACGCTGTCAAATAGATCCTGAAACATTCCCATGTAGGAGAACATTGCATTGCGAGCATCTTTCGCAAGATCCGTAACGTAAATAACGCTCTCTCCTGTGTACGCTGCGAAAATCAAACCACCTACTGGCATTTTCCTTGCCTTCGTAAAAGCACCGTACTTACCAGTTACCAACTTTGTCATAACTTCTCCTTCTTGAATTTCTTGTAACCCATTAACCCGATTAGCGCAGAATCACCGCGACCATCGAAATACTTAAACCCATCTTTGCACCTGCTGTTTGCTTGAACAAACGAATCAGCTAAGTCAGGATACAGCTTTGCGCATTTCTTTGCGCTCATGTTCTTATCTTGACCAATCAAGCCAGCGGATGCTTTCCAAGATTGCGGTGTTAAGAATACTACGTTTTTCGTCAATGTCAAACCAAGACATTTGACTTCAGCGAAACGCTCACCAAACGAGAACATTGACTTGACGCCTTGCGCTGATCTCGCCCCAACCTTCTCAATAAACACCATGTCAATTTGGCCACCAGCAATCTCAATAATCTCATCTCGCACAGAGATCAAGTCAAACATCTTCTCGCCAGAAACAACCTCATGAGAGAGATCCATTACGCCAAGGAACGAGAGATCATCGAAAACTGAGACTGCACCACTAGCGCCTGGGTCAACCCCTAAAAACTTCATATCCACACCTCGAAAACTATTTCGACGAATCCTACACCAACCGTTTCAGTTGTCAAATCCAGAATAAAAGGATCGATTTTTAAAAAAGGAGAAAAAAAGGAGAGTAAATCCTCCTTAAATAAAACACCGTTCGAGACGGCATAGTAGAAGGGTATATAGTAATATATATATAATTAATTAATTAAAATAATATATATAATAGTTACTACTAACTATCCAACCACCCCCAGTAGTATTACTCCCTATTTTTAATCCTTTTATTCCTCAGAATACAAAACTTGACATCAGCAATCCATTCAGGTACTCTCCTGAAAAACGAATCACAGGAGCAACCATGAAAAACAACTTCGTCGCCAAACACGCACAAACATCCGGTGCTGGATTTCATACCGAGAAGTCCAAGCCCGATCTGATTGACGACACGATAACCGTAAAGTGCTTGACATGCTGCAAGTACGTTGATATAAATCACAACGAAATGAGATGCCCGCTTTGCGGATCAAGCAATATAATCGAGATAGGAGGTTTGCAATGAAAATATCAGAGATAATTCATACACTGGTCGCAATACTTGAGACTCAAGGCGATCTGGATGCTGTATCGACAACACAAAATACTTGCGGAGATGATCAGATGCTTGCGCCAGTGGAGATTAATATCATCGAGCTGAAAGACAATTGGTTTGCGGTTGATTTTACGGCGTGCGAGTCAGCTAGCATCAAGCCAAACCCATTCATCGGACTTCCACTATGACCGAGTTTTATACCGGTGTCGGCAGTAGAAACGTAACTGACAAAGGTTTTCAGGACTGCAAGCAGATTGCAGAGGCTATGAGCAAAAAGCTAATCGTTCTTCGCTCAGGTGGAGCTACCGGATGCGATACAGCATTTGAGCTTGGAGCTGGATCAAACCATAACGTGTACTTGCCTTGGAATAACTTCAACGGAAGGTCTGACGAGAATGGCGTATACGTAAACTCGAAAACACTTTACACGCACAAGGAAGCAGAGTATATTGCGTCGATACATCATCCAGCTTGGGACAAGTGTAGTCCAGCAGCCAAACTTTTGCATACAAGAAACGTGTTTCAGGTTCTTGGTTTTGAGCTTAACAACCCAAGCCAAGTGCTAGTTTGTTGGGCTGAGCCAGATAAACGTACTCGTGTGAAAGGTGGTACAGCAACTGCGGTTGCTATAGCTTATGCACATGGCGTTCCGGTATATAATATCTGGCTCGAAAAAGATCACAACGAGATAAAAGAGATTCTCGGACTTACGCGACAATGAGAGAGGTAAACTTGAGAGATAATTTTAACGAAGACACCATGCACGAAAACATAATGGATTTTGCTGAGGCAGGATACCATATCCTATTGATCCGTGGAGTCGATGACAAAGGCAAGTGTAAATGCGGAAACCCAGACTGCGAGAATCAATACAAGCACCCACGCATTGGTAATTGGTCATCTGCAAAAATGCCAGCGCCAAGCGAGGTTGAATCGCTTATTGAGAACAGAGTGTTTGAGCAGTCATACGGACTCATACTAAAAGAGGATGATCTTGTCGTTGACTTTGATCCTAGAAACAATCTCAACGCAATAAAGGAGCTCAATGAAGTTCTTGGTATCGATGTTGAGAAGGAATCGACACTCACAGTAAAAACAGGTAGTGGCGGAAAGCACTTCTTCTTCAAGAAGCCAACAACCGTAAACACAGTGAAGAATTTACCAGAAATCAAAGGCATTGATTTTTTGAGCAAAGGCTCATTTGTTGTTGGTTGTGGGTCTTATCACAAGAGCGGATTCCCATACGAGTTTATAGAGCACTCTAAGTCAGATCCAAAATCTGTTGGTCAGGCTCCAGAATGTTTACTGAACTTAGTTGAGCGTCAAGACATTGTACTTGACTCTGCTTACGAGGCTGGATCATCGTCACTGGACGACCTTAAAAGCGCATTAGCAGCCATACCTAATGACGACAACACTGACTATGATACTTGGCTAAACATCGGTATGGGACTGGCTTACGAGACATCAGGGAGCCTTCGTGGGTATGCTCTATGGGAGGACTGGAGTGAGAAGTCACAGAAGCATGATGGAACCCTAATGAGTAAGAAATGGGACTCGTTTACTCGCATTCCAAATAACTCAAACCCAAGAACAGCAGGGACTATTTTCAGACTGGCTTATGAGAATGGATGGGAGCAATCATACGCAAATGAAATTGACCTCAGCAAGTTCGCCATAAAAAAAGAGTCGGAGAAAATTGTACTAAAAAAGTATTCGACAGACGAAGCACTTGAGATAAAAGATGTCCCTGAGTGTTTGCGATCAATCAAGGGTGTCATGGGTGAGGTTGTCAGCTACATTGTATCGACTGCAAAGTACCCGCTGTATATGCCGTCAATATCGGCAGCCTTGGCTTTTTGTGGGACGATAACAGGCCGAGACTTTACAACGGATTATGATAACTATACGCCATTGTATTTGATGACTGTTGCGGAGACTGGTAGTGGCAAGGAGTATCCATACACTGCAATCTCAAAGATCATGTATGCAGCAAGGCAAGAGGCGCTGATCAAAGGTGAAGTAACCGGCAAGTCTGCAATCGTCACAGAGCTGTATCGTGATCCACGATGCTTGTTTGTCAAAGATGAAATGGCTCACTGGATGCAGATCATCGGAGCCAAGAACGTGTCGGAGAATAAGATCAACGAAGTTAAATCTTGGATGGAGCTATTTAGCAAGCACGACACGACATACGCATCAGACTCGTTTACAAACTTACGTGAGATCTTGAAGGGCGAGGAAGGCGTTGAGGACAGCAAGACAAGGATTATCATTCAGAAGCCTAGTGTTGGACTTCTTGGTATGACCACTCCAGACAAGCTTGCTGACTCGATGAATCGAATGATGATTCAGGATGGATTCTTAAATCGATTCATGGTTTTGTTTGCTCAAGAAGGCGATCAGCTCATGAACAAGAAAGCTAAGAGCACTCCAGTTCCGCAAAGCATCTTGTCTTGGATTGAAACCATTGAGCGTAGGATCATGCACGAGAATAAAGGTAAGAACGGACAAGGCAGAAATAATTATGAGCGACCACTTGATCCGATTGTTCTTGAGTTTGCAAAGGATGCAATGAATAGACTTGATAAGTACGAGGTAAGTATTCTTAATCGCAAGAAGCAGTTGCGACAACATCGACTTGAGAATATGATTGTGCGCAACAGAGAGAAGGCAATGCGAATTGCGCTTTCATACGAGTTATCAATGAATCCTTATAGCGATAAGGTAACTCTTGAAAGTGTTGAGTTTGCAATTGCGCTTGTTGATTATACGTTCGAGCAGATAATTGATTACATTGGCATGGAGATGATCGAATCTCAATTTGACAAGCGATACAAAGAGGCTTACGATACGATTGAAAGATTTGGGAGTGAAGGCGTACTAAAGCGAGATCTTAACAAGCTACATCCTTTCAAATCCTGTGATGGCAAGACTCGAAACGAAATCTACCAATATCTGTTGATTGACGCACAGAAGATTATTCAGGTTGAGGATGATAATGGTGGAAGGGGAAGAAAGCCGCATAGAATATATGCGAGTAAATTTATAGCGGAGGAGGAATGACATGGCAATTGGAAAATATGATAATATTCGCGGTTCAATTAAAATAGGAGATAAACAAATATGAGTTTTAATTTTGACAATGTAAAAAAAGGCAAGCGAGATCACGCAAAGATTTTCTTGTTTTATGGAGTCCCAGGTATTGGTAAGTCAACTCAGTGCAGTTTACTGCCAGACGCTTACTTCGTACCAATCGAAGATGGTACCGGTGAACTTGATGTTGCTCAGTATCAGTTTGATGATGGTCGAGTAAAACTCCAAGATTACGGTGAAGTTGTTGGTGTGCTTGAGATGGTTTACATGGCTGGCATCGAAGCTAAAACCAACGGTGAGAAATTCCCAATCAGCAACTTAGTTGTCGACTCTGTTTCTGCACTTGAGCCTTTGATTTGGGATGTGGTGTGTGCAGAAGGTGATGACAAGGGTAACGTCAAAAAGAACATCGAAGATTTTGGTTTTGGTGGTGGATACAAGCGAGCACTAAAGAAATGGCAGCACTTTTTCTCTATGCTTGAGACGATTCGCAATGATCTTAATATCAACGTCTGGATGATTGGTCACTCACAAGTTAAGAACGTTAATGTGCCAGACAATGAACCTTATGATCGATGGATTCCAGAGCTTCATAGGGATGCTGTTGGTTACCTGCAAAAGAATTGCGATGGTGTTTTGTTTGCAAACTACAAAACAATCGTTCGTAAAATTGACGGCAAAATGGGTCAGAAGGAAAACAAGGTTATTAACAATGAGAGTCCTCGTATTTTGTACACAAACGAAATGCCTGCTTTCATGGCTAAAACGCGATCTAATCCGCCATTGCCGCTTGAGATGCCTATGGACTTAAACTTATTAATGAGCTCTTGGAGCAAACAAGACTAATTAGTATTTGACAAATGAAATGAGGCTGGTATTATCAGTCTCAACAATCAACAAACAAGAGGAATATACTTTATGATAAATATGACAGACGCTTACCAACAAGCACAGGAAGAAAACAACTCATACGCACCAATTCCAAATGGTGACTATCCTATCATTGTAGAGAATGCTGAGTACAAGCAATACAAGTCAGGTAAATGGGGTGTTTCAGTTCAACTATCAATTGTAAATCACCAACAGTTTGATAATCGCAAGTTGTTTGATAACTTTGTTATTTTTGAGTCAGATGGTCAGACTGAGGTTATTCGCCAAGACAATAACGGCAATAACCGAAACTTCGGAAAGATCAACTACGCTAAGTTGTGTGAAGCTGCTGGTTTAACGCCAGAGCAGGCATCTGATCCAACAAACCTGATTCAGAAGATGTTAGTTGTTAAAACCAAACTGGCTGACAAGAATGACGGATCTGGAGAGAAAGATGCTAAGCCTTCATACTACAAGCCGATGGCCGGTGTTGGTGGTTCAAGCCAACCATTGCAGCAAGCAGCTCAACAACCTGCACAACAAGCTCAGCCAGTACAAGGCGGATTTGGCGGTCAGGCTAGTGGATTTACACAACAGAATACAAACGCATTTGCACGTAAGTAGTCTGATTTAATTTAAATATCAAGGAGGCTTATTGCCTCCTTTTTTATGGAGGTTTTATGAAGCATAAAAACGTACTAGAAAAGATGTGGAAGGCAATGGAAGATAAGCCTGAACAGCGTAGAACGTACCTTGGCATGTCTACATTCGGCACTCACTGCAACAGAAAACAGTGGCTTGAGTTTAGACACGCATTCGACCCAAAAACAAACTACCAATCGGAATCGCACTTTGCAGATGGTCATCACTCTGAAGATGTACTTATCTCAAGACTAAAAGCAGCAGGCGTTGAATTATTTGACAAGGCAGAGAATGGAGAACAGTTCGCACTTCAGGATATGTACTGGCTACGTGGTCATCAGGATGGGATTATTGTCATAGATAAAACTCCTCATGTTTGGGAAGCGAAGTCTACCGATGACAAAAAGAAGGCGAAGCTCGCAAAGCTAATACAAGAAGACGAAGGAACGGCATTAAAGAAATGGGATGAGAACTATTACGCTCAGGCAATTTTGTACTGCGGCTATTCTGGAATCCATAAACACATACTTATGGCTTGCAGCCACGGAGCAAGAGAGAAGTTAAATTCAACAGGAGATCATCGAACGGTTGTTGTAGAGACTGATTTTGATGAAAATTACTTTAATGAGTTGAAAGCAAAAGCAAAAGACGTTATAGTTAGTGACGCATTACCAGAACCAGCTTGGAGCCTTCAATATGATAAGCCGCTGTGTGTTTGGAAAACAGGTCAGTGCGAAGCTTATGAGTACTGCAAAGGTCGTCACATTGGAAAACCTAATTGCAGAAATTGCGGTTATTGTGAATTTACATTATCAGGTGCGAACTGCACAAAGACAGGAGATGCTTTAAATGAAAAAGAAATGGTTGACTTCAAGGAATGCCACAAGTATCATCCTAACATCATACATTGGCTTGACCTCATCGAAATGGATGAATCTGGAAACGTTGTTTATCGCGATGACTCAGGTAACGAGTTTATTAATAAAAACTCTTTAGATTTTTATGAATTAATTAATGGAGTGTGATATGGGTAGTGATATGACTGAGCTGGAAGAAAAAGCAACAAATAAGGCAATAAATAATAAATACAACTATTGGCATGGTATGCCTAGATTTGTTCAAAACAAAAAAACTGAATACAAAAAGATAATATGCCTTATTGGATTGCAAAAGATATTTCTCAGATTTGATAATGAAGATGATTATAGTGTGTTTATTGATAGGTGTATGACGTTTGGTGTTGCTCTAGGGAAATTTGTTGTTTTTGAAAGTCTTGATTATGCAGAAGTGGTTCTTGATCAGAAGCTGACATCAAAAACAAAGTCTATATGGTATCCATTTAGGTCTCACTGGGGTGGCATAACCGAAAAAAAATATTACAGTAATCATCCTGGGCCTAGATTCCCTGTTTATATAGTATCAAAAGGCAGAGCTAGCAATTGACTTACAACAAAGGCATTGGACTTAATGGGCGTCAGCCATTACATTGTTTGCGAGGAGCATGAAGCTAATGAGTACGAAGAAAAAACAAATGCTAAAATTTTGGTTCTACCAAAAAAATACCTTGATAAGTACGACACTTGCGATAATATTGGTGACACCAAGAGTAAAGGCCCAGGCGCCGCTAGAAATTTTTGCATAGATCACTTAAAAGCAAATGGATTTTCAAAGCATTGGGTTATGGATGATAACTTAGACGCTTTTCACTACCTAACTGATAATGAAAAGCTAGAGGTTAGAACTGGTGCGACATTGGCAGCGACAGAGGATTTTGTTGATCGTTACACAAACGTACCAGTTGCAGGTCTTAACTATTATTCATTTTGCAAAAATGGAGATGCGGTTCCTCCAGTTGTATTTAATACTCGAATATACTCCTGCCTGTTAATTGATAACGATTCAGGATACAGATGGAGAGGGCGGTACAATGAGGACACTGATCTCTCGTTGCGAGTGTTAAAAGATGGTAAATGCACTATACAAATGAACGCATTTCTCTGTGGAAAGGTCACAACTCAGCGTATGCGTGGAGGCAACAGCAAAGAGTTTTATGACATTGAGGGAACTAAACCTAAGTCGCAAATGATAGCAGATTTACACCCAGATGTTGCCAAAGTTGTTTGGCGATTTAATCGTTGGCACCACCATGTAAACTACAGGCAGTTCAAGGAAAACGCATTAAAGATTGTTGACTATGGGTTGTTTTTGAAATAAAAACTCTTTAGATTTTTATGAATTGATTAATGGAGGGCAACAATGAAACTAAAAGTTAGCTTATCAATTGGATTTCCATCGGCTTGTAAAAATGCCGTTATTGAAGTAGATGATGATGAATATAACGATTGCGAGACAGATGAAGAACGAAACGACTTGCTGAGTGAATATTGGCAGGACTGGGCAAATAATAATATCGATGGCGACTATGAGATAGTTGAAGATTAGGAGGGTGAAATGGATATATATAAAATATACGTGCAACACTTTTCACAGAAGGACAGCCATGAATCAATTGAGACATTTCTACTTGCTAGCTCAGTAGATAGTGTTTATCGGTGGGTTGATAAAGAAAAACAATATGGATCTTTTTCTGATAGAGAGGAAGATTGCGAAACTTTCGATATTTACGATGATAAGTATGACGTTATTGGCACTGAAACATTTAAAGAAAAGATGATTAGGATTGGAGGTGAATATTTCGATGAAGATCTTGAGCTGCATGATCTATATTATGGAGCAACAATTTACGGATGGGAAAAAGCTATTAGCAACCCTAGTGACGCTGAAATTACAGTACTTAGAAAACTCGGAGTACTTGATGAGTCAGATTAATAAATAATAAAAGCGCAATTGGAGAATAAATAATGAATAACGAAGCAATGAGAAAGGCGTTTGAAGATAGATTTCAAGACTTACCATTGGATGGTGTATTCTGGTCTGAAGAATTAGGCCGCTATACAGCAAAAGAAGAATGGTTGGTTCCAGTCGTAGATTTTTCTAACGATATGTTTGACGTATTCAAAGCAGGCATCGAACACCAAAAAAAGCGCACTGATGCACTTGAGTCTATTTTGAGGAAGCTGCTTGATAATGGAGATTGGTTCGAGTCTGCAATTGAGCTTGATGTTTATACGAAAGACAATGTTTCTGGAGTCGAGCTTGAGAAAGAAGCCATAAAATTAATTGGTAAAAGCGAGGAAGAAAATGACTAAAAAAGTATTACTTGAAGTACACGATGACAACTTAGTTTATGACGCAACAGGATGCTGTATTGGAACTTGGATGGATTCAATGAAGTCCTTTGAATCTGAAAAGATGGATATAAAAGATCTGATCCGATTAAAGGAGGCTGGATTCGACTCTGATGAAATAATTAAGATGAATAAGGAGGGCGTTATTTAATATGGCTTTAATACCAAGACCATATCAGCTTGGCGCAATTAATGCAGTGATTGACTATTTGTTTGAAACAGATGGTCATCCTTGCATTCAGGCACCTACGGCATCCGGCAAGAGCTTAATGCAAGCTGAGATAGCTCGTAGGGTGTATGACATAGCACCTGACAAGCAGCAGGTGTTCTTAACAGATGTAACAGCGCTTATCGGCCAGAATAGAGAAGAACTTCTTGAGCAATGGCCTGACGCGAGAACTACAACATACAGCGCATCTTATGGGCAGAAAAATCATACTGGTGAGCTTGTGTTTTGCGGTATTCAATCTGTTTACAAGAACGCATCACTATTCAACGACGTGTCTGTTGTTTACATTGACGAAGTTCACAGAGCATCGTTAAAAGTTGGTGGCATGTACCATCAGTTCTTTACTGAGCTTTGGAAGAAAAACCCTCATGCTAGAATTGTTAGTCTGTCAGCAACTCCTTGGAAGTTGGAATCTGGAACCATTGAAGGTACTTGGATCTGTACTGAAATAGTCTATAGCATTCCAATGAGCGAACTCTTTAATGATGGATTTCTATGCCCAATCATAACTCCAAAAACAAGCCTGACTCTCGATTTTAGTAAGATAAAAAAAGCAAAATCCGGTGAATTTGATGAAGAAGAAATGGCTAGACTCATGGATGACGATAATGTCACCAATGCAGCGCTGGATGATGCTATGCGATATGCAAGCAACAGAAAGTCAGGATTGATCTTCGCGTGCAACGTTGCCCATGCTGAGCACATTAAGAAAGCATTAGAAGATCGAGGTGAATTTGCTGAGGTTATCATTGGTGAGACTATCACTGAAGACCGCAAGCGAATCGTTGATGATTTCAAGAACTTCAAACTGAGATGGATTATATCTGTCGGCACACTAACAACAGGATTTAATGCAAAGAATGCAGACTTGCTAATCGTGTTGAGAGCAACGCAGTCTAGCAGCCTGTGGCTTCAGATACTTGGTAGAGTGCTCAGAACACATGAGTCAAAGATAAACGCATTGATTCTTGATTTTGGTTCAAACGTTGAGAGATTTGGTCGAATAGATATGATTGGACCTCCACCAACTAAAGAAGCTAAGAAGCAAGCAAAGAAAACTCCGTTCAAGCAATGCCAAGGCATCTTATCAAATGGTTGGCAGTGCAATAACATCGTTCCATATCTTGATAAGAGCTGCCCTAAATGCGGATATGAATTTGGAGGAGATACAACACCGAATCATGGCACTGAGGCGAGCAAAGGCGACCTAACAACCATTAACCAGATTGTTAAGGCATTTGATGTTAATAATGTGTCTTGGGCTAAGCACGTAGACGCAAAGGGAAATGACTCGCTAAAGGTAAGCTATCGGTATGGAATTGGCATCAATTCAATTGAAGATTATTTGTATTTTAGTGGGGAGCCTTGGCAGCGTATTGAGGCGTGTAGATGGTGGGAAGACAGGGTTTCTGGTGACATAGCACACCAATGCCCAAAGCATATAGAAACGGCTGTCGCAGAGTTAAATCACTACGGCTTAAAGCCATTCTCAAAGATACATGTTGATGTCACTAATGCAAAAGTGACACCATCAGGTAACTACATTGGTCACAAGATAATTGGTTACGAGTGACTTTCTTCAACCTTCTTCATAGACATAATTTCTCCGTTCAAGCGTGATGCGTCTATTTCGATTCGCTCAATGTCTTGCTCGGAGAAGTTAAAGTGCTTATCGCAGGATTCAATCATCAAACACCCATAGAGCGCGTTTGAATAGTCGAACAACGGTATTGCATAGAGCGACTTAACTTTTGCGTATATCAGGTTTTGGTACAGGCCGTAGTCAGTATCTTTTATGTCTGACACATCAGGGAGGGAATAGACTTCATTCTTTACTAGCTGTCTAAGTATTCTTGAGTAGAATGACGCTGGAACACCGTTAATTGCAGAGCTGACTGAGTGTACGTTTGGCTTTAACTGCTCATTCCTAATATGAACTTTCATGCTAGGTATATTTGCAACATTTACTTCACCGTTTCTTAGTTCAAAGACTATAGCTCGATCAGCGTTGTATTTTTGACGAATCCGATCAAGATCGTCCATGACAATGCTGTCATGCTCAATGAACTTATTGTAATCTTGGTGCTTGAATTTAGGCTTCTGGTTGTTCTCGATTGATTTTAATTTTCGCCACATAGCAAAAAAAGCTGCAATACCAAGCATTACAGCTACTCCAGCGTAATTTCCAGACGCCACCAATCCACCAAGAATGTTGATAAATGTTGTTTCCATGTTCGACCATTTTAAGTTTATAGTTTTATATTAGGTCGATTATATCATTTCCCGCTGTTCTTTTTGTCAAGCTGTGTTTGATAATCTATGATTGAGTCACTGCAATCAGCAATCCAATTCCATGCCTCCTGACCCCATATTACGTACTCAGACATCGATAAACCGCCAACGTGAGGATTTATATTGGTCTTTGAGCAATTAAGCGGAGGCAGCGAATACACGGTCTCTACTACTTTTACTGGCCTATCTATTGGCTCAGGAGGACTAGCAACAGATATTATCTCAGTTTTTACCGGCTTCGAAATCCACCCAAGCAGGAACCCGACAAGAAGGCATGTCACCACGACTGTCAATTTCTCTTTTGAGGTTTTCGATAGCAATTTGTTTAAGCCTGTCACTGTCTTTCCAATTATTAATCTTATCAATCTGCTTTCTGAGATCAGAGTTACAATTTTCGATCCTACGCTCAAGATCATCGACAATATCGTCATATTTATCATTTTGATTTAATGCCTCTTTGTAAGCTAAGAGATTTGCTTCACTTGATTCTTTCAGCGTTTTATTATCGTTTTCGATAACAGCAATATAGGTTGACTGCTTTTCTATTTTCTTCTCATCTTTAATATTGTCAATAGCCTGCCCGCCATTGAAGATTAGTGATAAGATTAAAGCTATACCAAGAATAAAATCCATCAGTCGTCATCCTTCTGTAAATGCTTCATGCGCTGAACTTTCTCAATAGCCTCACCAGTAATCCATGCTATGATACCGGAAACCATCATTGGCACTATTATCATTGAAAGTGATAGCTCATTAGCTCCGATATCGCCAGGTAGGAACATCCATCCAACGACAGTCTGAACGATAAACATCATCCAGAAAACAACTACTTGTCTTGCTCGTCTAGGTGTTAGAGACACGATTCACCATCCAGCCATAAATGTATTTTTCATCTTTTTCTCTGCGCTCACAAAGCTCTACATAAAACGCACCCTGAAGACAGTTAAGCATATTTACAAGAACATCTATACCTTCGTCTCCGCGCTTCTTGTAAAAAGTTTTTAGCGTCAATACAGTGTTATTTCCAACGGCGCCATCAATCTTTATATCGTTGTAAAATTCTTGCTTGTTGTTCAGAACATTCAGGCATCGTTGCAAAAATTTAGCGCTTGCACCAATACCGAGATTTACACCGGTATCGAATAATTCGAATGCAAGGTCTTCATTTATTTCACTGATTTCATTAAGCCGAAGAGAATCCCAATACATTGATTTATAAATTAATCTAGCATCATCTTTTGTGAGCGACTTTACTGGCTTGGTTAGGCCAAAACTTTCGGCGACAGCCTTTGTTATACCGTACTTTGTTTCACCGCCAGAGTCAGATGGATCATTTGAATAACCACCTTCAACTCTGATTATCTCGTTTATAGCGTCTTCTGATTTCTTTATCATTTTTCGTCATCCTCAATGGCTTTGATTGAGTGTGGCTTACCACCTTCAAGCAACCAAGATAATTCAAATTCAATTATCTTCCAATGTAATGCACCGGTATCACGCAAGTTTTTACCAACAACACTGGATGCTGTTTGGTCTGCATTTCCAAATTTATTTGGACAGTCATAAATCAAGTTCAATAGGAACTTAAACACAACCTGCCAGCACTGATCCAAGCTAACTAAGCAGTCAACGCCCCACTTGGTTAGTGGGATTTTTATGTTTAAAGCATACCTGAAGAACATCAATACAATACACCCAATATAAAAATATATGATATATGGGTGCAGTATAAATAAAAGAACACCGGCAGCAACTATCAGAAAATTAAACCATAGTGCGTATATTATCGAAATGAGAGCTTTCATGAAAGAATGCTCATGTATTGTTCAAATATGCGTGCCACTTCATCTTCACCGTGTCGCAATGCGCCGCGTATGTCATCGGCGGTTATCATTACGAGTCTGTTATCCTCGGCTATCCACGGTGTCGTGCTCTCGCCGTCCTCTGTCATCCGTTCCAATTTGCGGCGTAGGCGTATCTCGTCTTGTTCGCGGCATTGAATAAAGTCACCATCCGCCGTTTCATACGTGATTGAGTCAAGTGCGACTTGTCGTGCGGCCTTAGCAGCTTGGCGCGTTTGTTCCGCTGCCTCTGCTGCTTTGTCTTGTGCCGTTGTTACGGTTGCGTTATTCAGCCAAGTCATTGCTCACGGCCTCCGGTTCGTAAATGTAGTTAAGCTCCCAAGTGTCGGCGGTAATTTCCACAGGTGTAGGGAATCTCGTTTCATGCGGTGCGTTTGCGCCGTGTGTTAGTGTGATGGTCAGCTCGAAGTTGTTGCCGTTGCGCGTGCAATTTTTAACGACTGGATGGTCAACCGTTGCACCGTCCGGTATCTCTGACAAGTCGTAATCAGTGCCGTTGACTGTGAGCGTTGTGTCGTTGATTTCGGCGGTTAGTTTGTCGCCATCGAAGCGAGGGTTAAAGTTAATTTTTATCATAATTAGTACCATCTCCCGATTACTGTCATAACTTCTATGTTTGATCCTTCCGTGCCAATATTGACCGCAGTATTGTTTTTCACTCGCATAGTTACAGCAGATACGGAAATTGTTTTTTCTAGCTGCGCGATGCCACTACCGGCACTTGTGCCGCCATATCCGAACGGAATGACTACGGGAGTGCTGTGAAATGGAGCAGGAAAGCTCCATGTCCTATCAAGCTCCGCATTTACTGCCCACCCACCACCTATAGACCTTCTGTGCGTACAAATCTGCGTCCCATCAGCAAACCGCACAAACTCACCATTCGCGTTAGAGCCACGCTGAATAACCGCACCCGTAGGTACGCCGCTTGATTGCGAGACTGTGCCTAGGAGGTTTCCGGTGTGGTAGAGTTCTTGCCAAGCGCCCCAAACCCCACTAACTTTCGTTCGGGTGTATACTGCGCTACCGTCAAAGTCTGTGTGCTGCTGTGTCGCGCCGTTCTCCTCGACGTTTTCGATGTGAAATAGTAGCCCGCCTAGTGTGCCAGGCTTGTTCAAGTCGCCGCCGTTTATGTTATAAAACCCAGTTGCCGCGATTAGGTTCAAATTATTAGAAGGTGGGCGTGCCCCAATCGTACCTAAACCAAAATCCCCAACCTTTGTCACTCGTCCAGCAGTTGTGTCGGTAGATGATGTTGTCAAGTCTGCGCTGGCAGCAGTGCCAAGATCAGATAGCGTTGGAGAATCCTTCACCCATTCGTTAATAATGGCAGCAGGACGCACATCTGTGTCATCAAAAATAGGCTTGCCATCGTAGAAGTCTCGATGGATCACATAAGGCTGAGAGGCTACTGTAGTTCCACCGTAATTGACAGTGATTGTCACTTGGGTATCTGATGGGATTGATTGAATTATATATACGAGCTTATTTGGAGCTAAGATCCAGTCTCCTACACTCACATTTGCAAGCCATTCAGTTCCAGATCCAGTAATAACATTAGATCCAGATGCAAATGATGCCGTACCAATTCTGTATTGCATGGTTAAGTCCTAAGTTTAATTATTTCAATTATATCATGATAAACCTATTTACATTAAAGTTGCTTGGTGCTAGTATTGCTTTATTAAATTAAATAAGAGGGGATTAACTATGAGATTAATGGCAGCACTATTTATCTTTATCATGTCATCGTCAACGTTTGCTGGGTCTGTGTACTTTGGCGGATACACTGATCATCTAGTAACTGGTAAATTTAACGAAGTTAATCAGGTAGTAATAGCTCAATTCGATGGAGGATTGACAATTGGATCGATGGTTAATTCATACGGTCGCGACTCGGTAATGGTTGGCTATGTTCAAGACAATGATAAGCCTGTTAAATTTGGCTTAGTTCTAGCCACTGGATACGAGCCTATCAATCTATATTTGCAAGATTACTTGGACTCGACTCCTTTGGTTCCTATGCCTTTGGTCTCAATTGACTTAAATGTGTTTAACGGTGCCAGCATAACCGCCAACTGGATTAGCGGCGTTGTTATCAATGCTGGGGTTAAGTTTTCTTTTTAAACTGGCGCATTCATAAGCTTAACATCACCAATCCAGTACATTGCACCGTCTGCGTCAGTTCCACTATCGAGTATAGCTAGGTTAAAATAAGGTAACTGGTAGCCGTCATACAGTGGATTTCTAGCTGGTAAATGCGTATAGAATACAGAGTTATAGATGTTACCATCACCGTAGCCAAGCTCAGGAACATCAACACCATTAATGTAAACTCTTAATGATGTGTTTGGGATGTAGACTATTTCTAAATCAGTTGGTGAAGTTAATGCCTTTGTAACTTCACTTGAATAAGCACCTACAGCCACAGACTCAGGAGGCATTGAGGCATAAGAGTCACTTGGCTTAGTTACTGAGCTTCTTACTCCATAGCTAAATGCACTGCCTGTTCCTCTAAACTGTATTAATATAGCGCCTTGGCTATTATTTAGTCCATTCCCCATTCCAATGATAAAAACATCATCATTGTTTGCGCTGCCACCAGGTAAAAATCTAACTTTCAGTCTACATTCTGTATCGAAGTTTAGGAACCCGTAAGAAAATTGACTTTCTGGCGCTAACTCAACTCGACTAAATTTACTTCCAGCGCCTGCACCAGCTAGTGACACGCTAGTAGCCTTGTTATTATTAATCCCTGTAACTGTAACACCGTAGCTTACCGATTCTGATTTAAATGCGTCATAGCCAACCACATTTCTATATAGATAGTCATTACCATAGGAATCGTTACCAGCAAATACAGTTCCACGCCCAATCCTCATTCCTTGGCTAGAATTAAAAGTAATGTTTGCATCGCTAAAACCAAAGCTAAAAGCGCCAGACGAGTCAACCCAGAAAGCATAATCAGATCCATCATATGCATTTAGTATTAAAGGATTTGATGATTCTGAAGGTACGCTAACAGCGCCCATCGTTATCTCATAACCTGCATTACTGCTCTTAATTACGCCACTTGCACCATCTAGGATTATCCCCGTACCTATATCAACTTGAACCGTAACTGTTCCTGCTGTTATTTTTGCTGCTGTTATGGTATTTATCTTTGCGTCAGTAACAGCTAGGTCTTGAATGGCTGCTGTGCCTACTGCTAAATTTGCAATCTTAGTTGAAGTAACTGAGCTATTCGCCAACTTTGCAGCATCGACAGCTAATGCGGCTAGCTTCTCATTTGTAACAGCACTTGCCTCTAACTTTTCAGCATTGATAGCATCGTCAGCTATCTTTGATCGACTAACAGCAGCAGCAGCGATTAGAGCCTCACTAATAGAGCCACCTTCAAATTGAGATTGAATAAATGCTGAGCTAGCTCCGTCAACTGTAGCCCAAGGCCCAAGACCGTCCACATCAATAGCTGCTAATTGCTTGGTGGTTACTGCGACACTTGACGAGCTACTACCTACGCCGAACTGATCGACACTTGTCAATCCAAATCTATATTCTGTTCCTTGAGCTAAGTTTTCAATTGAAACCGTATTACCTTGAACGCGCAAAGGCGTCGAAGTGAACGGATTGCCAGTGCCTTGAACTAGATAGAAGTCAACACCAACAAAGTCAACGTCTGTAGGCAAATCAAACTTAACATTGAACGAGTTATAGCCGATCTCTGTAGATATTCCAGTAACAGCAGCCGGAGCAGGGTTTGCAACATCAAATCCAGACCACGTAGACGAATGACCTGTACTAGCTACAGCTTGAACTTCTATATAGAATTGACGAACTGGACTTCCACCTGTATCTTTTTTGTTTTTATCAAAAGTGTAGGTGTATATATTTTCTTTGATTTCTTCTTCTCGAAGAATCTCTCCTGCCTTTGATCGTCTAATTCTGACGTTGTAACCTTTAAGGTGCAGGTCTTCTACGCCATTCATTGACACAATGCTGCCAGCATTTAAAATAGCAGATCGCTTCCATTTGAATTCAGCATTAGGTGACTTCCATTGATTCCAATTCTCGTTGTTATCAATTCGATTGACCAGCTCAAGACCTTTTACAGTCGGCACTTGGATTTCGATTGGTGGAACATCATTTCCACCAGCAGATTCATCTGGATTCTTTGTTATAAGAGGGACAGTGTGTTCAACAGCAGAAATACCACCTGCCGTACCCTGTGTATTGTATGCTCTTGCTCTTATTTCATAGGTGTCACCAAGTGCGGTAACTTCTACAGTGGATTCATTTGTTAAACCATATTTTGCCGGATACCAAGCGGTTTGTCCTTTTATTCTGTAATCGAAAAAAGCAAAACCAAATTTATTATCGACAGCAGTTGCAGTCAACTCAAGGGTAATCTTGTCACCCTTTGGACTATCTGGAAAGTTTATTTTCTGGTTGATGTTTATAACCGGAGATCCAGTATTCTCAATAATATCTTTGCCAGCAACAGGCGAGAACGCAGGATCTTTCTTGACATAGAAAGAGCCAGAGCACTTTGCACTATAATCCTTTCCAGCTTCAACCCTTCCGCTTGGAAGTAATGGCGCAAAGTTATCGCCAGATACAGTTTTGTAAGATCTATCACCATTTTCTTTCGGTCGCTTATTTACCCCTGATATTTCAGACCAATTACCAACTCTTGCCTTTACTGCACCACCAGCACCAGACAGATTTGGTCTTGGTGATGTTATATCTGTAATAAAGCACAACACAGCTCCCGGCCACCCAAATCCACCTGCTCCAGCCGCATAGTCAGTTCCAGCGACACCAATAACCGCTACGCTTGGGTCATTATCACTGCCAGATACATCTATACATTCTGCGTTATCAAAAAACAAATTATTAACACAAAATGCTATGCCTCCGCCGCCAGATACCGCATCTCCTCCAGCATACAATCCTTGATTAAGTCCAGCAGAATTTCTTAATCCACCACCAGCTCCACCGCCGTTACCAAACAGTTTTGTGGTTGTCGGTAGTTTTGAGATTGATCCATCACTATTAAGTGACGGGTAAAACTTCTCAATAACTGAATTAGAAGCGCCAATTAATCCTCTGCCTTCCCCAGGATTCTGCCTAACGACATACCTGTCTGGGATCTTGAATGGGCCAAAACCTTTCCATTTTATCGATGTCTTCATTCCCTCTTGGCTTGAATCTTCTCCTCCGAAATAACCTTTACCGCCGATAACTCCACCTGACTTTGCGTTTATTTTGCCAGTATTAACTATCGTAAAGTCTTTGCACCCGAACCAAACAGTGCCAAGCGTGGTTAGAGTTATTCCGTCAGCTATCTTAATGTCGCCAAAAGAATTATGCAATAATGTTATTGAATCTCTTGATCCTATTGTTTGGTTTTGATCAATAACAAAAGTATTTTCATCTGGAGTTCCAGACACGACAGACTCAATTGCAGTCCAGCCCATAGCACCGTAATCAACATCTATGGAATTAGACCCAAGATCGAAATCAATAGGTGTTGCTTTGCCCGAGCTTCCAAACAGATCAAGATCCATTGTTCCTTCAAGGAAGTTCCAAGAAATACCTTGAACCTCGAACGACATATTCAGGTTTCTATCTGATATAAAGTCAGGTTGATTTGCTAGATCTAGCTTTATTATAGATCCGACCTCAAGCATTATCGCACTACTCATTAGCACTGATACAGTAGGCTTTATTTGAGGCTCGCTGTATCTTGCCCTTATGCCCTCTGCAAGCGATGATATAATAGCCTGACTATCAGTATCTCTATTTCTTATGCCTTTTATGTTTATATCTAGCGTTTCAGACCATATATTGTTTCTTGCAAAACTGTCAGCATCTATGTAGCCATTCTCTCTTGCGTATTTTTCTTCCTTCCAATCCCAAGACCAATTAACCCTAAAAACGTTTCTTATTGCCTTTGAATTTCTCAGGATTTCTGGGGAGCTTAAAATAGATTCATTGTTTATCGTGATCTCGGCTGGGGCGTCATAAGGTATATCTGAAAATCTTTTAAGATATAGTTGACCATCCTGATCGATATACATGAATAGGTTGAATGGCTTCAAGCATTGCTCATATATAAATTCTTTCGCAGAATCTTCTTTCAGCCCAATAAATTGAAGATTAAAATCCCATAGATCTCCGCCAATTTCTTCAAATGATGGTGTGTTTATAAAAACAGACGATACGCCTGCATTCCAGTTGTCAGGTAATCGCTTTCCTGCGTCACCATACAGACTGCCATTCATTATCGCCAAGATCATTTTAGGAATATTAAGGTCTAAATAAATAAATTCCTCAAGCTCTATTGATCCACCATCCTGACTTCCAGCTAAGTCTATCTGTCTTGTGCCAAATAAAGCTCTTCCATCAACTACAAATTTATTTGAGCCAGTCTTTCCTGACCAGCGGATAACCTCAAGCGCATCATCTCCATTTGAGTCTGTTCCGGAAGCAACGAGATAACCAACCTCCCTTCCTGGCGCATCAACCCAATTGCTATCATGAAACACGGCATTGAAGGCGGCGTTATCTAAAACCTCAATTTCTTTTGTTGACGTAGGTGTTGCATCGGCGAAGCCGATACCTTTGACCAAAGTTGTTTTTGACTTAGATCCAAAAACCTTCTGCCGAATAAATCTCTGAGTATCACTTGTCTTGAATGTGTACTGATTTACATCTTGGTTTACTTCATTTATGTATTGCGGCGGAAGAGATACGTAATCTTCAAACCGAATGTTCATTAATCCGTAATGAAATATAACCTTGTTGTTATTAAGGGTATCATTAAATGATGATAGTAAGATGCGTTGAAAATCAGTTAATCCTTGGTCAATAACAGTGAAGGTGTAATCACCAATTGTTGACTGGCCTCTTTCTGGCGTTATCTTCTGAGATCCGCCAGTTGCAGATACTATGCACTCATCAAACCTGTGAGATCCAGCATCAACTATTTTTATTCGCTTTGACGTAGTAAAGTAAATGTTTCCATTTTCATTTTGAACCTCGATAACTAACGCTGGCTCTCTGCTGTTACTTACATTTGCAGCTAAAAAACGATCACTAATATTAAGCATCTAATACCTCTGAGATAGAATACTGATAGTTATATTTGTTTATGTAGTTATTACCTATTCTATCTCTCGATCCTCTATTTGCCATTGTTACAGTCATTTCCCTATCATCCTCGTCAAGATTTGTGTGAATGAAATCTTCTTTATTCATAACCGATGACCTGAACATCTCGAACTCCTCTGTCGATACCTCATCATTAACACCGACAAACTTAACCTCACATGAGTAAGTGTTCTTCGCATTGAACAAAGATGAAACTTCCCTGCCTGAAAGCGACTCTGACTGCATTGTTCTATCTGATGGAGACTGATTGAACTGACTCAGTGTTAATTGTATTGCATATTCAGAATAAATATCGAGATCTGAGATCCAAACGTTTCTACCAACAGATGCTGTTGCGTATTCGAAATCGTTATCATCATCACTCTCAGTTAGATTGACAATGAACGAATCACCAATGATGTCTTCATAAGATATTCTTCTCCATTCATAGAAATCATTCTGGACAAGAATAAAACCAGAGGTTGGAGTTGCTAAAGGAATTGTCCCAGATTCAACAGTGATCTCTGTAACATCATTTACAGTTAGCGCAGTTGCCAGCTTCAATTGATTTTCTTGAGCTGGCTTAATTAGGTTTCTTTTTGGATAAAATTTTACTGTCGTGTTAGACACTTAAAGCCCTGCCTTGTGCTGATTCTGGGTTGATGATTATACCATCATTATCAATGTAACTTGATATCGCCTTAGCTATATCTTCTGGAGAAGCTGTACCAGAAGTTACATTTATCGTTATCTGTCTATTATCAGTATTGCTAGTCTGCTGTGACGAAACTCCACTTGCTGACGGAGCAGATGGTGCGCTATAGTTCTGCGATTTTGCTTTTGCGAATTGTGCTGCACCTGTAGCAGCGGCGGCTGCTGCGTTTATTGCTTTTAGTGCAAACGGCATCCCAGGCTCAGCAAAAGCGCTCATTATCGCCAAGCCAGTCTGAAGCGCTATGCCAGCAATGGTGTATCTCTTGTTTGCTTCAAATGCAGCCTCAGCATTTTTCTCTTTTGTCTTCCGCTCCTCATCAGACAAATCTTCTGAGGTGCTCAATTCCTTATCAAGTTCTTGTTGTCTAATTGATGCTAGAGTACCAAACAAATCTGTGAATGCCTTGGCTGCATTCCCTATCCTACTTATTGTTTCTATCAATTTCTCCATTGTGGTCATCTGATCCCACATGCTTTTTTTGATATTTTCAGTAAGCGCAGCTAATTCATCAGCTTCTTTTTTTCTTAGCTGAGACTTTATTATTTCTGCTTCAATAAGTGATGTCACGTTTGCATCAATAAATCTTCTTTCAGAATCATATCTTTCTTTTATAAGCTGCTCTTCTGACTTTAATGAGTCTTTGATGGATTGAAGTCTATCTCTTCTCTCATCTGCATCTGAATTCTGATTCAATGCAGAAAGACCATCTTGTAGCTGCCTATTTATCTTTAAAATAAGATCAGCTTTTTGTTTTTCATCATTAACTAATGCAGCAACTATTTCTTTTCGTTCTTTCGACTGAGCAATTAAAGCCTCTCTTTCGCTTCTTAATGAACTTATAAGTTTGTCTAGGTCATCCTGATCATATTTAGCCTTTATACCAAGTTTTTCATCACGCTGGCGAATCAACTCAGCTATTATCTTATCTGCTTGTGCTTTTACTTGTGCCGATTCAACTATGTCCCTAGCTTTTCTTAGCGCATCAATTCTGTCATTATATTCTTTTTCAATTTTAAGCTTTTCAAATGTCTTGTACTTTTCTGTATCTATTAGTTTATTCGCCGCTTCAATTGTTTTTCTTGATATTTCTCTTTCCTTTTCTGCCTGCTTGTTAAGTAATTGATTCAAATATTCGACATTACTTCTTATCTGTTTAGCTATAGTTTCTTGTTCGGATATTATCTGATTTAATGTTTTTCCGCTCTGATCACCTATCCCATCTATTATAGTATCGCCAGAAACACCAAGGTTTGATAAACCTTCTATTGTGCTCCCAAGATCAAAATATTCTTCTTTAAGTTTTTTTATTACATCTGTCTGCGTATGTATTTCACCAGAAAGCTGATCAAGCGATAGCGCATCTGGAAATGTCCCAGATGCAGCAACAACTGCGGAAAGTCCACTAAATGATTTTCTAGCTTGCTCTAGCTTCAATATTAATTCTGCAACGGCAAAAACTGCAAGAGCTAGGCCGCCCGCTGGATTGGCAAAGAACAAAAACGCCTTTGCAAGCCTAGTAGCTGCAATTGCAGCAAAAATAGCAGCCCTTCCAGCAGCCAATACTCTTATTGTAAACTTCACCAAGGCAACAACACCGAAAGATAATATTGCAACACCTACGGTCTGCATCGCTGATGCAACCTTGTCAGCAAATGAGTCGAAATTCTGAGCAAGGTCATCTATTCTTAGTGCAAGTCCAGAGGTAAATCCAGTCGCATCATCCACGGCTCCTATGTAGTTTTCCAGAGATGCTTTTAGATTACCAAATGCTTTCGCTACAGTTACATTGACGTTTCCATATTGGTCATTAACAGTTTGAAATTGAGATGCTAAAGCTGAGAGAAGCATATCAATATCTCCAAGACCTTCTTCAGAGAAGGTTTTTAAGATTTTAATGGCAGTCACACCAGAGGCTTCCATGTTTCTAAATTCATCTGAAACCTCTCTTAATCCGTTTGCAAGAACATCCCTTAATCCTGGAGCTTGTTCGAAAATGGAGTTTAATTCTTGCGAGAATCCTGTTGTAAATCCAGATGATATTATCTGCGTAAACTGACGTAACGCACCCTGTGCTTCCTGAGCATTTGAGCCGCCAATCTGAATTGCCTTGTTTACCGTCTCTGTTATCCTAAAAAGTTCTTCTTGAGACACTTTTGTTCTATCAACAGAGCTTGCAAGTCTTAAATATAAGTTTGCGTTTTCTTGCAGGCTGGTTCTAGTCTTTAATGAGACATCAACCAATCTCTTCTGAACATCAGCAAGCTTTTCACCTTCAACAAGAGTGATGCGCAATTTGTTTTGAAGCTCGTTGAAGTCGTCGGCTAACTTTATGCCGGTAATGATGGTCGCAGCACTTGCTATTTTTGCAAGCAATCCGCTCATGGCGTTTAATGATCTATTAACACCTATGATCTTGCCGTTTAGATTTGATTGGTTGCTAGAAAGCCTGCTTGTTGAAGATGATGTTCTATCAGTAGCGCCTGCTGTTGCATTAAGCTTCCCAACAAGCGCATCTATTTGCCTCTTTGCATCTGAAGCATCAACTGTAACTTTAATTTTTTTTTCGATAGCCATAGAGATGCCCAATAATATAATTCGTCATCCAATTATATCATTTTTGGGCAGATCTATTCTTTTCTCTTTGCTTTGCGCAATGTGTTATGTACGTATCATCAATGACGAACGCTATTGCAGCTAAATCCCTGACTGGGACTGGGGACGGCCTGTATTCAAGAAGCTCCTTAACATCTCGCCAAGTCAACTTTTTAATAAGCCCACTCATGTGATCAACTTCGCGGGCTTCTATTGTTGAGTAGTACCATCCAGCACATAAATCAACAAGATCATTTGATTCTGGTTCTTTTAACATTCCAGACTTAATTAGCTTGTCGATTGCGTGCTTCTTCTCAGATGCAACAAAAAGCTGATGACTTACTACTTTTTTGCAACTTCTCGTGATTCTTCAATCTCTTTCTCACGATCACCAGCCATCTCAATTGACTTCCAGTAGAGTACCATGAGCAAGTCATCGTAATCATCATGAGTTAGATACTCAACTGCTGTAGCATCTGAATACTCAAGCTTTTCACCGTCATCAAAGTACATATCATCCCAGCCAACAACGTGAGTTTTTACAAACTCTTTTTTCTGACCAGAAGACAACATTGTGTCTTTCATGCCGTTTGTATACATTGCGAACGAAGTCATTATCTCCTGAGACATTGGCTTCACCTTGAAAGTGACTCCATCAAACTCAACATCTTTTGCACTTCGATCTTTAAAACCAGTTTTAAGTTTACGCATATTTTTCTCCAAAAGTAAAAGGCGTACATTAAGTACGCCTTGCATTATATATCAATTAATTTTATGGTGCAGCGATGAAGTTGAATTCAACCGCATAACCTTCTGGCGTACCAACAGCACCAAATGTACCATTGTTTTGCAGTGTCTCGCCATTGCCAGTATTGTCTCGTGTGAGCTCTGTATACTGAACTGAAGGCATGTTTACAACAAGATAGTTTCCGTCAACATCTTTAAACGTTACGCCAAGGCCAAACAACGTCTCATTGTCACGCTTATTAACTTCAGAATCCGCTGTTGTGGTATTCGTTCCATCAACATAAGACACCAAGCTGCCAGTAACATTTGACTTATCAAATGAAATTAAGCAAGCGCCTTCCTTGCCAATTGCAGGCTGACCATCTGCTCCGTTCTCAATAGAGAATGAGAAGTCGGTATAGCAAATCGATGCCATGTCAGCAGGAATACCATCAACCCAAAACTCAAGCACATCTTTTACCGATCCAGATACACGAGACGTATCAACTGCATTGTCAGTTGATCCAGCAATCTGAGCGATCCCAGAAACTTGACCAAGGCCAATCATGTCGTAAGTTAATGTTACGATTGACTCTGTTGTAAGATTCACATTAAGAGAGTTAATTTGAACACCCTCAAACGTTTTATAAATTGTTCCAGAGTCTGTTGGGATTCGCTTTTGAATAGCAAAGCCTTTCTCGAAGTTTGAATTTCGATATGACTTGCCTGTCAGTGTTGCGGATACCGTTTCATCCACGGGGGCAGGAGAAACGTTGACGTTATCGTCATCCACGACACTTGTAATTCGAAATACTCGATTGTTATTTGCAGTACCGAAAGCACCAACGAACTGACCGACAACTGCGTTAGCAAAAGCACCAACCTGACTAATTGATGAAGTCGCGTTGGTGAAAGTTGTAGATCCTGTAGCGCTTACGACGGCTGCTGAATCAGCTTGCAGCGCGCCTTGAACAAAAGACTCAAGTAGTGGATCAGCGACCGAAAGTTCAGAGTCGATAGAGCCTGAAACATCGGAGCCAGTGATAATGTTATATCCTGGCTGGCGAGATGTTGAAACCATCTCGCTTTGGGTGAATGACTTCTGTATGTCAATATCGCCACCAGTGCGTCGAATTGAACTCCAAGTCGGTGTTGCTGGAACGCCAGCAGAAGGGGTAGACTGTTCTACTGCCCAAAATGATACGGCGTTCCCCTGTATAGAATTTGGCATTTGTAGCCCCTTTTATTAAATTAAACAAACTCAATTATATCATATATACCTAACAACAAATGGATACCGGATTGTCTTCTCGTTCCACTTATTGCTACCGGATGCTCGCATAACGCGAACAATGTCTTTTGGTGAATCTTGTTGTGAGTATATCTCGCTGTTGTCACTACCTCTGAGCGTCTTGTTTAGGTATATCAAATCAAGCGCTGGCTCAATTATTGTTTCTACTGCTTTGGAAGACTTGCTGTTAGGCCAATACACGCTGAAATCGACAAATACAAGCGTTCTCTTATGCTTATTGACACCATCGGTTATGCTTGAGTTGAATGTAAGCGCCTCTGTAACAAGCATTCTAATCCAATAGTCATCAGTGGGCTGTGATGGGGTCTCTGTGAAGCTATTCATATCAAAGTATGAAGCGCCAATATCAAGAGCGCCATTGTGATAGCCATCTGGAAAGTGACAGATATAAGGCTCAGAAAAACCCTCGACAAACAACTGTGTTAAATCTTTCTTGAAAGTCTGCATTAGTTAATAGCCTCGGCAGCAACAATAACAGCTCCGCTAACAAGCGAGTCTGCTGTTTGTGTGGTGAAATCCCAGCCAACAGTAGGTGCATATAAATTACCTGACTCTATGTCCATGACTGAGTTTTGTATGAAAATTATATTATCTTCTTTTAAGTTAAATCCGCCAATGTCAAGCATCATCCCAGCTAGTGTTTCTGTGCCAGACGGGTCTTCATTGATGAACTGACCATCGTATTCTTGGTTTATAGAGACGTTCCAGTTACCTTTGAATAATCCTGTGTCTACTGGGCTATTTTTGACGACATACGCTGATGCGTATCCTGCCATCTTCTGAATGTCCGTTGATATTTCATCGAACAACTCATCAGCCAATAAATCATCGTCAAAGGACTCAACTTTAAACATTATCGCCTCAGTAATAGATTCCAAGAAACTTTGACTGGATCTGATGCAATGCCTTTACATGTGTATTCAAGGCCATCAAAGGTCACTGTCTGTTCTAATGGTGGTTTCTTTTCAAGCTCTTCTTGTCTTGCGATAACAACCACATCGCCAATCTGATATTGACTAAATACCTTATCCATTGGTCTTTCAGATTTTGATGGATTCGTTAATGCAGCAGAGCATGAATAGGTGTTCTCTGTTGTAATTCTAACGCCTGTCTCTCTGTCTATTGCGCCAGAGATTACTTCAGTCCAAGATAATTCATAGAATGCGTCTGCAAAAAATTCACTGGCTTGAAAGCTTTTAAATAGCTCATTAAATATCTCATTTGCACCAGCCATTAACCTCTCCCGACAGTCATTGAGTATTTACCAGTCCCTGATGACACGTATGGCTCAAGAACGAGAGAAACTTCATCTTGAATTATTGAAGGCTTTGCACTTAGCTGTGCATTTGGAGAAAAGTATTCTTGATATCCAAGTCCATCCATGCCCTGCTTTTTAACGCCGGTAACACTATTATCTGCAACTCGATTTGACTGCAAAACATACCAAGCTTGAAGTGCTGTTGCTTCTGCAATTTCTTTTGGGAAGATAGTGTAATCTGTTATCGATACTCCACGAGAATCGTACAAATAAAGCCTTGGGAAAAACAAAGAATAAGTTTCGTCGTACAACTCACCATTAAATGATTTGCCGTAGACAAGATCAATCTGCTTGGTTGCAGTAATGACTGCTTTTGCTATTTCTTCATCGGTTATCGTGCCAATGATCTTGTATGGATCAGTAAGCCAAAATACTTTTGTATCTGCCACAGAAACATAAGAGTTAGCTGTTGCACCAACATCTGAAATAACATCGAACCCAGTAAAATTTTCTGTAGCCATAAAAAAAGCCTATAAAAGTATAGGCTCTATTATATCATTGATTAAAATTAAGATTTGATGAGACTACTTTGTACCGGTAATTTTAAGTTTATAATGCGTAGCACCGACAATGCCTGCTGGTGTTACAGTTACTGTTTTAATAGGCCCAGCAGCACTCGCATAGTCACCTAGAGATGTACTGTCTATTGATCCATTAGTGAAGTCACTATCATCACCTGCACCATCAATTCGACCAGTCACTGTTAGAGTTCCAGCAGATGGCGTCACTTCTGTGATGTATTGATCAGAGTAATAGGTTGCTGCCGCAGTCCAATTAGAGAACTCCTTATCAACACTGATTGTCTGTGCAGATCCAACAACTCCCATCACTGTATATGTTCTTGCCATGTTCTTGCCTCGAAATTTTATTAGTTTGAATTATATCACATTAGTTGGTCTTAAAGCGCCATAAGCTGGAACCAATACTTTAGGATCCTCTGGTTCATAACCGTAAGCTGGAGGCAGTGAATTAACAGCTCTCCAAACAATGCTAATCATCTGCGTGTTACTCGTTCCTGCTGCGTTGGTAGCCGTTACCGTGATAGTCTCTGTTTCTTCAGTATCGTTAGCAAGCCGTGTTAGTGCACCCGCATTACTTAGCGAGTAACTAGCTTGATCAGCGCCTCCAGTTATCGTCCAGCTCGTTGCAGCATCACCGCCTGCGATTGTAAGTGTTCTGCTTAGTGCTTGTCCTACTTTTGCGTAGATTGTCTTTGTTGGTGCCAATACAGGCGCTAATTGCGCTCTAGTCGTTACGCTGAATGAATCGCCAGCTACACCACCTGATACAACTCCACCAAACGAAGCACTGGCTTGCAGTCTGACGTATATTGTAACACCGTTACCAGCGTTTACACTTGCGCCGAAACCTGATCCTGAGCTTAGCGATACTTCGGCGGTACCTGTTGCAGTCCAATCGATTGCAGTTGTGATTCCACTTGTAACGAATGATCTAGTCACATAAGCGCTAGGCTCAGCACCTGTTGTGTCAGCTCCTAAGTCTGGTACATCAGGCGTAACATCGTGATTAACTGTGACTGTTCGCGTTACTTGGTCAGCCGCATTGCCTGCCGCATCACTTACGTTGTAGTATTTGTAATAAGTCCCTACTGTAGTGTCATCAACCGAACCAGTCACTACGATATTTGCAGTTATATCGCCGTCAACATTATCGCTAGCCGTTGCACCAGCATCGACCCAAGTATCACCGGCTGTAATTGTGTCTGTACCGCTAGTTAATGTTATTACTGGCTTGGTTACGTCTGGGCCAGTGTATGCACTTAGATTTAGTGTGTATGGATACCAGAAAACACCGCCACCCAATCCTCCAGCATCAAACTTGCCAATAACCAGGTCAACACTAGCGGCATCTGTGTAAAAATACCCATTTTCGAGAACTTCTGTGCCGCTAACTATTGGGTAGTAAACTAGGTCATTGTGATTTAATGATATGCCACTTATTTCATCATTTAGCGTGCCAGCACCAGTGTCTGGGAACGTCAATTGGGTTAATGAATAGCCTGTTCTTGATCGTATTATTATATTACCAAAATCAAGCGTTCCTGCGTCGTACTCAACAGTTAGCGTCAAAGGGTAATTCAAATTAAATAAGTGCGATACGTCGGATAATGCTGTTAAGTCAGTTGGAACAACTAAATTTGGGAGCGTGCCGGTATATGGTACGCTTACACCATTAATATAAACAACGGGAGTTCCTGTCAATCCATCGCCAGTGTAAATATTTATTGATGTTCCTTCGTTAACATCGGTATCAGCACTTGGACTGCCACCGCCAACGACTGACCATATAGGGGTACCAGCACCAGCAAAGCTAGGATTATCACCATCAACAGTTTCGCTGATCGGTGGAGTAGCTGACTCACCGTCGAAACTAAAAATCATATTATTCGCGGTATTAACGTTGTCAATAAAGCTAAATGCGCTAACAGTCAGTCCACTGAACGTATTGAAGTTTTCACCCAAGTTACCAAAAAGCGGTACTGTGTGCCAAGTTGCTGCTGATGTTCCTACACCCTGAGATACGCCGTTTATGTACAGAGTAGGTATTGTTGCTGCTGCTAACTTCTCTATCTTGATCGTATTTACATCATCAAAAACAACATCAGATAGAAAACTACCCCACGAAACACTAGCAGCCGCTGCATTCTGCATAGTGAATGATGTAGCACCTCTTGAAAAATAAATCCGATTAGCGCTTGCACCTTGAGCAATTGTGCCCATTAGTCGCTCATTTGATGTATCGCCACTTGGCATGTAAACGCTAAAATTAAGCTCCCAGTCACCTTGCGAGCTACCGTTTAGGGTGTTGACCAATGCGTTAGCAAAAACAATGCGGCAATTTGTGAGCGTTACTTGATTAGCCATTTATTACACTCCATACTTAAGTAGGACGCGATCCTCAGCGCCATCATTATTCGGCCCAACTCTATCCAGCAAGAAGTACCAATGTCCGCCAATCGGGTCAAAGCTTGCACCAATCATCATGCTATATCCTTCTGGTACATACTCAGCGTCAACAATCTCCATGAATGGCAGATTTAAAACGCCAAAGTCATACGGTTCTATATCCCATGGATTTGTCGCAGCTAAAACGTCAGATTTTTTAAACAACCAGTAATAATTATATCGGTCTGATTTAACGAAAGGGGAGTCACCACCGCTCAATGGGTCGCCTGCGTCATTTGCAATTTTGTATTGCTCACCCCATCGCAAGCCATCATTTTTACCAACGCACATTATCGTATCGGTGCTTGGCAAAAATGCCATCGACCTAATAGTTGTTGTCTTGTTATACACAGCATTAGTTATTGTTGCATGATCAACACCCATAATGTGAGTCGCACCAGTAGGATCATATGGGTAATTCATAAATATACCCTGATCAGAAATAGCACCATTTAAACTTGGATTAGCTGTTAAATCAGTTAAATCTAGACCTCGACAACTAGGCCCGATGCTCAGTGACCCATCAATAGAGTCGTTAGCTGCATAGCCATAGAAGTGTGCACAACCAAACGCCGCTTGATCTTCTGTTGGAATTGAGCCAATCCAACCCGCTGCGGATCTACCACCAGCCAAATCATACAAGCCATCAATTGAACTTGTTGAAATGCTTGTTTTGTCGTTAATAACAACCGTAGTTTCAGGTCTGTTTAAGTTGTCATACCAGTTGATTGCATTAACTATTAATTCTGAATCGGTACCGTTCGAGTAGATCCCAGTTATTCTGTCCAAATACGGAAATCCAACAGCCTCATCTGATCCTAAAAACACGTTATAAAATGGCTGTGTGTTTGTTGCTACATTAAGCGCACTATGATCTGTAGAGTTAATAAATTCAGGTAATGAAAATTCACCGACCATCAATGCACCAGCACCTGAGCTAACCTGCGCGCCGGCTACAAAAATGGAATTCCTAGCATTATCATAATGGAAATAACAGTTAGAGTTGTACCTGATAGATCCATCATTAAATGTTCCATTTGGTATTCTACAAGCACCAACTAAGGATAACTCTTTAATATTCCATAAGTCAGCACCAAAGGGTCGATCTGCTGCTGGTCTTAGTGAAGATGGTGATCGGCCATCATATGTTGGGCTTGTTGATTGCTCTGTAAGTGACACTGATATAGCTGGATCTCCAGCCAAACCATCATCATCAAATTCGACGTAAGTCTCGTACAGAGTTCCACTATCCCATAAACAGACACGATGTCTTGATCTGCCTCCGCTAGTAAATGTACCTATACCTGTGTCGGCGTAACTTACCGCATTTCCTGAGTCATCAACGTTTTCATATTGAAGCTGCTGTCCATCTGCAATAGTAACCCCCATTCCAACGAAAACACTAAATACGCTTGCTCCTGTTAGGTCAGCATTTGCCGCTATTACATCAATAACAGTGGTTCGATCTCGACGGTAGTTTACTGGCACAGAATTGCCATCACCAGAATTGTCAAATATGGTTAGTGATACCACATGATTTGGAGATGTAAGTGGTATGGTTACACCTGCGGCGGTAGGAACTATCTCGAAATGATCAGCACCTACATTATTGACGCCGTACCAAGTTTGAGCCACTGAATATGCGCCGGAAGTCAACTTAATTCCTGCGCCAGCGTTGTTTAGCTCAGATCCAGTTACTGTGTACATATTGTACACGCGACCACCGCCAACTATCTCAGTTACAATTGTATCGCCTTTTTTGATCGTAGAATTGATACTTATAGCCACGTCATAGCCCCATTGATTTTAGCTGGATTATAATTTGTTAATTATACCATGTATGGCTATATGTCGCCTATTGGTGTGTCTATGGAAAGCTCGCCCTGATACCAAGTTGCAGTACCTGTTAATGCCGTTGCATTTGATTGGTCTAAGTTTTGTATTCTGTAAAGATACGTATTTCCTTTCTCAAGTACGCGCTCAATGTCTTGAAGCAATCCAACACCGGTAGCACCAGGAGATGGTTTATTACTGTCGTCACCTAATGCGTAATTTGTCGCACCAACTTGAACGCCTTCTGAGATAACATCAGCCTCTTGAATATACTTAATAACGACATCTCCATTCGTGGTTCCGAAGTCCCTCATATTAAAGTGAGGCAGAACTAGCCCAGCACCAGCAGATAGTGCTGGTGACTTAAATAGAGTACTTGCAATGAGCTGAGACCTGAACTGAGAGTATATTGATTTTATGAGCACATGATTGCTTGCGCCGACTTCCATTGCTAAATAAGCAGATCCATTTGGCGCTATAGAAGGATTATAAAAGCCGAGCTGGTATTGGTTCCCTAGCTTGCAATTAAGTTCAATAAAGCTCTGGACTGTCATCGCCTTATTGCCATCAAATAACTGAGTAGGTAATCCAACTTTAAATCTGTAGTCGTCATACATAGACGATGTAGGTATTCCGGTATGCATTCCTTTAGTCATAAAAAATGCCGGTTAGAATCTAACCAGCATTATAACATTTAACTGATATTAAAATTATCAGATTTTTACGAAGTTTTCAAAACCGAATTTTACAATTGCGTCTTCAAAATCACCCTTGAATTTTGGGCCTTTCTTTTTCTCGTATTCTTTGCCATCAGGTGAGCGATAAATTCCTGGCTCTACATCTGCTGGAGCTGGAATCTCAAAAGCCTTTTGCTCTGCTACCGGAACTGGAATGTCGGCTTTCGTAAGCTGCTCTGTAAAAACCTTATCCAATTCTGCGTAATCATAAGATGTTGGCTCTGGGTCTACAGCAGTTTCTTCTTTTTTGTCATCTTTTTTAATGCCATCACGAAAGTATTCGATGTCAATAAACTTTGATTCAGCCCAAGAAGTGACTCGCTCATTAACGCAATCCATAACAACAACATCACAGTTATCTTCAAAGCCTGATTTCAATGAGCCGTTGCAAAACAGTACATGATTGCCTTTTTGTGTTTCATTATGCTGGTAGGCAAAATGCTCACCAGTAACCACTCCTTTGTCGATAAATAATAATTTCTTCATAAATTTTCCTCGCAATTAATTGGAATATAATTTTACCATAAAAAAAGGGAGCTAAATGCTCCCTTGGTTTTTGAACTTAATTAGGCAACTGCTGAATCAGCAACAACCTGACATGCACCGCACAACTTAGGATCGAATACACGAGTCCAGTTAGCAGCGGTTGCAATAGTAGCAGCGGTAGGGTTAATACCAGAAGCTGTTTTGTAAGCGTAACCCAACACTTTCAATAAGTAGTTGTATTCGCCGTGGTAACGGTAACCTAAGTTCTCTTTACCAGTAACACGATCAATTACGATCTCAGTGTCACCGCGCTGTAAAGTAGAAGCAGCACCTTGCATCAAGCCGAAGATACGGTTTTTCAAGTCACCAGCACCAGCATCATACTGAAGCGCTTCAATGTCAGAGACAATGATTGGCTTGCCCATTGCGCCTTGAGTAACACCAGTTACGATCTGAGCGCCAGCTACAGTATCGATCTGATAGTTATCCATCTTGTCTTCTACCAAGTCATAGAAAGCTTCTGAGTTCATCAAGAACGCAGTGATTTCACGGCCACGGTCGCCAAACATGCGCATTGCTTTGGTGAAGTGTTTCACGTTAGTCGTTGCAGCAGCAGCAGATGCATCAACCAAGCCAGTGCCAACTTCAGTTGTACCGATCAAGGCAGCAACAACGTGATCCAAGGCTAATTTCAAGTAGTCACCAGCAGCTTGACGACCGATAATGGTAGCCATTTCAGCAACAGATCGACCTCGGCGTTTGAAGTTTTCGTCAGTTTCAAAAACTGGGCCGATACGCTGAGCTAGGTCAACGCCAACCAATTCTTGAAGCGCCATGCGGTTATCGGAAACGCCCGCATCAGATGTTACGTCGCGGCGAGCAATCAAGCCAGCAACTCGGTCATAACCAGCTTCTTTAAAGAAAGAGCCGATATAAACCTCAGAACCCATCATGATAGTCATGCCAGATTTTTCGTTAAACAAATCTACTTCTTGTGCCAAGCCTTCCAGCCAGCCTTGGTAGAATTCTGTTTGATATTCAGGAGACATTAAAGCCATATTTTGTACCTCTATATAAATTACTAAGCGTGTAGTATTGAAAATTTAGTTGCCTAGCAACTTATAATATGCGTATTATAGCATATTCAAAAACAGTGTTTTTAAGGGGTTTTCACTCCTTGTATTTTTATATTATTTTCGTGAACGAGCCAGTAACTCACCGTAGGCTTTTGGGCCTTTCTCACGGATGAACTCTTGCTTCTGAGCATCAGTCCATTTCATAGGATCACCACCAGCCGGAGCACCAGCAGAGCCCTGTGAGCCAGAACCAGAACCGCCATTCCAGAACAGACCGTTTGTCACCTTCATCTTATCGTAATAATCAGAGTAAGAAACTCGCTCACCATTTGTATCAAGGACAGCTTTACCACTAGCATCAAGCGCTAATACCTTTCCTGTTTCTTGATCGATCTCCATCTTATTTGCATTCAACGCAAAGAAGTCTTCAAAATAATCGCCTTTGAACGAATCGTCTTTACCAGTTAAGTCACGCAGATATGTTCGCTTCTGCATGGTGCTTACTTTATCTTGATAGCTTGAAAGCTCCGTCTCATACTGATTAATTCGCTCCTGTGCGGTCTTGAACTGATTTTCAAGCTCAGATGCTTTATTCTTCCAAGGCTCAATAGCGCCTTCGGTAGCAATCGCTTTTGCTTCTTCTGTTTTACCGTTCAAAACCATGTCAACAAATCGGTCATGCTCTCGCGCAGATTTTACCCGCTGCAACTCAGCAATGTCTTTTTCATCAACACCATTAAACCGCTCTTTTTGCTTTGCAAGCTTTCCAAGCAGTTCTGAATTTTTGTTTTTCAGTCCTTCAATCTCAGTGATTGGGACGTAGTTTTCGTTAATTGTTTCTTCTGCGATTTTTGTTGCTTGAAGCTTTATTGCTTCTTGTACTTCTGGATCGTTAAAATCAATAGCCATTTATTTTTACCTATCTTGTTTACGCCTTGCGTTAGAAGACCTACTCCTAACTCCGAGTTCAGGATTATACCACGAGATTATGCGTCTCGTGGCTTGTCGCTGATTTGTTCATTGCCAGCGCCTGCCAGCAATCCTTGTGATGTTTGTTGAGCTTTATCGAACTTTGCCTTTTGCGCTTCTTTTGCATCAAGAAATTCCATTTCTTTTTTAAGTTCTTCTTCTAGTTTTGCAGCATCATCGGCAAGATTGAAGTCTGGAGATAAAAGCTTACGCTGAAGTGCAGCCTCAACAATTGCTTTGCGAGATATGTCTTGGTTTCGTCGCATCTCCATAAGAATACGCATCTCTTTATCGCTTTCGAGAGAATTAAACTCAGGAGAAATGTAACCTTTAATGTCTTTAGACTTGCCAATGGTATAGCTTTCCATTTGGCGCAGGATATCTTCAACGTGTTGTGATAAAGATACTGCAAAAGATCTTAGTGCTGCATTTGTACCTTGAGACTCAATGCTCGTCTGTGTAGCTGTTAACGTGCCAGGCCGTAGGGCATTGCTATCAATAGAGAATGTGCTAATGCGTTGTTGAATACCTTCAAGCTGCTTGTTTCCTTCTTGAATTGCACCAGAATCAACTTGTATCCAGCTCAGCTCAGGCGACTTGTCACCAGACTCTGGCATACGTACCATCATGTAAGATGCGAGCATCTCGATTTTGAAATCCATTGGTACGTTTTTAGCAGCAAGTATCGGCGTCAGCGCATAAAACATCATGTTCTTTATATCGCTGTAAACCTGAAAATGTTCGATTGTTAATTCTGCTAATGTCTGATATGGAGACTCGGCAAGAAGTGTGCCTTTCTTATTTGTGTAGAATACTGAGACGGGAACCTCATCTAGGATTCGCTGACTGCCATTTCGATATCGAGTGATCTCACCTTCTACGGTATTCTTTTCGTCACCATCAATATAGATAGTCCAGTAAGTCGGTGTTAATTCAAATACAGATCTAACGATTTCTGATCCATGCTCTTCACTATCGGTAATGTAATCGAAGTAAAACTTAAGATAGCTTAGTCTGCCTGTTTTTGGGTTTGACTTGAACGAAATAACATCGTCAATATCAATCTCTCGTGCATATGGTCGCTTTCCGTCATTGTCGTAGTCAATCATCACCATTGACAACCCTTTATACATTGAGGCTTGCAATTGGTTTTGAATTAGCATAGTAAGATTGTTTTCTGCCAAGTCCATATTACCAATCCACGTTCGGAATGGCTCAGGTAGGTCGTCATTTGTCTTTTCGTCAACGGACACCATGACATTATTTGCAAGGATCTTGCCGCTGTCAGAAGTTACTGTGCGTTTAAAATAGTTGGTAAGAAATGTTCTCATGACTCGCAGAGCATAAAACTCATTTGGCTCATTTGGGAATCTAGGAAGGTATTCTGTTTCTACTACCTTATCACCAATAATATCACTGACGCCACGCAAAGCTGGCAGCCCAACAATAAGATCACGAACTATTCTATTACGCGAGTATTGCTTAGCAAAATACTGCGAACGCATTTGAAAGCCACTTGTTTTTAGCATTATCTATCTCTTCTATTAATTAGCGCTAGTTTCGGAGCTGACAAGTGAATGCTGGCTTCCGTGTCTTCGACATTAGACCCGTAAATCTTCAACCAGTCATTAACTGGAAGTTGTTGATTAAATGTAAGTGCAATTGTTCTTGGGTGGTATCGTTCAACACCCCAGTCTGACGACTGTATTCTCCATAAGCTTGCTTGTTCGTTCTTTAAAATAGATAGTAGCTGGAGAGTTACATTTTCATCTCCATAAACTATATCTATGTACGCCGAGCTATCGCCGCTCGGTCTTCGTCTAAGTGTTAACATAACATCCTCCTTTTTTATAATTATATCATTTCCTGCTAAGTTAGTATGTTGAGTACGGATTGCTTGAGCCAGTCTCTGCTGATAAGTTGTACCCACTATCAAGCTGAGTTGTGCCAAATTTTGTTAGCTCAGTACAAGCCCAACAAAGGGCGTCCATACGGTCTGGGCTCTTTGAATTCTTTTCCGTTGGGTTCCAGTTTGTCATCTCAAGCTCAAGATCACTAAACTCACCAACGTGGTGAACTTCATGTCGCTCATACACGGCTGCAATTGGCTCAGCGCGAACCTCTTTACCTTTTGTTGCGTGAACAAGCTTAACAGGAGGCATAATCATAGACATTTTGCGTTTAGCTGCGTTGCGAATAATGGTAGAAACCATGTCACCGCCTTGGTTTTTCTCTGCTACAATTCTTACATCGGCTGGATATTTGTTGTATTTGTTATACATACGTATCACTTCATCAGCCCACTTCTCAGGGGATGCCATCTGCATACTCGCATCCTCAAGTACGTAGCAATGCCCTGTGTTGTCTTGCCCAACAACGACTATACCGGTCAAGTCAGAATTTTCATTTGCAGTTACCGCTGGATCAACACCAACTACTATTCGACGCAAGGAATCAAAATCAAAATCACTTGGCTTAACCCTAGTTGCCATAATATCATTCATCTGGAACATAGCGAATAGATTATCATCAAGGATTTCCGCAAGACACTCCTGCCTATATAGTCTCTCTGTTAACTTCTTTTTTAGACCTTCCTCATAAGAAGCTGGTAGAAAATAATTCATTGATGTTATACCCTTAATGAGCTTCACATCAGGATCGCTTGCTAGATCTTTAATAACTTGAGTTGGTCTTGGTGTTGTCGTAATAAGGAGTCGCGGATTTCTACCTGATCGGAGAATAAGTCTAGCATCATCCAGCGCCTCTTGAGCGTAAGTCCAAGACGCTAATTCGTCGGCTACCACCATGTGTGCAGACATACCACGGCTCTTGCCGCTACTCTCAGCACTGAACGATAGTATCTGCGTTCCATTTGGTAGGACAAGACTTAAATCTGACTTGTTAAATACGCTGTTTTTTAATATGCTTGGGTGTATGGCTTTCAGTATCCCTGAGTCACCGCCCCAATTGACTCGCTTTAAACTGTTAAAGTCTGCACCAAAAAGAGCGATAACCTGATTTGGTTCTTTCATTGCTTCTTTGATCAGAATGTTGCTTGAGCTATGTGTCTTACCCCATCCTCGACCAGCTAGGTATAGGATTGTCTCAACATCCCACTCAACAAGCTGCTCAGGTCGCAACCAAAGTTCAGGATCGTGTAATATGTCAAGATAGCGAGGGTCTTGATTGGAGAGTGTCGCTATTGCGGTCTTTGCTTGCATTGGATTACTGTGAATCCATTTCCTAGTTACCTTCCAGTCTTCAGGTTTGTCCTTAAAAACCGTGTTCAAGACATTAATCTCATCGTCTGTCTCGTAAAATCTATCGCCCACACTATTCTCCATTTCAACCAAAACCGGTTGGTTCTTGACACATAAAATCGATCTGCTATTATAACATCCACTTTACTATGAGGAGATTAATATGAGTACACACAATGTCGTTACAAAAAATGTCGTTATCAAGAAAGGAACCAGCATGTCAGCCATTCTAGGCTGTCTGTTCGTCACACTTAAATTAGCTGAGCTTGGCTCAATCGCATACTGGAGCTGGTGGTTAGTTTTACTGCCGTTTTACTGGCCTATTCTGTTTATTGTGCTAGTGTTCTTTGGCGTGTTTACGCTTCATGTGATAGATCTTATTGTTGACACGGTTAAGAATTGGATGAAAGGAGTTAAGAAATGAAAGTGAATACATTTAGCCTGTATAGTGGATATACTTGGTTTGGGGAGCTTCACTGGAAAAAAAGTAAGCCGCAGCACACCATTGATGGGTTCTTTAGGGACGCCGGTCAAATAGAGATAAATCTGCTTAATGTGAGTACTGTTTTTGATGTTGATAGTTCCTATTCAACATTCAATAAGGATGAGAACTATAGGACTGAGCATAAGGTTAGATTCACCAAGGTGCTAATGTGTGACGGTCGGGAGATCCTTGTTTCTCTAGAAGAAGGTGCAATCATTATAAACAAGATTCGAGAAATTGAGAGCAAGACAGGAGGATTTCGATGAAAGCGCGAGTGAATAAGTTTGGAAATGTCGTGTTGACGCCAGAGAGCGAGGCCGAGCACTTCATACTGCACCATACTGAGTTTGAGACGGTTGAGGAGGAGTATGGCGGGAGTGTTGTTAATGTGCGCTGTGAGTTTGATGATTACGACTTTTTTGAACAGCTAAGAGAGGCGCTTGAGTCTAACGGGGTGTTGTTGAAATGACTGAAAAAGATGTGCTAAAGAGCATTGCTAGGTCATACGATTTAAAGAAAAAATTTAGTGTCATGATGCCAAACTGCTTTATTGCCAGCGATAATGAGGCGGATATGTTTTGCATTCAAAAAAATAAGATCTGCCACGAATTCGAGGTAAAACTGTCTCGTCAAGACTTCTTAAAGGACAAAAAGAAAAGAATAAAGTACCGAGAGGTAGATGTAACACTGGATGTATTTCATGGCAATGAATATCAGAGATGGGTGGCGGATGGTCGTATTGCAGGGACTGAGCCATGGAAGATGAATAAGCTTGAGTGCTATCGGCAAGGGCTTGGTACTCCGAATTACTTTTGGTATGTGCTTGGGCCAGATGTAAAGCTAACACCTGATGAGATTTCCGAAATAACTGAATTTGCAGGTATCTACGTTGTTGGTAATGGCTTAAAAATGAAGCAAAAGGCCAAGAAATTGCATAACAGGAAAATAGATGATGCTTTTTATATAAATGTATTGATGAAGGGTTGCTATCGTTATTTGGATTTATTTTCCGCTGGAATGGATTGACAGAAATGCTGCATAGAGTAGAATACTGTTCGATTGCTGTTAATTGAACGGAGGCTTAAATGGAGTATGTCAGTTTTGGTGGGGTTATGGACTTTAGGATGATGTCGATAGAGACGATGAAAACAGTGTCTATCAGTGAATTAAGACTAGAACACGCCAGAGCATCAGCGAAACTGATGGAAATATCTTAACTCGAAATGCAAGGTGAAGACAAGCAAGACCTAAATAGGTTAAAGCTTGTCATAAGCGGGTATATGAGGTCAATTGAGATGGAGATTTTATGAAAGAGTATAAGTGTATTAATGAGCATGAAATAAGGCTACACAACGACATACATAGGGTGTGCGTTGGTGACAAGGTTGAGGTTGACTTAAATGAACGCAATGGCGATATCCTAGTTGGCTATCACGGGAACGGGTTTATTGAGTGGAAGCGAGTCCATGCCAGTGTGCTGAAGGACTTCAAGGAGGTTGTATGACCGATGAAGAGATAATAAATGAGCTTAAACACACTTTACTTCAGGTGATGTTGCTGGTAAGATCAAAGGATATTGATGGTCTTGGATCTCTGTGTGATGGCGATCATCAGTGGACGCTGAGAGATGAAATCGTGTTTTTTATAGATACTAAGTTGAAGGAGGTTGAGAATGAAAGCAAAAATAACCATAAGTCGTAGAGGAATGAGCAAATCAGAATCTGATTTTTATATTGAAATTAAAGATGAAAATAGCGGGGTAAAAGTCGCTGAAGTTAAAATGAATGCAGATCAATTTGCCCATGCAATGACTGGAATGTGGAATGTCGATTGTGAGTGGGAATTCATGCCGATCCAAAAAGTGAGCTTGCTGGCTACCGAGCAACGCCAGAAGAGGTGCTAGAGGATTTTAAGAGATTTGACTACGAATGGATGCTTTGGCATGATGGAACTAGATCGCAACAGCGCGGGAGCGAGCATCAATACACTATTTACAAGTTTGTCGATCCAGAGTCTGATGAAGGCAAGCAGAAATTAAGTGAGCGTTATTAATTTAATTGCGTGGAGGTTGAAAATGGAAACAAATAATTGGCTTATGGAGGTAAAACTATGGTATATCGGTGCAGTTGATTATGTCAGAATGGCTGTTCTTGAGCGATTGTTAAAGGACTCTATTTACATCGGTGAAGGCGCTAAACTCACTATTGGTGAAGAGTTTGACATAGATTGCAAGCACCTGTACATCAATGGACTGATTGTTGTTGTGGACGATATTATTGACATCAAGCAAGAGACGGGTGGTTAGGAGTGCGGTTAGGAGTGTGGTTATGCGCTAATTATTAACTTAGGAGGATGTATGATTGAAGAGATCAAAGCTGGATTTAATGTTGAGCCACTAGGATTCGACATGGAAGGCAACCCATTTTATATAGGTAGCAAGTTAAAGTTAAGCTACGGAATTCCAAGTGCTATTGCTGTGTTTGATGTCGGTATTGGAGTTGGTGAATTTAATGGAAAAATCATCTTGACAACGAAGGATGCACAGCCTAATATCATCAGCTTAGATGAGTATATTGCTAGTGGCAATATGAATAGTACGATTGTTTTGGAGGTTGATCATGGCTAAATACAAAGAAAAGATCGTTTATCGTGATGGTAATTTCATAATCGCAAGATGCCAGAATCGAGGCTATGAGCCATATCATGCGCTTAAAGAAGAAAGAAAATTCCTGTGGATTAAGTACCGTGAAGTAATTAGGTGCGCATATGGTAGTTCTTGGCTTGAGTATCTAAAAAATTTAATTAAAGAAACAAAGGAGTTTGACCGTGATTAAGTTAATTATAGATAAATATGTAAACTGGCGCGCAAGCAAGGTACGTGCTGGGTTTAGATTATTGTGCAATAAGCTTGCTGCTGGTGAGGTCAAATGGGTTGGCAAGGAGCGTGGAGGTGTCCGTGGATATATAGGCGGAACCGATCTTTACCTTCAGCTTAACCCTGTTGGTTATTACTACAATCTACTTATTGACAACGCTACTGTTGAGATGACAAATGACGAGAAATGGCTGTTTAAGAGGTCTTTGGCAATACACTCCAAAAAAGAGCAGGAAGTGTACGATAGTAAGATGAAAGAAAGAAAAGACCTGCATAGAGATCGAGTTGATGCTGAGTTAGCGCTTGTTGAGGCTGGTTATGAAGAATAAGCCAGTGACTATCACAGGACTGCCGCCAGAGAAGCTTGGTAGTGTTGTGGATGGATACGTGACTGCTGGTGGGTATGTTGAAGTGCGTCACAATATGTCTAGCAATACCTACGTTGTAAGTGTTAGATGGGATTAGTTAGCTGATTGGTGTATTGTTTGGCTAGTTGGATAAAAAGGGTTGCTTTTTGGTTTAAATGGGATTAAAATGGTAATTAGGTTGAATTGGATTAAATTAGGAGGTTGTTATGAAAGAGTTTGAATATAAAGGTTATAAGCTAAAAGAAGGTGTTGTTTATTTTGATAATGACAGTGAGTTTGTGTTGTTTAAGGAAGGTAATGGCGGAAGGATTCTATTCTGGTTTCTGGACAGTACTTGGGATAGCGTAAGCTTGGATTCTGCTACTTACTTCGAGACTGTTTTTGATGAAGAGTATTTAAATAGGCTATATGAAGTGACTGGTGATGGTTTTAAGCCAGTAGAAAAGGTATGGGAGCCTGAAGCTGGGAAGGTTTACTTGTTTTCGGATTATTCGCTTGAGGAGTCTATTTCAAATGGTGGTCATACCATTTCAAAGCTAAGCAGAAAGCACGATGGTGAGTTTTGCTGGGTATGCGCTAATGGTAGTGCTTACAAAAACATTTACAAGGTTCCGGCTGAGCTGCTGGGTGAATAGGATGTATGAAAGCTGAAATATTAGAAAGTGGAAAGATTAAGCTAACTGCCGAGAACATGGCAGAAAAGGTGTTATTGAATCAGATTGTTGTAGATTGTGGCACAGAGAGTGTTGGCAAGCGTTTCGTTGTGAGCGGAAATATCGAGGAGCCGGTCGATATTCCGTGGCGACTGTATCATCCGCATGTCAATGAGCCCTATGTTTTAGATGGAAGTGGACTGAGACGTGTCGGGGATAATGGATTATGAAGCAGTTTTTATCGACATGTATTCATGGTAACTGGCATATTGGCTGGGAAAGCTTTGAGAGGCCTAAATTTGGCGCTTATGCTAACTATGCTGCTGGCTGGCATTATGTTATTCATATTGGCAAGTTCTATGTCGGTGTGAGTGATTGGGGCTGACTGGCTGATTGTGGTTGAGTGATTGGCTGATTGGTATTAGATTGGACTGATTGGTATTATATTGGTATTTAAATAGGAGGTAGCATGGATTTACGCAATAAGAAGATGAAAGTAACACCAGAACAGAGTGAGGTTGTTCAACGCTATGCATTTTTGCATGGGTTCAAGTGGGCTGATGGCAGTGATCAGGTTGGACATAAAGATAAGCCATATCTGTTTTTTTATGATGACATGACGGCAACTCATTCGGTTGATCAGTGGGCATTTGATGATCATTTGCATGAGGAGCTTATGTATGATGAGTTTCTTGTTGGCAAGCTGATTGAGGAGGTTGCTGGTGTCGAGCTATTGGCCGAAATGATTATGAAATGCGAGACAATGACAGGTGATTGGCTAAATGCACTTGCTAATGCCAAAGACAGGGTGGCTATGGAGAAAGAGCAGGTGCGTAAGACTGCAATGGTTAAGGAAATGACCGATGCGTTCAATGGGGCTATGAAAGGTATCAGCGATGCTGAATTGTATGGTAACGCTGATGAATGGCAGGACAAGGGGTTTCTCAGTGTCGTTGAATGGCTTGAGTCTAAGTATGATTTGGTGGAGAAATAAGTATGGCTAGTAAGAGCTTAAGTATCAAAGTGGATGTTATGAATATTGACAAGGTTAAAACACTGATAGATCTATTGGGTGAGTATATTGATGAGCTGCCTGAAGAAGTCGTGTCTGCACTGGAGTTGCTGGCTGATTGTGATGAATGCGAGATAACATCCGATAGCGTAGAAGTTGCGAGGCTTGGGTATCCGGCAAGGGTTATATGCGATGGTATTGAGGTTGAATCGGTTGTTAGCATCAATAAGGTGCTGAAGCGTGTCACTTACCTTGATGGCGTTGAAACGAGGCTCCTATACCCAAATACAGTGGTTGTTGAGGGTGTAAATGGTGCGTTGGTTGTTTTTTAGATTAAAATAGGAGGGGTCATGAAGCTTGAGGAATTGATTAAAGAATTAGAGGTATTGGATCAAGATAAGGTTGTTGATGGCTTTGGTGAGCCTATTACGAGTGCTCACATTAAGTTGTGGGGGCTTGATAATGTTTGAGAGTGACGATAGTATTGCGTATTTTGCAATAATGCAGTGGGTTAGGTACATAGAAACAGGTAGTTTTACTGGCCTAGACAAGAAGAAAATGCTTGAGCTTGCTGAGTCGGATAGGGGCGTGAAGCGGATTGCTGAGTCGCTACCTGTTCTGGCGCAGGAGCAACAGGAGTTCGTCTATCGACTAGAAGATTTAGCTGCAAAGATTATTAATGAGAAGCCGCTTAGTGGTGTAGATGGGAGGAGTGAGGCATCATGAATTACGAGAAATTGTTTCAAGATGTAAAAAGTGGGGAGTTTGATAGTGGTAAGCTTGAGCTTGTCATGGGGGATGATGGCGGTTATTGGCGTGGTATGACCGAGGATTACGATGAAAATGAGCGGCTTGAGAAGTTGGCTGATGATAGGTATGGTACGTTAGGTGGTGATGTCGACATAGTAGATGTCATAAACGCCGCTGGTGCCGCTGGTGTGAATTGTAATCGGTGTTGATGAATGGCTTGAAGGGGAGGATATGAAAGTATCAAAAGAAGGCTTGAGGGAAGGAGCTAGGATAGCGTTCAGAGATAGGATCGTCAGAGGTTATCATGAGCTGAGAGGCGATGAAGTTAGTGAGGCAATGCTAGCCATTAATATGTCAGTGGATCAGTGGCATACCTTCATAGGGATGTGTGAGGGGTTGATTGGCGATGACGAAATTGATCAGTTTTTAACCCATAAATCATTTATTGTTAGATGGCATGTCGCTGTTTACGGTAGTGATTGCCATAGGGATAAGCTTGCAAATGACGAGCATATGTTTGTGCTTGATGAGGTTTCTCGGTTTAGAGATTTTGAAATGTCACATGAGTTTGATGAATAATAGGAGGGGTTATGAAAGCAGTTTTGAACGAGAATGGGCGGATTACGTTGATCGCAGAAACCGTCGCTGAGAAGGTTGTACTGGACATGATCGATGTAGGTGATGAATGGCTGATACAAGACAAGTTTGATTTTCAGTGGATTGAGGGTGGAGATAAGGGTGGAAAGTTGGTGTTTCCAGAAGGGGTTAGATGATGGTGTTAGCTATGTTAGCAAGAGGGTTGCTTGTGGTGATGGGGTTATTACTGGTGAGTTTGTAGACGCGCATTAACATGGTTTAAGTTTGTTTATTAGAGCTAAAGGGTGGATTTCCACCCTTTTTTATTTGGCTAAGTATATGGATGGCTTTTATTTTAAGCTGATTCACTCAATTTAGTACACAATAGATAACCTTCAAGCTGCCAAATCTTATTTCGGGCATTATCGCGCGCTATCTTTCTACCAATTTCTTCATCAAAATTAGCTGGTGACGCTGCTGCACTCTCGCCTGTCACCGTAAATCCATTGCGCAAAGTAAGCGCGCAGACCGTTAGAGTGGTGTTCGGAAACACATAATATTGCTCAGATTTGATAGTTGCATCGATCAAATCTGGCGTCAGTCTTGGTGCGTTTAGGTTCTTTTCCTGTATCTCTTTCTCGATTATTTCTTCCATTTTTAGTCCTATTTCGGTTGTTTTTGGTGGGTACTATGCTTTATTTTTGCTCGATTTCTGAGCAGATTCACACTATAGCACACTTGGTTTATGGATGTTTTTTGGTGTTTTATCAGGGTATTGGGTGTGGGATGGGTTGGAATTTGGGTTGGAATTAGGTTGGATTGGTATGGAGCTGTCCGAAAAACAGGCTGGGATTTCGGCGGGACAGTGGTGTTTTAGGTGGTGATTTGGTTAGTTGAACGTGGTATTTTTGGATGAAAATTGATGGGTTTTGGGGTGTTTTCATTTGGTGTTTTGGATGATTTGAACGGTGGTTTAAATGGTAAAAATAAGTGTGTTTTTGGTGCGTGTTTTGGTTGGTTTTGAGGTGGTTTTTAGTAGGTATTTGAACGGTGTTTTTATAGGGGTTTTAGAGTGGATTTCATGGGTATTAAATGGGTGCATTTGGTTATTTTTTGTACTGTTTTTGGTGTTAGTTTTGGTAGAATTTCAGGAGGATTTGAAATATCTGCTGGTTAGGTCGTCAAAATGTACTGTATGAAATGGTTATAAGAATGATTGAAATGTGTTGTTTTTGGAATATAGGAGTGAGATTCGGTTGTGACAGAAGTTGTCCAAGTGGACAGGATTTTAATAAAAGGAGAAAAAATCGAATAAAAGGAGAATCGTTTCTCCTTAAATAAAACAGTGTTCGAGCCCAGTAAAGTAGGGGTATATAGTAATATATATATAATAAAAGTATTTAAATAATATAAATAATATAGTTAAGTTTCCTACAGCTTTCCCCCACCCTATTACTTCCCTTTGATCCCTCCTTTTTTATTTTAAATAAAATTTTAAGATGGTTGTCAAAATGACAAGGTAGTGTTTTGAAGTGCGGTTGTGTTCGGAGTGAGATTTTGATGGGAAAAATGGAGTGGATTTCGAGGTGAAAATTTGGGGTGAAAATGGCTGTGAAATTGGTGGGATTTTCAGGGGGTGAAAATTAGGGCTTGACACAGGGTGAATTTATGGGTAAGATTCATGGTGAATTTTGAGGGGTGAGAGGAGGTTGAAATGGGAGTTGGTGAAATGGGTGAAGTTCGCGAAGGCTGTGTTGAAGTCCTTGGCTACGAGATTGAAACTGGGAAGCCATACTGGGATTGTGATGGAGATATTGTTCGGTTTGGATTTGCTGACGGAGGTTTGCAGATTGCTAAGTTGTTTTTTTGTGGTTGGGATGATTATGGCGCTTGGCACTCAGAAGGTGATCGTGGATTGAGTTACGTTAGCTCGTTGATTTTGATTGAGACTGGTGAGAAGGTTCGGAAGGTGCTGAGTGAGCATGAAGCTTTGGAGGAGAAGCTTGGATTCAAGATCGAGATCGGGAAGCTGTATCAGTTTTTTGATGACGAAGAATGGGTGATAGGGGTGTTGACTGCGATTGAGCTTGATGACGACGACGGTCTAGTGTTTGAGGCTGACGGATGCGCATGGTGGCAGAATATCAAGGTGATCTCTATTGACGAATTAGGAGGGTTTTAGGGGGTAGGCAGTAGGGTAGCCTAGGTGTAGGGTAGAAAACGTCTGAAATAGTTAAATATGAATGCGAGAAGGGGCTTAATAGCCCCTTTTGTACGAGTGGATTGTGGGATTTGGTTTGAAGATTGGAATTAGTGGTTAGTTTTTGGAGATTGGTGGGAACTGATAGACGATTTCAGTTGGATGCGGTTTGACTTGCATACCAAGAGTCAATGGGTCTGTGCATTGCTTGGTGTATGGATCTTGGCTTGGATTGAGCTGTGTGTCTTGGATTACCTGTCTGTGCTTGTCAAACGCTGCCAGACTTGCAAATACACGGCCACATGATGAGCATCCGCATCGTGATCCTCTGAGTGCTGCTTCGTAAATTGGTGATTTCATAACGACTCCTTTGAGTTAATTGAGTGTGAATTTTATGTGAAAAATTTTAGGATGTCAAGATTGGTGAGTGTAGGTAGAGTGGGTAGGAAGGGGGGTGGACTAGGGGGTCTAGTATGGTGGATATTAGAGGAAGCTAATGTACCTGAATTAAAATTTGAAAAATAGTGAAGTGGTAGGCCTGTACATCCATACAGTATCAAAAGGGGGTGTAGGCGGGGTACTTATCCACAGGATATCCACAGGATCGACGAAGTTATCCACAAGATACCCACAAGATACTAACAAGTTATCCACAGTGTAAAGCCTGGTTATCCACAGGATATCCACAGCCATTCTGTATATCAATACAGTAGTCCAACTTGGAATAATTGAGATTGAATACTGTATATCCATACACTGTTTAAGTGTACAGATATGGCATACAAACGTGTCAATACTGTATACATATCCAATAGTCCAACCAAGACTAATCCAAGCTAGAACACTGTATATCCACCCATAATCCACCCCATAATAATCCAAGCTAGAACACTGTATGCCTATCCAGTAATACAACTTAGAATAGTCTATGCTGAAATACTGTATATCCGACCAGTAATCCATAGCCATGAACAAATGAATATAGCCTATGCAAATTTGCATACCCTGTCATAATGACAACGTACGACACTAACTGTAAAGATAGGTTTACATTGGCTAGCTTGACATTTGGTTGGTGTTGTGCTATGGCGCTGAAGCTAGGACACCATAGAAAGCCGTATGCGCTGCGATGCATTGAAGCTATACCCTAGTACGTGATAGGTATAGAAAGGCCGTCGTGAGGCGATATAGGCTGGCGTGAATGGTTGGAATGAGTGCGGTATAGTATAGGCTAGGCAGTAGAATGGTATTACATTGGTATTATTAGAATGGGAGTGAATTATTGTTGCGTTAAACGCAATATTTAGTGCGCAAAGTATCTCGCACTATAGTACGAACTAGGGACGAAAAAAAAGCCCGAATGGCTTTATAGTTGGAAGGCTCAAAAGTACTGCAAAGCAGTGTAGATCATGCCAATTGCGTAAGTCATATACCAGTTGTAAGAAACAAGAATCCAAACTAATTTAATCGGTAACAATGCTAGCTTGAGAAGTGACTTGATCATGATGGTAGTTCCTATCTAGTGAGTTGATGAACGAACTATAGCTATATTATTTAAGTGAGTCAAATAATATTTGTAACAAAGTGTAAAAAGTTGAATGGTCGGACAAGAACCAGGATAAATAATCTAGGTCGGGCTTTGCGTGTTTTCCGTCATAATAGACTAAAACTATCGTCTTAATAGCCTACCCCTATTACGAAAAGGGGAAAATGATACACTATATCATTTACAACTATATCAATATCCGTTTATATTCAATCTATCTAATATAACACGCACCAAAAAAGGGCACTGATTAGTACCCTGTTCAATTACCATTAATAATTATCAATATGACCGTTCAACGGCGATAGAGTCACACCATGATCACGCCACTTGAATTTAAATGTATTCCCTTGCTTTAGCGTTGGAAAACAATTGAAAGCTTTTGAAACATCATTCTGAAAAGCATCGACAACCAGGATTTCAACTTGCTCTTTTGTTAATGTCATTTGCTTTACTATTTTGCGACCATTGCGCAAAGTGCACCCAATTAATACAGTCATTTTAAACCCCTTTATAAAGTATATTCCAGCTCTGGAATAAAACGCTTTATTAATTCAGCTCTAGCAAATTGACCTTGTTTTAATGTCAATCGCTCGTAACCGGTCATAATTTCAAAACATTGATAAGGTTCACGCTTAAACTTTACGATCTTTAAGCTACTTTGAGATGAGAACGCTATATCATACCCTATATTCTCTGATTCATTGACAATTAAAGCTATATTGCCAGATCTACCAGAAACTAAAACAGGTTTACCGTTTATCATATCCAGCGCTTTCTTTATATCCGCTATTTTCATTTTAAAACCCTTATTCAATTAATTCAAACTACACAAACACAACACCCGCACACAACACCCGTGTCAATACCAAACCTACATTTCTCACGTAGTAGCGCGTTTTACCGTTTACCGTGTTTACCACTTCTCTCAATTCGCTTTGATAGATCATAATTCACCCGCTACAACATTTAAAACCCATTTCAAACTAACACGTTGCCAGCCACTAACGACAATTCCAGCAACTTCACACGATAGCCAATAATGCCCACAATTACTACGTTTAACAAGCCAAACTTTTTTGCTATTAAAACGATCCACAAATTTGTCAATTGTCATGATCTCACCTTTTTTTATAAACTCTATTTATAAGCTCTATTGTTTCTTTTTCACGGTTTTCAATCTGACATTTAGCATGCGCAGTAAACAGCTTTATATAGTCACTTGGCTTTCCTCCGAACTTTTCGGCACGCTCTTTTGCGCTTGGCACCAAAACTACTTTTATTTGTTGCTCGTTAAGTTTAAACATAATCTCACCTCTTAAATTTTGTCTTAATTGACGCCTATACAATAAACCCAATTTAAACCGTTGTCAGCAACATTAATCAGCTGGATTATTTTTTATTATTGATCTAATATTTTCTTTATTTTTACGCCAGAATTTTAGCGCTTTTTTTCCATCCATTTCTAAAATTCTATTATCATTAAATCCAAACCAATTCTCTATCCGGTGATTTTGGCACCCTATTTGAAGTGAATCTTTTGTATACGAAATGTTGTATTCATCAAAAATAAACAACGTTTTGATATTTTTTGAATTACCTATACAATTACTTAAATTAGCACCAGTCAAATTAGCATAAGTCAAATCAGCATCAGTCAAAATAGCATCAGTCAAATCAGCATGACTCAAATTAGCATCAGCCAATCTGACACCAGTCAAATTAGCATCAGTAAAATCAGCACGCTTACCACCATCATTATTTAGCCATTTCTTATGAAGCTCTAATATCTCATTCAATTCTTTTTGATTCATAATCTAACCCTCAATTAATTTAAATTTAAACAACACCAAAACAATAAAGCTATTTCAAACCAGTGTCAATACCCTTAAAACAAAATAGGGTTAAACGTTTCAATTCGAATTGTGTTTTACATGATAAAGCCCCAATATTTAAAAGTATTTAAAAGTATTTAAAAGTGAATTTTAATTTGTTCGGTGGTAATACACTACCGTCAATCAGCGGTCCGCCAGCTTGCTTGAACTTGCTATTACAAAAATCTAGCGCCTCTTTTCTAGAATTACAATACCCACTAGCAACTACTCTATGCAGTGAACGCCACTCGCTAGAATCATAAACGCTTTCGCACACACAATACAAGCCCTTTTTGCGCGGCTTGAAAAGCTTTTCACGCACTTCTTTTAAGCTAGTAATTCCACTAACTAGAATTTCCCCGCCTTTCAAAAAATGAATTTTATTCATTTCCGGCGCGTATGTATGCCGTTCAAGGATGTATTTCATTTCATTCACATTTCAGTTAATTCAATCTATTTTTTAATCTTACTGCCAACAAACAGAACTATGCCTAACAAAATTGCCAATGTCAACACACAACAAAAAGAAAAACCAAAAATACTTACTAAACCAAAAACACGCGCAATAGTAAACAAGCCAAGCCACGCGCAAATAAACAGAAAGCACGCGCAAAAATCAATTGCAAATTTCATCTTCTTTACTCCAAAAAAAAGGCGTCACCTTAATAACGCCCTATCCATTTAAATCTTACCGGTTACAATTCCAGCGAAGCAAACAGCTATGAAAATCAAACCGGAAACCAGATCAACCCCAAACACTAAAGCCATGACCGCCAAAATAACTAGAAACTTCATTAATTACCCCCATAATACAACCAACAATACAACCAACAATACAACCCACAAATTAACAATAAATACGCTTTAGTGCTCGACGTTCGCCACGTTGTTTCCGCTCTTTATAAGCTTCAACACGTTCACGTTTATCAAGTTTTTGACCTTTTTCGGTTTTAATCATTTTCATTTTAATAGTCCTGTAATAGTTCGTTTAATGTTTCAATTTGTTCACTTGTAAAAACAGAAACCATGTCAAAATAGATTTGATTGCAAGCTTTATAAATTAATTTTGCTTTGCGTGAATCAGTATCATAACCAAGGTCGCCGCACCAACCTTCAAAGCTATAATCGTGCGCTTGCATATCAAGTAATAAACAATAAAGAACATCAGCCGCTTGTGGCGCAATTGCCGCCATTTTTTTAGTTGGACTTACACCGCCAATAACGTGGAAAACATCGCTATTAAATCCGCCAATAAGATCAAAATACTTTTTGCCTGCGGATTGTACTCTACCAGATACCGTTACACGGTGACCTAAACCGGTATTAAAATTAAACGATTTTTTTCCAAAAGAGGCGCGCCACAAGTCGCTAGGCCATTCGTTATCATGCTCGTTATTTGAAGCATAACGCACTGAATAATTTACATTAATTAATTTTAAATATTCTGCCAATTTGATTTGTTGCTCGTTAAGTTTAAACATAATCTCACCTTTTAAATTTTGTCTTAATTGACGCCTATACAATAAAGCTATTTAAAACCGTTGTCAACTATT
>Ga0210036_1000163_pt1 | contig 80618 bp, 44 predicted proteins | sample CryGeymeta201515_FD_185469 | JGI IMG/M metagenome (GOLD analysis project Ga0210036, IMG submission 185469) | Groundwater microbial communities from Crystal Geyser aquifers in Utah, USA - Crystal Geyser metaG 2015-15 (SPAdes) (version 2) | ecosystem: Environmental > Aquatic > Deep subsurface >... | reverse complement strand
CAGTTCCTCAACCCACAAGTGTAGAGCCAGCTGTGATTATGATGTTGCTGATGGAGGATCTTGTTCCAAAGACTGTGACTGCAAGTCAGGAGATTGCAGTTCCTCATCTCACAAGTGTCGAGCCAGCTGTGATTATGATGTTGCTGATGGAGGATCTTGTTCCAAAGACTGTGACTGCAAGTCAGGAGATTGCAGTTCCTCATCTCACAAGTGTCAACCCAGCTGTGGTAGTGATGTTGCTGATGGAGGCTATTGTACCAGGGATTGTCACTGTAAATCAGGAGATTGTAGTTCCTCAACCCACAAGTGTAGAGCCAGCTGTGATTATGATGTTGCTGATGGAGGATCTTGTTCCAAAGACTGTGACTGTAAATCAGGAGATTGCAGTTCCTCATCTCACAAGTGCCGACCTAGCTGTGATAGTAATGTTGCTGATGGAGGGTATTGTACCAGGGATTGTCACTGTAAATCAGGAGATTGTAGTTCCTCATCTCACAAGTGCCGACCCAGCTGTGACTATGATGTTGCTGATGGAGGATCTTGTTCTAAGGATTGTGACTGCAAGTCTGGTGACTGTTCTTCCTCATCTCACAAGTGCAAACCAAGCTCTTGTGGACACCATGATGACTGTGGCGATGACGAGTACTGTTATCGCCGTCATTGTTACTCTCAAAAAGGCAAAGGAAAGGAATGTTGGAAAGATTACGAATGTCTTTCGCACCATTGCGATTGTTTCTTGTTTGTTTTGCACTGCGAGTGTACACACCCTTAGTTAGATCGGAATGTGGAGAGTCGACCCCCCAGCATGCATAAAATATATAATTACTTAGTACTGTGATTAACGTCTTACATAATCGTTAATCGAGTCCTTTCTCAATTTCGCATTACTACTCTCGTTATTAGTAGGTCGATGAAGGTAGACTAAACAGTAAACTCGTAGAGTTGCTTGTTCAAATGAAAACAAAAAATCGTAATAATCGCCAAGTACCAGTGCCAGCTAGTAGAGCTACTACGGTAATAGGTAGAGAGACGAAAATAATTATTTAATGTTTGCAAAGTAAATTCCACCCGGGCGCTTCTAGTTGTTTGGTTTGTCCTTTCAAGCTACTATTACTACCAGGTAGCTACCTGGTAGACTCTACTAGACTACTCCGAGTATTTTGAGCTGCTCGAGTAGGTCTAGTAGCTTTTTAACCCAACATTTTTATTTTGTCCATCCGCTGTATTTTTATTTTTGTTGTTGTTGCCTCATTTCGTTTGTGTAGTTGTAAAGCTTTCTTCCAGTGTGCTGCATTACTAGTAGATTTATAAATACCTAAATACTACTTTCTACGGATTCCACAAGAGATCCCGCGAGAGGGTTTAAAGTTTAAAGGATAGAAGTGTCGAGGCACTGCTGAAGCGCTGAAGCTAAACTCTGGGTACGTATGGTAGCTTCAAGAAAACAGAATAAGTAAAAAATATCATGATTGCCGCTGAACCAACTGGCACTGAGAAAAAAAATCTGTCCAAAGTGAATAATGGCAAGGATGGCGATGATGAGGAGGAGGAGGAAGAGGATGATGAAGACTACAACCCCAATCACGACGACAAAAACGACAATGATGCTGACAGGGATACTCCAGTAGAGTCGGATGATGTGATCATGGCAGATGATACCGCAGAGGATGAAACTACTCTCTTGGCTCCTGCTCAAAAACGTGCCGTCGATCAGGCCTTTCAAGAACTTTTTGGATACTCTTGGGGTACTAACTTTGAATTGCCAACAGCACGACGACAACGACGAGTCAATGCCAACACTACTGCAACAACAATAACAACTACGACCATTCTTTCGCCGTACGAACGATTGTTGATTCAAATATTGGGTCCTGTACGTGCTGCAAAAGTGTTGCAAGCAGGTCCTTCCTTTCAACTGCATCGATCACGGCGTAAAAGTATGGCTGCTGGCACAGCCAAAGCCAAAACCAAAACCAAAATGCTGGGGGAGAAAAGCTCAGCACCAGCGACAACCACGACTTCCCTTCCCGTACCCCCAAAGCCTCAATACGAAACCAAATTGTTTGCAGGACAAAAAATTCAAGTTGCTACGAACACCAAAAAAGAAAAAAATGTTCCCAAGTCGGCTGCTAGTGCTGCTGCTAGTGCTGCTGCAGCTACTACTACTACTGCTAGTAGTAGTGGCAACATTGATTCGGTTCTGCAACAACTGGAGGGACCTGCGAAATTGAGTACGGTAGCCAAAACATCGATGGATTGGGATTCGTTCAAAACGACGACCGGTTTGGAATCCGCATTGGAACAGAAAGCTAACTCCAAGGATGCCTTTTTAATCAAACAAGATTTTTTAACCCGCGTCGATCAGCGGAAATTTGATTTGGAACGAACCGATCGAGAAAAGGAACGCGCCAAACGGAAACCATGATTACTAATAAAATAATGATAATAACAATATAGCAGGAACGGCAACCTTCAACCAGTAGCAACAGTAGGAGCCGTAAAGTAGTCAATCGTCTTCTAGGATTGACAGAATACTATTACTAGCTAATCAGACTCCTCGCTTTCACTGCTTTCATCCGAGACGCCATCATCCGAAAAATTTACAAGTTCCGCATTCGTCATCCCTGCATCTTCGTTTGTATCACCTTTGATGATGGTACCATCGGATGCAGGACCCGAACGAACCGCCGGAGGTACTTCGATATTAGCCGCCAACAGGGGACTGAACTTGGCCAAACTTAACAACACGGCCTCTTCGGTACGGATGGTTCGACTTCCTTGAAAGGGACAGACATTCACCCACAGATCGAACAATTCCTTGCTGCGCGATCCTGGTAACTTCATCGTTTCGTCGGCATCGACACATTCTTCTATACCATCCACACCACCAAAAACAATCAAGGCATGCTTGTACTGTGGTGGTAATTGAAATGTTTTGTCTTCCACCGATACATCACCTCGTTCACTGGTTCCAATTTTTAAATCGTATCCATTATGATCATTGTCTTCATCATCCTTAAAGGGACACTCATCAAAAATGGCACGAATCGAATTTGCAATACGTGTTGTGTAACCCCAATAGGTCCCGTTATCTTCCCTGGGTGTCGATGGTGATACGACGGTACCGTGCAGTCGTTTTCCGGGACGACCATAATCTTTGGGATCAATTTGTACGGTACAACGTATACCTGGTGGCAATTGACGATCAATTCTAATACAAATGTCGTATAAAAAAAAGACACATGCACGGGTAGGTGAGGGAAAGTGTGACAATCATCCAAAGAGGAAGAGAGGATAAAAATAGAACACCAGAAGATCTAGCAAAATCAACTTACTCGACCGGTCGATTGCGAATACCACAATTTACCAGTGATGATAGATTCTGTTCTGTATCATTTTTTTCATCATCCTTTGTCGTCGTCGTCGTCGTCGTCGTCGTCGTTGTTGTGATGTTCATGACGACACCTTCTCTATATTTGGATTTATCTTCCATACGTACATGATGAGGTGCATCAATGGGTGGCAACAATCCAGCAAATGCTAAATCTGGATGACGAGGAAAGAATATTCGTCGTAAATATTGAGGACATTCACAGTACTGTAAAATTCGTGCCAAGAAGGAACAATACGGATCATGCGTTATTTCTGCAACACTGCCGCTGCCGCTGCCGCTGCCATTGGTGGTGGTGGTGGCAATACTGTTGGTAGTCTTGTTGTTAGTAGTACTCCGTGCTCCTCCTCCTCCTCGTTTGCGATGATCCTTACTGAGCTTGTCATCAAAAACAATCACTTCATCAACGTGATAAATAGTACAAGCTCGAGCAATCTGTCCGACTAGATGTGTTTTTAATTCACGTGTTTGACAATTGGACAGCACAGAACCAGGAACAGCAATCGAAAGCGTTGAATACCGTGAACGATTCCGACACGGTACCTGTTCCATGACAGAACCAAAGCGGTGATGCTGTTGTGGCTGCTGCTGCTGCTGCTGCTGCTGTTTTTGCTGCTGCTGCTGCTGCTGTCCTTGTGAATGTCCTTTCATATGGATATTATTGCTCATGCTGCTGCTGCTGCTGCTGTTGTTGTTGTTGCCTTGGGAACTCTGTTGGTTTTCTTTCACCTGTTTGTTGGCCTTCTTCTTCTTCTTTTTAGCAGCAGCAGTTGGTGGTGTTGCTGTTGGATCTCGTGGTCGCACACCTCCTGCTAATTCAATCTTTTGTCGTTTGCGACGTTTACCTTCCTCCTTACGTTCTTCACGGGTTAAATGATGTTGATGCTGTTCAACAGAGTCAACAGCACCAGCATCAGATGATGATGCAACTCCTGCAATGCCACTATTATTATTATTATTATTATTTTTATTTTTATGAGTGGTGTTTGTCATGTTGATTTACTTGGCAATACTTGTGTGCGGTGTGCGGATTATTTTTTCAAGAGTGTTGAGCAATGAAGAAATACCGTCTTGTGCTGTCGTGCTGTCTTTTTATTTACTAACTTATTTATTTCCAATGCAAGTCAACAACAACAAAATTCATGCAGCTGTGAAGTTGTGGTGTTTGTCGTTGGAGAGTACGGTAATAATAAATTGGATAGAGTTCTCACTACTCACTACTGCAGTACTAGTCTACTAGTAGCAATGGAGGTTGGCTGGAAGCGAGGTTTCCTTGGATGGAAAATGAGAAACGGAATGAGAGAGAAACAAGACAACAAATCCGAAATCAAAAATTGAATGGTTTTCGAGATACACGAGCTTTCCCCAAGCGGTATAGGTTTTAGTAGCTCGCATGTCAGTCTACCACCACTGTTCATCCCATCGTTGGAAAGTACTGTAGCAGGTAGTAGAGTAGCTACTAGTAGTAATAGACTACTACTACTCGACGAGTGGTAGTAGTCGTCTACTAGAGTAGTACTATTACTCTACCAGGTAGAGTAAAAGAGTCGTCTACAGTACCGGTAGCCACTAGCTACTAGTAGCAGCTATTGTGCTAAGAACTATTACTAATATTAGCTACAGCTACTACTACTAGTAGGCATCTGTGCTTCGCTTGTATCGATCTCGTGCCGAAGTTCCTCCGTACCGATTTCGTAGTATAGCCAACAGAATACCCATCAACAACAGTCCGACCAAAATACGAAAAAAGATGGATGCACCGGTACGGATTGTAATCTCGTAACCCCAGATAGCATCTGCTGTTGCAATTAAAACATCACTGACTCCATCTCCATTGATATCTGCCACTATCGGACGACGAATGGATCGTTGGGGGATATTCGTCGATGCCAAGACATTGGCATATGTTGCACTCAAAATAGCCAAACTCGATTCACCGACCAGCAGGATCGGTCGAGCATAGTTGGCAACATCGTCGGAATCACTATTGACTTGTAACTGTGTCAACGATACCGTATGTGTAGCCTCCCAGTCACCCCACGTAGGAAAATTTTCGGCCGCATTCCGATGTCCATCGAGTTTCCACTGACGTCGTCCCGTACCACCACGAATACGGGATACAATGCCATTGCTCATGGCAATTATAACATCCTTTTCACGGTGTCGATGTTGCGAATACAGCGATTCCACGACCAATGGTGGTGCAGCGTAGACCTGACCCCAAGGATGATTTTGGTCATTGTTGTTCTTACCCCTGCTGCTACTGGCACTACAAAGGGGTGTCGAGAATAGTTCTTCGCGGGGTGGATTACCACTCAAGGCCAAGGCATGACAGAATCGATGCATCAAATGGTAGAATTTGGACTCGCTGCTGTTGTCATCTTTGTTCTTCTTACTGGTGTCAGCAGCAGAAGCAGAAGCAGTAGCATCATCAAGCTTTGCCGCCAATTTGGCAACCCACGGATCGGCATACGTTCCGGTGAGTGGATCCAGTACCAAATTCTTTCCGTTGGTAACGATTTGGATGCTATCCATGACACCATCACGTTGTACGTCCACGTACAAGGTTTCTTCGTTCAAGCTTAAATGACACAGTGGTTGTCCATTCTGCAAGGAATGAACGTGCAAGCCACCGGCATGATAATTCACAACGACCTTTATTTTTGTTGTTGTTGTTGAGTGCATGTGTGATTGCGTTTTTTGTGTTTGTGTTGTGCGATGAGAGAGAAATGGTAACATTGAAACACGTGATAATGGTGGCTGTCAGAAAAACAAAAAAGTCAACAACGACACTTTCAATCAATCGAAAAATTCAGCTTAAATGTACACATATACATACTATGTTTACAAAATACGTACATTGGGTCGTCCGTAATGAACATGTCCACCATGTTGCATTCGTTTCCGTGGATTGAACAGTGCCGAATGCCACGATGGTTTTGTTTTGGTAGTAAGGTCCTTTTTCTTTTTCTTATTATTATTGTTGTTGTTGTGTTTGTTTTGCAAATGACGATGTTGATGCTGATGAGGACTGATCAGACCTGGTTTATGATTTTGACTGGACGATGTCGAACTGGACCATGGTAAGGAGTGTTTGTGTGCATGATGTTGATTATGTCTTGCAAATTTACGCTGCGTATTGGAATGATCCAAATGTACGGCACGGACTCCCGCATCCGCAGGACCCCAGTACGCGTACGGTAAGGTTTCCGTCGCGCCCAACAGGGAATACCGGTAGGCCTCCAAACAATTCGGTAACATGCCCTTTTTTAATCGATCCATGGTGGTGTTGTTATCGGCATCGGTAGCGACATCGGTGGTAGTAGCCGTAGTGCTACTCATAGCGGTATCTAAATTGACAACCTTGGATCGTCGTCGTGCCAATGAGGAACGTCCACGTTGTAATTGGATCGGTAATGGCAACTGTTCGGCCGTCGTACGTTCCGTTTGAAAATTTTGTAACGAATCCCACAGTACTTGTCCTGTCATGGCATCCAATGCGACCATAAAACGTGGATTCATCGTCATGGGATCCACGGGTGGAGAACCTAACTCCCGGACTGGAGCCTGTTCGGCCGTGGGTGTTAAATCACCACTCACGATAATCATACCGTGTTTGGCCAGTGTTGGTGGAGTATCGTACGAATCCAAATATGTTAATTGTGCTTTGGAAAAATCTTGTATATGATTGGGCATGTGCGGTAACGATTGTGCCGTCCACATGGACCGTAATTCCAAACGTGGTGATTTTTTGTTCTTACTATAATTGCGAGCCCTTTTGAGCGTACGTTGGAGTTTCTTTCGAAAGCTATCATTGTTCTTGTTCTTGTTGTTGTTGTTGTTGTTGTTGTTGGATTCCTCATTATTTCCATTTCCATCTTCTTCTTCTTCTTCTTCTTCATCACCACCAGTTTCAGTATCGTGTTTCAGAGACGTCAAACTGTGCATCGTAATCCGTCCATCACTCCAAACAGTGAAACAACTGGGTAAACCACCACCAGGTGTTAAATGATAATTATCTTCGTGCACATCGTGCTCGTACAGCTTCTTATTATTGTTGTTGTTGTTGTTGTTGTTGTTGTCCGATGAATCACAGGGTGTATCGGCATAACATCGTTCGTTGTTGGGACATTCTTCGGCCGTTCCCGATGGACAAGGTGTACCACATTTTTGGGATGCATCATGCCAATCGGTACCACAAAAATAATGTTTCGTACGTTCCAAGTGCGACATGTGTTCATAGTCACTAGCTGTGGTTGTCATTCTTTTTTGGGATACCAATCCTCGCACCATGATTTGACCTGTAACAATTTGTAATGGTACAATATTATTATTAATATTCTGTTGTTGTTGTGAATCTGATGAAGAAGGAAAAGGTGCGTCAATGGAAATAGGATCACTGGTCAGAAGGGTCCTGGGTTGAAAGGGAGCTCCTAAAAAGGCTCCCGCTGCCTTTGTACTCACAGTACGACGACTGCTGTGCAGTGGCTTCATGTCCAAGACTTGTAATACCCAGTCATTATTCTTGTTGTTATTGTTATTGCTGTTGTTGCTGGAAGTGGGTTTGATAGTTACCAGTGCCTCGGCTGTACCATCACCATCCACGTCAAACGGAGATGGTGCAACTTGATGTTTGACAAAGGGAAAATAAAATGATAAATGAATTGTCGCACTTAAATTCTCAGCTTGATCATTCCATGCCATTCGAGTTAGTATCAGAGCCAAAACAGCCGCTGCTATATCCCGATTTCGTAGCATTGTATTGAATATTATATGATATAATATAGTATTATATATTATTAATAGTTATATTATGATAAGAAGACGTGTTTGTATTTTGTATTATTATTTAATATTATGGTAACAATAATAATACTTAATAATAAAATGAGTAAATAAAATAAGTACGATACGGATATGGATGTATATTGTTATGGTTATGGTCGCACATGATTTCTCTAAAAATGTCTGTCTGCCTGGCTGGCTCGCCAAGCGATCAAGTTCTTAATTAAGATTCGAATCAAATCGAACCGGTGGAGCGAGACCTTTGAATAATCATTATGATGATCATCTTCACACGGCAACCATCACAATCAATGGCTAGACTATCTATCGTACCGTAACTTTTCTATTATTCATTATTCATACTCGTACAACAACAAACTTACTACGATGACAGACGAAAACACTACCGCTATCACCACCACCACCACCACCACCACTACCAATGGTACCTCCAACAACAATTCCAATCCTGCCACTTCCACTAGTAGTAGCAGCACTGAAACAAAACCAGTAGTAATGACCAAAGACGAAACAGAAATTGTCTTGTTAAAACAACAATTGGTACAACAGAAGGAACATATTCAACAATTGGAATTGGGTATGGAACATCATATTCAAATGGTATTGGAAATGGAAACATTGGAACAAAAGGAACTGCAGCAATACCAACATCACTTGGTAACACAAAAAAACATCGTTGAAGAATTAGGTGAACGATTGGGCGAAGAAACGAAACAAAAAACTGAATTAGAAAGTAAATTGCAATCAACCATACAAACGACCGAAGATCAGATGACATTGATCGATCATTTGCAAGAAATGAATCATCAGAACAGTCAGTTATTATTAGCCATGCAACAGCAACAGCAACAAACGACCACGAACACGACGAAAACGAAAACCAGTGACGCTGCTGCTGCTGCTGCTGCTGCTGCTATTTGGGATGGACCCATGTTGGAAACCAATCACGCCTTACTAGCAAGTCTTGCAGCAGCACAAGAAGAATTACAAAAATGTCGTAAGGATTGCAATGATAAGGAAGTACTGTGTTTGGAATTGTCTCAACAATTGGACAAACTTGCGAATCAATTAAATAAAGCAGATGAAATGCAAGCCACAATGAAACAACAATTGAATGACACCACGGACGAACTAACCAAGTGTCAGGAACGATGCAACATTCTAGAACAGACCCTTCAAGAAATTGGTGGTGCTACCACTAACACTGCCACTACCACAACGGAAAGTGAGATTGATGAGAATCATGATGATGACAAGAACAAAAGCAATGACGAAAAAGGCATTTCCTTCTTGCTCAAGAAACTGGATGAAAAAGATGCTCTTTACGAGCAACTCAAACGGGAACGTAACAGCAGTCTTTCAAAGGCTACGAAATTGAGTTTGGCGCTTTGTGAAGCACGAGAAATCAATGATACACTAAAGTCAAGGTTGCAAGATATCAACAGCAATAATCACAGTGGCGGCGGTGGTGGTGGAAAGGGTTGGTTTGGTGGCGCCGCCATCAACATTACCAAAAGTCCAGTGATTGAGAGTCCTATTCTGACTCCCACAAACACTACTACATCAGCTACTGCTATTGCTGCTGCTGCCAACAACAACAACAGTACCAATACTGCTGCTGCGGATCTCGCAACACCAACTTTGACAACACCACGACGACTAGCTTCGAAGGATAGACCCCCCCTTGTAGATGGACGTCGAATTCGTAATTTTTTTGGACGTGGAGGTAAAGATGGATCAAGTAGTACGCCACCACCACCACCTCCACCAGCATCCACAGCAACAACTACGGCAACAGTAGTAGTTCCATCGGTGGGTACGCAAGCTAATTTGTCGAAATCAAGATTCTTTAACAAGGCACCACCTGCACCCAATTCGAATGGCAGTTCTACCAATAACAACAACAACAATGGTGGTGCTGGTAGTAATAGTACTAGCGAAAATGGTACAACTGACGGAGAAAATCTCAAAGGTAATTCCACTGCTAACAAGTACAAGAACAAGACCAAAAAGAAGAATGATAATGATGATCGTAGTGGCAATGCTAATCCATTCGATGATGATTTGAGTGCTAGCTTTGCGAATCCATCCGTCGGTTTGGCATCGACTGTCGATGAACACTCTCAAGGTGGTGGAGGTGATGTCAATTTGACTCTGACATTATAATAACAATATCTAAATAATGCTCGATAATAAATAAATAAATAAATAATGATAGACACATCCATTCACGCATACTACCAATAGAAGTAGAGTAATACTCTAATTGGTTTTAATGCATACTAAGCACAGTAGTCCTAGTAATAATATTATTACTACTAGACTACTAGACTAGTCTAGTACTGGTAATATTATTAAATTTACCACTACCAGCTAAAAGTCTAGTAGTAGTAGAATACTAGTAGTAGTAGTACTAGTAGGTCTAGTACCTAATGTTGTTCTGATGAGAACAAGGACGGGATTAATACCTGGTAGTACCATAATCTTTTTTTACTGTTGTAAACGTCAATTATTCATCTATTTTTTGAGAGTAACTTACTATTATTTTACTACTGTACCACCTTGAGCAACACTACTGCGATAGTACTTACTACCAGGTAATACTGATACTACAGTAGTTGTACACAAAGTAGACCCTACTACTACTAGACTTTCTACTAGTAGTACTCCGTAGTAAATTATTCCAGTTCCCTCTTCTGCCATGTCTATCTGTGCATACGGTACCTGGTACCTGGTAACTGTTACCACCAAGTACGGTATGCACATAAGGACGAAAATGGAACTCTGACGAGAACGTAGTTTTATTCTATAATAAATGTTGTACTCAGAGTCGTACAGCAGCAGTAGTACTGGTATTTCATTCTTGACTGGGCTGCTGAATGCAAGACTGCAATGGTACCAGGTACCTGGTACTAGAAGACTACCGGTACTTACTGCTGGTACCTGGTACAGTACTACTTTAGTTGTGACCACCACCACTTTGCTGCACGGGTAAGTAGAGTAGCTGTAGTCCGGTAGTGCTGTATCTACTGAAACAACAAAACCAGTCGATTAACTACCTAGCAGCAGTACTAAACAAGTAGAGTACCAAGTAGTATTTTATTCATGGCTGGTGCTCTTTCTGCACTCTGCACACTGCTGCATGCACAACTACAGTAACATCATTCTTCCATGAAAGGTAACTTGCCTGAACCGTGCTGCAATAAAACAGAGCAACTACAGCCTACTACAGTTTGAGAAAGGAACCAACAAACCTGTCAAAGTCTCAACAACACTAGTTACTAGTCTCCTGTAACCTAACGGTACATCTTTGTAATATCACCTGAATGTTCTCTTCCCGCAGTAATAACAATAACAACAGCCATAAGAACAACAACAACAACACTAACAACAGCAACAACAATCGTCAGAACCGAAACAATCGTAATCGGTCAGCACCACAACAATCACAACAACCACGAAACGATCTGTTTGATGGTGGATCATCGACCATCGATTCTGATCTGTTTCGTGTTGTCGAAGAGCGTTGTAAGGCAGCCAATGCTGAATCGGTGAACCTCGTATCCAAAGGACAACAACAGCAGCAGCTGCAATTACAACAGATCAATCGTCATTCTTCTTCTACAAGTCATACGAATACGAATACTAATGAAGATGATGATGATGATGATGATGATAACAACAATAATAATATTATTTTGAGCGATGATGAAATAAAACAAATCGAAATTGACAGATTCAATGCAACAGCGAAACAAAGGAATGCAGCGACCGCTGCTGCAAGTGCTGCCACTGCTGCTGCTACTACTACTACTACTGCACGGAGTAATTCTGCTTCTGCTTCTGCTCAAAGAAGAAGAAACGTAGCTACTAGACCAGTGCTGTCCACCACCAATGCCGCCAATCGTTGTCAGGCGGTTGATCAAAACAAAAGTCGCAGTAATGATGATGATGATGATGCGAAACAAAAAGCTAAACAAGCCAAAGAATGGAGTCTTCGTCAAATCATTGTCGAACGAGCAAACCAAGCCAACCATGAATTGCTGGCAGCAGGAGAACAAGCAACAACAAAACAGCAGGATCTTCATGATGATGATCATGATGATCATGATGATGTAGAAAACGTCCCAGACGAACAACAACAACAACAACAACAACAACAACAAAGTGGTTTGGAATATACCGAAACAGGAATTGTATCAAAAAATAATAGTCCCTTACCTTCTGGAGGAACATTACAACAACCGGGTGCATACTCAGGAAATCCTGGAGCAGGATACGGTCGCATCGAAACAGTACAATCTGTTGGACGACTGTTGTTACTGGCCAGTAGCAGTCATAACGAAGAAGGCATCATACCAACAACAACAACAACAACAACAACAATAACAATGAATGCATCTGAAGACGACGGCAACAACAACACCAACAACAACCCTTGTTCTGGAAATAATGATAACACTGCTGTAGGAGATGAAAATACCACCACAAACAACGAGAATTATGGAAGAAAGGATCTACTGCCTGTCAGCAGGAACTGGATTCGTGCATTGTTTGGCTGTGGTCTGGTTCTGGTACTTATCCTCGTGTTGGCTGTTATCGTTACTCTTGTCGTCGTCGTTGCAGGCGACAATGACAATGATGGTACAACCGATGATACAACAACAACAGCAACAGCAACAGCAACAACAACAACGGATGTACCGACGACTAATGTTGATGTTGTTGTTGGTGTTCCATTCGATGATGTTGACTTTTCGTTTTTAGCCGATCTGGATGGATCGACCCTATTGGCCATGGATGATCCATTATCGTCTCAATATCAGGCCTATCAGTGGTTGAGGGGAGATCCCAATCTTCACGAATACCAAACATCACAAAAGATACAACGGTTTGTACTGGCCACGTTCTTCTACTCCTTTAATGGACCAAATTGGAAACTGACAGATCCGCAAGCCAAAAATTGGTTATCGTACGACCTGAACGAATGTGACTGGATATACTACAACAATAACAACAGTAACAATAACAACCAGGAGAAGCAGACAGCAGTATGTGACGAGAATGGCAACGTAGTCGTGTTGGCCTTTACGCAATTGTCAGGCTTTCGAGGAAGTCTTCCCCAAGAAATTTCTCTTCTTTCCAATTTGCATGAAATTGATTTTTCCAATAATGTGTTGGTAGGAGATTTGGAAGTTGTCTTTTCCCTCAATGATCCCAATTGGATTCCAATGACGTCGTCGTTGCAAGTACTGGCGTGCACCCGATGTCGGTTGGAAGGAACTATTCCTTCGACGATTGCGCAGTTCAACCAACTTCGTCAACTTTCTTTACAGAACAATGACCTTACTGGAGAACTACCATCGGAGATTGGACTTATGACCCAGCTGACTACCATTGAGGTGGGAAGCAACCAATTGTCCGGTCCTGTTCCTTCCACTATCGGTCAGATGGTGCAGTTGGAAAGGTTGGGACTGACAGAAAATAAATTTACGATGGTTCCATCGGAATTGGGCAATCTCCAACAGCTCAGATACTTGCTCGTGGAAAGGAATTCCATTGTCTCGAGCATCCCAACAGAGATTGGACAACTCAAACAGTTATTGGTATGGAATATCGAATCGAACAACCTATCTGGAAGTATACCAACGGAGGTTGGTTCCATGACGAGTCTACAAACACTCTATTTGAACAATTGTGGACTCCGTGGAACACTGCCGAGTGAAGTGGGACAGATGACACAGTTGCAACAACTGTTGGCAAGTTTGAACAGTCTTAGTGGAAGTTTACCAACGACTCTTGGTGCACTGACACTATTGTCAGTGTTAGAACTGGCAGTGAATGCATTCACCTCTACAATTCCCACAGAGCTAGGACTTCTCAGTCAGCTTATTCAGTTGGATTTGCAAAATAATTTATGGACTGGTAATCTTCCTTCTGAAATAATCGCCCTGCCTCTGTTGGAAGTGTTGAAGACGGATTTTTGATGGATCGTTGGGAACTACGGAATGAATACTGAGTAATGCATCTAGCAAGACAAAAAAAATGTGGCTCTGTACAGCGCACTCTAAAAGTATACTATCACTTTTCATTTGTGCGTGTAGCTTTTTGGCAGCTACTGGTAGACTAATAGTAGAGTTTTAGGAAGAGTGATGTGATACTGAAGACGAGTACTAGTAGCATGCGTTACTACTACTCTAGTAGCTTGTAGAGTACTGCCTACCTCTCTACTACAGTATTACTATTAATGATTGGTTTTGGATACGATACAATTGGAAAAAATAATTCCTTTTCCTCCATTTTTTTCTGCATCACGAATTTCATGAACACACACATCATAGAGTACATTATTATTGTATTTCATTTTCCAAACATCTTGACTCTTGGTAGACTCAACAACAACTGACTAGACTACGAGTATTCGTTGAATCATTATTGTTTATTATTATTTTATATACTGCACTATACCTGTTACATTGCCACCACTGTCAGTAGTAGTAGTAATACTAGCATCCGTACTGTTTGACCTGAGGCAGCAACACAAAACACTCTTTCGATCAAAGTCGAACATACTACTAGTAACTAGCAGTAAGGATGACAATTTTCAATAAAATGATTCTACTAGCCACAGCAAAAACTGCAGCAGCAACGACCATAACCAGAGCCACAATACGAACGTTCGTTTACAATCCAACAGTCAAGAAGACGAGAGTATGGTCCTGTACGACAAACAGATATCCCATCGTCCGTTCCCTTGCCTTTCGAAATCATTCAACGGCTACTTCTACGACTACAAGTACTACTACTACTACTACTAGTATTCGTAGTAAGAAGAATGGTTCTACGACGTGCAACGTAGCCATTGTAGGTACCGGACCATCCGGTTTTTATACAGCCAAATATTTGCTGGCGGCGTTTGACAAGAAGAAACTACAACAACTACTACAACAACAACAACAACAGCAGCAACATTCAACCGAACATCACAACAACAACAATAATGATGATTTTAGTTGTGACGACGGTTTTCAAGACTGTACGATTGATTTGATAGAAAAAATGCCGACACCGTACGGGTTGGTACGATACGGTGTAGCACCAGATCATCCGGAAGTAAAGAATGTGGAACATGATTTTGCAAAATTCGTTCAAGAAAATACGACGAAGACGACGACGAATAATGATCGAATACAATTTTGGGGCAATGTGACGGTCGGTCAAGATGTTACAGTACGAGAATTACGACAATGGTACGATATCGTTGTTCTGGCGTACGGGTGTGAATCCGATCGTAAATTAGGAATACCAGGAGAAGATGAATTGGATGGAATAGTGAGTGCTCGTGAATTTGTTGCCTGGTACAATGGTCATCCCTCCTACGAACATATTGGCGAACACGTAGCACGAGCATTATCAACATCATCACCAAAATCATCATCAACAACATCATCATCATCATCATCATCACAAGTGGTAGTGATTGGACAAGGCAATGTTGCTTTGGATTGTGCACGAATTTTGAGCAAGGGTGCCAAAGGATTAGTAAATACGGATATTGCATCACGAGCCTTGTCCGTGATTGGAAACGATGGTGTACATCTTGTTACGGTTGTGGGACGAAGAGGTCACGTTCAAGGTGCTTTTACCATCAAGGTAAGGAATCAAAAACAAACAAAAAAGACAAAAATACTTTGATTTCTGGTGGTTGGTGTGGATAGCGAGCATAGTACAAGAAATCACAAACATGGAACCATTTCTGTTCCATGCTTTTCCCTCTGAACATGAACCCCTTTATTTGTTTATTGATTTATTTTTCTTTGTAGGAATTGCGCGAATTGACGAAATTACAACAAGAAGGGTACGGTACGAAATTTGTCGTGGATGCTGCAGAATTAGATTTGGGTACGACTCCGGCAACGTTGGAAGAATTGGCAATGCCAGGAAATCGATCCAAGGTCCGTATTGACCAACTGTTGCGATATGCTGCTGCTGCTGCTGCTACTGCTGCTGCTACGACTGCTTCCGATGATGATGATCGGAATGCCACAACAACAAAAGAAATTCGATTGCGATTTTTACAGTGCCCGACATCCTTTCGGCCTTCTGCGACAGATTCGCAACATGTTGGTGCTGTCGTATGCGAACAAACTCAATTAGCAGGTCCCGCAGGACAACAAGTTGCTGTTGTGAAACAAACAGGTAAAAGAGAAGAAACAACCACAGTGTTGCAAGCCAATTTAGTATTGGTCAGTATTGGGTACAAAGGTGTGCCGTTGGATGGTATGATGGATGACGAAGACATTGTTTTTGATGAATCCCGTGGCATTGTAGTAAATCAGGGAGGTGTGGTAGCTTCTCCTACTACGGAATTGGGTGGTGTGTATGTGTCCGGTTGGTTAAAACGTGGTCCCAGTGGAATTATTGGAACCAACATTATGGATGCCAAAGATACAGTCATCAATATTATGAATGATTTAGAAAAATATGCAATACGACCAACCAGCGTCAAAGGAGAAGAAAAAGAAGAAGAAGCCACAACGGCTGCTGCTGCTGCTGCTGCTGCTGCTGCTGCTGCTCATGTTACTGCAGTAGTAGAAGGAACAGCTAGAGAGAATCTATCGCGTATACTGCATGATCGTAATGTGAATGTAGTATCGTGGTCTGATTTTGAAGCCATTGATCGAGAAGAACAGAGTGATTCCCGCAAGCGTAGCAAGGAACAACCTCGAGAGAAAATTACCGACCTAGAAGTCATGTTAGCCACGGCTCGTGGTAACAAGCAGTAATTAATAACATGAATTAGTACTCTAAAATTGCATTTTGGAAAAAGGGTAGATTTGGATCAGTGTGCGTTCTTTGTCATTCTGAATTCTAGTATGAAAGCCACGTCGCCTTCTCCTTTTCGATGATGATGTGCATGATTATTATTGCGTCGAATCTTCATCCAGTCGTTGTCATCATCAAAACATTCCAAATCTATGGTATCTATCTTTTCGGGGCATGCACACGGAACGAACCAAACCAAACACCACCAGCACACCAATGCGTGCGCAACATAAAAAAAGAATAGTTAGTCTTTTATCAAACAAAAGAGACAAGTAACATGCAAACCACAGCTCTCTCAACTTCGGAGACTACTACTAGTAGCAACAACAACCAGAACAATACGAGCAGTAACAGCAGTAACAATAATAGGAATAGTACTACCAGTACTACAATGAAAGGTGGTGAATTGAGAGCGACTGTTTTGAGCTTGCATGATTTACCAACACGGGATGCACCGTCGTACGTGAGTATCAGTGCTTGTGGTGCTACGGTAACGAGCGGTGCACCGACGTCCCGTCACAAGGATCGGAATGCCTTCAAATTTACTACTACTACTACATCCGACGACGGCAGTAGTAGTGAACTAACGTTGAAAGCGAAACAATTGAGTCAATTGTATTCGTCACAATTTACGGTAGAAGTCGTGTACGAAAACAAACCATGGTTGAACATGACCGCTACGTACAATATGAACAATTTACCTATTACTACTACTACTACTGTTGGACAACAAGAGCAACAGCAGCAACCAACATGGTTGTCATTGACATTGGAACCATCGGCGACATCTGCTGCTAGTGGCAATGGCAATGGTAGCGGAAAAGCCGTTGTAACAACGTCTCACGACAGCAGCACTCACAGTAGTACCATGATGGAAGATGATGGTCCATCGACGGTACGGTTGAAGGTGCAATTGAGAGGACCGTACCGGCCTGAAATTCAGGCACTGTTACAGTTGGTACAAACGTGGTTTGCCTTTATGGATCACGTGGAACAACACTGTTTACAAGTTGCCAATAGCACATCCAACATGGTACCACTACAAAACAGCAGCCATAAGAAATGGCTCTTGATCATTCCTGCTGTACCCATGGTAACCGTATCTTTGGTAGTAGCACCCATTGTGGCTGGACTGTGTGTATTGTTCTTACCTATTTTTGTTCCGGTATTGGCCGCTGTTTTGGTCGTCACGGCTGTTGCTGCCAGTACGACGTTGACACTGTACGCCAGTACCAGTACGGGACGGAAACACGTGCAACAATTGTTGGGTGAACAATTGGGTTTGTCCGATGCCGTCGTTACACCGCTCTTGACGTCCTCTACCGGACAGGCACTTGTTTACGAAACAGGACCACGTCCAACACCCGTTTCGGTCGCCAAAACAATTTTACCATCAGATATGTGGGGACGTCTCATCGTATCCCTCGTGATCGATCTGATTGGTTCGGCATCCTATCTGGTCCCCATTGTGGGAGAAGTGGCGGATATTGGATGGGCACCCCTTCAAGTGTGTCTGATCATGGCCATGTACGATACGACCACACCGCACTTGAAGTACCTGTCATTTGCCGAAGAAATTTTACCGTTTACCGATTTTGTACCATCTGCTACGATTGGATGGGCTGCACAATTTGGACCACAATTGTTGAAATCTAGTAGTAGCAGTAGTACTGGCGTGGCATCAACGCAATTGTCGATTCCTAATAAGGGTCTCAAGACGCATTAATGTATGAATGACAATGCACTATGATTGAGAAAAAACGGATTTGAAAGAAGAAATTAAAAAAAGGAAATTGTCGTGCAGAAGATGTAAAAAGAAGGCATCATGGCATGATTCGAAACCAAACCAGCAAGAAAAATAATGACCGACACATCTTGGATATTAGGATCAACACAAAATTTTATTTATTTACAACACGACGAGCAGACATGCGCAAAATCTCAGGTACATAATACTGGTCTACTGGAGTAACTAGACTAGTATGTTCATTTTTACATTATTAGTTTTGTAAATTGTCATTATTTTTTCATTTGCCACAGTCCATACTACTGCACTACTGTTATTGTATAACTACTACTACTAGAGTAGTACTACTAGCTACTACTAGTAGTCCTCTGAAAGTCCTCTCTAGCTAGCTAGTCACTAGTAGCTACTGTTAAGCTCCATTTATCGTGTGCGTCTAAAGGACGGTTTTGTCCTGGCAGGTACTTTAATTAAGGACTTCAAAACGATCACCAGCAGCAATCACGACTACTACTACTACGATAGTACTCCTACCACCACCACTTTTTAATAATAATATACTCCTACTAGTAATACTTCAGAAGCATTGGTAGCAGGTACAGAGTCATGGCACGTTCTTCCACTTGTACAGGAAATGATGATGCGAATCATGCAGCAGAAGCAGTGGCAGAAGCAGCAGCAGCAGCAACAGAAGCAGCAGAAGCAACAGCAACTGTGGGCATGAATACAGCGGATTGTACTCTTGGTGAAAATGATGTTTGCAGAACTGTTCATGAGGATGAGAATGCTGATGACGAGACTGATTATGAGAATGATGAGGAGAATGGCGGTGTCGTATCACCCGGATCATCATCGTCATCATCATCACCAGTAGTAATAATAACAACAACAACAGGTCCACCATCACAAGACGTAGTAGAAACTCAACGACAAACACCCCAACAACAAGAACAGGAGTCCTCCTCCTCCCATGACGAAGCAGCAGCAGCAGCAGCAGCAACAGTGGCAGCAACAACATTGCCACGAGCTGTATTGGTGGTGGTACCAGATTCCTCCTGTACAATAATTCAAACATCATCAGTAGTGGCACGGGCACAACCACTATTTGATTTGAATAGTAGTAGTAGGAGGAGTTCAGAACCGTATCATACGAGTAACGACGATGCAAATAATGATAATGGCACCATCAACAACAATAATGACCACCAGCAAGATGAAGAAGAAAAAAATGATGAAACACACTGCTGTTGTCACAGGATTATTGTATCGACGTGGATGCAATATTGGATGATTGGTACAATTCTTTTGGTTGTTTTGTCTGGAATGATACTGGGAATTGCGATTACACAAGCCCGTAACAACAACAATGACAACAACAGCAACAACAATACCACCCAAACAACAAGTGACAATAATAACACAAGCAGTACCAGCAGCAATATTGACAATGTGGATGCTGCAAATAATATAAATACTGGTCTCAACAATCCAGACAACAACAATCCTCCTGATGATGTGGATGATAATGACTATCATCCACCCTTTTCTACTGAATTGCATTTTTTGACCGTTCAGGCCATGAAGGATCCACAAACACCCCAGGCTAAGGCCAACGCTTGGATGATGCAAGATCCAATGTTGTACAATTACACACTATCCAGACAAATGCAACGATTTAGTTTGGCCGTTTTGTATTATGCTAGTCACGGACACGATTGGTATCACAACGATGATTGGTTACAGTACAATACCAGCGAATGTTTATGGTACAATCGATACAACGTGGCAGCTTCTACTACCGCCACTGCTACTACCACTGCTACTGCTACATCATCGGCATCGGTGTCCGCTTGCAACGATGAATCCGAAATGTTATATTTGGATTTGAGTCACAACCATTTGAATGGAATATTACCGGTAGAACTATTTTTCTTTCCGGCATTGGAATCATTGGATTTATCAACAAATGAGTTGTACGGACCAGCACCTACCATGTTTGCTGGTGCCAAAAACTTACAACGATTGATATTACATTCCAATCAATTTACCGGACAATTTACTGCCGAATTAGGATTCGTGGCAACACAATTACAAATTTTGCACAATCATAATAATGCCTTTACAGGTGCTGTACCGGGATTGTTACGACTGTTACCCAATGTGATGGATCTGGATATTACTGGAAACAGCTATACGGGATCACTACCGGCTCAAAGTTTTGTACAGCTTGGTAATACCCTGACATCCTTACGGGTAGGTAATAACTATATTACAGGATCTATACCGAGTCATTTGGGTCTACTGACACAATTGGAAGTACTGGATCTTCATCAAAATTGGAATGTAACAGGTACCGTACCATCCGAAGTGGTATCATTGAAAAATTTGACACTTTTGAATCTCGACGATACTGGAATCGGTGGGAGTCTTCCCGATGTATTGTGCCGTTGGCAAGAAACTGGACAGCTCGATTTGGTAGCCGACTGTGCAAACTTTGTGGATTGTTGTGCGTAAGTACTAGCAACAACAACAACATCAAGAAAGTCCCTGGTCATTCACTTTCATTACTAGTCTACTAGTCTTCTTGCTAGAATGAGAGTGCAGCTGGAAAAGATACTGATTGAATTTATTTTTTCAATAATAGAACGCCAAGTTCCTGCAGTACCAGATACGTGTTCCTACTTACTAGCTACCTGGTATGTTGTGTTGCTTCGTCACAGGTACATGTGCGCGCACGACTGTCAAAAGACTCATTATTTTCTCTACTAATTGATAACGGGATCCCATATCCATAAATTGGCCAACCATTTTTCACCCTTGGTAACAGGTAATGATCGATGTTGACTTAAATCATCAACGTTGCCATCCGGTAGAATGTTATAAAATAGTACGGCCTTGCCTTGACGTGGTGTTACTGTAATACCATCGTGATTGGTCGGATTGATAGCTCTTGGAAAATTTGTTTCCCCGCCATCGTAGTCGTCGTTCAAGTACAGGAGCAATGTAGCGTACCTGGTAGGTTGGTACCGATGTCGAATACTAGGATAAACAAAATCATGATGTGCCGTATATTCTTGACCTGGCTCGTACCGGACGACTTGTAATGATTCTGCCATGGAATGTCGAGTCGCATCGTATTGATCTTCCTCTGCATAGTGTTGGTCGTCGAAGTGCGCGTGTTGTTGTTGTTGTAAGAGAGATTCGTTCATGTTCAATAATTTTGCGGCACGACGATATATTTGATCTGTCGTGTAATTGGTATCCCGTTCCAACCAAGTATTGGTAGAAGATCTTGTCGCTGTATCACGTCGTCCGTACAATTGTTGTTGTACATTATTGTCCGACGCGATCATTGTTGTTGCTGTTGCTGTTGCTTCCTCAATACCGGTTCCGCCACCGGTGTAGAGGGTCGATCCATGCATACCACGAGATTGTGCCATTTGAATGAGATGGAAACATTCTTGTTTTGTGAGAAAATTTTCAATTTCCAAAACACGTGGTGTAACCGATAATACTTTGACGGTTCGTTTCTTGAGAACATTATCATTGTCATCACTGTCGGCATCATTAGCAGCAGCAGCATTGTACGTTTGTCCAACATAATCTGCCGGTAACAAGGGATGAACAGGAAATGGTCTTGGAAAGTGTGCCAACCACGTTCGTCGTGATGCAATCATATAATGTTTTGCAAATTCTAAATTGATCAATTGCATATGATATAATTGTTGTTCTTGTATTGTCCATTGGTCTGTTGTTGTTTCCATACTACTACCCTTTTTGGATGTATCTTTGTACACCAGTACAGCATCATCAATTGTAACGATCCAACGTTGCAATGCCAAAGATTGATCCCACAATGGACTTACGGAGAATGATTGTCCTGGTGTTGTGGCTGTACCCAACGATTCAAAAGGTTCTAAACGTCCTACTAATTGTTGTGATGAATGCTGTCCACCCTTCCCATCCCAATGTAACAATACAGGATTTGGACTTAAATTGATAAATTTAGCCGCAAATCCTGTAAAACTGAGTGTTGCCGGTTGTGGTTGATTGTGGTTGTTCTTGTTACGTTTTCGAGGAGTGGGAAGAGAAGCATCAATCTTGTCGGTTTTATTACTACTACTACTCTCCGTAGCTGTTGTTGGCTGTTGTTCTTGTTGCTGCGCCTTTTTATCATGGTAGTCTTGTGCTACCTGTGGAAACATTTCCAAGTATGTTGGTGGTTGGTAATAGTACGTAGTTCCCACAATGTAAGATTTGGATGAAATAGTCTCGTCCAAAGCAGCAGCAGCAGCAGCAGCAGCAGCAGCAGCATTGCTAGAAGAAGTAGTTGTAGTAGAAGTCTTTCGTTCTTGTTCTTGCAGCAACAAACAATGATAGTCAGGATTCCATGTTTGTAATACACGATCGGATGGTACTTGTTGTTCGTGTGACTTGTTCAGTGTCCGACTGTAATCATCATCTTCCATCATGTCTGCCACGTAGTGCAATTTGAAAACATTTAAACTTTTCAATGGCACATAAAAGTCCATGACACGCAATTGCTGTTGCAGCTGTTGTTGTAGCAACTGCTGCTGTGGTTCTTGCTGTGGACAAAACGAAATATTGGCCGTTCGACTATAACCATCCAAGTGTTCGTGTCGATGACCAACAACGTGACTACCGTACAGAGGTGACGTGTATTCGTAATAGTCATGTTGGACAGTCTCCTGCTGGTGGCCGTGATAGTACTGATAACCTGTAGTGCAGACAGTAGCTAACACCGCTACCAGCACGGCCATTGCATGCTGTTTCCAATCGTCTTTCCAAGAACTCTCACTACTGTCATTGTCACTGTCATTGCTGTGATCATCATCATCATCATTGTATTCCTCCTCTTCGTCCATGTCGTCATCATCACCATCATCATCATCATCGTACGTTTCTTCTCGACCAATAAAGGATTCCGTTTCATTGTCATTACAACTGTGGTCGCCTTTCGATTGCGGAGAAACGAATGCCATTGTTGTTGTTGTTGTTGACTGCTTGTTTTTCAAGTAATCACTTCAATCATTGGGTTGTTAAGTGGATTGAGTTGAAATGCAATGAAATTGGATTTGAATCCAAAAAAATAATATTGATACTCTACTACTATCATTCCGAGCCGAGCCGAGCCGGACCACGCGAGCGCCAGCTGAAATTCAGATTTTCGGTTATTTCTTCATTTTTTCAAAGAAGGAACCACACCACAACCAAACCAAAAACGTTCATATGCATCATTCCTGCATGCAATAGTCTACTTTCTACCAGAAACAATATTATTTAAAAAGAAGTCAATTGTTGGCTTTGGTTTTTACACTACTACTAATTATCATTATCATAATCACTATTGTTATATATTTTTATGTACGTGTCGTTTGTGGACGTGACCGACGTGCAGCAGCCTTGGCCGTTCGGAGTTCTTCGGCCTTGCGTAGACTTTCTTCCGCTTCGCGTTCGGCAGCTTCGAATTCACGACGACGAGCTTCCATGGCGGCCTTGCGAGCTTCGGCTTCGGCACGTTGTTGTTCGGCTTGAAGCTCTTCTAAACGATCAATTTCTTCATTGGCAGATTCTAACAACCCTTGCGTATCTTGAAGTTCAGATTCGACCTGAGACTTGGCTTTCGTCATGGACAGCAAATCATCTTCCACAGCCTTCTTGGCAGCCTGTTCCATTTCCAATTGAGCCTTGAGTGCTTCCATTTCTTTTCGTGATACCTCCAGTGCATCTTCGAGTGATTCACTGGTGGCGTTACTCGTGGCTAAATCTTCTTGCAACGTCTTCTTTTCATTGTTCAGACCAATTACAGTCTTTTTCAATTCTTCAATTTGTTCTTGCAATTGACTATTCTGAATATCCATGGCAGACAACTCCTTTGCGGCCTGTTTCGCTTCGGCGTGAAGCTGATTGATATCATCTTCTCGCTTATAAATTTCTTCCTTTTGATCATTATTTTCCTTCATGAGCTGCTTGTTAATGGCTTCCAAACCGGTCAGAGTGTCTTGGGCACTTTTCAAATTACGTCCCATTCGACGTTCCCGGGTAACCAAGTGTTGTTTTTCTTTGCTAATGGAGGTGCACAACGAAGCTGCCTGGTGCATAAGATCTAGCAGTGCTTCTTCTTTCACGAGCTCACCACTACTGCCATCACCACCTCCACCGGTGATCGATCCAGTAACAGACAACATATCCGAGGTCTGTCCTGGATTGATCGATGTAGGAATACCCAAGGTCATATGAGTACGAATCGTAGAAATTGGAGGTTTGGAATCTTTCTTGCCGTCCACATTGGTCTCAGTTGGCTTTTCCGTCTCTCTGTAAGCATCGTTATCGTCATTATAAACATCCTCTTCGACATCGTTAGCATCAGTAGCCACAGCCACAGCATCGGCATCGGCATCAACAGCACCGACATTGGCATTACCAGTATCTCGCTTGGGTCCTGGAGCAAGATTAGGTCCTGGAGCATCCACTTGAGGAGCTGGAACAGGAGCGGGTTGATCTTTAGCAACCTTGGCTTCGGGTGCTCCGGCATGTGATACCTCAGCAGGGGCTCCAGGAGCATCTGAAGGTGCCTTGGCTGATGATTCCACGTCGGGTACACTTATTTCTGCCATTGGTGCCAGTTCCCGAGCTTTCGATTCTGGTTCCGATGACATTACGGGTGGCTCTGGATTGGGTGCCATGATTGTATCTTCAATAATATCCTTACGGAATACGGTGCCTTCACCACTCACAAATACTTTCTTGAGAACATTTACAACGCTTTCCATGGCCTCACCTGTACGAGGAGGATCCGTCAAGAGACAAACATTTTGCAACGAAAATACTTGTTGAATCATTTTTTTGTAAAATTTTCCTTTCACTTGATCTGGTGGTTCCATGGACTCGTCACGGAAATCAGCAAAACTTTTCACCTTGGACGAATCCAGCAATGTCAAATTCATACGCAACAAGTGGGGTTCATATTCCAAAACGAGAATGAACAGTACCTTCCACCAGGCCTGTCGCGGCAAATCCAGTTGTGCCTGTTTCCGTAATGACAACCACACGGCTGCACCGTCTTGAGGATCAATTTCCATTTCGTTCTTCCATTGGTCGGATGTGATTTCAGTATCGGCTCCATCTGCCTTCAACTTGAGATAGATTTGCAGAATCATACCAAACGAAAATCGTGGTGGTGTCGGAGCCTCCAATAAACCGGGTTGTGGCTTGGCCTTGTGGAGACAATCGTAACTGCCCTTGTACACAAAGGATGCGACTCGTTTGAACAGTTCATTGCGACGATCGGAATCTGCATTGGAATTGCTATCCATTTCAACGAGATCGTACAAGGCTTCCAGTGTAATGTGAAACGAGGCATTGGACAGCTTATCGCCCAATTTGTTTCCCAATTCTGTGAGTGACAGAACATTGTCATCACCCGGCAATCCCTCCAAATCCAACAGTGCCAAATTGGTTGTAAGCGCACTGGCACTGGTCTTGACCGTCATGAAAGTTTTACACATGGTCCAATCCTGCAGATATTCGGTTGCAAATATTCCCTTGCGTGAAAACCAAATAGCTTCCTTGAGAGGATTGAAGCGAGTGACGTAATTGGTCGTCGTCAATGCTGACAAATTTCCTTCGGCAGACTTCAGTGCGGTATGCATTTCTACCGGTGCCGTTTCCTTGTCGACATTACTATTATTACCAAACTTTTGAATGATACTCAAATGTTCAAAGGTAATGTATGCGTCCTTCGTCGTATCAGTATTATCAGTGTTGGAAGTATTGTTTGTATCAGCCACAACTGTTTCATTCGTCGCAGCTACACTAACGTCGGGAGCTGTAGCTGTAGTCGTTGTTGTGCCCTCTACCGAAGCAATACTACTACCGACAGCTTCTTTGGTTGGTATCTGCACAACTTCGGCATTCGGTCGTTCCATAGCAGCAGGTGCTGGTTTGGCCGTAACGGTAGAAGCAGGAGTATTGGCAGTATTGGTAGTGGTGGTAGGTTTTTCATCGGTAGGGCGTTCACGCACCGGCGACTTGCTACCCTTCTTTTTTCCTTTCTTGGCCATGATAATAATAAAACAAAACTTCTTCTGGTAACGAGTATAGTATCAAGCGTCTTTGCGGTTTCATACGATGGAGCGAGGAGTGAGTTTGGTGAAAAATAAAGTCCAGCCAGTACAAGAGAGTCATCCAATATCAAGTGAGAATGCCACAGGCTTGTGCTGCTCACTACTACTGTATTTCCTTTCGCATACTAGTACCTCATTGCTGTAGAATCTAACCAATAAAAAGCGCTGACTTACCCTAGTTTTTAAGATAGATACGATTAATAATACTTTAATGTGTTTGCTTTAGAAGGAGAGTGGTTGTCTCTCGTTTCTTGCATTATCTATTACTGTATCTGGTATTAGTATTTTGGAATATTAGAAATTTTTTGTCGGCACGAATGTCTCTTATTAGGAGGTTCAATAATAATAATAATGACCGCAAACTTTTTGGACAAAATTGAGCAGTCCCGCCTAAATTCAAACTTCCGTTGCATTGTGAGAGCGTAGTATTAGGATACTCGTCCAGTCTGAAAATAAAGTCACTAGTAAGACGTCATTAAAAAGCTTCAAAACTCCTCCCAATATTATTATTAAAATAATAATAATATTATTATTTCAACAGTTCGTGTGCATGTGCAAGGCGCTGCCACAGAGTTATTCAAAAGCCCGCGGCGGCTGTATAATAAAAAGAAACTAATTTTTTACAACGTACCAGATAGATCATAGGAAAAACGCTGCCCAAACTGCTTCCAAAAGAAGAAAAAAGATTGGCCTTTCAATATTTTTTTTTCTTTTAGTAGACTACATAGATCATGATTGTTTTTCAATAATATAATTTTTTGCTTGTGTATTCTTTTTGGGTGGCAATGGTCGTCGCTGTTAGTTTCATTCGTTGTTTTATCTTTAAATATAAATACGAATCGGGTGCCTTTGTCGATGCTCATAATATATAGAATTCGTATTTCATTTTCATTGCTTGTCATTTTTTTTTAATTGTAAAATCCACCACCACCTCTGCCACTTCCACCTCTTCCACCACCACCTCCACCTCCACCTGCATGGCGCATACTTTCTGTAATGGCTTGTTTCATTGCAATATCCATTGTCGTACTCCATCCTACTAAATGCGGTAAGGATGTTCGAATGATGCTCAAAATAACTTGTAATTCTCCTGTTTGGACGACCACTTCCATTGGTGCTGGTGCTATTGGTGGTGGTGCTGTTGCTCCCTGTTGTGATGCTGCTGCTGTTGTAATAATAGTAGTATCATCATTATCATACGCTTCTTCTTTGTCGTTCGGCTGGGATTGTAATTCACTACTGCTTACACCATCCGCTTCGTAATCAATTTTAAACGATGTCATACCACCTTTTCCGGGCGTCGCGTACATGACTTTGTCAAAGTTTTGACTTAAATCATTCGTAAAGGACGCAGTATTCTGCAGTGAGTGTGATTGTGCTGGTCGCACAAATTCAACAGCTTGCTTCAATTCTAATTGATGCAACAACAGACCACATTCTTCGGCACTTAATGCAAATCGTGGTGTTGTAGTAGTAGTATTACTACTACTACTGCCACGATCAATCCTACCATCGGGTGTACGTGCCAACCATTCAAACAATAATCGTCCCCGCTTCGAATTATCAATGACCAATGTTTGATTTCGTAATACCTTGAACAATGGTAACATGACCTTGATACCCAAAATGCATTGTTCACCAAATACACTGTACTGTGGATAGGCACGTAGTTGTTGTTGGAAGTTGTGGTCATCGTCGGTAAAAAGAGGACTTTGATTTTGATATTGATCATTCGATTTGATACTGGACGTGGAAGAATAGAATCGGTTGGTAGTAGTGTTGCTGTTGCTGCCGCTGTTGCTGCCATTGGTAGTGTTGGCTAGTTGCACAGACGATGTACTGGCAAGGTTACAATCACGCAGAATTCTGTAGGTACTGCAACCAGTCCTAAAACTGCTGGTACAACTGCTGTTGAGCCTGCCAGTACCACCGCGGATAAATAATAATGATCTAGGAAAAATCATATTATGGTTATTTCCTTCTGTAGAAGTAGTAAGCAGACTAGTAGACACTCTTGCTAGTCTAATGTTTGAATATTTTCTCGTCGTGATGTGTCTCTTTAATTTTGGGGGTTGATTTTATTAAAAGAAGTAAAGCAAGTAAGTGTGTTCAGTTATTATTTATTATTATTTTTTACTACTAGAGTAGACTAGTCTAGTATTTTGTGTGGTAGCTAATCTATCGATCATAGCATTGGTTTTCAACCGCGCCCTCTAGTACTACTGTAATACAGTAGGTCTACTAGTAGCTAGCTACTAGGCAGCTACTACTGTACTACTACTACTCTAGCTAGAGTAGCTACTACTAGTACTGTAGAACTTAGTAGTTATTCTACATAGTCTCCTTTACCGTAGGGTCCTCTCAAAGACCATAATATAATATTATCGTAGTAGTTGTTACTACTACGTACGGAGGTAGGTCTACCTGGTACTGCATACTGCAGCATCGTCGTCGTTCCTAAAATGTACCCGGTAGACTACTCCGAGTAGATTTCATAAAGTGCTGCTTCTATTAGTAGCCTAGTACGGTAGGAGGTCTACTAGTAGTACTTCTATGGCATGTGCTAAATGATCCACCTGGGCTTACTTTGAATTTTTTTGTGTTATTTCTACTACTAGTACTACCAAGTACGTACTCAGGAGTGTGTATTACGTCTTATGACTGCATAGAATAATAGTGGTACCTAGTACCACGTACCTGGTATAATTTATTTCTTATTGCAAGTATTGTAATACTCTAGTACTGTAGTGCTAGAGTACTAGCTAGCCAGAGAGCCCATGGTAGCTACTGTACGACTGGTGTGGTAATTTAGTTGTACTGGTAACATTTACTACTACTGGTATGGTAGTAGCTAGTAGCTAATAGTACCACTAGCTTGTGTAGTACAGTACCTGGTCATTACTAATAATACTATTGCAGTATATTCCAACAGTAGCTAGTAGTCTACTAGTATCATAATTATTATTTGTTGTTGGCGGCAAATACAATCAAAGAATACTACTAATTGTAAAAGACAAAGCCTCCCAGAAATACAATATACAACAACATGATCCTACTTCAATATCTGTTGATTATTCTTGTTGTTCTGTTGAATTTCTTTCGTGGTGGTGCAACATCTGTGCAGAAAGTAGCAGCAGTAGTAGTAGCAACGAACGATGATCACCAGTCGCAACAGGATATCACAACAACAGCATCCTCGTTGTCCAATGTCGTTCGTTCTCGTCGTCTTAGAAGAGGTCCCATGGGAGCTTTGTTATCATCATCATCATCATCATCATCATCATCATCATCATCATCATCACGATATCTGTTATCCTTTTATTTAGATTTGGGGTTGGATGACTTCGAAACGAAACATCAGACAGGCAACGAAAAAGGTCAGGATGATGATGATGATGATGATGATGATGATGATGTTGCATCACGACAATCAGTCCTTGTAGAAGAACAGGAGGGGGGGCAAGAAGAAGAAGAAGAAGAAGAAGAGAACGGTCCTGTTGTGGATAACGAGCTTGTTGGTGCTTTGAACTTGATGGATGTTACTGGAATTGTTAGTAGTGGGAACACTGGAAGTCTGATCGAGTATGCGTGCAACGGACAACCTACAACAAGATTAAACAACCGAGTTGTAACGCTCCAATTTCCTGGAAATTGGTCCAAGTTGTTCAACGTGACTAATAATGCATCAGCAGCAGCACCCGATACTACTACTAATACTACGAATACTACGAATACTACGAATACCGACACTGACGACATTATTCTCAATACAACTACCGTTACGTTCATGGAGGCTGCTTTTGTAAAAGTGTACAATACGCTCATTATTGAACAGTGCGATTGGCCATTTTTTCGACGAATAGATTCTGCAACATTGCTAGCTTTTCACACGACTAATGCTACAGCGGATACGCATACTAATGATACTGGTACTGATACTGATACTGACACTGGTACTGATACTGATACTGACACTGGTATTGATACTGCTACAGATATCGATGTTGATGATACAGATAGTAGCATCAATACAGATAACGAAGCGACAGGGTTTGACGTTGATGCAGGTATTACAAATACTACCACCACAACTACCAAGTTGATACTGCTAGTGGAGGGAGAATGTCGGAATTGTACGGCAGACATACCTCTTTTTTATACCAATACTACGGAAGGCAATAATATTGTGGAAACAGATGATCTGAATGCACAAGTACCGGTCGTTGTCGAACGACAAGGTACCAGTAGTGCTACAACAACGACTACAACTGCTACCGAAGACGACAGCAGCACCAGCAGCAGCAGCACCATTATTCCTAAACCAGTCTCATCTTGTGTCTGCACCAAGAATGCCACAGTACGAGAGTACAGGGCTCCAACAAAAGACGAACTTCAAAACGAACTTTACAAAGAGCTAGTGTCCTATTTCTATGGCCCTTCTCAAGAACCCGAGGATGACATAATGCCCGTGAAACAAGTTGTTTGCGGTACCAATAGTTCAAACTTTACTTCCTATATCTATGTGGATCTGGTTTTCCAAAATGATAATGATACCGAATTGTTGTTGTTATCAAAAGATGAACAACGTAGTTTGGAAGTCATGTTTGTGGAAGTATACAATGAGCTTTCTTTTTTAACTTGCGATCCCTACTTTCGTACAGTCGTTTCAACAACCCTTATGGAAATCGACGACAGCAGAGGACGACGACATCGATACCGCCGTCGACGGTTGCAAGAAGTGGACGAACTTGACAAATATGACGACGACGACGACGACGACGAAGAAGAAGAAGAACTACTGTACTTTACAAGCAGCAACAACAACAGTGGCTCAAATGGGACGCTCGACTCCTCCATCTACGATTGGACTAATACGACCTCCAATGATTCCAATATCTCAAGTACTCCTCCTATTGAACCAAAATTGTATTCCAGAAAAGGATACGTTTTCCTTGTTGATGGGCAGTGTCGGGATTGTCAGGTCTCTGAAGCTGGTTCCTTTAACCTTTTTGACGCTTTGTTACATCGAGCATTGACGGAACGCTTTGCCTCGACGATGGGAAAAAGTAATAATGTCTTGCAACGTACCAATCGAAGAAGCAAGCGTGGCCTACAAGAAAATACAAACACGACCCTGTGCACTTGCCCTATAGAAATTGAAGTACCACAGCTGTCCAAGACTATTTTTTCGACAAGTTTCAATGATACTATTCAAGAACAAGTGGATCAATTTCTTTTCAAAAACGTTGTTGTTGCCATTGAAAATCTTCAGGAAGGACAGCAAGTACTATGTGATGGAGAATTGCAGAACTTTACATCTACTGTATTTGTGGACCTGTCTGTCAAAGAGCTGGGATCCACACAAACAGCTATTCTCGAAAATGCCTTCAAGTCAAGCTACAATGAGCTTACCTTTAGTCGGTGTGATGGTTACCACCGAAGGGTGGCTGGCGTTAGTCTTCAGCTAGAAGACAGTGCTGATCCATTCATAGAACAACGAAGTCTGCAAGATGATGAATTAGATCTTGGAATGTTCGGGAATATTACAAACATCACTGTTGCAAACAACAGTACATTGCCCAATGATACTTATTTTGCAAACGCTACAGTGGCACCCTTACCTCCTTCAAGAGCGGCAGTCTTTTCCATTACGGGAAGCTGTCGTGGTTGTCCAGTGTCAGATGCTGGTTCCTTTACGTTATTTGATGAGGCATTCCGAAGGGAGCGATCTCTTAAAAGCATGCAACACCAAGCGTTCGGCGCGCGGACTCTTCAAGCCAGTCTGACAGATACTTGCGTTTGTCTAATAGGTCTAAAACCAAATGACGAAGGAATATCCGCACAGGACTTCACTGTACTGTACAATGCAAAAATTGTAGAAGATGCAGAAGAAGCCAATGTAGACATTATAGATTCATTTGAGTTTGTCGTCGATAATCTACTGGAAGGTCAAAAGGTTGAATGTGGCTCCAACATATCCGATTTTTCATCACAAGGTAAATACAACCAACCATGTCTTTTTTCTTCGAATAACCCATTGCAAAGTAACGCTCAACTCACATCTATCCATCGCTGTGCAGTTTTTTCTGACTTGACAATAAATTTGACATCTGTGACAACAAAAGAAGTTATGTTGATTGAAGAAGCCTTCTTGCGTACCTATAATAACCTTGCTTTCAGCAGTTGTGATGGATTCTTTCGTGAGACAAATCGTAATCATTGATGTTCTGATGCCATCATTTTTTATTACGAAAATTGTTCCATTGATTCACATTTTGCTTTTGCTTCTATTAACTTTATTTTTCACCAGGTTCCATCTCTGCAGTAAACCTACGTATTGGACTCCCTGAAAAGATTTTTCCGTTTGATCGCCGGTTGACGGAATCTAATCAAATTGGAAATGTTACCTTGCTAGAGGGGAACATAACGAGCTTCGAAAATGTGACAGCGTTGGAAAATTCTACATCTGCTCCACAGATGGAAACAAGATTAGGATCAACTCTATTTACCATCACTGGAATCTGCCGAGACTGTCCGGTAACAATGGCTGGATCTTTTAACCTTTTTGATGATTCCTTTAGACGTCGACGCTCCCTCCTCCCAAATAAGCCCATTGTCATCAGACGACAGTTGACGAATGACAGCAGCATCGATTCCAATGCTTGTGTGTGCCCTGTTGGTGCTCAACCAAGCATCGAGAATGGCGTTTCCTCGTTGGACTTTGAAGCCGCCTTTATCGATGAATTGAAAGAACTTTCCGAGGAAAGCAAAACCGAGTCTATTGCAGTGACAGCAACATCGGTTACAGAAGGACAAGAAGTGGAATGTGGTCCAGATGTTGCAACCTTTGATGCAGCAACATATGTGGACCTTGGTGTTGACCCTGCCACACTGACGAGAGATGAGATCAGTGTGTTGAAGGCAAGCTTTGTAAGTGCATACAATTCCCTTTCCTTTGCATCCTGTGATGGCTTCTTTCGGATTGCTGCACAGGTTGAGATTGTCACTGAATTTTCAGAAAAACAGCAGTCGAGATGGTTGCAGGCATTGAGAGATGCATTGATAAATGCTACAGAACCATTCGGGAACGTTAGCAGTGCAGTAAACTCCAATATAGCCCATAATGATACAGCAGCAGGCGAAAGCAGTGCAATTCAATCAACCGCATTGCAAGCATCGCAAACTTCTGCGCTTTTCAAAGTGAATGGAGTGAGTAAGCCTCTATGAGTGGTCCAGTTTCTTCTTTACTCTTTTTGTTTGCTCACGTTGTTTATCATTTTTATCACCCAGCGCTGTCGAGATTGCCCTGTATCAGATGCTGGGGCGTTTCAGTTGTTCGACGATAGTTTTCGTAGAGAGCTACGTACGGGAACAGCAAATGGACGCTCCACTTCAGCGTGGAGACGTAACATGCAGAAAGATTTAAACGTCTGCGTTTGTCCAATTGGAGTTCAACCAGGAGAGAAACCTGCCACAACCGTCGAGGAGTTTGCTTTAGAGTTCAATGCTAAAATAAACGAGGCAAAGGACGAAGGATCAGTGATTAATGCCAATCTGCAGATTATTGCAGTGGAGGAAGTGCCTGTGGAAGCGCGCGCGGTTGCTGGTGCAACTGGTTCTACGATTACAAATGCACCAAGTAAGCAATCATCAAGTGCATCAATAGCCTTAGAATTTACTTTATCAAATCTAGTGCCACCGGTGCCAGCGCCATCGACGGCCCAGCCCACACCACAACCAAAAAGTACTCCTCAACCAACACCAGCGCCAACACCAGCGCCAACACCAGAGCCAACACCAGAGCCGACACCAGAGCCGACCCCAAGGACAATATCTCCTCCGTTTCCGAATCCTTCTCCATTTCCTACACAGCTTCCTACTCCACAGCCAACTCTCCGGCCTTCGAGACAGCCGACAGCATTTCCATCTTTGCAGTCAACACCAGATCCGCCATCGGATGAAGTCTGTAGCCAGGCTAAATTTGTGGTGGATTCATCGTATTTCATGTTGGTTACAGGGGATACAAGCAGCACGTCACAATCAGTTTTTGAAAACGCTTTTGTGACAGCTGATGCACTCTTGACTAAAACTGTGTGCTCACCAGAGCTTCAAAGTGTTACAATTGACATGGGAAGTAGCGGAGAGAGGCGTCTCCAAGAAGTTGCGTCCTTTCCTTGCAAAGTTTCAGCCTTTCAAATTTCTGCTACTACTTTCTTTGAGGACAAACCAGCTTTTGTTGCTATCATGAATGGCGATGAAACATTGCAAACCAACAGCATTGCTATCGTAGATTTTGTATCAACTGCACCAACTGAAAGCCCCTCTTCTGGTCCAACTTACTTTCCCACCGTCACACTCCTCACAGCCAGTCCAACCGCATTGCCCACAGCTGGTCCAACTGCATTGCCCACAGCTGATCCAACATTATTTCCCACAGCCAGGCCAACTGCATTGCCCACAGCTGGTCCAAGCGCATTGCCCACAGCTGATCCAACATTATTTCCCACAGCCAGGCCAACTGCATCGCCCACTGCTGGTCCCACTGCATCTCCCACGGCTGGTCCAACTGCATCTCCCACAGCTGGTCCAACTACATCTCCCACAGCTGGTCCCACAGCTGGTCCAACTGTTGGTCCAACTGTTGGTCCAAGCGCATCGCCCACGGCTGGTCCAAGTGCATCTCCCGAAGCTGGTCCCACTGCATCTCCCAAAGCTGGTCCCACAGCTGGTCCAACTGTTGGTCCAACTGCATCTCCCACAGCTGGTCCAACTGCATCTCCCACAGCTGGCCCCACAACTGGTCCCACTGTTGGTCCAACAACATTTCCCACAATCAGTCCAACTGCACCCCCAACAGCTGGTCCAACATCATTTCCTACAGCCAGTCCAGCAGCATTTCCCACAGTCAGTCCAACTGCACCCCCCACAGCTGGTCCAACAGCATTTCCTACAGTCAGTCCAACTGCACCCCCCACAGCTGGTCCTACAGCATTTCCTACAGTCAGTCCAACAGCATATCCTACAGTCAGTCCAACTGCACCCCCCACAGCTGGTCTCACAGCTGGTCCAACTGAATCTCCCACAGGTGGTCCAACTGGGGGTCCAACTACATTCCCCACAGTTGGTTCGCCTGCATCTGATTCTCCTACATTTTTTGTCCCTGAAATATGGGAGCTGACAGGGTCAAGCGATCAATCAGTGTGGTCTGTTTCCCTTTCACCAGATGGAACAACTGTTGCAGTTGGTGCATATCTGCACAATTCTGGCCGTGGCCAAACTTCCATTTACCGCTGGGATAGTACTTCCTGGGTGCAAATAGGTTTGAAGATTAATGGTACAAATATTGGTGACGGCTTAGGATATTCTGTTTCCTTGTCTGATGATGGAAACACAATTGCCATAGGTGCTCCTTTTACTTCTTCTGACAGTGGAAGCACGCATGTCTACAGATGGAATGGTACATCCTGGGAGGCAAAAGGCTTAGAAATTATTGGCGAGGGTTCTGATGATACATCTGGGCATTCTGTTTCCTTGTCTTCTGATGGCAACGCTGTGGCCATTGGATCTCCAGCAATTAATTCATGTTCTGATTGTGGCAACACTGGAAGGACACGGGTCTACACTTGGGATGGCACTATCTGGTCAAAGAAAGGCATTGACATCAATGGTGCTACAGTGAGTGAAAGGTCTGGATTTTCTGTTTCGCTTTCTTTCGATGGAAATACAGTTGCCATCGGAGCCCCCTTTAATGGTGACAGCGCACCTGCTAAAGGCAAGACTGTTGTGCACAGTTGGGATGGATCATCTTGGGTGGAAAAGGGCTCTGACATTAAGGGAGAAGCAGATGGTGATTCATTTGGACACTCTGTTTCCTTATCTTATGATGGCAACACTGTTGCCATTGGAGCCCCCCAAAACATAGGTAATGGGAGTATAGCAGAACCTGCCGGCCACATCCGCGTCTACAGATGGAATAGTTTGTCATGGGAGCAATTAGGGTTAGGAATTGATGGTGCAACTGCTGGTGATAATTTTGGAGTGTCTGTATCGCTGTCGACAGAGGGTAACACAGTTGCCATTGGTGCTCCTCAAGATGGTAGCATCGTCGGCAGTGGCTACACTAATGTTTATGAATGGAATGGTGCATCTTGGGTGCTGAAGAACGCAGAAATTGACGGTGAAGCAATTGGTGATAAGTTTGGGATATCTGTTTCATTGTCCTCTGATGGTAACATTGTTGCCGTTGGTGCCAGTGATGGTGGCTCCACAAGTGGTGGTCGTGTCCAAATTTTTAAAAATGTTTTTTTGCCCCTCCCGGACTTGCCACCGTCCTTCTTCTTCCCACCCTTGGATTAGGTCAAGAGGCTCGTTTTTGAGAATCTCAAAAATTCTATTGAAAGCAAGAAGTGGCGCCTTCGAATAATGAATCCTTAAAGTAACTCCCTTTTTGTCGTAAACACTAAAAACCAGGAGATAGTGCATGATAGTACCTTTAGCCTTTGGCTAGCTAGTGAAGTGCTCCGCAGAGCTACCGGAAATGATGATTGTTTTTCGTTGTAATCACCTAATGCGGCTTCTCTTTTTATGGACCTGCCGCTGTTGTTGTTGTATTTGTACAATTTGACGAGATATCGCAAGAGGCAATTCTCGCGATTTTCGCCGATTTATTTTTCAACAGATATTCCAGATTGTTTGTTGTTATCGTTGATATTGCATGTTTATATGTACCTTTGCATGATACTTCTTTCTGTCGCTTGTCAAGCATAAATTTGCACCAGCTCTTTGATGTTTTTTCTTCTTTTCTTCTGTATTCTTTCCCTGTCTTACGAAAAAAGTCTGTCGCGCCCTGGCAAAAAGAGTCAGCCAGTTTCCGCATACTTTCCTGTAAAAGCATAATATTAGCAATTAGCAATACAAAAAATGGCATCTTGGATTCCTTGCCCCATTGACTAGACTAGGAGAGCACAATATGAGTGATCGTATGCAAAAGTGAATGACTCAGCAAACTCATATAGAATATAATACATCGCACTGTATTACTTTTTTACCCATCTACTGTTTTTGTTTGTTATGGTAGTGCTGTAGCTGTAGCATCTCTTTGTGTGTTGCTACTGCTACTCGGAACGAAATACAGTACTCTACTCCGTGCCGGCGGCCGGTACCAGTTACTACCAAACTCGTACAGTAGCTGGCAGGGCTTCTTTTGTTGTTTCCTAAAAAGGAAGTATTATGCACTACTACTACTACTAGTAGAGTAGTACTAGTAGTAGTAGTAGTGCTGCTTGCTACCACCAGGTATTCTTTACTACTACAGGTACTAGCTACTACGCTAATTTAGCTAAAGTGGTACTAGTAGCTTAAGTAGTACGAGTAGTAGTTACTCCACTTTCAACTGGTATAATGATCGCCATTTACGACCACAACGGTAATTATTTCTCAATAAGAGGAATTAGACGACTGAACTCGAGTACTGAGAGTAGTTTAATCAGTACTTGCTGTAGGATACTAGCTAGCTACTACCGGTAGCTAGCACTATGTACCACCAGTAGTAGTAGTCTACAAAAACTATTACTAGTAGCTACTGTAGTAGTAGTAGTCTACTACCAGGTACCATAGCATCTTCGTCACAACAAAGACGGGAATGACCGAAGCAAACAAATTTTGTCCGCCAATTATTATTGAATTAGAATAAATAATTACTATTGTCGAAGAAATAATTAATAATAATATTTTTTAATGGTCTCCAATTTTGTGATTTGAGAAGGGCGTTTTTAAGTACATCTGTAATTTGGTGGTAACAGATCGGCCGGAGCGTTGTTATTGTACAGTTTGTTCTTATAGTGTCTTGTTTCCAAAACCGCGCGGACAGCCAGTAGTCTACTGTTGTACCCCACAGGTGGTAGTCTACTATTAGTACCTGGTAGTCTACTCTTAGTACGACGAGTAGAGAGCTACCAGGTACTACTAGACCTAGTAGTCTACCCTAGTAGCTACTGCATCATCATCGCAGGCAAGGACGATCTAAATTGTCCATCCAAAGAAGTAAGGCAGCTAGACCACTACTAGTAGTTAGTCTACCAGTAGTAGAGTATTTGCTGTGTTGTGTTCAGCAGCCATCCACGAATAACAACAATACTCTAATCATAAACAACTACTAGACTACTGCTAGTAGTAATATTACCAAAACTAAAACCAATCCACACTATTGTTGTTCATTTGTTCCATCTACATGGAAAGATCCGCAAGTAGTGTATAACTCCTACTAGCTACTAGCTACGAGTACCTCCTCCTCCTGCAACTGTCACACAAGAAGCAAGCATTTGCTGCAGTTATTATTTAACGACACACGTGTTTTTTGGTTACTGTTACTTTTCACTGTTACACTGTTGCACTGTTACACTGTTACACTGTTGATCCGACGACACAGACACACACACACACACACACACATATATATACAATATACACACACACCCGACTGACGAGATGGTGTTTGGACTTCATTGGAAAACGAAAGAAGACAGTGCAGCAGCAGCGGAGGCAGCAGTGGTGCAATCTTCTGCTACTGTGAGAGTAAACAGTGCTAACAAGAAGACGAAGAACAACAATAACGAGGTGGCAGCAGCAGGCACAGCAGCAGGAGGAGGTGCAAGTAGAGGCAGTATCACAACCAAGACCAATCCCGCTTCTGCTACAACAACAAGTGCAGCAGCAGCAGCAACAAAAACAACATCAACAAAAACAACAACAGCTACAACAACAGCTACAGCTCCTCCACTCAAATCAGCCATGAAAACTTCCAATCGATTTAGTAAACCATCGCAAAAGAATAGCAGCAGCAGCAACAGGCGTTCCAGTGGTCCCATTGATGTCGATGAATTGTCAGAACAATTTTATTCTCATCAAAAAGAAGCGGAAGAAAAGAAAAAAGCGGTTGCTGCTGCTACTACTACTACTACTACTACTGTGACTGCTACTGTGACTGCTACTGCTACTGCGGCTGATGATGCTACGGCTAGTATTAAAACTACTAATACTACTACTACGGCTGCTACAACTGCTGGTACTGTCAGAGGTCAAAGTGCAAGAAACCGTTCTTCTACCAACAACAAGATCGCAGCAAAGACCGAATCTCCTGCTGCTGCAGCAATTCCTGTTGGTACTACCACCACTACCACTACCACCACACCTGCAGCCAACACCACGAGAAATAACAGCAATAGCAACACGAATAGTTCCAAGGTTGAACCAGCAATGGTAACTCCCACAAATGCAATGTCTGATAACACGAAGAAGAACCAGAACCAGAACCAGAACCAGAACCATGAGGATGATTATGAAAAACAGACATACAATTATACACCCAGTACAGTGGCTTCTACGCCTCCTGCTGTCACTCCTTCGTCTTTTTCGTCTCCGCCACCACCACCTTCCGCTGCTGCTGTTGATGCTGCTCCTGTTGTCTTGGATGATCATCAGTCACCTTTGCAACAACAATTAAAAAACGATACATCCACGTCGACTTTTCAGGACGACACGGTTTTCGATTCCGACAGTGGGATCAACATGACCAACACTCAAGCTACCAATCAAACGCAAAAGCAAAAGCAAATGCAAAAGAAAAAACAGAATCGAAACCAAAAGAACAATAACAACAATTTGAATTCTTATTTTCCTCGTCATCGGTCGATGAATGATAATAATAATAATAATAATGATGATGATACCATGTCTATGGTAAGCTACGATAACAAGTCGATGGATACAATGTCGGTCATGTCCAAAATCAGTATCTGCATGGACCAATTTTTAGCTGAAATGGCCATGGCAGACAACGAACAGCTCGAGCAGCTGGCCGTGGAGGAAATGAAACATCGACAAATTATTCCACAAAAAATTAAAAAACTCAACAAGAAAATTAGCATGATCATGGAGGAACGGGATGTGCTGGTCGGATTGATTGATCAGTTGGGCGAACTGGTAGCGAATCAAGAAGCGCAGGCCAAACAACAACAACAGCAGCAGCAGCAGCAACGTACGAATAAGAAACGAAGCAATAAGAAGCAATCCAAACGGAAACGTACGAAACAGGAACAACAACACGATCAAGGAGACGATAACAACAAGAATCAAAATGATGAAAAAGAAATGGAAAAATTAGTATTCGAACAAAAACAGTACGAGAATGAAAAGAGTGATGCAGCAAACGTCCAAGAAATTGTAAATTTGCTTCCAGAACGGAATATCAGCAACGACAACAATATGGGAGAAAGTGATCCACTGTTGTTGTCATCGGAACACGATGATGATGGATTTTCTAAATTATGGAACGATGATGATTCCGGTGAAATACGCGGCAAGCAGGATACGGATGCGTTCCTTGAAAATGTTATGGATATTCATTTGGTCGGTATCGATGATACCGATCAGGATGATGATGATAATGATGGTGGTGCTGCTGCTGAAATTGACGCCTCCACTGATAAAACAGCTGCAACAGAAATGGACAACAAAAAACTTTCCGAACAGAAAGTCCAAAAGCCAACAGCCTTTACGCTTGTTGAAACGCTTCCTGATCCACTCGACGATTTATCGGTTGAGGTTGAAGACATCGAAGAAGATAGTGACGATGACGATCGAAACAAGCTCATCCCGGCGTTCCTGATGGGAGCTGCCACCGGTTCAGCTGTAGCGGCAGCTCGTGTGCACCATCCATACGATGAGGAACATCACGACGATGATCATTCGCTAGCGACAGAGAAAAAGGGTACAATTGCTGCTGCTGCCAACGAAAATAGCATGAATGCCAGTATTCGCAGCAACAAGCGCTTTTCGGTCTTTCAAGAAACCGAAACCTACCTGCCCGATCATATGCCAGGATCTCGTGGAAATTCTCCAAGTGCTTCCCAAAAGGGCACGGAAACCGACTCCGATAGTGATTCGGAATCTGGTTCCGAATCGGATAGCGACGACGACGAAGATGACTCCTCTGTCTCCAGCGGCGATGATGATGGCAGTGTGTCCAGCCACGATGAACCTGTCGAGCTCGAAGACGACGATGACGAACAGATCCTTCCCAGTGCCGGTCACAATCTAGCCAAACAGCTCATGGCTCGCCTTAAGCAACAGGAAACCAAGCAACAAGAGCAAGAAGAATTGCAGGCCAAGCTTCACGAAACGTTGGTTCGGCGGTCGAGTAACCGTCTTCTGTCAACCACCGCAGGTGTCGAGTCTTTCCGCTCGCTTGACAATAGCTACAACGAGCATGTTGCCCGTAACCGCCGCTTAAGTCTTTCTCGACAAAATTCGGTCTCGTCTCTTAACGAGGCGATTACCACCGGTCGACGTGGTCTTTTGTCCAGCGGTGCCTCCGTATCGAGTATGAACGATGCTCTAGCGATCAATATGAGATCGCATGATCAAGCCATTACAGAACAAGCAACAGAACTTCACAAACAGCTTGAAGCCAGCAAGGAAGAGCTCGAACAATTACGCGTGGATCGCATTTACCAGGAAGCTAAAGTTCGTGAGCTCATGGCACTGCTCGACGAGCAGTTCGAATCGGGCAAGTTTTCGAACGAAGAGGAAACTGGTACGAGTGTGAAGGCGGCAGCTGTCCAGGACGAGAATGTTGAATCAGAAGCCGCCGCCGCCGCCGCCGCCGCCGATACTATCGACGCCAACGCTGAAAAAATTAAGAGAGAACCATCTCAGAAGAAAACCAAGAACCTGCAAGCTTTTCTCAAGGACAAGATTGAGGAGTGTGCACAGCTCACAGCCACGGTTGAACAGCTGAAAATGCAAGTCTCCAAAAAGGAGGTTGACATGAAAGAGATACGTAAGTCGGGTTCCGCGGCAGCATCGGTCGCTTCCAACAGAAGTAACAGACCCCCTACCGTTATTATTTCGGCAAATACAGATGACTTAACAATGGACCAACTCCAAAAGCAGCTCCTCGAAAAGAGTGGCGAGTGCTTTGATCTGCAAGAGCAAATCGAGAAGTTGCAGGAAACGTTGAAGGAAAAAGAGACCGAATACGAAGAAGTCCACCGTGATCTTTTTACCGCCAATTTGGCTCTGGGTGTTGAAGTCGACCGCAAGGCAACGGCTCAAGAGGAACTTGAGGAAAAGAAACAAGAATGCGAGGACCTGAAAAAAGAGAACCAAGAATTGAAAGCCAATATGGAAAAAGTTCAGGAACGATCTGGTACAATCGACGAGGAGCTTGCCAGCAATACAGCGGCTATGGAAGAACTCAAAAGCAAGCATGATCGAGCTCTCATGCAGGTAGTCGATGAGCTTGCCGAGAAGGAATCCAAACTCAAGGAGCTAACGTTGGAAGTGAGCGCATTGAAGGAGAAAGTAGAAGACTGGGAGGTGACGTACGATCACTTGAAGGACGAAGGAGCCGCGAATGTTGGCGTGATTGCCGAGCTCAAGCAGACTCTCACTGTGGAAAGCGCAAAGAACGACGAACTTTTGATAAAGCTCGATGCTCTTGAGACTGAAAGGGATGTACTGCAGGATGAGGTTGCTCGTCTCAAAAAGGAGAATGCATTTCAAAAGACGTTGCTCCAAGACAAGGGCAATTCGAACGCTGATGGCAAAGACACAGCTCACGTACAAGAGGAAGTATCAAAATTGATCAACGAAAATGCTGATTTATCCAAGCAACTCAAGTCAATCCAGGAAAGCGAAAAATCGCTTTTGAGCGAACGAGAACGTTTAGTTGCCAATGCTACCCACATGAGCATCACGCTGGCCGACAGTCGAGCCAAGGTGGATTTTTTACAAATGCAACTCGAGGAATACCAGAACGAAGCTCTGTCGAACAGCCAGCATGGTATTGGTAGATACAGCGACCACGGTGCCAGCATCACTGCCTCCACCACCAACCCGAGACATTCTACCAAAAGCGGTCTTCAACGGTTCACCGGATCCTTGAGAGGAAGCAGCGCAAGGAATATAGCACCAGGTGCCAGTATCGGCACGGCCATTGGTGATGAGTCAGAACGAAGTCTGGGCGGCGCTAGTCGTCGTGGTGACCGGTTCCGCAGTTTTTTGCACAACCGGATCAATCGGCAAGATGAGAACGCGGGTAGCGTTATCGAAGAAGCAGCAGCAGCAGCAGCAACTAGCGACAGTAACGAAAAATCGACCGAGAAGGCACTGCGGATCGCATCCGTATGATTGCACGTACCAAAACTACTAGTACGGAATAGTGAAATAATATAATCAATGTGTAAATTTGTGACAATGGATTGTGTTTGTTTGTTTGTTTGTTTAGACAAGTGCTGCACATATTTACGGGTATAATTGACATGTTGGCTTTAAGTTGCATTGCCGTCTGCAAGGTGGCGCGTATTCCATTTTGTGAGCCGTTCATTAGCTGCACTTCCGTTTTCAATACTTCGCCTTGTCATCGACCGTCATTCTTGGTTGCAAAGCAAAAGCACTCTAGACGCTTATCTAGACGTCTCGCATGAGTAAGAATGCTGGCTGACAATGAGTGCTACAGTGGAGTCGGGATATTGTTGTGAAAAGAAGATGGAACATACACAGATCATTCAGTAAGTGCACATATCTAGACTAGCAGCCAAGTACTAGCAGCTAGCAGCAAACACAACATTATGAAAAGCAACAGGCGCAACGTACCAATAATCATTCCGTACAGCGCCAAGGCTTCACTAAAAATGAGCATAATGAGCATACCCACAAATAGTTTATTTTGATCCTCGGATCCACTAATTTCGCCTCCTCCACCACCACCGCCACCCATGTCGGCTCCATTGCCATCGGCATTGTCCGGTACGCTGGCATAACCTTCCTTTTCGAACTGTGACGGAAATAAAGTAATTTGCGATGCGCGGTATCCCACAGCTCGTATACCGTAGTCACCTACGACACCAATGCAAATACCGGCTGCCAATCCTGACACTCCTGTACACAGTCCGGCACACAAATGTGCCAGGCCCGTGTAGATACTGTACGAGTTTTCGCGCTGATTGGACGGTGTCGAAATGGACTGTGCCAAAATGACGCCCACAATGAGACCGTAGATTCCAATAACTCCTGCCATGACGATGGGAATAACATTTTTCATGACGGAACTCGGATGGCGGATACCGGTGTGGACGATGCTGACTCCTGATTTCCAGGTTCCAATCTTGAAATTTCAAAAAAGAGATTTGAGGTTAGGGTTAAAATCAACAGCACTACAGCACAACAGCAACAAACAATGGAAGCACGATGGAAGAAAAAAGATCTCATGATACAACATGATACGGAGGATGGAGGATCGGCTGTGCTTTTTCGACTGCCGTCGTCTCGTTCTTTCATCTGCCTTCAACATGGTCCAACGAGCGATTCATCAAATAGTAGCTACAACAGATAGATAATTTAGACGATAGAGGTTAACAATAACAACAGAAAAAAACTCACTGCGGATCCCCAGTTGGACAGGCAAACTGCTGCCGCAACACCCATGTAACCCAACGAAGTAGCCCATGATGGACACTGTGCATCCATTGCGGTTACCTCTTGTAACATGTTCGACATATTATAAGTGCTGGTGGTGTGTTTTGGTTGTGGTTAATATGGAAAGGGCCTCTCTTTGTATTAATTTGTAGTAGATCTCTAGTAGTACCTGGTAGTTGTTGTTGTATCCTTGGGAAGAGTTTATTACGGGAAAATGTTGGTCTGTAGTACTGGTATGTACCGGGGTACCGAGAAGCTCCCCTCCTCTCCCCCTTTTTCGTGTGTGAGATATTGTTTGTCCGTTGAGTGCAAGCCCTCGATCTTCGAGCAGCAGAATAAAAGACTTAAGATAAGTTGGTAAAAGAATTACGTTTTATTCGTGACTCATATGGGTCATGTACAAAACCTTTCCATTCTTTATTTTTTATTATCACAAACAAGCGGGCACGTTCATTCCTTTCCAGAATCTTGTTCAAAGGAAATTCTAGAATCTTGTTGTTCGTGCAGCGAGGCGAGCATGGCGACATTTTTTAGTAATTAAAAGGTCTTCCGTCTAATAATAGTCATTTATTACTCTATTATTTTTTGGTTAGAAGCAAGACTAGTAGTAGTAGTAGACTAGCTAGAGTACTACTAGTAGTCTACTAGTAAAATAGTAATAGTAGTCTAACATAGTACTAGGTATCAAAAAGCTACCAGGACCTGGACTACTCGGGGTGTGCTCAGTAATAATAGAATACTTGCTATGGTACTAACTAGCTACTGGTACAACAGTAGATAGTAGCCAACTAGTAGGCAGGTAAAATATTATATATATATATATTAATATATTATTAATATATATTCAGATTACCAGTCTGTTGAGTAGTATCCTGCGTAGAGCTGCCTCTCTTGCTCCAGGCAAGAGGAAAAACGACGAAAAATGGTACTGTACACAATAATAATCTTCACAACCATCACCACTCATGTCCACGTTTACTAGATGTCTACTTCTGTAGCTAGCTACTGTGCAGAATGGCTGACAAAAATGACGGAGATCATTCTCCACTACGGTAGTATCCTCTGAATGTGATTTTTGCAAAGAGGACAAGACAGACAAGGCAGGACAGTCGGATGATTGCAAGGGATTTGCGTTGAGAAAATAGTTATTGCAATAGTAATGATAATACTGTGCAGCCAGTAGATACTATTCTAGTAGAGTAGACTATTACTAGTACACTAGCTACCTCTACGTAGTACTACTACTAGCTAGTACTGTAGATAATAGTAATCCAAAAATACAGGGTGAATGACAACAGGTAGATCTGTGTGCGTCTTTTGAATTCGATACTGACGTGTAGCGTGAGCTCCATGACGTGGACAGCAGGAAATTAACTAGAAGACGATTACTGTACGGCAGGAGTAATCCTCATGGTGGTCAACGTACTACCAGTACCGTACTCGAGTTCTAGCTAGTAGCTACCGTACTACTACTACTGCTACTACTATCAGTACTAGTAGCTACTAGTATTATTTAACCAAGCAACTCAAACATCATAAAAATAAATAATTTATTTGTAGGCAGAAAAAAGCACAACAACCCAGAGCATTATTATTATTTTTTGGTGCAGAGTGTCTAATAACAATCGAAACAAAACCTAAACACGATTCTTTTACTACTATTATTATAAGCCAAATACGCTGTTCGTTCCTTGGCAACACCTTACATTTGCACCACTACTACTACATACTCTCACAAAGAACAAGCAATGGCGTCGAATAATAACAATCACAACAACAACAACAACAACAACAACAACAACAACAGCAGCAGCAATCGTGATGTTCTGCGAGATGATGCTTCACCAGAAAATTCCGGTTTGCTTCATCATCGTTTGTTTTATGTTCAGTGGAAACGTTCACAACAACAACAACAACAAGATCGTGACGAAGGAGATGGCAGAAACAGCAACATCAACGGCGACAACAATGACACGACAGTCATGATCTTTGATTCAGCCTTTCATTGGAATGCCAGCAGTACCACCGACAATGACAACAACACTGGAAATGCAGAAGAAGAAGAAGAAGTCAATATGTTCGGGGATGCTGGTGATGTTCCATTGTCGTCCGAACAGCGCACACTGGCTCTGGAACGCACCATGGAAGCACAGAGTCGTTCGTACTTGGATCGTGTCGTGGGTGATGCCCATACGGCTACTGCTGCTGCTGCTGCTGCTGCTCCTAATAATAATAATACTAATACTGCCGGACAAGATGAACAACGACAACGTCATGAAAATGATATTGGTCTTCCAATGCGGAGGAGGGTTCGTGTTCATCATCAGATGGTACCACCCGTTCAGATGGTACGAATTGTGAATGCGAATCATCCACCACCACCACCACGACGCAATATGCCACAACCACAACCACAACCACAAGAAGAACGAGGTGGGATTGGAGCGGCCATTGCATCTGCATTGCGTCGTGTCATGGGACGAGGACAACAGCGGCAGGAAGGAGCTGGTGATGATGGAACGACTGCCGTCAATATTCAACAAGAACAAGAACAAGGACAACGACGTCCGCACAATGACGACAACAATGACAATTCTGAACGTAATAATAACAGTAACAACAATAATAATCGCCAAGAACAAGAACAACAACAAGAAGAACAAGAACGGCCTCGTCAGCGTCGTCGATTGAATAACCAAAACAACCAAAACAACAACAATAATGATAATAATGCAGAACAACCTGGACAGCAACATGCCATGGTACAAATGCGAATAGGACTTGTCAGAGGACCTGATGGACAACCGCAATTGGTTCCTTTTGCGGGGCAACAACCACAACAACAACAACATAACAACAACAATGACAACAACAACAACATCGCTAATAATGATAACAACAATGATAACAACAATTTTGTCGGTTTAAATGTTAATGATATCGAACAGTACATGAATCAAGCAGTACAAGCTGCCATGGCAATGGCGGTGGCGGCACCACTTAGAGCTAACAATGAACGAGCAGAACAAGAAGGAAGAGAAGGAGGAGACGGAGAACCAAACAACATTCACAACAACAACAATAATAACCATGATCTACCAAATAACAATCAAAACATCCAAAACAATAACAACAACATTAACAACAATCGTCATCAAGAACCACCTCCTCCCGGTATTGGAGCAGCTATTGCTCAAGTTATGCGACGCGTATTATTTCATGGTCGTAATGATAACGGTGAAAATAATGAAAATAATGAAAATGGTAATAGGAATCATAATCGTGCCAATCAGGCTGGAGAAGATGCTGTACCAAATGGAAATAATAGAAACGAAAATGGACAGCAAAATCAAGCCAACAACAACAACAACAACAACAACAATGCTCCACCTGTATTCAGGCAAATGGCTTTTCAAGGACAACTAGGAGAAGCACGGTTCGGTTTTGGAGCTATACCTATACCCATGATGATGATGAGAATGGATCCAAATGCAGCAGCTCCTCATCATTTTGATCCTCGCAACAATCAGGGAGGAAAACCAAGATGGAATCTAGCCAAGCTTAAGTACAAATTACAACGTCACGAAAACAACAACACCAGCAACCACAAGGACGTGTCAACGCCACCACCAACACCACTATCACCACCACCTACAACAACTTCATTGTGTATCGATGCTTTGGAAGGAATTTGGAATGTCTTGTCCGATCAAGATTGGCATTGTGTTTGTGAGACACTGGTACAGACCTTGCCGAATGTTACAACCTTGCAACTACATCACGCCGAACACTTGGATGATGTCAAGAGGAAGGAATTATTAGAGCACTTTTCTCGCATTACAAAATTGCAAATCAAACAGGTTGGTGGGACTATGACAGAAACCTTTCGGTGGATTGGTACGATGCACAATTTGTCACATTTATGCATCAAGGAAGATGGTTCTGCTCGATCGACGAGTGCTGGATTATCACCGGAATGTTGTAAGGTCCTTGCTGAATCATTGTTCAAGCTACCAAAATTGTCTAGTCTGACATTGGAAAATTTGATTCTACAAGACGTGAGTCCCTGTTGGACACCAATTCTCAAATCGATTCGTTCTATTCCAACGATTGCCGACCTTTCCATTAATGGTGGATGGCATCAATATTCTCTTTTAGATGGCAACAATAACAACAACAATGCAATGAACGGCAATTTTTTTGGTGCTAATAATATGGCTGGTCCCACTATCTGTCAACGTATTCAGCTATCGGCTACTAATATGGAAAAATTGCAGTACGGTCCACGCATCTGTGAAGCCAAGGATAAGTATTTGAACAAACAGAAGAGGAAGATGGAATGCAATGATGATAATAATAAGAGCGAAGCAAATGAGCCGATCTTGCGTGATTGGGTGGATGCTATAATTTCGGTTCGTAATCGTATCGATTGTATCCATTATTTCATGACACAAATGGATCCCAACATGTTTGCTATACCTGCCATGGAAGCTGCAAAAGCTAAGGAAAACGAAAAGGAGGAAGACACGAGAATGGAGTAAGCTGAATGAAAATCATGATACTTGGTAAGGTCATCCTTTTTTTTTTAACGAAGAAAAACAGTTGTGCATTGCTAAGATACCATTAGCTAAAGTTTGAAAATGAGACTAGTACTAATAGACTACCACCAGAAAGGAGTTTGGAGTTATTACCATTACTACTACTACTACTAGCTACTACTTTAGTTGTTAGTACCAGGTACCTTTATCAAGCGAATAACGACATCTAACAGTTGGGGTTAGGGTTAAGCAAGTAAAGGCGAGATTGCACAGTACTAACAGTCAAAGGTCAAAGCTATGCTTGTTATGCCATGAGAGCGAGGATAAGAAATACGAAGTATAAACTAAGTACTCCAGTAATTGGATTGTGTTCATTGTTCATCATAATGCGAACGTTTTGTTTTCCTGTTTGCGAGAAAATGAACGTCGTAGAAATGCATTGAGCATGTTTTGGAGAGGGGAGGTGGATTCACCAATTATTTTGTGGCAAAGAAGTACAGGTAAAGAAATTATCCTAAACGGCCACTACGACGACGTAGAGAACCACCTCCACCATCGTCATCATCAAGACAAATACACCAGCATCCACAAAGATTTGAGGAGCAATCGAACATCAACTTTGTAGGACCCATGGTACACAATCCGGATGGAATGGTCCCCCCCAATGGCTGAAATTCGTGTGCGGGGTTGCGAATGTGCGCGATTTATTTGTGACCGGTGGGAAATGCAATGGTTAAAGAACAAAAGAGTATGAGAAATTCAAAAGAACCAAAAATATATATAATGGAACAGCACTACCCACGTCAAGATTGAAAATATTGCATTGCATCGGTTTGTGTATTGAATAGTTTCGTGAGAAATTAAAAACAAAGACGTACATTGTCGGAAATATCCAATTGTTCCAGATGGGATAAGGTTTCCAATTCGGATGGAATGGATCCGGTAAAAAAACAACCACGAATCGAAAATTGTTTCAAATGTTGCAGGTGTTCCAATACTGTTCCAGATACCATTCCTGCCATCATTGTTTCTTCCAATAAGAGACGTGATAATTTAGTGAATAGTCCCAATTCTGTAGGTATTGTTCCCGATATGGCCGTATTCGACAAATCCAAATACGATAAGGCTGGAGCAGGTGTCGTCGTCGTTGTTGTTGTTGTTGTAATGGTGCTTGGTAAGGTTCCCGTCAATTCTCTATTATTGGAAAGCGTCAGGACAGACAATTGCGTCATCATTTGCTGTTGGTACGACGACGACGACGACGACGACAACGATAAAAGGGGAAGATGAGATCCTGGTTGCAAACGATTGTCGTCCAATCGGATAGATTGTAAATGTGATAACAGATGCAATTCTTCTGGTATGGTTCCTTGTAATCTATTTTGCCACAAGTGAAGATGAGTAACGCGTTGCTCTCCTTCTCCTCCTCCTTCTCCTCGACACAGCGATTGCTTGCTGTTATTATTAGTGTTGTTGTTGTCGTTGTTGTTGGTAATGCTGGCGGTGGTAATGGCGGTGGTTGTGGAATACCACTGACATTCGTGATGTTCGTACGATAACCAATATTGATTTTCGTTCCATTGTTGTCCATCGGTGGCGTAATATAATGTCGCCAAAGCAAATCGTTGAACAAGACGCCAATCGGGATAGTAATAATAATTGCTGCTGCTGCTGCTGCTGCTGCTGCTGTTGCTGCTGTCGTTTACAGTACCATTTCCACCCCCCAACCCACTGTCAACATCACCATCAACAATAATACTAACAAAATTTGGATCACGTGCAACAAAGTCCAATGCCAATGATTGTGGTGAATAGGATTGTTGAACAATCAATTGTTGTGTATGATTGGGTAATAATTTCCACAAATATTTGTGGTTATTATTATTATTATTATTATTGTGGTCATTGTTGTTATTGTCGTCTCCTGGTGTAATACTCGTCGTTGTTGTTGTTGTAATCATTGGTGGATCCAAATATTGAATCTCATCACTACTATTGTTGGTAGTTGCTGTGCCAGTTCGAATACCAAAATACCAAATCATTCCACCCACTAATACTCCACAGAGAAAACTCAAGAGCGTCCACTTGCAAAGGGAGATAAATGACATTGATGACGAAGAGGAGGAGGAGGAGGGGGAGGGAGAACCATGGAAGGAAGAGTAGGAATGAGGCTGCATTTTTTTATCATCCTTGTGAATAACACCAATATCATTGGAATTGGATTTCTCGGATGATTCCTCAGAGGATGATTGATCATCTACCGAATGTTTTTCTTGTTGTTGTTTGCTGTCATTATCACCAGCATTGATATTATTCCGATTCATCATGATTGTTGCTGTTTCAAGATGATTCTTCATGTTGTTTACGTTGTTTTTGCTGTCCTTTCTTCCTGATCTTTTTGAATGCCCTTTCCCCAGTACCAATGATGATGATGGAATGTGTATGGAAGAATGATTCGCAAAACTGGCATAATCACTCGTTCCATCATCATCATCATCATCATCATCATCATCATCATCATCATCATCATCATCATCATCATCATCATCATCATCATCACTGGTATCATGACAAAAAGTATTATTGTTCTGGTTGTTCTGGTTGTTACCGTTGCCGTTGCCGTTGTTATTCTGAATTTCAATCTGTTCTTTTCTCTTCTGATCTTTCATCATCATCTTCATCTTCATCATATCAACATTGACAGCATCAGCAGCAGCATCAGCATCAGCATCAGCAGCATTAGCAGCATTAGTAGCATCAGCATCAACAGTACCAACGACACACGGTGCCATAGTTTCTTTGACGAATTGTTTAATATAGTCTTGTTTGTCTTGGTTAAATGATGCAAAACCAGATTGTGCTAAATTATAACAACTACTAGGTCCTGGTCCTGTTGGCGGCAGCGATGGCGGCGGCGGTGGCGGCGATGGCGTTTGTTGCTGCTGCTGCTGCTGCTGCTGCTGCTGCTGCTGCTGCTGTTGTTGTTGACTACTACGTGAATGAAAGGTAGGATGCTGCTGTTGCACATCCTTGGGTACTTTCTTCTTGGTGGACTGGTGCTGCATCGTGGCACTTTGTTTGTTTTTAGGTTGTAGTATGATGCGTGCGTATTTCAATTTTCAATAGATTGCAACAAGGAGGACCGGTTTGATTTGTGGCATGAAAGATCTTTCTCTTGTGTTTTTGCCTGCCTGCCTGCTGCGGGTGGTGGTGCTGCTGGTGCTGCTGGTGGTGGTGCTGCTGGCAAGTGGGTATGGAAATATGGAAGGAAAGAAGGACGACAGAGAGAAGGGTTCTGTTTTTTTCGGTTTTGGATTGATCTGGATTTTTTGTCATTACTGGTATTTCTTATTGCTTCTTATTGCTTCATCCTAATTAATTTTTACGAGACTGGATACTCAGTAGTACTACTTCTCTAAGTAGTAGCTAATAGCTAGTACTACTACTAATAGTACCAGGGTAGTAGTACTACCCTGGTACTACTAGAGTATCACATTTGTTTTGTTTCGCGCATTATTTTAATAATTACGGCATCACAGTACATATTTTCCAATAGCAATTCTAATAAGCAGCATCCTTGCTCCTACTCTACTACGGTAGCTACAACTACAAGAAGTGCTAAAACGGCCCAGGAAAAAAAAAAAAAAAACACTCTTACTAGTAAAATACCATACATGTATGGTCGAGAGTATTGTACATTGTACGGTAGGAAAACACACGCTTGAACCCCCTTTTTTCCGGTTTCTTATTATTACCAGTACTAGTACTAGTACTAGTACTAGTACTGCAGAGCAGTTTTTAATATTCTTATTACTCATTTCTTCTTCTATGGACTATGGATCGATACCTAAGCAATAATTTATTTGTACTTTCCCACACAAGACATCGACCACGGATGAAAAACTGAAAAGCCCTTGTTCTCCCTTGAATTGTTGTTGACAGATGATGGCATCATCAATCATCATCATCTGCTGTTACCACTGTTAACTGTTACTACTGTTGTTGTGTATACTGTATACTCATTTATGTATGTATGTATACATACATGCCAATCAATCTCATTCAATCGTATTACTCCGTTTGAGAGTACTATTCTTGTCACCCTTTTTCATAATGGTCGCAGTACCAGTCGTAGGCTTTTTTCTGGCACGACGTTTCTCGCGTTTCTTGCGAAGGGCTTGTAGTTTGTCCATATCGGATTGTTCTTCATCACTGATATTGCTCATACTGCTGTTACAAGACGTACTGCTCAAATTCATACTCCGATTCATCCGTCCTGTCCTGGCTTGCATTTTTTCCCGAATTCTGGCCATGGTGGATTCTGGATCGTCATTGTTGTTACCACCGACACCGAATTTTTCTGCCTTGACTTGCTGAATCAATTGTTTCGTACGTTTCGTGGCTTCATCCTCATCCTCATCATCCTCATCTTCTTCTTCGGTGTATTCCGAACGATCCGACGCAACACTGAATGTTCTCTCTATGGTTGATTCCACCGTTCTCATGACTGATTGAGTATCCTCCTCCTGGTCAGCATCGTTATCATCACTGCTACTACTGGCAGCTTTCTTACTTTTCTTTTTCTCCTTTTTCTTCTTTTTTTCTTTTGTTTTCTTTGCCTTTTTGGATTTCTTGTCAGGTTTCTTGTTCGCGGTAGTAGTACCAACAGTAACACCCGCTGGTGCTGCTGGTGCTGGTGCTGGTGCTGGTGTTGATGCTGCTTTGGTGGTAGTGACAATGGTTTTGGATTTTTTCTTCGGTTCCAGTGCTTGCAATTCTTGTACAGCTCGTTGTAGTACCCCTACTACCCGACTGGTACATTCGAGATCTGCTTTGTTGTTGGAAAGTTTCAATGCCAATTTATGAAGTTCCTTTAACTGATCTTGAACCTTTTCGACAGCAACTTCATCGTCATCGTCATTATCCGAATCGGCTGCCACTAATTCACCAAAGGAACCTAAAGAACCTTCATCGCCATCATCATCATCGTTATCACTCAGTAAAGGCATCCTTTTCTTGTGTAGTTCTTTTTTTCTTCTATAGTGCTTTTGGTAACGGACCCAAATTCTTCTTTTTCGTCAGCACACTTCGATGGTTCTTATTCAATTTTGTACTACAAAAACAAAAAAACTCCTCCAGATGAAAATGTACAATGTACAACGGCTTCTGTGTTGCTGTTGCTGTTGCTGTTGCTGTTGCTGTTGCTGCTGTTATTGAACCTTGATTTTGGTTAGAGTAAGAGTCGTCGTTGCCTGTTAATAAAGTCCCCTCCCCCAAATGCGTAGTATAATATTGTACTCAATTACTAAAGTACCCCTCCCTGTCTCACTGCTGTTATAAATAAGAAGAAGCAAATGATTACTACTGGTAGTAGTATTTTGTAATATTATTTTTGTAACATCGTTGTTCATGTTGTGAAGTGGCTACCGGTACTACTACCAGGTATTACTCCTACTAGAGTACTTCTACGTGGTCTACTAGTACTACTGTAGCTAGGGTAGCCATTAGAGCTTGAATAACCATCAACTAGACTACCAGTAGACTACTATACCAGGTAATAACCAGTAAAAAGAGATGGCTGATGTCCTGTAAAATTCTGTTTTGTCCTTTCCATCGATGAACGTCGTTGTTGTATGTGCATTCATGTGTTTTTAAATAATAGCACTTCTGTACAGTTCGGCACAGTAGTAGACTAGCCAGAGGAGTAGTACTAGCTGCTGTAGCTCTCTATTAGCTATTACCAGGTAGTAGTACTACTAGTAGTAACAACAATGACTGGCATTCCAATAATGCTTTGGATGCACACACATTCACCTCAAACATAACGATATTCCTCTCCCTCCTTATCGTATCTCAGCAGGCTTCCACATTATAAAAAATAAAAAGCACACGCACACTCACATGTGTTGATGAAATAATAGTAATAAAAAATCCAAAAAGCATTCCAATTTCCAATCCAATGGTATATTCTTTCAAGAAAACGGAGCAGTATTGTCATTATTTTATACAGTCGTATAGTCGTCTATTTGTTCCGATTTCCGATAAACGAAAGACACAACATCACGAGTGCATCTCGCAGAAGTCGTCGAAGGATTCGTATCGCGGTTTCCAATGCAAGGCTCGTTCGCTGACAGTACCATCGTAAAGCTTACCAATGGGATCATTATTTTCAGAAGATCCTATGAACTTGGGCATTGGTTTATCACGGTACAGGGCAGTCTTAACAGCCGATTCACAAATCTGTTGTCGCGTTAATGGATGACCATCACTAATGAGAAAATTCTTTCCTCGTGTGACTTTGGAACCAACTTGTAATGCCGACAAAACGGCACCCGCAGCATCATCGTACGATACCAAATTTATAAGACCATCCGATCGACCGACAATTTCCTTCCTGTCATTATCAGTATCACTATTATTATCATTATTATCAGTATTCAACCAATAACTGTGGGCACCTCGTTCCAACGTGTACAAACCTGCCAATCGTAAACAACATCCACCGTGTGTACGACAAATTTCTTCGGCCGCGACCAATCCTGCCGATCGTGGATTCGTTTTGATATCTGCTGGTGGACTAGTCTCTGTAATAATTTCTGGTTCGAATGTTGATGTACCAGGTCCATGACTGTTGTGTGTTTTTTTTTGTGTGTGTGTGAATATTTTTTATTACAGATGTTAGGTAAACAGGAAAAGGAAAAGATTGAGAGAGAAAAGTACCACAGCCAAATGCCATAAAATACTCATCATTGATACACAAAACAGCTGGCGCAAACCAAAACCAAAACCAAAAGAAAAAAACAGACGCACATTCCACCACTACTGGTAAAAACAAAGCTGCCACCCTTCTCTGGACCAGACCAGACAGTCGTTATAGCATCTTGTACGGCTCCAGCATAATCCTCAAATCCAGAAGGTGGAGCACAAAATACCACATGATCAAATCCTTGTTGTTGCTGTTTTTTGATATCATCCATAGTTTTCACTTGAAATAACGAGTTGGATTCTCTGGCAGCCGTTCCAGTAGCAATTGTAGTAGTAGAAGTAATACTTGATATAATCTTTTCATGATTGTTGGTAGTTTTTGTAATTCCCGTTACTATTACGTATGTGTACATGTGTGTGTGTTGTATGTATATGTGTATGCGTGTATTCACAAAAAAGATTATGGTTAGTGCAATAAAAAAGTATACAAAGGTCTGCAGGAACCTCAATGGGCCATTTTGAATTTTGACTTTCTACTACCACTCGTAACTCGTAACTCGCAATCAATAATCAATCAGTGTGTATTGTGTATTGTGTACCTTACCAGTCCAACCTTCAAAATCTGGCGATTGCAAAAGTTGTTGACACAATCTTGTTCCCAATACACCGCATCCAATCACTGCTACTGAACATGATGATGACGATGATGATGATTGTGGAGTAACACCAGCATTGGCACCACTTTTATTCGTACTAGTGCTACTGAAGCCAGTAGACGTTGGTATCAACATCATGAGTACAAACAATGATGATGATAGGACGAACAATGCTTGCAGAGACGAAATGGCGCAAAAGGATCTGCGGGATACTGCGGATATCATCATGATTCCAACGTTTAATTTTTTGTTGGATGGATGGAGACCGGAGTTTTTACTAATTTTATTGAGATGTGTGTTTGTTATTGAAGATTAAAATACTGTTGTTGGATATTTTTGTTTTGGTCAAGTGTGCGCAGTGCAAAAAGACCATTGGCAAGTGTGCGATCCGACACTCGTCAGTAAAAAATCCAAGATTCCGTCCATTCATTATTCTCCCCTTTGAAGATGAATAATGAATAGAAGACAGAAGCAGAAGAGGAGTGGGACAGTGGGACAAACTCACCATCATATATCATATGCAGTAATGCCAATGGAAAAGAACGGAGAATACAGCAGCAAAAACAACAACATCTATTACTTCATAATCTAAAAATGGCACGCTTCATATCTTATTCTTCGCATCTAATGATCACTTTGCTTTTGGCAGTGTTGTTGTGTTTGTCATTGGTCCCATCGCATGCTTTTTCTACAAGGCAACTATTTTCCACAACCGCTACAACTGCAACTGCAACTACAACACCAAGCAACCTAGTACCAACAGCAACAGCAACACAATTGCAAATGGGTTTGGTGGATGGTGTTGGTGATTTTTTCAAACGATTCACGACCAAGGCAACGGCTTCTCACATTCTCATCAAGGGTGGTGGTGCCGAAACACAACACAAATTGGAAGATTTGAAAGTACAAATTGGTGATTCGCCCGTCAAATTTGCGGAAGCTGCTGCAACGTATTCGCAATGTCCCAGTGCCAGTTCGGGAGGAAGTTTGGGTGAATTTGGTCCGGGTGCCATGGTCAAAGAATTTGATGCAGTCGTGTTCAATCAAGAAGTGGGTAAGGTCCATGGTCCCATTAAAACACAATTTGGATACCATTTGATTTACATTAATGATCGGACAGAATAAAACACATGGAAAACAAAGCAGAGCGGAGCAAAGTACTAGTAGGAATTTACCTTGTCCTTACGCGGTCATGATTGACGATTCGTCAGATCATGCAGCATGCTAGACTAGTATGATGTATTCAGTATTCATTACTCTGCTCTACCTGGTAGTTCTCTAGTTGATAGAAAATGCACATGCCAACTACAGCACTACTCAAATGGGCATGTATGCTACTACCTGGTATCTAGTAGGTGTGCTACTTATTAGCAACGATGAGTAAAAAAATCGCAAAAGTCTTTATTTAATTTGACTACCAGTACTAGAGAATGATTTTGCCAACTTGACAACTATTACTACTAGTCTAGTCTAGTCTAGTCTATTACCAGTAGTAGACTAGAAACTCAAAACCCTTTTTTTATTTGCAACTTGCCCGTAAAATTAGACGTTCATTTTTCTTCTGCAACTTCTTGATCATTGCAAATTTTGCTCCCGGACCTTTAATAATAAGTACAGTAAGTTATCTTGTTTATCTTGGTTTTCCGCATGCCTCTACTACTGTAGCTATGGTACCATACTAGCAGACAAGCAAAAGTAGTTGGTCATAGTGCCAATGACTCTACTACCTGGCACCTGGCACCTGGCACCTGGTACCAGGTAACTACCACTGGTACTACTACCTGGTACTACCTAGTAAAGAGTGGTAAATGACATTGAGACACAAAAGAAATGCTACTACTACCGTACCAGGTACCTGGTACCACCTGGTAAATAAAATTAACAATAACAACTCACGAACACTACCGACGTGAGTGGTGAAAGCATGTTCAAACATTACCAGGTACTGTATATTGTTAGTACTTGAACAGAAGTGTTCTTATCTTTGCATGACAATATGTAGAGTATGAAGCTTTGATTGGTTTGCCCACTTCTCTTCACAAATTTCTGATCGCTGACGTATTCTAAAAGTGTCATTATATTTAATAACAGTCATATTTTGAAGTATTGGAGTACTAGCTATCTAACAGATGAGTCGGGGGCTATATTCAGAAGATAGCGAATTAAAAGCACTTGAAGTTCCCAAAAATGATAGGATCCACTGCTACGTAACGGTAAATGAACTTCTGCTTGCTTGGCCATGTACAAAAACGAATTAGTTCACTACTTCATTGTCCAATCTCTACTACCTGGTAGTAGTCTATTAGTAGACAAGCAGAGATATTCGATTGTTCATATTTATACATTATACTCAGCTAAGCCACAAGCTAAACCAACTACTATGACATTGGCCAATATTGATACACCAAAGCATTCTCCGATAATCTGTACAAGTAGTAGTACGACACGGGCACTGTCACCGGAAGAAGCGAAAGAAATGCTTTTGCAGGTGGAGCTAGAGTTTCAAGTGGCAAAGAAAAACCTCAAAATTTTGTCGGACCGACGACGACAAGCGCGTAAAGCCAGTGCTCGAGCGGTCGGACGCATTCGAGTTCCAGCCTTGTCAAGTACGAGTACCCAACAACAAATCAGCTATCAACTAGCTAATTTCTTGATGGGGCCCTACGCTTTCATTCACACCTATACACATGTTCTTGAAGCCGGAGTTAAAGCAATAGCAGAGCCAGCTGGCTCGCATCAAGCCGATTTGTTGGATCGTTACGGTTACAATCCTGACCCTTTTAGTCAAGTTTCTGCTACTGTTCCTTCTGTTCATTCCGGGATCAATCCCAAGGTGGTTCTCCGGTCAGAAGAAAAGATGCAGTTGGCCTTTATTCTTACTGTGCTTACGGTTTTGGGTCTCGCTTTTGTGAATGTCCTCCTGCGGCCCAAGAAGATGACAACTTCGAGATCCGACCCCTTTCAAACGCTGAATGCGTTTGCGTGGGAAGCCAACAGACGAGTAAGTCATACGAATCGAATGATACCAGGCTGCAAGCGTCGTCAGAGCAACGCTTCAGCAAGCAAGCAGGATTGTGCAACTGAGAGAAGGACGGCCAGCTCAAGTAACTGTAGAACAAAAATCACCGTGAAAAAGATTACTAGTGACGACTCGGATCAGCTCCACAGTGATCCCGCTTTTGTATGTTCAAACGAGTCCTACGTTGAGAACGAATGGAAAAGCGATGATTCAATAGAAGACGATGGCAGTCATAGTCAGACATCCAAGATCAGTAGAGATAAAAGTGACAAGAGTAACACGAACAAGAGTGAGAGCACCGTGAGCAATAACGACGACATTCTTCAGGAGAACAAGTCTCCGATTCCACCCATGACCCTCAAGCCCAGGATCGATGCTGCGTTGGCGCGCCGACAAGCAGCCGTGGCGCGCAATCGATTTCAGCAAACAACAGCGGTACTGGCGGAGAGGTGGCAGCCAAAAACAAAACCAGATCAGCAGCAGAAGGGAGTTGAAAAGAAGCAAGATCTTGAAGATGTCCGAAATGTTTTAAGAGGTTATTACCAATCCTATGTACAGCGAACTGCAAGACGAGTCAAGCCGAGGAACAAGTCTCGTGCGTTACTGTCCTCATCAAACAAGATCCGTTTGCCGCTGCCTAACGTACACGAAGAACCCGATCTTGAAGGTGAAGAAAACGACGACAGCGACAGAGAAGATGTCTTCTCTGTGCGATCGTTTTGCCATCATCCATGTAGTGAAATTAGCCTTAAAAAGGAACTTCAACAGCATCAACCACTGAAAGTGAATGCTGCAATAGCAGGAAGAAGCTCGGCTTTTGACAATTTTCGCAGTCAGAATCAAACACAAGAGCAACAGTCTCAACGACTCAGCTCTTCGCGTCGAGGCCGTCCTGTCAAGCCACGGCGTCTACCATCACCAGATCATCTGTCGATGGAATCGTCAAAGATTGTCGAGAAGGATGATTTGCATTATTTTGATGAACTATACAAGTCCACCCCTCGCCAACATACTCACGACCATGATGATGGCATGTCAATGGTTTCCCAGCTCACCGAAGATGAGTACTGCGGAGATGCTGTCAGCAGTCGCCCTTCTATCGCAGAGTGTCCATCCTCACATGTCTTTCCTTCTAAGATGTCGAGATCGTCACACGATGTGTTGAAACCGACATATCCTCAAGGAACAATCAATCGGGATGGCGAGAACGATGATAAGACTTTCCAGGGCAAAGCCGTATCTGCTGCATCCGTCATCAGTTCCTCCCAATTATTGCCGGTACACCTACATCAAGATATCGAGAATTCATCTCGAACGGAGACTATTCCTACTGTGGAGAATAATGCAATCTTGCCTACTCGCTCATGCGTCCAGCCAACGGCCAAGTTTGTCACGCCGGCTACTTCTTCTTTTCCTTCCTCTTCCAAGCCACTCCCAGAGCCGCCGATAGCGCCTCTCAACGCGGACGGGCGAAATTGGCTTAGCAAAGAAAGTTCTAGCTTAGGCTGTATTACATCGTTGGACTCTACAACTTCCTCCGGCATCGTCCAAAGACCAAAGCTGAACAATACCTCGATGCTGTCGAAAACGAAAGTGGTACCGGTTCCAATTTTACCTGGTCATCAACAAATACCAATTTCTAGCAGTAGTCCGTCTGCATCGGTGATGGGTGATTCGGCTCCTCCAAGTGCCAACGAAACAAAATCCATTGTCTCCAAGGATGAACAGTCCACAGTTCAGTTCAGCTCTCATTCTCTGCAAAAGGCCACAAAAGAAAATATATATCCCGCTTCATTGGCGGCCCTCGTGAAGGGCAGCAACGACACCGAGGACGATGAGATAGACACCGTGGTAAACTCTTCGCTTAACGAAGATCTTAGTTCTTGTAGTCACCTCAGATTCGGCGATGATCAGAACCTGCCAAAGGTTCTAGATGGTGAATCGATTCTGGGAAAGAAGAGATCCATGTCAGATAACAGCTTCTTCAACAAATACAACGACACAGCTGCTAACCACTTGGTTGATAGGGACTTTGTCAGTATCACCAGTGCGCCAGAACCGTTGCGTTTACAGAATATGGTGCGACGCTTGTCTTTGGACGTGGCGCCTATCGCACCCCAACGAAAACGAAACCATCGACCACAAACAGACGTATATCACGAGAGAAAATTGCCGCAACAGGGGCCTGAATCGATGCCAGCGTCCATCCCAATTGAAAATAAACTTAGAGACTCGTCTGCAATTACTCAAACGGAAGACAAGAGAAGCAAAGCACTGGTCAACACGTCGTCACCTACCAGTGTTCGAATCGTACATGCAGATGAAACCAAATCGACAACAAATGAAAGATAGCTATGAGTTGAAGATTTTGTAATTATATAATATAGACATATAATCATTCTGTACGTTACAGCTAAGAACAACTTATAACTTTTGATAGCATGCACCAGGGCTTTTATGCTCTGTACTCTTTTTCTTCTTGGTCAAAAGCCTGGCGAATAGGCATTCATGAGAACTTCTGTATAGAATTGGTGAATCTGCACGCATCTTTTCCACCAGCAATACAATAAATGAAAGCAGGGCATAGCAAAGCAAGTACAGTCATCGATGCTATTCTTTTTGTGCAACAACATGCTGCTCTGGTGGATGCTGATGTGCTGCTAGGTGTCCGTGGTGGGCTCGTTTCGTGAAAAAGTCGAGTGGGGCAGTTGTTCCATCTCCGCTTGCATTCCACGGCCAAGATCTTGCTGCACGAGCTCGTTCGCGGGTCACATCTAGCACTGTCAGCAGACCAACCCACGTGTTGTCCTTGTCCAGTACAAACGCGTGGTAGTGTGTAGTGTTTCCGAAATGCTCCGCGGCCTTGTCGATCGAAGCCGTATTCAAGATGGATTCAATTTTCGTGCCCATAATGGTCTCCACGGGTAAGGTGAAGTCCAACTTTTGCTTGTAGGCTCGCAGCAGGTCAGTCTTGGTAACAATCCCGACAGGTTCGTTTCTGCCGTTCAGACTAGCCTGATAGTCAACAACGACAACGGCGCCCTTTTCAGGATTTGCAAGGATTACATCCATGCAGGTCTCGATTGTATCAGCAGGATAACACTGGAACACCAGTTCCGCTGTTAACATAATATCTGCTACAGTCATTGTTTCTTTGTTGATGAAATGTGATGTTTGTTTTCTTTAGTTGGTTTTTTTGTGGCATCAAATGGGAATGCTTCACTCAATGACAACAGGCATATTCATGAACAGGTTGATGAAGTCAAGAAAGCATGTCAACGACACTTTTTTCTTTAGGACTCATCATTGACAAAGAAAGTCAAATACGAGAACAGGTTTGGTGAAGTAAAAAAAGGAAAGCTACTTGTAGAATGATCGATAAAGTAGCATTTTTAGGAATACGATACTCCATGACTCAATAATATGCAAAGAAAGAAGACGGTCGTGTTCTAGAGGTACTACGCGAACCTTTCATGTCAACAAGAACAAGAACGAAAGAACACGTACAATTTGTTACTCCGTACAGTATTTACTGATGGCATTGTTCGGAAGTGCAGAAGAGTAGACTTTCTCCTCGTAGTAGACTAGTCTACTGGTAGTCTACGAGTAAAAAATAATCAAACCCCAACACAGAACCCCCCGGGCTACTACTATAGAATCGGATTGCGAGAGAAGACTGCTGCAGCAACAACTTGCAAATCGAAGAGTGCAGCAATTCGTAGCTACTGTAGTTAGCTATATTGTTCTGATGTCATGATGTATTTATTTTGAACAATCACTACAATTGCACCCGCAAAACGTGGAAGAACAGGACAGAGCCAATTCATCCAGTGTCAGAGTCGGAAGATTGCAAAGCAATGAAGGCATGCTTCCAGTCACATTTGTGTTTGTCAGATTTAAAAATCTCAGATTGGACAAGCGATCCAGTTCTGTGGGCAACTGTCCTTGCAATGTCGGATTATTGGAAAGTTGCAATGAAAGCAAATTTGTGAACAATCCAATTTCGGTTGGTACAGACCCACTCAGATTGTTTTCCTCAACGAACAAGTAACGTAGCTTGGATAGGTGGGTCATTTCTTGAAGAGGTAATGTTCCCGTAAATTGATTGTTAAAAAGCTCCAGGCGATGTAACGTGTTTTGTAAATATTCCAACTCGGATAAATTTCCCGTGAGAGCATTGCTCCGCAGTGACAAAAATGCCAATTGATCAAGATTAGAAAACAGCCCTTGTGGAATAGTCCCGGTGTGGTAGCTGTCTTGAATGAACAAATACAAGATATTGGAGAGTTGTGCCAGTTCGGACGGTAGCGATCCGGAGATTGCAGACTCCGATATTCTCAAGATTTCTAGATTGCTCAATAGTCCAAGTTCGGTAGGCAAGTGTCCATTGTGATTGGTAAAGGGATGCCAAAAATATTTCAAAGCTGTTGCCATTCCAATTTCTGTAGGAATAGTTCCTTGAAGCCCTGAATTGACGGACACATCCCAGGACTGGAGCGATGGCAGTAACAAAAATACTTCTGGCGGTATTGTTCCTTGGAGTTGGTTGTTGTACAATAGAAGGCGCGTGTATTCGTCATTATCGTTACACGCCGTGTTGCTGTAGTTGCTGTTGCTGTCGTCGATTGCATTCATTTGGTAGACATTGGTGACCCAATTTTTAACAGCACAAGATGAACAGTTGAGAGATGTTTCAAAGAATTCTTCGAGTCGGAGAACAATTTGTTGAGAGTTTGAAAAGGATTCGTATCCAAACCCTCCCTTGGCGAACCAATCACATTCGTGACTATCATACGATAACCATCCCTCATTTTGATTCCAAGCTGTAGGACCCGAAGTGGCATAATAAAGCGTTGCCAGAGCAAAACGCTGCTGTTTTCGTGTCATGGAATACGTTCCAAAGCTAGGGTCACTCGTGAGCCAACGGTAGGCTCGGGTTTGGGGTGATCTCTCCACTTCCTCCGACGATGATGAGTTGATACTGCGAATTACGTTCCAGGTCGTATCGGGCAATTCCAAATTGAACGATAGATCGGGCGATGGGGCTGGCGATGATGGGAATGCAGCAGTAGTAGTAGTAGCCGTAGTAGTAGTAGTAGTAGTAGTAGTAGTATCATCAATACTCATCACTGCTTGTTGTGGTCCACCGACAGCAGTGCTTTCGTTGTTCGAATTCTTGTTATTGATATCAATGAAAAAGCAAAGGAGAACAACAACAAGAATGGCGATTGAGGCATTGCAAAGAATAAAAACACGCCTTGTTTTGTCGCCCTTTTTTCTGGATATGATTGTTTTTTCATCCTCGTGATCATGATGAGGCTGGTCTTCATTGTGATATTCGATTGCCTCGGGCAAGTCTGGCTCTTCTTGCAAGTCGACAGGGCTTGCTTCTACCAATATTTCTTCATTTTCCTCTTGAAATCCTGAGGGATGTACGGTGGTGGGTAAACCATTGGGAGCACTGGGAGCACGGGGGGACTCTTCCTCTCGCACTCCCACAAGTTCGTGCGTAGAAATGACAGAATCTGCTGCAGTTCTTTCAGATTCTTCGTGATGTCGGTCTCGGATAATATCTTTCGGAACAGAAGTTCGTCGGAGATTCCCATTTAAGTAGGCACCCGGTCGTCGGTCTTGTCCTGGCACTGCAGGACTACTACAACTACTACTACTACAAGTACCAGTAGTAGTAGGAAAAGGAGTAATGTCCAATGCATCAACCAAAGAGAGACTGGCAGCAGCAGTACCAGCAGCGGTACTAGCAGCCCTTGGAGGAGGCACCAAGCTAAACGGTTCGGCTGCATCCTTCACCAATGCAACCTGGTCCCGCGAAGGGTGGACATTAGTACTATCACACACTTCTTTCATGGAAAAAGCTTCCTTTCTACTGGTACTAGCAGCCCTTTTTTCATTGCACATGATGATGATATTTATTCCTAGTAGTACTCTAGTAGGTAGTAAATACTATTATAGTTACTCGAGTATTTTTTATTCCTCAAATGCCGCTATAAGTTGAATACAATAGCTTCCAAGTATTTTTTTTTTACAGTGGTAGACTAGTAGACTAGTACCACCACTTATTAGCCACATGAGCTGGTTGGTACATGTGCTGCAAATGCTGATGTGTCAACTTTTATCGCGATAAAAAAAATCTATTAGGTTTCCCGTTCACGGTCGCATCTTAAATAATAATAAAAATACCGTACTAGACTACCTGGTACGGTACTGGCTGGTTAACTACTCAAGTCATAGATTCGTCTTCTTGACATCTCCGAGGAGACCTATCAGTACCTGGTACCTGGTACCCTCGTACTAAAGTACCTGAAAGCTCAGCATTCTTTTCTTTTCTTTTCAAAGTTAAGCTTTTCAAGAAAGGTTATTTATGACAATTTTTTTCATTTCAATACTACGAGCCTATCTTTAATTCTCAACATATTTACATATTATGCATTTATCGAACCGATTGAACGTTAACTTCTATGGGACTACTACTATTGCTTACTGTAATACCACTAATAGTTACTACTAGCTACGAGTACTAGATAGTACCTGGTAGGAGTACTACTGAGGCGGATACTAGCTAGCGTTTGTACGTTAGGTTGAGTAGAACCAAGTACCGGTACCAGTAGCTACTGCTATTAGTAGTAGTAGTCTAGAGGAGTACTTACAATTAATGGTGGCATACTAGAGTACGGTACTGCTTAGTACTTCGTAGTCGACCTCTACTCCTTTCGTACGACTAGCTAGTACTAGACTTTAGTAGAGTACTCGACTAGCTAGTACTACGCTAGACGAATCTCTCTATTATGGTACCTACGATTCTTCACTTCTGCCAGTACTAATAACAGGTACTCGAGAAGAAGGTAGAAGGTACCAGGTAGTAGGTATTAGGTAGTCTAGTAGTAGGTTCAAGTTATGTCCAATGCATCATCAGCCGGAAAGATGATGAATCAGGATCAAAACGGGGATCAGTCGTAGTGGTACGACTACCATGTACCTAGCTAGTAGTGCTGGTAGGACCAGCTACTACTGTTAGCTAATACTGGTACTACTACTAGAGTAGTACCAGGGAAATAATAGGGTCATGAATACAAAGCAAGGCATTGAATAAGCCAACGTCATATTATATTTTTTTGTTCAAGCAATAATCAACAGACAGTCTATTGCGTACTAGTAGGGTACCAGTACCAATTAGTAATGATGGGTACTAGACTACTGGTAGTACGGCACGATTACAACTGTGACCAAGCAAAAGGCACCTGTTTTCTCATGTCTTTGCAACAGCCCAAGGCTCTGTCCCCTGAACTTTCCCAGAGGCTAGTAACCTACTACAGTACTACCTAGCAAATCTGAGGACAGTTGTTGAATAATGATCTAATATTATCGGCAAGTATTGCAGTGAAACGGAAGCATTCATATATTATTACTGGTAGACTACCCATTCATTATTATTATTTATTTTCCTTCCTTACACCAGTAATCAATAGCAGATTCTAATCGTTTCAGTATTGTCACTTCACTCAATTCTTTCAGAGGAACACCATCGGCATAATTGCAACGTTTGGCTCGTACGCGTAACCTGTCGCCTGTCGTTAGTTCGACGACAATTTCGACCCCTCCTTCCTTGGTGACCTTGCTACTACTGCTTCGGGTCGTTATTGAAGATGGTTTACCTGTTCGACTCTCCATTTCACGTTGACGTTCTTCTTCACGACTTAAATATTTTTTACCCGTAGCAGTGGGCAAAAAGAGCAACTGGACGCCGGACCGTTCTCGAACACCGCTACTACTAATACTTGGTGAAGACCGTTTGATTTTGGACGGTTCAACTCGTACCGGTGTCGTCAAACCTTTGGGACGGAGAACAAAATTGGTCGCCCATTCGTTCAGGTATTCACATAGTTGATCGTACACTGCTGGTCCACCCAATTCGATTTTCGTCCAACGTTCCAATTCAGGACCATCCAGTCGTAGAAAGGCATCGTCCCAAAACTTAGTAGTATTCATGTCGCTTTCAAATAATGGAAGCTTGCCCACCGCACAAAGTGTCGCATTGCGAGCATAGGGTTGATAGGCCACAGCTTGTAATAAAACATTGGTGGCCGTTTCAAGGGGCGTCGTTCCATCCAAGCAATCTCCCGGCATGAGCTGGAACATGCTATCCTTGTTGCTGTTGCTGTTGGTACTATCCTTAATGTCACCAAATTTGCACAATGTATAGTCAAGTGGTGGAAGATTCGATGTTTGCCGATCTTGTACGGTAGCAATAATGGCTTCTTCTACTTGTCGACGTTGTTCTAATTTGCCGCCCACAAGATTTTGCAAACTGTAGGGAAATTTTTCTGTTCGTTCTGTTCCAAGAGACGAAATACCAACGATTTGTGTTGGCGGGCACCCTAGCTTTCCGGTACCTGGTTGCAGTGTTCGTCGCAACAAGCGTTCCATGATCCGAGTAACGGTTGTTCGGTCTGTGAGCGATGTACAAAATATAATGGCACACAAAGCATTATCTCCTCCCAAAGGGATGGTATCCGTAGGACGGTAGATGACGATATCCTCAAGGGTTGGAATTGCGTCTTGTAATTTTGCAGAAAAAGCTGGAATCAGAGCTTTTGCCATGGGGTCCTATTTGTAACAACAAAACAAAAGGAGGTGTGAATATAAATAATGAAGATAATTGAAATGCAACCAACAAATTTATGTAATGAAAATAAGCGTACCTGAGATGTATCGGCCACGATCACAACACGATTTTCAGTGACGACAGTATCTACCACTTTGCCATCATCCAACAATGTTGTAGGAGCAGTCTTACTAGTACTGCGTTGCGTAGTGATTCCCAAGGATGGTTGAAGGTCCGATAAATCCGCATTTCGATTCATTTTGATTTGTTGTGCTTCGGATGCTGCTTGCCTGGCAGCACCCACACTTCCTAATAAAGCACCCGATGATGATGATGATGATTTAGAAGAACCCGGCGTGACAACTACAGCAGCTCCATCAATGGTACCCCAAACTCCTACTTCCGTTCCTTGTCCATCCTCTCCCAAGGCTGCATCTGCTTTGGCAACCAACTTGGTTTCGTCACGTGTGCGTTGTGTTTCTTGTAAAAATGTGGAAGTCATTGTATCAATTTTGTTCATTAATTTGTTGGATTCTTTTTGTAATGCAAATTCTGATTTTAGGTCATTGGCAGCCCGTTGTTTCTCAATAGCTGTATTCATACTCGTACGGAGTTTTTCAATTTCATCAATACCCTGTGCAACACCATCATTGATAACCTCCATTGCCGCAGCTTTCAATTCGGCAGCCTGCCTTTCTGTCAGAGGTTCCAACTGAGATCCAATATTGATACCTAATTTATTACTATTATCATTCTTTTTCAGCAGATCTTCTACTTTACCAATTTGATTAACTATCCCGTCTTTTTCAATTGGATTTATCCTGTTGTTGTCATCCAGGGATTCTTCATCATTATTATTAGTAACGTCATTATTACTTTTATTCTCATTTTCATTTTCATCATCATCAATATAGTTTTCGTTGGTGGCACTGCAAGAAAGGAACGGCAATCTGTACCGTGCTTTTTGGTGGTAGTGGTGTGGAAGACTCGTACGTCTTTGACTCCCAGTCATACTGGTACTGGTACTGGTGCCATCATCATAACCATCATCATACGTGGAAGCGAAAAACGATGAGATGAAGATCCTTTGTTGTATTATTTGTATTCTTCCAGGATGCGTATGCATCCAAGCTATTGACATTGATGTGCATAGTAGAAGCTGTACGACAAACAGCAACGGCAGGCGGAGAACAGGACGGGAAATTGCTATCATTGTCCGTTTAAGTTATGATTATTTTACTTTATTTGTGATTTGTGTCGAGAAGTAGAGTAGTCTAGTCTACTAGTGCACTAGTGTCTTGGATATTCTCAAAACGTATCTTTCCCTTCACCATGACGTCATCATTATGATTATAAGCAAGCACAACAAAGCCTACTAGGTAGTCTAGCTAGAGCGAGCACATAAACAAACTCCGTAATAACTACGACTAAGAAACTAGTACGTTTAGATTAGATTTCACCAATGCCAACAATCAATAATGTTTTCGGAGTGGAACGTTACAAATAATAGCTTCCCTGTCCAGAAGACTTGAAAGAAGTAGTAAGTGGATTGGTCTACGACCTGCTCCTGGCTTCACAGGAGTCAGCATGAATTTGCCCTTCGTTGTTAATCTTAGGCACCCAACAATTTCTGTGATGGGGACAATAGATGTATTCCTTGCCTTGAACTGTCTTGGAATGGGCTGCTCCTTGTTGGGGATGCTTATTCCTCCATTCAAAACGTTTGTCCCTGGGCTGCTGCCTGAAAAATCCTTTCTTTTGCATTCTGATTGTTTGTTGTTTTATTGCCAGTAGTAGCTGAGCCTTCATGGAAATCAACTCCAATTCAGTTGTAGTCTTCTTTTTTCAATCATCACCCATGATCATGTATTTCCGCAAGGCTAATTGCATCAAGCTTTGCTTGTTGTAGTTGATAGATCTGTCGTCTAAGTAGTCTTCATGTTTGCTTTTCATCCACTCAACAAATTTGGCATCACCAACAGTTTTGTAGACCTCAAATAGTTGCCAGACAAGATCAGGAACAGCTTCCTCTCTAGCAGTTAATTCAGAGGTGAGCCAGTTGACTTCTGCATTAAAGGCTTCAAATTCATCATCATCATTACTGGCCATGATCATTTAAAGATCACCGAGTTTGTCTTCAATGTTGACGGTGGTCGCCCAAGTTTCAGTGGTGATCAATTGAATAAGCTTCAAAAGCATTGCTGATCCCACTTCGACTTGGTCTTGCCCAATCTTGAAAGTGTATTCATCCTTGTGCTGCTGCAATTTCATAAGGGTCTTATTGTCAAGAGATGCATGCAGGAATGTTATCAACATCTCTGACGCTTGCTTGTTTCTACAATCAGTTGCCATAAAGCTTGTTGCTTGAGACTCAATGTCTGACATTTTGATACTTCCATAGACTGATGTCATAATTCTGTCTCCTTTATCTGTGGGAACATTCAAGATTCCCATCCATCCATATGACATACCCCTGCGTTGAGTGTCGCCAAGGAAACCTCTGAGCCCAGCTGGATCTCCTCCATCATACTTCTTACTATCAAGACCTTTGGTTGCATAAAAGAAAAATGTCATGCCATCACCACAAGTAAAGTCCCATGATGAGTTTCCAGCTCCTGCTGGCACTATTGAAAAGGCGGCTTGCCCTTGTTCTTGTTATTGCGGCGGCAGAATAGGCTGGTGCTGCTGCCCCATCTGTTGTAGCAATGATGGAAGCACTACTGCTATCAAGTCCTGAACATCTTGTTTTGTCAGATTGTTATTGTCTGCTTGAGCCCGTGGAACTGCAATTTGGTCTTCCATGGCTCCTCCTTTCTTGCTACCTCCTTGCTCTGTCTGTAGCCCACTTTGAGTAAAGCAGATATCTCTCTCTGTATTGACGTGTGATGGCATGTGTGTAGCAGTTGAGGCAGACGTTTTGCTTCCACGGACTTTTGCTGTTGAAAAGGCAAGGAAAGCTATCCAGGTATGTTCGTATGATGTATGATGTGAGGACACTCGAGGTGCGTTCCTTAGAGAGCCTTAAGGATTGCTCGTTTTATGTTTATAAAATCGTAACAGTCTCGTAGAATCAGTTTGTCTTGTACTTTAGTATTAAGCGGTGTAGCAATGAAGTTTGGAAAATACAATACGAAAAGCACAAAGGAAGTGCAAGCGTATGCAAGTGCATACTACTAGACTAGTAAGATACTAGTAATGATATTCGTGTAATCTGGTAAAATAACAATAATATTCTGACCTTTGATCGAATCAAAAGCGCTCGACCTGGCTTGATCTAGTACCGTGCCGAAGTCGTTTCTGGCGACTTTTTATGTCTTCTTTTGTGGCAATGCCTAATTACAGGAACCTCCAGCATTTCTTGCATAAATGATGCGTCCTTTCAGGCGACGCTATTTCAAAAAAAAATAATACAACCACTCCAAAGATTTATTTTATTCTACAGTACTCTATTAGCTATTGCTTCTAATAATGCAGTACTTTACTCGTACACGGTACGGTGCTAAAGAATATACTATATATATATTAGTATTCTTGGGTAAAGAATGATTAATAAATGAAGCAAGCCAAAAAGTAAGCAAGATGACCCAACCACCGGAGGATTGTCTTTTGAAAGTCTATCCCGATGCATAGCATATTAATTTTCATATTCTGTTATCGGAATCTGAAAGTCGAAGAAGTGGTAGAATTTGTTGGTCGAATTGAGCAAAATCCTATGCACGGTTTGTGTTGTTACTTTTTGAGAAATTCGCGCAATCCAGTACTGAATCGTTTCTTGACACCCATGTTACTGCTACTTGTAGGAACAGAAGCCTTCGTATCATCAGCACTGTCCGTGCCAGTAGCAGTAATGTTTTCACAGTCACTTTGATCCAAAACGAAAGAATCATGATTATGACCTTGTTGTAGATCCAAAGAAGTGCGTTCCGGATGACTCCTTTCGTCCGCGTCAATACTACAGGTTGGACCCGTTTTTTTAGGAACGCGTTTTGACGCGATAATGACATTGTTGTCATCCTTCACATTTTCGTTTTTTTCATCGTCATCGTCATCGTTCAATTCAATATCACAAATGGGTGGAAAGAATGAAATGGACGGTGGTGTTTGACGATGACGACGACTGGTAGTCGTAGTGGTTGTGGTTGTGGTAGCACCACCACGACGATGACTACTTCTGCTGCTACTGCTGCTGTGATTTCCTAGCAAGGCTCCACGACGGGATGATGAAGACAAGCTATCATCTCCCATGATCATTGCACTATTGTTGTTTGTTGCTGTTGTTGTTGCTGTTGCTATTGTGATTGTTGTGATTGTTGTGATTGTCGATTTTCGCAGCAGGAGACGAAGTAGGAGTGACAAGACCGTTGATGGATCCTCTGGTCAACTTTTTCAAAAAATTTGGTGCTGTTGATGATGATGTTGTTGATGTTGACATCATGGTCTTTTCTACGACGAACAATGACTTGTACTCTTCCACGGTACTTTCCAATTCGCAAACACGAGCCTTGGTTTCTGCCAATTCAATACTCAATTTCAGCGTTTTCTGCATATTGTTGTCCCTTTCAGCTTCCAATTCTTCCAAATGCTGGTACAATTTACTCAATTGCTGTTGGTGCTGGTGCTGATGTTGATGTTTGCTTCCACCTGCACTGCCAATACTACTACTACTATTCGTGCTAGTGCTAGTGCTAGTGCTAGTGCTAGTAGTGGTACTAGTACAGCTGTTGCTGCCTCCATGATGCTGCTGCTGCTGCTGCTGCTGCTGCTGCTGCTGTTGTTGTGGTGTTTGTACTGCCATATCACTATTGCTGTGAATGTGACCAACAAACAAATTCCATTTCTTTTGCAGTTTCTGGTGTGCCAATTTGTCTTCCTGGTGCTGTCTCTGCATCTCGTTAATGATGGCATCGCGTTCCGCTAATTGCTGATGCAAGGAATTCAATTCCAACTGTACTTTCTTATTGCCACGGCCATTATCATCCTCCTCTTCCTCCTCCTCTTCCAAGAAATAAGGTTCTTCATCATCATCATCATCTTCTTCTCGCTTGTGATTGGAAATGGGATATAAATTAGCATTCTGTATATCTTCGTATTCTTGCGATAAACTGTAAGAAGCAGTAGCACCAGATGTCATACTACTAGTACTTGGGGAAGATAAACCTAATTTCAGCATACTAGTAGCTATTAGCTAGTAGCTACTCGAGGACTTGAGTAGTAGTTATTATTCTTGCTGTGTTGGTTGTTGGTTGTTGTTCTGTTCTGTTTTCTCCCTGAGGACTGAGGACTACTCTACCTGCTAGCACAGAGTATTCTTTCAAATTCAGCCTCTGCGTAAATCTATCTACGTGGTATATACAAGAATTATTTATATCGTTTAATCTTTCCAATGATGCTCTGTGCAATTTCAATGGATTTCGATCATGGATCATCTCTTTCATACCAGGTACCAGGTACCAGGTACCAGGTACCAGGTACGCGGAAACCAACCTTTTCTCACTTGCACATTATTCTTTTAGTTAGTAGACTAGTAGACTAGTAATATGCATTTTGATTTTTTTAGATCCTGGTGGTTGATTATTGTTAGTATTGTAATTTTGTAATTGTACGGTAATTGTACCAGTACTACAGTAGCTACCTGGTACGGTTCATCCCACACAAACGAAAAGGTATATAGGAGTATCAATTAAGTGCCAATTCGATTCTGAATACTACTGCCTGCTTTTATTTAATATTCCTGCTTGGCTTTGAGTTGCCATCCAATAATAATACTAGAGTCAACTACTACTAGTAGTAATCTACTAGTACCTGGTACCTCCGTACATGGTAACTCCAGTTTTTGTCGTTAAAAGCTTGCTCCATGATAGCAACACCAGTAACATGCTGGTACTTGGTGGTAGTATTAATATTGTGACCATAATGGTCTCCAAAAATTATCAGTTGCTGCTGGAGCACACAGTGTAGCCAGTGTGAGCCCCCGTAACAACGTTTGTTATTATAGTAACACTCAAAACAGGTACTACTACTGGGCTAAGAACGAGGAGTAGGTACTGGTACTACATCTTGGTACCGTACTACCACTAATAGCTGCAAGATCTGTAGGGCAGGACCTGCTGGTGGATAATATAAGATATAAGTCATTATCTAAAAACTGCTTGTTCAGAGGCAAATCAGCTTGCAGGCAGCCAGGGGAAGAACGGACGAGCTATAACATAATATGCAAATGAGAATGGCATAATTATGTCAGCATGCCAAGACAGCAGCCAGTACTAGGAGAGCTACTCCTAGTAACGACTGCAGTACAGCCAATGCTTGATAGGAGTTCCAATGTTAACACCAAGAATTATAAATTTACTGGATTTAGAAAAGTAGATTCGAAGAAGTTACAACAACAATGCAGCAATACCAGAAAGTCAATACGTTCTCAAAGCTTCAAGAAGGGCACTTTTTATTCGGCAAAATTCTGTCAAAAGCAGTTAGTGCTTTCGATTCACACTACTGAGTTCAGTCGACAGGCTATCCAATTTCTTGGTCAGTTCCGTATTCGGATGACCTCTATCTTCCAACAATTGGATCATTTCCAGAGTTGTTTGATTCATCTTTACTTGAAGCTCTTGCTGTACTTGAAGCTCTTTCGTAATGGCGGCGTTTTGAGCCTTCAAGTCATCCTTATCTTGAACATCCTGTTCAAGCTGCTCGATACGAGCATCTTTCTCTGACAACTGCTCCGTCATCTCCTCAAGCTGTTCCGTTAGGTCGAGACACTTGGCTTCCATCTCTGCCAACTGCTTCGTCTTGTTCGACAAAAGCTCCGTTAATTTGGAGCATTCCAACGACTGGCTGTTGTAGGCCTGTTGAAGTTCACGATATTGTGCTTCCAGTTCTTCGGTCGTGTCCCCATTTGACGCAGTACTTCCTGAAATATTATGCGCCGCCGCAGTTTCTTCCATAATCTTCAACTTGGCACGACGGGCTTCAATCTCAGCAGTTTCAGCTTCAAGTTCACAGGAACGTTTGATCACTTCGGCTCGTTTGCTTTCTAGCATTTGTGCCATTTCCAATGTTTTCTTGTTCATTTCTTCTTGTTCGACCAGTTGACGTTGAAGGTCGGCAATAAGCTCTTGGTGCTCTTTGGCTGTTGTTTCGTTGTACACCAGTGACAGTTCTGCCGACGGTGCAGTAACGTTCCGTAGTTTCGCCAAAAGCTGCTGACATTCGAGTTCCTTTTCTGCTGCTGTTCGTTTGGTTTTGGTCAACTCCTCCGTTAATTCTTCTTGATTCTGTTTGGCAAAATCCAGTTCCTTTTGCAAAACAAAAATCCTCTGTTGCATATCGGAGTCTTGTTCCTGTTCAACCTTCACCGTCCTGGCGTGTGCATTTCGACGGTCCAACTCGGCTCCCAAGAATTCAATTTTCTTGGACAGTTCCGCCATTTTGGCTTCCCGTTGTTGCAAAATGAGAGCATGACGTTCTTGTTGACCCTTGAGGTCTTGCTGTAAGCTCGATACTTTCTTGAGTAATTCCGCCTGATCTTCATCATTCGCTTTGACTTCTGCTTTCGCCTCCAATAATTGAATCGACTGCAACGACGTGTCGCTCTGGTAGTCGAATTCTGAAGTACACATGTCAATTCTATTATTGTTGTTGTTGTTGATCATAATCAAAGGACCACGATTACTGGTCTTGGTGGTGGAACGTCGAGAAAAATCGGACACCTTATCGTCTGGCTGTGCTTCATCCAGTAGGGGCGCGCCTACTGTAGTAGTATCAGTAGCGCCTGTTGCATTCAAGGTCCGTGTTTGAATAGACTGTGTCAACTTTTCGAGTCGTTTAGAAAGTTCATCGTAGTGCGTTATAGTTTCTTGACATTTTTCTTGTACATGCATTGTCGAGTCCTGGAGTTTGGACGTTTGTTCTTCCTTGACGGTAAGAAGATCCGTCTTGAGTTTGCTCATTCGTTGAGCAAATTTGTCTTGCATAATCATCGGCCTAGAAGGAATACAGGCGTTGATAAGTGAGTTTTGTGTTGCCGCAGCAGCAGCTGGTTTGTAGCAGGAAGATGGAAGCGGAGGACATGGTGTGCCACTGGAAAAGCTCAATTGTGCCAGGAGATCCATTTGCCGCTGATGATCGGCAATGAGTGCTGCAGCAGTAGGTCCGGGCGATAAGTTCTGATCCCCCTTGAGTTGTACACCATCACTAACACTTAAGCTGTCCGTTTCAGCTGTACGATTGTCATTGTCGTCGTCGTTGTCATCGTGTCCCTTCGTTCCCGCCGCCTTGGCCTTGTTTGTTTCACGATCCAGGTGATTGCTCAACGATGGATTACTATTGCCGTTTCTTTGTCTTGGTGGTGTTTGCATCACCTTTTCTGGACTATCAAGTGTAGTATCCAGTGATGGTGGTTCCGTTTCCGGTTCTGGTGGAAGTATATGGGATGACACGGATATTTTCCTTCGTTCGCTGCTGTACGTACTAATGCACATGCTGGCAGACATGCGTCGATTGGGAATACTGCCCGAATGAACAGCAGCAGAGCAACGTTTCGAAGTCTTTCGCTTTCGAAATCGGCGCAACAGCTGTGCTCCAATAAGGACTTGGGCCACCATCAAAACAATTGCCGTGATTTGAGCAGTCTTGCCGACAAATATCTTGTTTTTTGCCATGTTGTAATTCGATACAGCATTTGATGTGCGTGCTGTTCCAGTTGACGCGTTCTCTAGTCGGGCCAAGAGACGTTCTGCCTGTATGCTTGTTGTACCTTTCATGGCACTATCCCCGTCCAGCAACAATCTCGTCAAAAACTCCGCGTCGGTTTCCAAATATGCGAGCAGTTGTGCGTCCGATGCGTCTTGTCCCTTCAAAGCAGGCTCGACCCCCAAACGGAGGATGCTCTGCAAGTCATCAACATCCAGTGGCAGCGCTAACAACTCCTTCAAATTGGATACCTTTTCGTCGCGGTCACTGCTGTCTAAGGATGCCAATGACGTTTTGCGTTGGCTCTCAAACCACTCGTGCAGTGATTGCTTGTCAGATGTCGCTTTCTTCTTCGTCTTCTTCTTACTACTACGCTGCCTGTGCTTGAAAGTCTCGGGAATAACATCTCTTAACTTATGAAAGGCTCTAGTACGCCAGTCTCTCAGATCATCCGCTCCTTCGCTGACATTATTGATACTATTATTATTGTTATTAGTTTCAACAGGAGTAATAGTAACTGGTGCGGTTTGTTCTGATAGGTGGTTGTTTAAACGCATGTTGAAAGTGTGTGCACAACAACTAATAGTGGTTGTTAATGCTTCTTGCTGTGATGCGAGCTCTTTGGAGAAGTTGACATAGCAGTAGTAGTACTACGGTAGTACTGTACCAAGTACCAATTCGGTAACAGAAATCGCTAAACGTAGAAAAAAGACAGTAAAAAATCGAAAATGACAAAAAGATTAAGTAGAACCTCCAAGAGTGGTTCGTTGCGGATAGCTTAGTTTTGACAAAATTCAATGGCATTTCAAATGACTATGACTAGTCCAATGACCTGTTAATTAAATGCATCTAGCATGACTTTGCCTTTTAATATTTTCAACTATCCAAAATGACGCGCAGTGATACTACTGTAGTAGCAAGTAGTCCTCTACTAGCAGTTCTACTACTACTAGCTAGCTAGGCTAGTGGATTCTGATTACTGCTACTACTACTAGTAGTAGTACTGTAGGAAGGTACTTTAAGTACCTGGTATGGTAATCCATGATACCAGGTAGAGTACAAATAGTAGTACCTGGTATAACTACTACTAGGTAGGGAGTAGTGCGGTAGTGATTTCGCCGTTGTTCAGTTGTGAACGTGATTTTGTGTTTCCCTCATTATTTAGAACATGCATTCCTTCGTACTGTATCTACCCTTCTGGCAGTCTACCAGTATTCCCATTTGCCAAAGATAGTATGCACCCTTTCCTACTACTTATACCAGGTACCGAGCTACCTGGTAGTAAAGTATCTAGCTAGTAGAGTACAGTAGCTAGCTAGCTACCACAGTAGAGTAGCTGGCTAACTAGTAGCTAATAGTAGTAGTCATACTGGATCAAGTATTATTTCACAATTTGGTCGAAATATATCACATTGCGGGCTGGTCTAAGCAGTAGCTAGTGTAGCACTGCTCTAATACTGGTGTGCCTACTCATCCTGGCTGGGTGCCTCCTTCGTCTCGTCTGTGCAACGGCCGGTTAATCTGCACTGGAGAAAACAAAGAGGGAGTAATAATTGACTGAAAGAGCTCAAATCAATGTAATTGTACTCTGGAATCATGGTAGAGTAAAGAACCTCTCTTGGTGGAGTGCTGTGGTGCAAACCTTTAAAATTATGATCGTTGCTCTTGTTGGAAACTAATTCGACATTCCTCGTACTATTTGGTAGTATTATTGGGTTGGTTCTGCAAATTTTTCAAGCTAGTATGGTGACGCGCCACCAAATTTCCAAGCCTGGTAGTGTAGTACCTTCCTGGTAGTGTAGTACCTTGTAGACGGGGTGTGTACGGTTTCACTGGCCAATACCGGTACCTTTTTTAGACTGCTAGAAGTAGACTACAGTACTACTAGTCTTGTAGCTTCCGTAGCTTTATATTGATTACCAGGTACGAACAAGTTTGGCCAGAGAATCGATCGTCCAGCAGACTTGGCGGGTGGTTTCCATTATTGATTGCCTACCTTTTCGGAGTAGTTGCTGGTTGTTACGATGATGATGTGTTACTACTATGTGTTGCGTAAAACACATCATAATCTGCAACTGTTGATGACGGGGTCAATATAAGTATGGAACTACCACTACTACTAGTTCTACTAGCCAGTAGTACCTGGCACAGTAGTTGTACAGCACAGACGAAGCTTTCTTGAAATGATGGTCGTATTGTTGTGGCAATCACATTTTTGCCTGTACGTGCAGGCTGGAATTGTGAGTTGTTTTATTAAAAAAACTCTCTGGAATTCTTCCTCTGTTCCCATGAGTCATCAATTTGCAGTTACGGTATGGTGATACGTTAATGTTTGCCGACTACCAGGTACCAGGTACCACGTGGTACTAGTGGTAACGCTGAAAGTGTACCATGCCAAAACCAATCAGATTGGCGACTACTAGTAGCAATATCAGTAGCTACTGGTAGACTCTACCAGGTACGGGACTACAACCAGTATGGTACCACTACCTGGTACCTGGTACCTGGTACAACATACTACTCCGTAAGAATCATGACTCAGAAGAAATTACGACATTCCTTATCCTCATCGTGCTGGACAAACACATCATCATCTCTTGATCACTAGACTACCAGTACCATAGAATATTATTAGTGTTGTGAATGCTGGTAGAAACTACCATGGTACCAGGTACCTGGTAGGTAATTACTCATTTTAATTATGACTTTCAAAAGAACGGTGGCTCCCAGACTTGCGTGGATTTTATTATTTATTAATATTATTTTTATCCAGTCAGGGTCAATACCCAAGATTGGTACAGGTACCAGTTATTCTAAGAGTACTAGGTAGTACCTGTATCAGGCTTTACAACTTTACAATAATGCATCACAAAATTCAAAGATCAAAAAGATTACAAAATTACAACCAATTTAATTTGAATACATTGCAAGCATATGACCGCAGTGATTTCTTCGGAAGCAGCAGCAGCAGCAGCAGCAGCAGCAGCAGCAGCAGCAG
>Ga0210036_1000161_pt1 | contig 82224 bp, 70 predicted proteins | sample CryGeymeta201515_FD_185469 | JGI IMG/M metagenome (GOLD analysis project Ga0210036, IMG submission 185469) | Groundwater microbial communities from Crystal Geyser aquifers in Utah, USA - Crystal Geyser metaG 2015-15 (SPAdes) (version 2) | ecosystem: Environmental > Aquatic > Deep subsurface >... | reverse complement strand
CGGACTATCTAAACAGATCGGTATCGCCAAAGGCAAAGGCGAAGACACGGCCTCCATCATGGCCGAAGTGGCCGGTCTAGGCGATGCACTCAAGGGCCTTGAAGATCGTCTGGAGGGTATCCAGGGCGAGTTTAATCAGATATTGATGACCCTACCCAACTTGCCTCACGAAAGTGTACCGAACGGCAAGGGTGAGGCCGACAACGTCGAGTTGCGCCGGGTGGGTGAGCCGCGTCGTTTCGATTTTCCGGTCAAGGACCATGTCGATCTCGGCGAGTCGCTCGAACTTCTGGATTTCGCCACGGCGGCCAAGATTGCCAGCAGCCGTTTCGTCCTGATGCGCGGCGATCTGGCCCGACTGCACCGTGCGCTGGTCCAGTTCATGCTGGATGTGCATACCCGGGAACATGGCTATGAAGAGGTCTATGTACCTTATCTGGTCAATGCCGATTCGATGCGCGGCACCGGCCAGTTACCCAAGTTTGAGGAAGACCTGTTCAAGTTGAACAACGGCATGTATCTGATCCCGACCGCAGAAGTGCCGGTGACCAATATCGTCCGCGACGAGATCATCGCCAACGAGAATCTGCCTATCAAGATGGTTGCCCATACGCCCTGCTTCCGTTCTGAAGCTGGTTCATATGGCAGAGATACCCGCGGCATGATCCGTCAACATCAGTTCGACAAGGTGGAAATGGTGCAACTGGTGCGGCCGGAAGACTCTTACGCCGCTCTGGATGAAATCACCGGTCATGCCGAGGCCATTCTCAATAAACTAGATTTGCCGTACCGCGTCGTAGCGCTGTGTGCTGGCGACCTGGGTTTTTCGGCGGCCAAGACCTACGACCTGGAGGTCTGGTTGCCGGGCCAGAATACCTACCGGGAAATTTCATCCTGCTCTAACTTCGAGGCCTTCCAGGCCCGCCGTATGCGGGCCCGCTACCGTAGCGACAAGGGTAAGCCGGAACTACTTCATACCCTGAATGGCTCTGGTCTCGCGGTCGGCCGAACGCTGGTCGCTGTATTGGAAAACTATCAGGATGCCGATGGCGGCATCATCGTTCCTGAAGTTCTACGCCCGTTCATGGGCGGGCTCGATAAGATCGCCACGATTTAGACGGTATAAGGGCTATTTCCGGGAGCCGGTCATGATCGAAGCCAGCCTCGTCATCGAAACCGAACTGCCGTTTTCCTGGACTGCCGGTGAGTTGAGCGCCACCCTCCATCAGAGCAACCGGCTGCTAATGCGGGTGGCTAATCTGCTCGACAGCCACGATCCGGAGCAAAGCGCAGCGAGCGAGCGGCTGGAGGCCAAGCTCGATCTGATGTTGAATTGGTTGGGTCATCGACTGTTCGGCGAGGCCGGCGATCAACCCGTTACCCGCCTCTGGTTGGCATCCGATTGGGTCGAATGGGAGCAAAGCAGTACCACGGGGTTGTCTGAAACCGGCGTCTTGAATCTGGCTATCAGCCCCACATTACCCGGCCCGCTACGCCTGGCCGCCCGCCTACTCCAAGTTGCCCAAGGTCGAGTTCGCGCGCAACCGATCTTTCCCGATAAGGAACAGGAGGAGGCATGGAATCAATGGCTGTTTCGCTTACATCGGCGGGCCATTCAGGAGGCCCGTCTCAAATCCGATCCGGCATAACACGGGCGCCCGGCACAAACTACTGAGCCTTCTTCTCCAGCATCGCATTGTTGATCTTGACCCCGGCCTTGGCCTTGATAAAGGCTAAATAGGCTTTGATCTCTTCCTTCATTACCGTACCCGAGAGATCGCGCTGGAGTTGCTTCTGACGATCCGCTTCCGGAGCCGCCTTGACGACCTTGTTGATCCGATACAGCCGGTAACCATCTGGAGTTTCCACGCCAACCGTAGCCGGCAGTTTGCTTATGTCGGCCTTGAATATCGCCTTGATACTCTCCGGCGACAGGTTGAGCGGCTGGGTACGCGAAACCATCATTGGCGCGCTAAAGCCGGCGATGGGCTGTCCGGACTGGGCCAGCTTGAGCGCTTGTTTACCCGCCTCGATCGCCTTGGCTCGGGCCGCTTGAGCAATCAGCTTCGAACGAATCTCTCCGGTCACCTCGGCCAGTGGTTTTGTGCCAGCCGGCTTGTGTTCGAGGACCCGAGCGGACACCAGGGTGTTTGGCGCTACCTCGACAGCCTCGGTATTCTGGTGTTTAGCCACCGCGTCCGGGGCCAGCAGCGCGGCCATCAGATCGGCCCTGGCCAGGAAGGCGGGGTCGGCATGATCGCGACTGATCCAGCCACTCTCTTCCACTTTGAGTTGAAATTGCTTGGCCGCCGGGTCGAGACTATCGGACTGTTCATAGACCATATTGCTGAATTTCTCGGCGGCATCAACGAACTTGCGCTCGGCTTCCTGCTGCGCCAACTGGGCCACGATGCTCACCTTGACCGTGGCAAAAGCAGTTGCTTTACCTGGCGTGATGCCGTCCAGGCGAATGATGTGATAACCAAATTGACTCTCGACCGGGCCGCGCAATTCGCCGACCTTCATACTGAAGGCCGCGTCGGCAAAGGGTTTCACCATCGTGTCATGAGTGAAACTACCCAGATCGCCGCCCTGAGCCGCAGAACCGGGATCCTGCGAGTTCTGCTTGGCCAATTCGGCAAACTTGGCCGGGTTGGCGCGCAATTCCTGGTATATTTTTTCCGCCTTGGCCTTAGCTGCGGCCTTGTCGGCAGCCGATATGCCGCTGTCGGTCTTGATCAAAATGTGGCTGGCGCGGCGCTGTTCCGGCTCGCCAAATTTAGCCTTATTGGTGTCGTAATACTGTTGGGCGGCCGAATCGCTGATCTCGATGCTGGAACGAATCGCGGCGGCGGAAAGCACGAGGTACTGGACCCGCACCTGTTCGGGAATCGCGTAATCCTGCTTATGGGCTTGATACTCAGCCGCCACCGCTTTGTCGTCGATGACGATGTCCTTAGCATAGGCGCTGCCGTCGAACGTCGCTTCGTTAGTCTCGCGCTGTTGAACCAACAGGCTGGCGATCTGGGCGACGCTGGCAGCCGGCATGATGGCGCCCTGGCCATAGCCGACCTGGAATTGTTGCGCCATGGAATCCTGCTGAATCATCCTGGCCAGCGCTTTACGGTTCAGGCCCTGTTTCTGTAGCCAGGTCTGGAAACGCTCTTCCGAAAATTTGCCATTGTCCTGAAAGATCGGCGCGCTCTGGATCATCGCATCGAGATCGCCGACCGGGGTGGCCAGACCATTCGCGGTGCCGGCATAGTTCATCAGCCGGCCATCGATCATCTGGTCGAGCACCACCTTGCGGAAATCCTTATTCTCGGTATCGATCTTGGTCTTGGTCCGCTCTTGCAAGGTATCGCGCTGTCTTTGCAGCGATTGGAAAAACTCATTCTGGCCAATCTCGTCCTTGCCTACGCTGGCGACGACTGGCTCCTTACCACCATCATTAAAATAAGAATCGATGCCCCAGAGTGCGAAGGGAATGGTAATAAGGGCCAGGATCAGTTTTGCGACCCAGCCCTGGGCGCGTTCGCGTATAGCTTCTAGCATGGCATTCAGTTCCGATATTGACCGAAAAAAAAGCGAACTCACGGTTCGCCTTTGGGTGTTACTGGCGGAGTGGACGGGACTCGAACCCGCGACCCCCGGCGTGACAGGCCGGTATTCTAACCGACTGAACTACCACTCCCGAATACTTTCTGGTGGGTGCTGACGGGTTCGAACCGCCGACATTCGCCTTGTAAGGGCGACGCTCTACCAACTGAGCTAAGCACCCGGAGAGCCGGTTAGTTTACTGCATCCTTCAGGCCCTTGCCAGCGCGGAACTTCGGCACTTTTGCGGCCTTGATCTTGATGCTGGCGCCGGTACGGGGGTTGCGACCGCTACGGGCGGCCCTTTTGCCTACATAGAAAGTGCCAAACCCAACCAGGGTGACCATATCGCCCTTTTTCATGGCCTTTTTGATGGCATCCATGGCGCCGTCCAAGGCACGTCCAGCAGCGGCCTTGGAGATGTCGGCGGAAGTGGCGATGGCGTCGATCAATTCAGATTTGTTCACGGAAATCCCCTTTTCTGTGGATAACGATGCGGCAGGAAACCTGCCCGGGCTTTATAGCAATCGTGAAAACCGGATGTCAAGCTGTAATAAAAGCCACAAATTCCATCAATGCTTGATTACAGCAGCGGCATCCTGCGCTTTGGTTACCGGGGCGACAGCCTCTTGTATCTCCTCGGCCAATGGCTCGGGGCTGCTTTCCAGGGCATAGTCGAAGACTTGCTCGATCCATTTCACCGGCTTGATATCCAGCCGGTTCTTGATGTTGTCGGGCATGTCCACCAGATCCTTGACGTTGCCCTCGGGGATAAGCACGGTTTTGATGCCACCCCGGTGGGCGGCCAATAATTTTTCCTTGAGACCACCGATAGGCAGCACCTCGCCACGTAGGGTAATCTCGCCCGTCATGGCAACGTCACAGCGCACCGGGATACCGGTAAAGACCGAAACCATTGCCGTGGTCAAGGCTATGCCAGCCGACGGCCCGTCTTTCGGGGTAGCGCCCTCCGGTAGATGAATGTGCAGGTCGTTTTTCTCAAAGATTTCACTCTTGATGCCAAGCTGGCGTGAGCGGCTACGCATCACGGTGCGAGCGGCCTCAATCGACTCTTTCATGACATCGCCCAATTGACCAGTACGGATGATGACACCCTTGCCGGGCATGATGGAGGCTTCGATGGTCAGCAGCTCGCCGCCCACTTCGGTCCAGGCCAGGCCGGTTACCTGACCGACCTGATTGTTCAACTCGGCGAGGCCATAGGTATAACGGCGCACGCCCAGGTATTTGTCCAGATTCTTGGGCGTGACGTTGATCTTGCCGCGAGTCTTTTTAAGGGTGTGGGCAGTGACCGCCTTGCGGCATATCTTGGCAATCTCGCGCTCCAGGCTGCGCACCCCCGCCTCGCGGCTGTAATAACGCACGATGTCGCGTAATGCAGCCTCGCTGATGGCCATTTCACCTTCGGCCAACCCATTGTTTTTCATCTGTTTAGGCAACAGATAACGAATTGCAATATTGACCTTTTCGTCCTCGGTGTAGCCGGCTAGACGTATCACTTCCATCCGGTCCAGCAAGGGCGCCGGGATGTTTAGGTTGTTGGCGGTGGCCACGAACATGACGTCAGACAAGTCATATTCCACTTCGATGTAGTGGTCCTGGAAGGTGTGGTTCTGCTCCGGGTCCAACACTTCGAGCAGGGCAGAAGATGGATCGCCACGGAAATCCTGGCCCAGTTTGTCTACCTCATCGAGCAGGAACATGGGGTTACGCACGCCGACCTTGGCCATGCTCTGCAAAATCTTGCCCGGCAACGAACCAATGTAGGTCCGGCGATGACCGCGAATCTCGGCCTCGTCGCGCACGCCGCCCAGCGCCATGCGGATGAATTTCCGATTGGTGGCGCGGGCGATGGACTGTCCCAGCGAGGTCTTGCCGACACCGGGCGGCCCAACCAGGCAGAGGATTGGTCCCTTGAGTTTGTCCACGCGTTGCTGAACAGCCAGGTACTCGACGATGCGTTCCTTGACCTTTTCTAAACCGTAGTGGTCCTCTTCCAGAATTTCCTCGGCCTTGACCAAGTCCTTGCTGATTTTGGTCTTCTTTTTCCAGGGCAGGCTGACCAGGGTGTCAATGTAGGTGCGGACCACGGTCGCTTCAGCCGACATGGGCGACATCATGCGCAACTTCTTCAACTCGGCCTCTGCCTTCTTGATGGCCTCCTTGGACATGTGCGCCGTCTTGATGCGCTTATCCAGTTCGTCCAGTTCGGCGCCCTCTTCGATCTCGCCCAGTTCTTTCTGGATCGCCTTGACCTGTTCGTTAAGGTAATACTCGCGCTGGCTCTTTTCCATCTGACGCTTAACCCGGCCGCGGATGCGCTTCTCGACCTGGAGGATGTCGATCTCGGTCTCCAGGAAACCCATCAGGTGATCCAGACGACCCTTGAGCTCGAATATCTCCAGGATGGCCTGCTTCTGCTCCAGCTTCAGCGGCAAGTGGGCGGCTATGGTGTCGGCCATGCGACCGGCATCGTCGATCCCGGCCAGCGAAGCCAATATTTCGGGGGGTATTTTCTTGTTCAATTTGACATAGTTGTCGAACTGGGCGATCAGGGCGCGACGCAGGGCTTCCAATTCGCTGCCGAGCTCGATGTTTTCCTCGATCGGAACCGCGTGGCCGGCGAAATAGGTCTGCTCATCGATGAATTCAGTGACCCGAACCCGTTGCGCCCCTTCCACCAAGACCTTGACGGTACCGTCGGGCAGCTTGAGCATCTGCAGTATGCTGGCCACGGTCCCGACTTCATACAGGTCTTCAAACACCGGCTCATCCTTGGCCGCCGACTTCTGGGCCACCAGCAGTATCTGCTTGCCGCTGGCCATGGCATTTTCCAAGGCAATGATCGACTTTGGCCGGCCCACGAACAAGGGAATCACCATGTGGGGAAAGACCACTACGTCGCGCAAGGGCAGCAGTGGCAGGTTGGCGGGGGTAGTGAATTGCAGGTTTGGGGTCATGATCTCACTCTGGCGGAAGGCCAAGTTTCCAATGGTAGCTATATTACGACGTCGGGCGATATTTCAACCCGACGCGGGATAATGGTTTTCAGCCCGCCTGAGCCGACTGCTTGGCTTGGTCGGCATACATAAGCAGGGGTTTGCCCTCGCCGCTAATGCCGTTCTCGTCCAGTACCACCTTTTGCAGGCCTTGCAAACCGGGTAGATCGAACATGATGTCCAGCAACGCATGTTCGATGATTGAGCGCAGGCCGCGCGCGCCGGTCTTGCGCTTGATGGCCGCCTTGGCGATGGCCAGCAGGGCTTCATCGCGAAACTCCAATTCAACCCCTTCCATCTTGAATAGTTTCTGAAACTGCTTGACCAGGGCGTTCTTGGGCTCGGTGAGTATCTGCACCAGGGCCTTTTCGTCCAGTTCCTCAAGGGTGGCGATGACCGGCAGGCGACCAACGAATTCGGGAATCAGGCCATATTTGATCAGGTCTTCCGGCTCCACCATCTTGAAGACCTGGCCTATATCCTTGCGGTTGTCCTTGCTCTTTACCTCAGCGCCGAAGCCAATGCCGGATTTTTCGGTACGGTTGCGAATCACCATATCCAGACCGCTGAAGGCGCCGCCGACAATGAACAGGATGTTGGTGGTGTCGACCTGGATGTATTCCTGGTTGGGGTGCTTGCGGCCGCCTTGGGGCGGAATCGAGGCAGTGGTGCCCTCAATCATCTTCAGCAGAGCCTGTTGAACACCCTCGCCCGATACGTCGCGGGTGATCGATGGGTTGTCTGACTTGCGGGAAATCTTGTCGATTTCGTCGATGTAGACAATGCCGTTCTTGGCCTTATCGACATCATAGTCGCACTTCTGCAAAAGCTTCTGAATGATGTTTTCGACATCCTCGCCGACATAACCCGCCTCGGTCAGCGTAGTGGCATCGGCCATCACGAAGGGCACGTTCAAGAGCCGTGCCAGGGTCTGGGCCAGCAGTGTCTTGCCTGAACCGGTCGGGCCGATCAGCAGTATGTTGCTCTTGGACAGTTCCACATCATCGTCCTTGCCCAGGCTTGGGGAACGCAGACGCTTGTAGTGGTTATATACGGCAACGGCCAGCGTACGCTTGGCCATGCCCTGGCCGATCACATACTGGTCCAGGACATTGCGTATCTCCTGCGGGGTAGGCAGCCGGTCGGACTCGTCCTTACCGCCGGCGGCGTTCTGAACCTCTTCGCGGATGATGTCGTTGCATAGTTCCACGCACTCGTCGCAGATGAACACCGAGGGACCGGCGATCAGCTTGCGCACTTCATGCTGGCTCTTGCCACAGAACGAGCAGTAGAGGAGTTTCTCGTGTTCTTGCTTGTCAGACATGTCGCCGCCCCGAATACCCAAATATATTAGTCAAGTTTATACAGCATCACTACGTTTGGCCAGTGCTTTATCGACGAGGCCATAATTGACTGCGTCGTCGGCGCCCATAAAGAAGTCGCGATCGGTGTCGCGCTCGATCACTTCCAGCGACTGGCCAGTATGCTTGGCCATCAAGCCATTCAGCTTCTCGCGCAAGTAGAGGATTTCCTTGGCGTGAATCTCAATGTCCGATGCCTGGCCCTGAAAGCCACCCAATGGTTGGTGGATCATTACCCGCGAATTAGGCAGGCAAAAGCGCTTGCCCTTGGCGCCGGCGGTGAGCAGGAAGGCGCCCATGCTGGCGGCCTGGCCGATGCAAAGGGTGGACACGTCCGGCTTGATGAACTGCATGGTGTCGTAGATGCCCATGCCGGCCGTCACCGAGCCGCCCGGCGAATTGATATAGAAGTAAATGTCCTTATCGGGGTTTTCCGACTCCAGGAACAGAAACTGGGCAACCACCAGATTGGCTGTCATGTCGTTGACCGGGCCAACCAGAAATACCACCCGTTCCTTGAGCAGACGTGAGTAGATGTCATAGGAGCGTTCGCCGCGACCGCTCTGCTCAACCACCATGGGAATATAACCCAGCATGGAGGGGTCGGGCATCGCGGCAATGCGTTCGTTGTTGAACATCAGGCTTTCCCCATCAGTTGTTCGAGGGTGGTGGGCTCATCCGTGACTTGGGCGCGCCCCAGAATCATATCGACCACGGTATCTTCAACCACCATGGCCTTGACGTCCTGTAGCCGCTCTTTGTCTTGATAGTACCACGCCACCAGTTCAGCCGGATTCTCATAACTCTGGGCAAATTCATCGATCAGAGTGCGTACCTTTGCCTCCTCGGCCTGAATGTTGTTGGCTGCGGAGAAGCCATTGAGCATCAGGCTAATCGACACCCGACGCCGGGCCTGAGCGTCGAATATATCATCGTTCATCTTGATGTCCGACTCCTTCATGCCACGGGCCTTCAGGTCGGACACAGCATGCGCCAACATACTCTTTCGCTCCATCGCCACCAAGCCCTTGGGAATATCGAATGGGGTCACGGCCAACATGCCATCCAATACCTGTTCCTTTACCTTGGACTGGATGCGACGCTTGGCCTCGCGACGCAGGTTGTCGGCAATCTCCTCGCGCAACTTTGCGATACCGCCTTCGTGGATACCCAAAAATCGGGCAAAGTCCTCGTCCAGATCGGGTAGATGGGGCTCGTGCACCGATTTTGCGACGGCCGCGAAGCGAGCGGTCTTACTGGCCATCTCCTTGGCGAAATAGTCGGCAGGAAAGGTGACATCGAAGGTCTTGCTCTCGCCCGGCTTCATACCGATCAAACTACCCTCAAATTCCGGCAGGGTCCGGCCTTCGCCCAGCACCATGGGGAAATCCTTGGCCTCGCCGCCTGCAAAAGGCTGACCGTCTATCGTACCAACGTAATCGATATGGACCCGGTCGGCCATCTGGGCCGGCCGCTCGACGGCATGGAAATGGATACGCTGCTTACGCAAAACATCCAGTGTACGGTCGACATCGGCATCAGTCACCTCGACGGTAGGGCGAGTTACCTTGATCTGGCCGACATCGCCGACGGTAATGACTGGGAACACTTCGAAGGTGGCGGTAAAGACACCATCGCCGGCCGCTACGAATTGAGGATAACCAGCCACATCCAGATCATTAGCCTTGATGGTTTCGATGAATCGGGTCTGCAAGGCATCGCCCAGGACTTCGTTTCGCACCTCCGCGCCGTAGCGCAAAGCCACCATCTTCTGAGGCGCCTTGCCTGGACGGAACCCATCCAGCTTGACGTTCCTGGCCAGTTTTTGCAGGCGCTTGGCGATTTCGGACTCGATCTCGGCAGGATTCAGGACGAGGGTTACGCGGCGCTCAAGGCCTTCCAGGTTTTCTACGGTCACAGACATTACAGTTCCTTATTGGATTACTAAACTTGGTGCGAAAGGGGGGACTCGAACCCCCACGCCGTAAGGCGCTGGAACCTAAATCCAGTGCGTCTACCAATTCCGCCACTTTCGCGAAAACGCCGAAGTGTAATATAGCGCCTCCTCGCTGTCAGCCGCATCTCGCTGGCCCATGCCAATAAGTTCATGATCCGAAATGACTAATCTAAATTTTCAGGTTATCGATGCCGGCCACTATGAAAACTTCCCGGTAGCCTCGATCTTCCTGCCCAGTCGTTTGCGGGGCGCGGTCCGCAGTATCTACGCCTTCGCCCGCGCCGCAGACGACATCGCCGACGAAGGCGATGCCGTCCCGGAGGAACGCCTAGCTAGCCTCGAACAATTTCGCGGCCAACTACATGCGCTGGAGCATGGCGAACCGCCGGTCGGCCCAATATTCAACGACCTGGCGCGGACGATACAGCAGTACGACTTGCCTTATGCCCCCTTTCACGACCTGCTCGACGCCTTCAGCCAGGATATTAGGAAGACGCGCTACGCCGATTTCGGCGAGGTTATGGCTTATTGCCGGAAATCGGCCAACCCGATCGGTCGGCTCCTGCTCAAGCTTTATGGCGACCATGATGAGCGGCACCAAGCCTGGTCCGACGGTATCTGCTCCGCCCTGCAACTGATCAATTTTCTGCAAGACGTGGCCATCGATTACAAGAAGGGTCGTATATACCTACCCCAGGACGAAATGGCCAAGTTCGGTATCAGCGAACGTCAAATCGCCGAGGGCCGAGTCGATGCACTGTGGCAACAGTTTATGAAGACCCAGATCGAACGGGCCCGACGCATGCTTAAGGCCGGGGCGCCGCTAGGCTTGGCGTTGAAAGGCCGGATCGCTCTGGAAACCCGGCTCATCGTACTGGGCGGCAACCGTATCCTGGAAAAGCTGGCCGCCAGCCGGGGCGACATGTTCAAGCACCGCCCGCTGCTTGGGTTAGCCGACTGGTTCCATATGCTGCGCCACGCGCTCTGGCCGGCGAAAAAGCGCGCCACCGGACAAGGCGGCTGCGGCAGTTGCGGGTCCGGTTCCGGGTGCCGCTGATGACCCCTCGGCAATACTGCCATGACAAGGCCGCTGCCAGCGGCTCCAGCTTTTATTACAGTTTTCTGTTCCTAAGCCGACCGAAACGCGAGGCGATCACCGCCTTTTATGCCTTCTGCCGAGAGGTCGATGACGTGGTCGACGAATGCCGAGAGGTGCATGTGGCACGGGCAAAACTGGACTGGTGGCGGGCCGAGCTGGATCGCCTCTATGCCGGCCAGCCCAACCACCCAGTCAGCCTGGCCATGGTCCCGGCCATCGCCCGCTACCCCATCGCTCGCGAGCAACTAGAAGAGATCATTGACGGTATGGCCATGGACCTGGAGCTGACGCGCTACGCCGACTTCAAGGTGCTACGCCTCTATTGCCACCGAGTGGCCGGCATCGTCGGCGAGGTCGCGGCCGGCATTTTTGGCGCCAGCAGCCACGCCGCCATGAAATACGCCGCTCAGCTCGGCCTGGCCCTGCAACTCACCAACATCATCCGGGACGTGGGCGAGGACGCCCGGCGCGGCCGCATCTACTTGCCTATGGACGAGATGGCGGCCTATGGCGTCAGCGAGGCCGACCTGCTTCAGGCCCGGGCGACAACAAACTTCGGCACACTGATGGAGTTCCAGTATCGACGTGCCGTCACGGCCTACGAGCAGGCATACGCGTTACTCCCCGATGGCGACCGCAAGGACCAGCGCCCAGGCCTCATCATGGCGGCGATTTACCGCGCCCTGTTGGATGAAATCCGCGCTGCCGGCTATCCGGTGTTGGGCGCCCGGATTGCCCTACCGCCGGTCAGAAAACTCTGGCTCGCCGCCAAGACATGGATAACCGCCTGAACCCAGATAGCCGGCCGGACTTGAGCATTGCCATCGTCGGCGGCGGCTGGGCTGGGCTGGCCGCCGCCATGACCCTGGCCGACGCCGGCCGGCGGGTGACCCTGTTCGAATCCGCCCAACAACTCGGCGGACGATCTCGCAGCGTGGACTGGGCCGGGCTGATCATTGATAACGGTCAACACCTGATGGCCGGAGCTTATCGTGAAACGTTGGCCTTGATGACCCGGCTTGGTACGCTTGACTTGCTGGAAAGGCGCCGGCTCGATTTACGCGCTCCAGGTTTCCGGCTGGCCCTGCCTGACTTGCCGGCGCCGTTCCATCTGGCCGTCGGTCTGACCATAGCTCGGGGCTTGAGCTTAACCGACAAGCTGGCGGCTGCTCGCTTCATGCTCGCACTGCAACAGCGTCATTTCAAACTCGACTCAGACCGCTCAGCCGCCATACTGTTGGCCGAATATCGCCAGCCGCGCCGACTGATTGAGCGTCTTTGGCAACCAATCTGCGTCGCCGCTCTCAATACCCCGCTGGCCATGGCCTCGGCCCAGGTGTTCTGCAATGTACTGCGCGACAGCCTGGCCGGTGCCCGTCAAGACAGCGATTTTCTGTTCAACCGGGCCGCCATGGGGCGCCTATTACCCGAGGCCGCGCAACGCTATTTAACCGAGCGGGGTAGCACGGTTCGACTGTCCAGTCGGGTCGAAGCGCTGCGCCTGGAACAGGGCCGGTTTACGCTACTTGGCCCAGACCTTGAGGCGGACCAGGTCATTATCGCTACCCACCCGGCTCGGGTCCCGGCCCTACTGGCCGGAATTGCAGTGGCGGCAAAAACGGCCGCCCAGATACGGCAATTCACTTGGCAACCCATCCTCACCCTTTGGCTACGTTTCGCGGCGCCGCTCCGGTTTCCTTATCCCATGCTGGCCTTGGGCTACGGCGCGGCGCCCTGGGCCTTCGAACGCAACGACCTGGCACCGGGCATGGTAGCCATCGTCATCAGCGCCGAAGGACCGCATCTGAAACAAGCGCCCGAAAGACTACGAGACCAACTGCTGCATAAACTGACCGTCGAGTTGGGCCCATTACCAGCGCTGCTTGCCAGTAAGGCCATCGTCGAAAAACGCGCCACATTTGCCTCTAGACCAGGCTTGGTGCGGCCCGGCCATGCCACCCCGATTGCCGGCTTGTACCTGGCCGGCGACTATACCGCCGGCGATTATCCGGCTACCCTAGAAGGTGCGGTTCGAAGCGGCGTAAGATGCGCCCACTTAATTTTTGACTAGGCTTGAGTAGTCCCATCCAATTAGGGTTCGTTCATGGAAAACGATCGATTACTCAAGGACCGGGTAATCCTGGTCACCGGCGCCGGTCAAGGCATCGGCCGGGCCGCCGCGCGGACCTTCGCCGCCCAGGGCGCGACGGTGATCTTGCTGGGCCGGAGCGTAGCCAAGCTGGAACAGGTCTATGATGAAATCATCGCCGCTGGCGGGCCGATGCCGGCCATCTTCCCTATGGACCTGGAAAAGGCCGATGACCCCGATTTCGAAACCCTAGCCCAGACTATCGGTCAGCAACTGCGTCGCCTGGATGGCATTCTGCATTGCGCCGCCAGCTTCGTCCGACCAAGCCCGCTCGGGCTGCAAACGGCGGCTCAGTGGCGGGTCTTGTTCAAGGTCAACGCGATCGCCCCATTCGCCATCAACCAGGCTTGTCAGCCGCTGCTTGGCGCCGCCCCGGATGCTGCGGTTATCCTGCTCGGCGAAAGCCACGGCCATGCGCCCAGGGCTTATTGGGGCGGCTTCGCCGTCGCCAAGGCAGCGCTGGAGGCCTACTTCCTGATCCAGGCCCAGGAATGGGACGACTTGACTAACTTGAGGATCAATCTGGTCATCCCCGGCCCGATCCACTCACCGCAGCGGACGCTGAGTCACCCGGGCGAGGCCAAGGATGCCCTGCCAACCCCGGAGAACCTGGCCGTTGATCTGGCCCGGCTGATCGGTCCGGAGGGCCGCAGACGCCGTAGCGAAATCATTGAATGGGCGAGGACGGTTCAGTAATGAGCAATACCCCACGGCATTTTGCCCGCCTTAGAACGCGTGAATCGGCCAGTCTGGTCTTTGCCAACGGTGAGACGATCGCCTGCGTGGTTCACGATTTCAGTAAAAAGGGGCTTAAGCTCCAGGCGCTTGACCGCGGCGCCGCCGCCCATATTGCCACGAGCCATCGACAGGACGAGGCCGTAACCGTCAAATTCCTGGCCGAATTGGGCGAACGGTATCGGCCGCTACAGGGCAAGCTGACCCACCAATCGGCAGCCGATTTTGGCATTTACTTGTTGGAAGATATGCCAGCCGAGGTCTTTCAGGCCATGGCCCAAGCGCGCGTCAAGCTGCCACAGAATGGCCATGCCGATGACGTCCTGTTGCCGGAGGAAAGCCAGGCCATCCTGAGGGATTGCATAAATCTGTTTCGCATCTTTCTGGGCCAGGCATGGCAGACCCTGCTTGAAGATATCAAATGGAAGATAGCGGAACAGGACACCGACCACCTGCCGTTAGCAGACCATTCGCGTTATTTGAATGGTCTGACCGATATGCAGATTCGCATTGATGAAATCAGCCAGCGGCACTTTGACATGCTGATCGAACGGATGTACAAGATCGGCGAGATCAAGGAAAACGCATCGCCCCAGAGCGGCGATGAACTCAGCATCCTGGACGAGGACAGCTTCGAGGACTGGCTCAACATCTCAGCCCTGTTCAATCGTATCAATGTCGACAATCGATCGGCCATGTATCAGTTTGCCCAGCGCTTCAGCCGTCTTAACGCCGTGCCGATCGGCCCACATAACGACCCTTTCGGCCCCCAGGCGGTCTGTCTGACCTTTCAGGACACCCTGCGCGAACTGGACTTCAATAATGACATGCGGGCGATCCTGTACCGGCAATTCGGCAAGGCATTGCAGGCCGACTACGGCAAACTGTATGAGCAACTCAACCAACTGCTGGCGCCGCTGAAACCGGTACAGCCGTCAAGACTGAGGGATACCGGTGATGCGCGAGACCGGATCGGCGCATCTGGTAACGACCGCAGTGCGGCCGAACACCCTCATAGCGAAGCGGCTGTCGAGGCAACCCCGGATAGCGTAGCGAAACAGACTTCCAAATTGGCCGACATCGCCGAACGATTGTTCGCCCTTTATCCGCCGCTGGGCGGGTCATCCGGCATCCGTGGCGAGACGACTGCGGTCGATTCAAGCCCACCGCCGACGGGCGAAGCCGGTGCCAGCGCGGCCGATCATGGCGCGCTAAACATGGCGAGCTATTTACAGCAACTGCATTTGATCCTGGAGCGCATCTCGGACCGATCAACCCCGCTGACGCAAGTCAGCGTGGCGGCGCACTCCGGCGACGGCGAGGTGAATCGGATTGATGGCCTACTGGCCTTGCTGGGTGCCAAGCAAACCGCGACGTCGGAAACCAGCCTTTCCGAGCGGCTCGACCGGTCGCTCGCCCAACCCGAATTCGCCGCCGAGCTGGCCCTGCCGCTACGCCAACAACTGGGCGCGATGGCCAGTCTGTTGAGCCATGCATTGGCAGAACATGGCAACCAGTCGGATATCGAACTATTGCTCAAGAAACTCGAACAGCCTATCTACGACCTCGCCCTGCGTGGCGAGGCCCCGGCTCGGCTTGAAAACCATCCGCTGGGTCGCCTGATCGACCTGGTCGATCGCTTCGCCATCGTCGCCGACGATAACGGCCACTTCCACGACCCGCAGTTTCGTGAGCTGGTTGGATCGATCATCGACAAAGGCATCAGTCAACGCAATGTTGATGCCAACAGTCTGGAAACGACCTGTGCCGCGCTCGATAAATTGCTCAAATTTCCGGTCCGTGCACGCACACAAAAGATCGCTGGCTATCAGGAGATTAACGAGACAAGAGGCTGGATTCGGGACAACAACCGGCGCGTCGTCGAGGAACTGAATCGGCAGTTGGCCAGCCGGGTCATAGCCAAGGTCATCCCCCGCTTGCTCGAACTGGGCTGGCAGCATTGGTTGGTACTGGTCAAACTGCGCGGCGACACGGCCGAATGGGTGCAATCCTGGCGGCTGCTGGCTGACCTTTTGACCATAGTGGAACAGACGCCGACGGCCGCCGCCGACAATGCGACATCGCCGCTTCTGGATGCCTTCGAGGCCCGCCTGGCCACGGTCATCGTCGATCGCCGGCAACTCGCCGAACTGATGCAGGAATTGGCGGACTATGTGCGCGCACCCAACCAGGCTGAACGGGTCAAAATACCCGAAGGCTGGCTAAGTCCGCCGGAGGGTGCGCTACCACGGGATGAAACACTGGCCGGACAGTTACGGGTCGGCGACTGGTGGGACATTGAACAGGACGGTAAACCGGTCCCAATGCAGTTGATCTGGCTGAGCCAAGCGCGGGCCAGGGTCTGTTTCGTCAACCGCTCTGCCACCAGCAAGCTTGATTTAACCTTGAACGAGTTAGCCGAGCGTATGCGTCGAGACCAGGCAAAACCAGGCGAGGACCGCGATCTGCCACTCCTGGAGCGGTCCGAATACGGCGCCATCGATGCCATGTACCGGCACTTGGCCCAGCAAGCCAACCAGGACCCGATCACCAATCTACCAAATCGCAAAAGCCTGGTTCGCCTAGTCGGCCATGGCGCTCATTTCCACGGCGTCAGCAGCTTCTGCGTGCTGAGTTTCGAGCCCTACCGGATCATTTTCGACCATTGCGGCGCCGAGGCCGGTGAAGACCTGACCCGCACCCTGGCCGTCATGGCCCAGCGCAGCCTGGGCGCCAACGACCGACTCGCCATGCTTAGCGAAGGCAGCTTTGCGGCCTTCCTGCCGGGCCTGGACCTCGATGCCGCACGCGAGTTGACGACCCGATTGAGCCGCAACTTCGATGGCTACCACTTCCAGCATGACAGTGAAAATTTCAGCATCCAGACATTCTTCGGCGTGGCAAGTTATCGGTCGGGCGTAATCGACCCAGACGAAGCCCTGCGCCGGGCCGCCTCGGCCTGCGAGGTCGCTCGCTCGATCGGCCCCGGCACGATCCAGGTCTATGCCGACTCCGACAACCTCATCCAGGATCGGGAGACCATGGACAACTGGGCCGGACAAATCGACCAGATGTTGTCCGGCGACCGTCTATTCCTGCGCTGCCAGAAAATTGTCCCGCTCCAGGAGCCGGACGCCTTGCCGCTCTACGAAGTGCTGCTGGGCGTGCTGGACGAGAATGGCGTCGAAGCCGTCTCACCGCAACCTTTTGTCCTGGCCGTCGAGCGCTGGCAACGTGCCCATGATCTCGACCTTTGGGTGGTCAACGGCATGCTGGACTGGATACGGCGAAATCGGGTCGACTTCGACCGTACCGGAGGGTTTTCCGTCAACCTGTCGGCACAATCGCTGGCCAACGCCGACCTGCTCGCTGTTTTGCATCGGGAGTTGGCCGTCGGCGACCTGCCCTGTGACCGGATTACCTTCGAGATCACCGAGACCGCGACCCTGCAAAGCCATGCTGTGGCCCAGGACTTCATGCGCCAGATTCGGCGCTACGGCTGCCGTTTCAGCCTGGACGATTTCGGTAGCGGCAACGCTTCGTTCGGTTACCTACGCAGCCTGCATACCGACACGCTGAAGATCGACGGCGCGTTCGTCAAGGACATGGTGGACGACCCGCAACTACAAGCCATGGTGAAATCCATGAATGAGATTGGCCATGCACTGGGCATGAAGACCGTGGCTGAGTTTGTCGCCAGCCCCGAAATTCTGGCCATGGTACGCGAGATCGGGGTCGATTATGGCCAGGGCTATGAGATAGAAAAACCAATTAAAATAAACCAGTTAATCGTCAAGACTTAAACCAGGTTTCTAGTCTAATTAGAGATTACGCAAACATTCCAGCGCCTCCTGTAATGTCGACAAACCTTTGACCTGGACGCCAGGTGGCATTTGCTTAGGCATATTGGCTTTGGGTAGCAGTATCAGGTTAAAACCCAGCTTGGCGGCCTCTTTCAAACGTTCCTGACCGCGCTGCACTGGACGTATCTCACCCGCTAGTCCAATCTCACCAAATACTGCAAGTTTATGCGGCAATACCTTGTTTTTAATAGACGAAACAACGGCAGTAAGAATCGCCATATCGGCCGCTGGTTCGACTATCCGCACCCCACCGACAACATTGACGAAGACATCCTGGTCGAAACAGCCAATACCGCCGTGGCGATGTAGTACCGCCAACAACATGGCCAAGCGGTTCGGGTCGAGCCCCACCGTGAGTCGGCGCGGCGTAGGCGTATGCGAGCTATCGACCAGGGCTTGAATCTCGACCAGCATCGGCCGAGTGCCCTCCTGGGTCACCACCACGCAAGAACCCGGCGCATCCTGCTCTGGCCGGTTCAAAAACAGGGCGGAGGGATTGTTCACGCCCTTCAGCCCCCGATCGGTCATCGCGAACACGCCCAGTTCATTGACCGCGCCGAAGCGGTTTTTGAAGGCACGGATCAAACGGAAGCTGGAGCCGGTATCGCCCTCGAAATAAAGCACGGTATCGACGATGTGTTCCAATACCCTGGGGCCGGCCAGGGCGCCCTCCTTGGTGACGTGGCCAATGAACACCACGCTGGTGCCCGTTTGCTTGGCATAACGAGTCAGTTCCTGGGCGCATTCGCGGACCTGCGAAACGCTACCCGGCGCGGCCTGTAATGCTTCGGTGTAGAGGGTCTGGATGGAATCGATCACCGCGATCCGGGGCTGTTCATGTTTCAGCGTCGCCAGTACCGATTCCAGCCTGATCTCGGTCAGGATAGGGATATCGCAGCCGGTCAAACCCAATCGATTGGCCCGCATGGCGATCTGATCAGCCGATTCCTCGCCGCTGACATATAGTGTCTTGTGCTGGGCCGACAAGGCGGCCAGCGCCTGCAACAACAAGGTTGATTTGCCGATGCCAGGGTCGCCGCCAATCAGCGCCACGCCGCCTTCCACCAGGCCGCCGCCCAGCACCCGGTCGAATTCGGCCAGACTGGTGGCGATGCGAGGAATGTCCCGTGCCTGAACTGCGGACAAGCGCTGCACCCCGCCGTCCGCCGCCAGTGCCTGGAAACGCCGGGGTTTGGCCTCGGCAACGGTCTCGCTCAGTGTGTTCCAGGCCAGGCAATGGGGGCATTGCCCCTGCCATTTCGTGGTCTGGCCGCCGCATTCGAGGCAAACATAAAGGGTTTTGTCTTTGGCCATCAGGTCTTTACCGCCTCAGTCGACAGGCGACGTAAAAGAAAAAAACGGTTATACCGGAGAGCCCGACTGGCGCTCAAGCAACGATGTGGACTACCTCCGGGTCGTCACCATGCTCCAGCAGTATGCGCCGCACCCGATCCTGCCACAGTCGTCCGAAGGCAACTCGCTGTTCAGCGTTCGCTTCGCCAGCGAAACACCTTTTCATCAGCGCCGGCATGGCCGGATCGGGCTGCACCGACGCCGGGTTGTAGGCTACGGCGACGCTAGCGCCGCTATCCTGGCGGGTAAAACGCGCCTCGGCGGCCATGGCGACACCGTAATGCAGCAGGCCCCGGCGGGCATGGTGGCCATTGACGCCCTTGAAACCACCCTCACCCGCCGCCCCGGTCAAAAGACCGAGCACCGCGCCGACGACGCCGGCCACCCCAGCATCCTGACGGTCACGCAATTCAACGCCGATGCCGCCGCGCCGGGGCAGGTCATCCGGGTACAAGCGGCCGAGCGCCAGCCGGGTCATCAGCCAGGCGCCGGCGACGGTCGGGCAGGAATGACCGGCCAGCTTGACCGCGTCTTCATAGCGATATTCGAGCAGGCCGCCCTCGGCCGCGCCAAGCAGCTCGGCCAAGGGGTCATACAGGCGCAACGGCGGAACCTCGGCGAAAAAGGCAGGGTAGGACATGGAAACTCCAATGACGATGACGGACTAGCATCATCGCCTATTCCTGCCATTCAGAACTTGCGCAAGATCAAGCCGGCTGGCCGGCGGCGCTGTCGGCTTCAACCATGCGCCGACGCACACCCGACAACAGCCGCGCCAGGGGCATCGGCATGGCCGCCAGGATGCTATCCAGTTCCACTGCATCGAGCATGTTCTTCACCGTCAGACCCAGATCGGTATTGCCCTCGATCGACAGCCTGCGGTTGAAAAACAAGGTATCCGGGTCTTCCAGGCGCAGAGCCAGGCGGGTGAAATCCTGAGCCGTGGCGGTAAAGGTGACATCAGCATGATCGGCCATCTCTGGACGCAGGCCGCGTCCGGTCACGGAGAAATAGCTGCTTATCCCCAGGTCGCGGACCTGGACGCAAAACCGCTTGCCGTTAAGCGCGGTCCAGTCCAACTCTTTCAGGCCCCGCCAAGCGGCTAGATTGAATAACGTCACAAACGCCGCCGACACCGGCAATGATGGCAGCGCCGAGGCCAGGCGGGACAACGGCTTGGGCAAGGAGGGCAGTTTCGGCAAAGAGAATGTTTTCAACACGATGCGGCCTTCATTCGGGGTGATATCGATTCATATTGCCACAGTCGATCAGCCCCGGCCATAGATGTCCTCGAACCGGACGATGTCGTCCTCGCCCAGATACTCGCCGCTCTGCACCTCGATCATCACCAGATTGAGGATGCCGGGGTTTTCCAGCCGGTGGGCATGGCCGGCCGGGATGTAGGTGGACTCGTTGCTGTGCACCAGCATGACCTGTTCATCATTGGTCACCCTCGCGGTGCCGCTGACCACGATCCAATGCTCGCTGCGGTGGTGGTGCATCTGTAGCGATAGCGACGCCCCCGGCTTCACCTCGATGCGCTTGATCTTGTAGCGGTCGGCCTCCTCCAGCACCGAATAGGTGCCCCATGGTCTAGCCACGGTGCGGTGCAGCTTGTAGCAGGCATGGCCCGAATCCCTGAGCAGCTTGACCACCTCCTTGACCCTCTGGGTCTCGTCCCGGTGGCTAATCAAGAGCGCGTCCGGGGTATCGACGATCACCAGGTCGTCGATACCGACCGTGGCCACCAGCCGGTCTTCGCTCTGGACATAACAATTGCGCGTGCCGATATGGATCACCTCGCCCAGGCTACGATTGCCGGCCGCGTCGGCCTCGACCAGGTCGGCTAGGGCCCGCCAGGAACCAACATCGGTCCAGTCGAAGCCGGCCGGCACCACGGCGACGTTGTCGGCCTTTTCCATGATGGCGTAGTCGATGGAGATGTCGTCCAAGCCGGCGAAGGTGTCTGCGTCGAGCGCACAATAGGCCTCGGAGCAGCCAGGCAGAGTAGCGGCCCAACAGGCCTCGCCGATCGCCAGCATCTCAGGCGCATAGTGCGCGAAGGCCTCAATCAGGTCGCCCACCCGAAAACAGAACATGCCCGAATTCCAGAAATGACTGCCGGCGGCGATCATCTCGGCGGCCCGTTCCTGGCTCGGTTTTTCGATGAAACCGACGACCTGACAGCCAGGACCGTCGCCAATGGCAGTGCCTGCGGCGATGTAGCCAAAGCCGGTTTCGGGGTGCGTCGGCGGGATGCCGAAGGTCACCAGATGGCCCGTCCTGGCCAGGGACTCGGCCTCGGCCACATCGGCGACGAAGGCCGGCACATCCTGGATCAGGTGATCGGCCGCCAGCACCAGCATCACCGCTTCGGCGCCGTGCTCGGCGCGCAGCATCAGCGCGCCGAGCAGGATTGCCGGCGCGGTATTGCGGGCGGCCGGCTCAAGCAGGAAGCGGAGCGGCAAGCGGTCATCGGTCTCGGCCTGCCAGACATCCTTGCTCTGGAAGTAGTAATCCCGGTTGGTGATGGTCAGCACCTCACTCGCACCCAGGCAGGCCAAGGCTCGGCTATAGGTCTTGCCCAGCAGGCTACCGCCGTCGGTCATGCGCATAAAAGGCTTGGGCCGGCCCTCGCGGGAGACCGGCCACAAACGGGTGCCAGCGCCGCCGGACAGGATCACAGGAATCAACATGGTCGTACCCTCAATCGTTTTCAAAACCGTTTGGATTCTGGCTTTGCCAGCGCCAGGTATCGGCGCACATGGCATTCAAATCGCGTTCCGCCCGCCAGTCCAGCAACTGAGCTGCCCGGCTCGGATCGGCGTAGCAGCAGGCGATATCGCCGGCCCGTGGCGGGGCGATTTGGTAAGGCACCGCGCGACCGCTCGCCTCGGCGAAGGCCTTGACCATATCCAGTACGCTATAGCCGTGGCCAGTGCCCAGGTTGACCGTCAGCACGCCGTCGTGGCTTTCGAGATAACGCAAGGCCGCGATATGGCCCAGCGCCAGGTCAACCACATGGATGTAATCCCGCACCCCGGTGCCGTCCGGCGTGGCATAGGTGTCACCGAAGACATTGAGATAGGGTCGCGCACCTACCGCTACCTGAGCGATGTAGGGCATCAGGTTATTGGGGACGCCATTCGGGTCCTCACCGATCAGGCCCGACTCATGCGCCCCGACCGGGTTGAAATAGCGCAGCAAACCAATCCGCCAAGCGGGATCGGAGAGATGCAGATCACGCAGTATCTCTTCGATCATGAACTTGCTGCGGCCATAGGGATTAGTAGTCGCGCCGACCGGAAAATCCTCACGGATTGGCACCGTGCGAGGGTCGCCGTAGACGGTGGCGGACGAGCTAAAGACGATGCGCTTCACCCCCGCCTCGGCCATGACCTCGCACAGGCTGACCGTACCAGCGACATTGTTATCGTAATACAGCAACGGCTTGGTCACCGACTCGCCCACTGCCTTTAGGCCGGCGAAGTGGATTACGGCATCGATCGCATGATGGGCGAAGATGTCGCGCAAAGCGGCCTTGTCGCGGATATCGGCCCGATAAAACGTCAGCGGCCGACCGCTAATGCGTTCCACCCGGCGCAGCGCCTCCATTTTGCTGTTGCTGAGATTGTCCACCAGCACCGGCTCGTGACCGGCGCGCAACAATTCCACGCAGGTATGACTGCCGATATAACCTGCCCCCCCCGTTACCAGCAAACGCATCACGTACCTTTTTTAAACCATGACCTTCATGGCGCCAATTATGGATTCGACTTCCCGACACAGCGAGGCTAATTCCAGGCTGGCGATAGCCGCCCGACTGCCTAATCCGGAAAGCGTGCCGCCCAAGGCGGCGCATTGGCGATACGCGGTGCGCTGTTTTAGTTGCGCGGCCAACATAGGGATGCCAAATTCCGGCAACATGGCTAACACCTCGCGGGCCAGCACGGTGTTTGGCTGTGCCTGATTGACCACCAGGCGTGCCTCCAGCATAGGATTTTTACTGCGGGCAGCATAAATGGCGTCGCGGATACGCAGGCTGGCCCACAGGTCCAGGGGCGACGGGATCACCGGCACCAGGGCCAGATGGGCCAGGCGCAGGGCGCTGGCAGTAACCGGAGCGGCAGCGGCGGGTGGACTATCGATGACGATGTAGTCGTAGTCGTCGAGACGTTTTCGCAGACGCTTGTGCAACTTCCCTTCCTCGCCCGACAAGTCCTCTACCTCGGCTGGGAAACCCTCACCGGCGGTGGCCCAGCGCAGGGCAGTATTCTGCGAGTCACCATCGGCCACCAGGACGCGATGGCCTTTCTCGGCCAAGGCGCCGGCCAGCAGCATGGTCAGGGTGCTTTTGCCGGCGCCGCCCTTCTGGTTGACTACCGCGATGACCCGAGCGCTCATACGCTAAGCAAGCGAAAGAACGTGGCCATCAAAGCAGGGTTTCGCCATGCCAGCCGAGCGGCGACATATTGCGGGCAATGGCGGCTGCCTTGAGCCGGTCAAGAAAACCGGCCGGGCCGGCGACATAGAAGTCGGCTCGGCTCAAGTCCGGATGTTCGGCCAGGATAGCGGCTACATTGGCCTCTTCGCCCGCTGCGGCGAACAATGGCCGATAGTGGAAATTATCCAGGGCATCGGCCCATGAACGGCACAGGTTTTCCTGGTAATGCGGCAAACGCTCGGAGATCCAGAACAGTTCCATGCCCTCCGCCATCTCCAGCGACAGGGCGTGCTGGATCAGACTCTTGATCGGCGCGAAGCCATCGTCCCAGGCCACGAAGACAGCGGGGCGCCGGGAATCCATCTTGATGACGCAGTGACCATGAGGACCGTCGAGAATGACTGGCGCTTCCTTGCCCAGATCGTTGAATACCTTGCGAGAAAACGGCGTGTTGTCACGACGAATATGCAGTTCGATATGTCTGTCCTCACACGGGCAACTGGCCACATAGAACTCGCCGCCGATGTCATCAGTGGTCAGCTTGACCGACTGCCCGGCCAGGAAGTGCAGTCGTTGACTACGCGGCGTGGTCAGATGCAGCGCAGTCAGATCGTGGTCCAGCGGCTCCACTGACCGGACCTTGGTGGTAATCGACTGGTGAGGAATATCATCGGCCTCGGTCACGCTGGCCTCGATCACCAGATCGGTGATCGCGGTGTAGGAGCACATCAAGATGGCGCCGTTGGCCTTGTCGCTTTCGTGGAATACATAATCATGAGGATGAACCTTCTTGACCTTGCCGGAAACCAGCCGGACCTTGCATTCGCCGCAGTTACCGTTGCTGCACCCATAGTTGAGCGAGATGCCGGCCCGTAGCGCGGCTTCGAGCAGGGTATCGTTACCTTCGACGAAGAATTCGTGGCCGCTCGGTTGAACCGTAACACGGGCGGACATGACACGCATAACACTCTCCTCGGCGAGCAACGCCTTGCCGCGTTCCGCCTCTTCGGGGACGGCGTCCAGTTCCTGGCGCAGCCATATTTTCAGCGATTGCAGGGCATCGAATGCCTCGGGATCGTCCTCTGCCACAGCATCCATCTTGGTTTCCAGCCAGCGGAAAATCTGGTCGTAGTAGATCAGCATGGACTTGGCGCCGGCAAACTCCTTGCCGAGTTCAAACAGGCGCTCGGCCAATACCTCCTTGTCCGGTAGCGCGCGCTCCATGACCCGCTTGCCGAAGGCCTTGCGCTTGATCTCCTCGACTCGCTCGTATTCGCCGTCCGCCTGCCATTTGATATTTGGAAAGACGCGCAGCAATTCATCCAGCTCAATCTGGCCGTCAAAGGTCATCATCTCGCCGTCGCGGATCATCCGCTGCAGGGTTGAACGGGTAACACCGACCAGACGGGCGACGCGGGCAAGGGGTAGATAGTGGCTCATGGTGTTAATCATAATGCCGCAAGCGACGCAAACCAAACAGCAGCGGTTAATATGGTGAAATGCTGAACATTGTCACCCGTCCGTGGTCCCCTGCCATTGTCGAGCACCTGCGTAATGCCGGCCACCCTGCCCTGCTGGCCCGTTTATATGCGGCGCGGGGTATTAGCCAGGCCGACCAGGTCAGGGAATCCCTGAGCGAGTTGCTGCCGTTCGATGCCATGCTGAACTGCGCTGCCGCCGGCGAGCGGCTGGCCGACGCCATCGGCCGAGGCGAGAAGATGCTGGTAGTGGCCGACTACGACGCCGACGGTGCCACGGCCTGCGCGGTAGCGGCCCGTGGCCTGACCGCCATGGGCGCGGCGGTGGAATACATCGTGCCAAACCGATTCGAATACGGCTATGGTCTGAGTCCCGAGATCGTCCGCCTGGCGGCCCAGCGCAAACCGGACCTGATCATCACCGTGGACAACGGCATTGCCGCCCACGCCGGCATCGAAGAGGCCAGGCGACTGGGCATCGAGGTCCTGGTCACCGACCATCACCTGGCCGCCGACACCCTGCCTGATGCCCTCATCGTCAACCCCAACCAGCCCGGCTGCGGCTTCGCCAGCAAGTCGCTGGCCGGGGTCGGTGTGATGTTTTATGTTCTGATCGCCTTGCGCGCCGAGTTACGCCGGCGCGGCCAGTTTGCAACCCGTCCCGAGCCCAACCTGGCCGAATTGCTGGACCTGGTGGCGCTGGGCACAGTGGCCGACGTGGTCAAGCTGGACGCCAATAACCGGCTGCTGGTCGATCAGGGACTGAAACGGATGCGCGCCGGCAAGGCCATCCCCGGCATCCGGGCGCTGTTCAAGGCCGCCGGTCGCAACCTGGCCAAGGCCGCCGCCCAGGACCTCGGCTTCACGATCGGGCCGCGCCTCAATGCCGCCGGCCGGCTGGCCGACATGAGTCTGGGCATCGCCTGTCTGCTGGCCGACGACGAGGCGACCGCGACGCCCCTGGCCGCCGAGTTGGACCGTCTGAACCGGGAGCGGCGCGAGATCGAAGCGGACATGCAGGAGCAGGCCCAGGCCTTGCTGGAGTCCATCGTGGTGGCCGACGGCTACAGTCTGACCCTGTTCGAGCCAACCTGGCACCAGGGCGTGGTCGGCCTTCTGGCCTCGCGCCTGAAGGACCGTCACCACCGTCCGGTCATCGCCTTCGCCGATGCTGGCGACGGCCTGCTCAGGGGCTCCGGACGGGCCATTCCGGGACTGCATTTGCGCGACGCGCTGGATTTAGTGGCCAAGCGCCAGCCCGGCCTCATCGTCAAATTCGGCGGCCACGCGGCAGCGGCCGGGCTGACCATCCCGGCTGACCGGCTAACCGCCTTCACCGAGTCGTTCGAAACCGTATGCCGCGAACTGCTTGACCCTAATGCACTGCTTAGGGTGATCGAGACCGATGGCGCGTTGAGTCCAGCCGAATGCCGGCTGGATCAAGCCCTGGCGCTACGCGCAGCGGTCTGGGGCCAGGGCTTTCCCTACCCGACCTTTCATGGCGATTTCACGGTCGCCAGCCAGCGGCTGGTGGCCGAGCGGCACCTGAAACTGCGACTGACCGGCGGCGGTCTGGAGGCCGATGCCATGCTGTTCAACCAGGACACGCCGCTGCCCGAACGCATCCAGGCGGTGTATCGGCTGGATGTAAACGAGTGGAACGGCGCCACCAGCCTGCAATTCACGTTGGATCAATGGCGCCCGGCAGATCCGGGTTAATACGGCTCTCGACTGCATTAACGGCTATAAAACGATGACTTAGATGACTATGAAGGTTGCCGATGAACCTGCCGCCCGAACATTTCAAACGTATCCGCACCGGCCGTTCGGTAGGGGCGCTGAAAGAGGCCTATACCGACAACTTGTTCTATGTCACTGGCCGCACCTTCGCCAAGGCGACGCCGTTGGACCATTACACCGCGCTGGCCTACACCATCCGCGACCGCCTGCTGGAACGGTTCATCGACACAGCGCAAAACTACAAGCGGCAAAGCGCCAGGACCGTGGCCTACCTGTCGGCGGAATTCCTGATCGGGCCGCAACTGGGCAACAACATACTCAATCTCGACCTTTGGGCAAACGTCCAACAAGCCCTGGCCGAACTGGGCCTGGATATGAAGTCCATCCTGGCGGCCGAGCCGGAACCCGGTCTCGGCAATGGCGGACTGGGTCGCCTGGCGGCCTGCTTCATGGACTCGCTGGCCACCCTGGAGATACCGGCCATCGGCTATGGCATCCGCTATGAGTACGGCATCTTCGACCAGGAGATCAAAGACGGCTGGCAGGTGGAGGTGACCGACGCCTGGTTGCGCAACGGCAATCCTTGGGAGATTCCCAACCGTCAACGCCGCTACCCGGTTCGGTTCGGCGGCCATACCGAGCAATACACCGACGAACAGGGCCGACTACGGGTGAAATGGAATGCCGAATGCACCATCTATGGCCTGAGCTATGACACACCGATCATGGGCCACGGTGTGCAGAACGTGAACCTGCTTAGGCTGTGGAAATCCGAGGCGCGCGAATCATTCGATTTTCAGGCCTTCAACCACGGCGATTATTACGGCGCGGTCAACGACATGGTGGTGGCCGAGAACATCAGCAAGGTGCTCTACCCCAACGACGAGCCCGAGGCCGGCAAGGCGCTGCGCCTGAGACAACAGTATTTTCTGGTCGCCTGTACCTTGCAGGATATGATCCGCATCGTCTTGCGGGATATGACCAGCTTGGCGAGTTTCCCGGACAAGTTTGCGGTCCAGATCAACGACACTCATCCGGCGCTGGCCATTGCCGAATTCATGCGCCTCGCGGTAGACGAATACCTGTTGTCCTGGGACGAGGCCTGGGCCATCGGCCAAAAAAGCTTCGCCTACACCAACCACACCCTGTTGCCGGAGGCGCTGGAGACCTGGCCTCTGGACATGTTCCAGCGCCTCCTGCCCCGGCACCTGGAGATCGTCTACGAGATCAACGCCCGCTTTCTGGACGAAGTGCGGATGCGTTTTCTCAACGACCAAGCGCGTCTAGCCCGCCTATCACTGATCGATGAAACGCCGCCGCGCCGTATCCGCATGGCGCATCTGGCCTGTGTCGGCAGCATGGCTATCAACGGCGTGGCTAAGCTGCACACCGAACTATTGAAGGAAACTGTGCTCAGGGACTTTTATCAAATGTGGCCGGAGAAGTTCAGCAACAAGACCAACGGCGTCAGCCCGCGCCGCTTCATCGCCCTGGCCAATCGGCCGCTGGCGGTCTTGCTGGAAGAGACCATCGACCATGGCTGGCTGCGCGACCTGAACGAGGTCCACCGTCTGGAACCCTTGGCCGAAGATGCCGCTTTCCGCGAGCACTGGCGCCAGGTAAAACGCGAGGCCAAGGTCAACCTGGCCAACTACGTCAAGGCCGTTACCGACATCGATATCAACCCAGACAGCCTATTCGACATCCAGACTAAGCGCATCCACGAGTACAAACGCCAGCACCTGAACCTGCTGCGCATCGTCAGCCTATACAACCAGCTCAAGCACGATCCCAACCTGGATATGACGCCCCGCACCTTCATCTTCGGCGGCAAGGCCGCGCCGGGCTATCGCATGGCCAAGCTCGTTATCAAGCTGATCAACTCGGTGGCCGACATCGTCAACCGTGACCCCCAGATCAATGGCTATATGAGGGTGGTGTTCGTACCCGATTTCAACGTCAAGACGGCCCAGCACATCTACCCCGCCGCCGACCTGTCAGAGCAGATTTCCACCGCTGGCAAGGAGGCCTCGGGCACCGGCAACATGAAGTTTTCCATGAATGGCGCGCTCACCATCGGCACCCTGGACGGCGCCAACGTAGAGATTCGCGCTGCGGTCGGCGCGGAGAACTTCTTCCTGTTCGGGCTGACTGAGCAAGAAGTCAAGACCTTGGTCAACGGCGGCTACCATCCTGGCCGGTTCATCGACCAGGACTCGGAACTACGGGCGGCGATTGATCTGATCGATTCGGGCCTGTTCTCGCATGGCGACCGGGACCTGTTCCGCCCCTTCACCGATGCCCTCGGCCAACGAGATGACTATCTAGCTTGTGCCGATTATCGGGCCTATATGGAATGCCAGAACGACATCGATCGACAATACCGCGACCGGGAAAACTGGTCACGAATGTCCATCCTTAACGTCGCCCGGATCGGTTGTTTCTCCTCCGACCGCGCTATCCGGGAATATTGCCGGGATATCTGGAAGGTTCAGCCAGTTTCCATGCCTGCGCCGTAAAATTATGTACACCTTCGACTCGCCTGAATTTGCATACCTGGCTCGTTTCCTTACCAGCCTGGCCATTGGTCTCTTGATCGGTCTGGAACGGGAACGTAATCCATCGGCCAAAGCGGGGCTGCGCACCTTCACGCTGGTCGCCATGGCTGGCACCTTGGGCGCATTGCTATCTGAGAAGAGTGGCGCGCCCTGGCTGCTGGGCGCCGGCCTCATCATCATGGGCGGCATGATGGTGGCGGCCTATGCCAAGGACGGCAACGAGGAAGACCCGGGCACCACCACTATCGCCGCCGTTGTGGTTTGCTACGGTTTGGGCGCACTGGTCTGGTATGACTACACCCAGTTGGCCGTAACGTTGGGCATCCTTACCACAATACTGCTCTACTTTAAGACCGAATTGCGCGGTGTCAGCCAGCGGCTCAGCCGACTCGATCTGGTCTCTATCCTGCAATTCGCGGTACTGTCGTTCGTCATCCTGCCGGTGTTGCCAAATCAGAGTTTCGGTCCTTATGAAGTTCTCAATCCGCATCATATCTGGTGGATGGTGGTGCTGATTTCCGGCCTGTCGCTGGCCGGCTATGCTGCCCTGCGTATCGTCGGCCAGCGTCACGGCGCGTTACTGACCGGCCTGTTCGGCGGCATCGCCTCCAGCACGGCAACCACACTGGCCTTTTCTCGCCACTGTCGGGCCGATCCCGCTCTGGTCGGGATGGCCACCCTGGTCATACTGCTGGCCAACTGGATGGTGCTGATTCGGCTTGGCATCATAGTCGCCGTCGTGGCCCCGGGCCTGCTGCCCGAGATGGCCCCGATCCTGGGCGGCGCCGCCCTGGCTGGTGTGGCGACCCTTTATCTGCTGATCTGGCGACGGCTGGAAACCCGTACCGAAGCGCCTAAACTGGAGATCAAGAACCCGACTGAGATTCGCGCCGCGCTGACCTTCGGCCTGCTATATGCCGCCGTACTACTGGCATCGGCCTGGCTATCCGATCTGGTCGGCAGCCAAGGGGTTTATGACGTGGCCATGGTCTCCGGTCTGACCGATGTCGATGCCATTACCTTGTCCAGCCTGCGCCTGTTGAGTATTGGTACCCTCACCCAGCATCAGGCGGCCACCGCCGTACTGCTCGCGCTACTGGCCAACATCGTGTTCAAGACCGGCCTGACCCTGGTCATCGGCGGCGTCAGCCTGAGCAAAAGCACCTTGCCCGGCTTCGCCAGTGTAGCGACTGGCGCGGTAATCGGCTGGATGCTCATCTAAGGTTATAATCTCGCCCTTTCGAAATTAGCAAGGCCAGGAAATTCCATGGAAGCCGAACGCCTCAACCAACTAGCCAACAGTCTCGAAGACATGGCCCACCGGACCCAGGAACTACGGAGGTATCTTTGACTACCCTGGCAAACGCGATCGTCTAAACGAAGTTGCCCGCATCGCCGAAGATCCGACCCTTTGGGACGACCCCAAGAAGGCCCAGGAGATCGGTAAGGAACGCAAGGCGCTGGAAGATGTGGTGCTAACGCTGGAGACCCTCGACGCCGATCTGGCATCGGCTACCGAACTGTTCGAGATGGCCCGGGCCGAGAACGATGATGAAACCTTGGAGGCGCTGATCGACGATGCCACGGTGATCGAGAGCAAAGTGGCTGATCTGGAATTCCGCCGTATGTTTTCCAATCCCATGGACCCCAGTCCCTGCTTCCTGGAAATTCAGGCTGGCGCCGGCGGCACCGAGGCCCAGGACTGGGCTCAGATGCTCGAACGCATGTATCTGAAATATTGTGAACGCAAGGGCTTCAAGGCCGAGCTGATGGAAGAGTCGGAAGGCGATGTGGCCGGCATCAAGAGCGCCACCATCCGCATCGACGGCGACTACGCCTACGGCTATCTGCGCACCGAGACCGGGGTGCACCGCCTGGTGCGCAAATCGCCGTTCGACTCTAACGCTCGCCGCCACACCAGTTTCACCAGCGTGTTCGTCTTCCCGGAGGTCGACGACAGCATTGAGATCGACATCAACCCGGCCGACGTCCGCACCGACACCTACCGCGCGTCGGGGGCCGGCGGCCAGCACATCAACAAGACCGACTCGGCGGTGCGCCTGACCCACATCCCGAGTGGCGTCGTGGTGCAATGCCAGAACGACCGCTCCCAGCACCGCAACAGGGACGAGGCCTGGTCCATGCTGCGCGCCCGGCTGTATGAGATGGAATTACGCAAGCGCCAGGCCGAGCAGCAAAAGTTGGAAGATTCAAAGTCCGACATCGGCTGGGGCCACCAGATCCGTTCCTATGTGCTGGACCAGTCACGCATCAAGGACCTGCGCACCAACTACGAAGTAGGCAACACCCAGGCGGTACTCGACGGCGACCTCGACGACTTCATCGCCGCCAGCCTCAAGCAGGGGGTTTGATTCTGATTTCGCTGCGCCGGCCTGGTGTCAGCCGTGCCCCTTGTTCCAGGTATCCCTCAAGGTTACCGTGCGGTTGAACACCAGTCTCTCGCCCGGCCGTTGATCGATACGGTCGGCGCAGAAATAGCCGCTGCGCTCGAATTGGTAGTGTGCCTCCGGGGCAGCATCCTTTAGCGCCGGCTCGACCCAGCCGTGGACCACTGTCAATGAGTTCGGATTGAGAAACTCAATAAAATCGCGGTCCTTGTGGCCGTCCGGTTCAGGATCGGTGAACAGGCGATCATAGAGACGTATTTCCGCCGCCAGGGCATGACTGGCGGACACCCAATGAATAACCCCTTTAACCTTGCGCCCGACTGGGTTCTGGCCCAATGTGTCGTGGTCGATCGAACAACGCAGCTCGACCACCTTGCCATCGGCATCCTTCACCGCCTCGTCGCACTTGACTACATAGGAATAACGTAGCCGCGCCTCGCCACCCGGTTTCAGCCGCTGCCAGCCAGTCGGCGGGTCTTCACTGAAATCGTCCTGCTCAATCCAGATTTCCCGGCTGATCGACACCTCGCGCTCACCAAATTCAGGATGTTGCGGATGAAACCCGGCCGAGCGGCTACCTGTGACGCCGTCCTGGTAATTGGTCAGCACCACTTTCAACGGCTTGATGACCGCCATGACCCGCGGCGCCTTGGCCTCCAGGTCATCGCGGATGGCACTTTCAAGTACCGCCATGTCGACGATGTTTTCCGATTTTGAGATGCCGATGCGCCGGGCGAATTCACGTATACCTTCCGGTGTGTAGCCACGTCGGCGCATCCCGTGCAGCGTGGGCATCCGGGGGTCATCCCAACCCGCCACATGGCCTTGACTGACCAGTTGCAGCAGCTTGCGCTTGCTGGTGACGGTGTAATGCAGTTCCAGTCGAGAGAATTCGATCTGTTGCGGGTGGCTGGGTACCGGCAACTGGTCCAGCACCCAGTCGTAGAGTGGCCTGTGATCTTCGAACTCCAAGGTGCAGAGCGAATGGGTGATCCGTTCCAGGGCATCGGAGATGCAGTGAGTGTAGTCATACATCGGGTAGATGCACCAGACATCGCCGGTGCGGATGTGGTGCGCCCGCTTGATCCGGTAGATCACCGGGTCGCGCAGGTTGAAGTTGGGGCTGGCCATATCGATCTTGGCCCGCAGGGTCTTGCTGCCATCGGGAAATTCGCCCGCCTTCATGCGCCGGAACAGGTCCAGGTTGTCATCGACCGTGCGCTCGCGGTACGGACTGTTGCGCCCCTTCTCGGTCAGGGTGCCGCGATATTCGCGCATCGCCTCGAGCGTCAGGTCGCAGACGAAGGCCTTGCCTTGCCGGATCAATTCCTCGGCATAATCATAAAGTTGCTGGAAATAGTCCGACGCCCAGCGGACCGGGCCGCTCCATTGGAAGCCCAGCCAATGCACGTCCTCCTGGATCGCCAGCGCATATTCATCGGCCTCCTTTTCCGGGTTGGTATCGTCGAAACGCAGGTTACAGACGCCCTGATAATCCTGGGCCAGGCCAAAATTCAGACAGATCGACTTGGCGTGGCCAATATGTAGATAACCGTTGGGCTCGGGAGGAAACCGGGTAGCGACTCCGTGCTGTTTTCCGCTGGCCAGGTCGGCGTCGATGATGGTGCGGATGAAATGCTGTATTGGCGTGGTGTCGCTCATGGTTATTGGATATAAGGTGGGGTTATTTGGAGGCTGGTAAAATACTTCCGGACTGTTAGAATCCGCGTGTCAAATCATCCTAAGATGACTGGGAAAGTATACACCAATGCCCCTTATTCGATTCGCACTCACCTTACTCGTCAGCCTGCTGCCTGGCCTCGCCCTGGCGGCGGCCGCGCCCCTGCAAGACGCCTCGCAACTGTTCCACCAGGGCAAAAACACTCAAGCGCTGGAAAAGGTCAATGGTTATCTGGCCGGAAACGCCAAAGACCCACAGGGCCGATTTTTGAAGGGCTTGATACTGGCGGAGATGAACCGCGCCCCGGAGGCCATCAAGACCTTCACCGAATTGACCGACGATTATCCTGATTTGCCCGAGCCGTATAACAACCTGGCCGTGCTCTATGCCGCCCAAGGGCAATACGAGCAAGCTAAAAATAGTCTAGAAAAGGCCATTCACACCAATCCGACCTATGCCACGGCCCATGAAAACCTGGGCGACATCTACGCCAAAATGGCCTCCCAGGCTTACAACAAGGCGCTCCAGTTGGACAAATCCAATACCTCGGCACAAATGAAACTAGCCTTGGTCAAGGACCTTTTCACCCCGACCGGCCTCGAAAAGGCCAAGCCCAACAAACAACCCGGCAAGCAGCATAATCCAGTTAAAACTGCGGCCGTGGTCCTGGCCAAGGACAGGACACCGGCGACCGAAGCAACGCCGGCCGTTGCCACCAAACCGGCATCGACCGAAAAAATCGACAGCGGCACCGATCAGGCAAACACCGCCGTGGAAAAGATCATCAAGGATTGGGCAGCGGCCTGGAGTTCGCGCGACGTAGCCGCCTATCTGGCCTTCTATGCCGCCAATTTCGCCCCGCCGCAAGGTATGACTCGCCCCGCCTGGGAGGCCTTGCGCAAGCAACGGCTGAGCGCGCCCGAATACATTCGTGTCGCCGTTTCCGATTTCAAGATTCAGCGTAATGGCAACCGGGCGAGCGCAACCTTCAGGGAACGCTACGAATCCAATATCCTTAAGGTCAATACCGGCAAGGCGCTAACCCTGGAATTACAGGATGAAGTCTGGAAAATAGTTGCCGAAAAATAATTTTTTTACCATTCCATGCGCCTGATATTGCCGATCCTCACCCTGTTCCTGGCCCTGTTCGCCGGATCGCTTGGGGCCGCCGGAATGGCCCTCGTGCCGGCCGGCAAAACGCCCTCGCCCGACAAACTTTTAGTCGCGACGATCGAGGATATCCGCGCCAGTAAACCGGATTCGGCCCTGGTCAGCGTTAATCGCCTGATCGCCATGCGACCCGACTTCAAGCTGGCCTATCTGATAAAGGGCGATCTCTTACTCGCCAAAAACCGCGAACTGCCCGGCTTTGGCGGCGTGCGCGCGGCACCAAGTCAGACCATCAATGACTTCAAGGATGAGGCACGGGCCAGGCTGCAAGGCTATCTCTACCAGCCAAGCCTGGATAAGCTCCCGGCTCAGATACTGCAACTGGCACCGGGCCAGCGGTACGCCCTACTGGCCGATGCCGGGCGATCGCGCATCTATATCTTCGAGAATATCGACAGCGAGCCCCGTCTGCTCCAGGACTATTACTTATCGGTCGGCAAGAACGGGGTTGGCAAGCGCAGCGAAGGCGACAAGCGTTCGCCATTAGGCGTCTATACGATCAAGGCGGCATTGCCCCGGCAACAATTGACGCCGTTTTACGGCGCCGGCGCGTTCACGATCAACTATCCCAACGAGTGGGACGCGATACAAGGCAACGGTGGCCACGGCATCTGGCTGCACGGCGTGCCGCCCTACACCTACAGCCGGCCGCCGAAAACCAGCGACGGTTGTCTCGTAGTCGCCAATCCGGACTGGCAGGCAATCGCCCATTACATCCGACCGGATGGCACACCGATCATCATTACCGATCATGTCGAATGGCTGGATCGGGATGCCTGGCAAGCCAAGCGGCAGGAATTATTGGCGACGCTGGACAACTGGAAGGACGACTGGCAGAAACTCGATGCCCATGGCTTTCTTGGCCATTACACCCCCGATTACCTGAACAGTCTGGGCAAGGAATGGGTGGCTGCCAAACAGCACAATATCACCCAGAAAGACTGGATCAAGGTCGGGCTAAACGACATGAGTCTATTCCTGTACAACACTGACAACGACAACCTCGCAGTGATTTCGCTCACACAGCACTACAGCAGCGATAAACTCAGCGACGTGACACGCAAAAAGATATACCTCCGGCAGGAAGCCGGCCAGTGGCGCATCGTCCTGGAAAAGAACCTGCCATCGGCGCCGGTAGTCGCGCTCAAGAATTAACCCCTTTAACTCCTCCTTGAATCGAACTAATTATGGTCAAACTGCACACCAATCACGGCGTTATCAGCCTGGTCCTCGACGCCGAGAAGGCACCCGACAGCGTCGCCAACTTTCTCCAGTACGCCCGCGACGGCCATTATGACGGCACGATCTTCCACCGAGTCATCGACGGCTTCATGATTCAGGGCGGCGGTTTCACCCCCGCCATGGAACAGAAGGCCACCCGCCAGCCAGTCCAGAACGAGGCCCATAACGGCCTGAAAAACCAAACCTACAGCATCGCCATGGCCCGTACCCCTGACCCGCATTCAGCCACCAGCCAGTTCTTCATCAACGTCAGCGATAACGACTTTCTCGATTACCGGGAGCCTAGCGCTCAGGGCTATGGCTACTGCGTATTCGGCAAGGTGACCGACGGCATGGACGTGGTGGATGCCATCAAGAAGGTGCGTACCGGCTCGCGCGCCGGCTACCAGGACGTACCGATGGAAGACGTGCTGATCGAACGGGTGGAAGTCGTTGAGGGCTGATACCAGCCTATTCATATCCGATCTGCACCTTGCGCCGGATGACCCGGCGTCCCTGAAGCGTTTTCTTGCCTTTCTTGCTGGTCCGGCCGGCCAGGCCAGCCAGCTTTACATTCTGGGCGACTTGTTCGAAACCTGGGTAGGCGACGACGACCTGCCCTCGCCGTTGCCTGGCGCAGTCTGTCAGGCTCTGCGCCGACAGGCCGATGCCGGGCTGGCCATCTTCATCATGCACGGCAACCGGGATTTTCTGCTTGGCGAGGGCTTCTGTCAGGCTAGTAGCGCACGCCTTTTGCCCGAACCCGCCTTGATCGACCTCCATGGCGCCCCTACCCTGCTCATGCATGGCGATAGCCTGTGTAGTGACGATCTGGCCTATCAGCAATTCCGCCGCCAGGTACGCGACCCAGTCTGGCAGCAGGCCGTGCTGGCCCGGCCGCTGGCCGAACGCCGACTCATGGCCAGCCAGATGCTCGATCAGAGTAGCATCGCCAAGGGCAGCAAGACCATGGTGACTATGGATGTCAATCAGGAAACCGTTGCCGAAACATTCCGGAAATATGCCTGCCCTCGGCTGATCCATGGTCACACCCACCGGCCGGCCCGCCATGGCCATCTGGTCGATGGCCACGAGCGCGAACGCTGGATCTTGCCGGATTGGTATGAGGCCGGTGGTTATCTCAGGTGCGACGGCGACGGCTGCCGGTTGCTGGACTGGCCGGGCTGACTAGATCAGGGCCAGACCGCGCTCCAGATCGCGTTTGAGGTCTTCGACCGACTCCAGGCCCACGGCAATCCGGATCAGGCCGTCGCCGATGCCGGCATTGGCGCGCTGTTCCGGGGTCATGCGGCTGTGCGTGGTGCTCGCCGGGTGGGTGATCGTGGTGCGGGTATCGCCTAGGTTCGCGGTGATGGACATCAGCCGGGTCTGGTCGATCACCGTCCAGGCCGCCTCTTTACCACCCACCGTCTCAAAGGCGACGATGCCGCCGCCTGTGCTTTGCTGCGCCATGGCCAGGTCATGTTGCGGATGCGATGGCAGACCGGGATACAGCACCCGGCTGACCTTGGGCTGCGCCTCCAGCCAGGTCGCCAGTTCAAGCGCATTGCGGGAATGGGCCGCCATGCGGATCGGCAGTGTTTCCATCCCCTTGAGCAGAACCCAGGCATTGAAGGCGGACAAGGTCGGGCCCGCCGTGCGCAGGAAGGTATACACCCCCTCCATCAACGTCTTGCTACCCAACACGGCCCCGCCCAGCACCCTGCCCTGGCCGTCCAGATACTTGGTGGCGGAGTGAATGACAATATCGGCGCCCATCTCCAGGGGCCGTTGCAGGATCGGCGTGCAAAAACAGTTGTCCACGGCCAGCCAAGCGCCCGACTCGCGAGCAATGGCGGCAATCGCCCGGATGTCGCTCACCTCGGTCAGCGGATTGGACGGCGACTCCAGAAAAAATAGCTTGGTGTTGGGCTGCGCGGCGCGCCGCCAGGCCTCCGGCTCTGTCGGCGAAACCAAGCTGGTCGTCACCCCGAAGCGGCCCAGGATGTTGTTGAACAGTTGGATCGTGGAGCCAAAGATCGAGCGCGAGGCCACGATATGCTCGCCAGCCTTGAGCAGGCCCATCACTGTTGCCAGGATGGCGGCCATGCCCGAGGCGAAGGCCACACAACGCTCGGCGCCCTCCAGCGCCGCCAGGCGGGTCTCAAACATGGTGACTGAGGGGTTGGTGAACCGGGCGTAGATGTTGCCCGGCTCGGCGCCCGAGAAACGGGCGGCGGCCTCGGCCGCGCTACCGAACACGAAGCTGGAGGTCAGGAACATCGCTTCGGAGTGTTCCTGAAATTGGCTCCGCAGTGTGCCGGCCCGGACCGCCAGGGTATCGAGATCGAGATTATTGGTCATGGGTATTGCTCCTATCGGCGTAGGCCAGGTTCAGGTCCATTTGTCGGGTCGATGGTGAAGAAGCGACCGGTACGGTGCCATTACGCATCCCTTCTAGCCGGGCGAGGTAGGCCTCGGTCACGTCGCCAGTGATGTACTTGCCGTCGAAACAAGAGGCATCGAAAGCGGTGAGTTTCGGGTTTACCTCTTGCACCGCCTTGATGAGATCGGAGAGGTCCTGGTAGATCACCGCATCGGCGCCGATCTCGCGGGCGATCTCCTCATCGGTGCGGCCATTGGCCAATAACTCGGCACGGGTCGGCATGTCGATGCCATAAACGTTGGGGAACCGGACCGGCGGACTGGCGGAGGCGAAATACACCGCCCGCGCGCCCGAATCGCGCGCCATCAGGATGATTTCCCGACTCGTGGTGCCACGCACAATGGAATCGTCCACCAAGAGCACATTCTTGCCCCGGAACTCCATGGACATGGCATTGAGTTTCTGGCGCACCGACTGCTTGCGCACCGACTGGCCGGGCATGATGAAGGTGCGACCGATATAACGGTTCTTGATAAACCCCTCGCGATAGGAAATATCCAGCTTCTTGGCCAGTTGCAGGGCCGATGGCCGGCTGGTATCCGGAATCGGGATGACTACGTCGATCTTCAGGTGGCTGAACTGAGTCCGTATCTTGTCGGCCAGATACTCGCCCATCCGCAAACGGGTCTCGTAGACCGATGCGCCATCCATCACCGAATCCGGACGGGCGAAGTAGACATATTCGAAGATGCAGGGCGTGAACTCGACCTTCGATGTACAGGCGCGGCTATGCACCTCGCCATCCAGGGTGACCAGGATCGCTTCGCCAGGCGCTACGTCGCCTTGAACCTTGAAGCCCGTCGCCTCCAGCGCGACGCTCTCCGAGGCCACCATCCAGCTCTGGCCGTCGGCGCCGACCTGAACGCCGAAGACCAACGGCCGTATGCCATGTGGATCGCGAAAGGCCAACAGGCCAAAGCCGGCGATCATGGCCACCACGGCATAGGCGCCTTGGCAACGGCGATGCACCCCGGCTACCGCCTTGAAGACATCGTCAACGGTCAAGCGATGGCCTTGCACCGCCTCCTGGAGTTCATGGGCCAGGACGTTGAGCAGGACCTCGGAATCCGAGCTGGTGTTCACGTGGCGCAGATCCTCCATGAACATGTCTTGCTGTAATGCCTCGGTATTGGTCAGGTTGCCGTTGTGGCCCAGGACGATGCCGAAGGGGGAATTGACGTAGAAAGGCTGCGCCTCAGCCGGGCTCGCGGCCGAACCGGCGGTGGGATAGCGGACATGACCGATGCCAACGTTACCGACCAGGTTGCGCATGTCGCGGGTGCGGAACACGTCCCGCACCATGCCCGTGTCCTTGTGCATATGAAACTTGCAGCCGTCCATAGTGACGATGCCGGCGGCATCCTGACCACGATGCTGCAACAGTTGCAGACCGTCATACAGAAGCTGGTTGACCGGTTGACCGGAAACGATGCCGACGATTCCGCACATGTCAGTTCATCCTATCGAAATCGAATCAGGGCCGCCAAGTCATGCGGCAGCCAGGGAATAACCCGTTCGGCCGCAGCCGTGGCAGGACCGCCGACCGCCGATTCCTGCCAGGCGCTTGAGCGCGGCAACGCGGTGAGCCCGGCCAGCAGGGTCAAGAAAATCAGCCATGCGGCGCCGCGAAGCAGACCAAAGAACATGCCCAGCAGATGATCTAGCCCGCCCAGGCCGACGACATGGGTGAGTTTGGCCAACGAGGTGGCCAACAACTGGGCCAGGATCAGAACCAGCACAAAAATAATGACCACCGCCGCAGCATGACGTAAACCCTCCTGGCCGATCCCCGGAATAAATGCGGCAACGGCCGGCGAAAACATCTGTGCGGCGAAAAAAGCGACCACCCAGGCAGCTAGGGAAAACGCCTCGCGGATAAAGCCGCGCATCAGCCCGGTAGCCAGAGAACCAAGCACGATTGCGAGGGCGATCCAGTCGATCGCAGTCATTCGATCAGCACCGCGGCTAGGCCCTTGGCCTTCAGCTTAGCTTGATAGTCCTGCGCCTGCGCCTTATCGGCGATAGGGCCGACACGGACCTTGAACTGCCCGGCGATCTTGACTGCCGACGCCTTAAATCCAGCCGCCTTGGCCTGGGCGACCGATTGCCTGGCGTTTGCCTCGCTGGCGAATGAGCCTAATTGCAGCAGATAGCCTCGATCGGCGCGGGCCGGCTTGGCCTCGGCTTTGACTTCAACTGGCTTCGGCTGGCGCGACGCCATCGGTTTGTCGACTGCCTTGGGTTTCTCCATAGGCTTGCCTTGGGCCACGGTTGGCAGATGTTGGTCGGGCGCGGATTTTACCGTCTCGCTCGGCGGCTCCGGTTCAGGCAAGACGGTCGCGCCATCGGGCGCGGGCGTGGCCTCGGCAGGTTGCGGAGCGGTCATCGGAGCGGCCGGCTCGAACGGCGTACTCTGCCCCGGAATGCGAACCTCCACGTTACTGCCCATGGGTTTGGGTTCCGGATCGAACACCATAGGCAGGACGACGACTGCCAACAAGGCCAGGGCGATAGCGCCGAGCAGACGCCGCCGCGCACTGCGGCGCAAGGCCAGTTGTTCGGGAGAAGGAGACGACTCAGCCATCTGATTTGCCTGAAATAAGCGCCATGACCTCGGCGACAGTGTGGAAAGAACCGAAGGCTGCGATTGTATCAGCGGCCTTGGCTTCATGGCAGGCCGCTTGCCAGGCCGAGGCCACATCGGTATGGATGGAGATGGGCAGTCGCCTGGCTGCGAACTGCTCCGCCAGTTGTGTCGCCGCCCGTCCCCTGGGTCCGGACAGTCCAGCCAGGTGCCAATGATCGAACTGCTCGGCCAGGGCGTCGATCACCGCCCCGGCATCTTTGTCCGCCAATATTGCAAACACCGCCAGCCGCCGCCCAGAACGCGGCAGCGCCGCCAGATTGCCAGCCAGGGCCCGCGCCGCATGGGGATTATGCGCCACATCCAGTATCCGCAAAGGCGCGCTGCCGACGATCTGGAAGCGCCCCGGTAGACGGGCCTGAACCACGCCCTGCCGGATCGCGGTCACCGGCACTGGCAACTTCCGCCGCAGGCAATAGAGGGCGGCGATGGCGGTCGCCGCGTTTTCCTGCTGATAGGCGCCCAACATAGCCGGATAGAGCAAGGCTGGATAGACCGTGTCCTCGACCCGGCAGAGCCAATCGTTCGGCTGCCGCTCGACTGCGATATCACGGCCAAGCAGCAACAGTGGGATGGCCAAGTCATGAGCGCGGGCGATCAGACTGTCCGGAGGATTGCGGTCACCGCATACGGCGGGCCGATTCGCGCGGAAAATCCCGGCCTTTTCATGGCCGATAGTCTCCCGGTTGGGGCCGAGATAATCCAAGTGATCCAGGTCCACCGGCGTGACCACGGCGCAATCAGCAGCAAACAAGTTCACCGCATCCAAGCGACCGCCGAGGCCGACCTCCAGTATTACGACATCGATCTTCTCCTGACAGAACAACCACATGGCGGCCAGCGTCGTCTGTTCAAAATAGGTCAGCGGCGTGTCGCCACGCGCTTGTTCGATCACGCTCAGGGCCTGCACGATGGCCACATCTTCGGCCTCCTGGCTGGCGAGATAGATACGCTCGTTAAAGCGCAGGATATGGGGTGAGGTATAAAGACCGACCCGGTAGCCGGCGGCCGTCAATATGGCTTCGAGATAGGCGCAGACCGAACCCTTGCCGTTGGTGCCGGCCACCGTGATGATGGGAAAATCGACTGCAACGCCAAGGGCCAACCACACCCGGCCAACCCGTTCGAGACCGAGCTGGATTGCTTTCGGGTGGCGGCCTTCCAGCAGGGCCAGCCAATCCGGCAAGCGCATCTAGGCGACGGCCGGCCGGCGCATCAACTGGGTCGCGAGATTGGCGATCGTGGTGCGCATCTCGCGGCGATCGACGATCAGGTCCAGGGCGCCATGTTCCAGCAAGAACTCGGCATGTTGAAAACCCTCGGGTAACTTCTCCCGCACTGTCTGATCGATCACCCGTGGGCCGGCAAAGCCGATCAGCGCATTGGGTTCGGCGATGATGACATCGCCCAGCATGGCGAAGCTGGCGGAGACGCCGCCCATGGTCGGATCAGCGAGCACCGAGATGAACGGCAGGCGATGCGCGGAAAGCTGGGTCAGCGCCGCAGCGGTCTTGGCCATCTGCATCAGCGATAGCAGTCCTTCCTGCATCCGCGCCCCGCCACTGGCCGAAAAACAGACGAAAGGCCGCTTGCCCGCCAGCGCAGCCTTGACCGCGCGGGTGAAGCGCTCGCCAACTACCGAGCCCATGGAACCACCCATGAAGCGAAACTCAAAGGCGACTGCGACTACCGGCTGACCGAGTACCGTGCCCTGCATCGCCACTAGGGCATCGGTCTCCTCTACTGCCTTGGTCGCTTCCGTGAGCCGGTCGGTATAACGCCGGCTGTCCTTGAACTTCAGGCTATCCACCGGCAATACATTGGCGCCGATTTCCTTACGTCCATCCTCATCCAGAAAATAGTTCAGCCGCTGACGGGCGCCAACCCGGTTGTGGTGGCCGCACTTCGGACAGACATCGAGATGTTTTTCCAACTCGGCACGATAAAGCACTTCCTCACACGCTGCGCACTTGCTCCACAAGCCCTCGGGCACAACCTTGCGGGCGGCCTGGACACGACGCTGAATCTTGGGCGGAATGATTTTCTGGAACCAGCTCATGGTCTCGACCTTATTTATCCAGGGCGGCGCGCACGCCGGCCACGAAATTCTTCACGTTATTCAGCATGGTCTCGGGTGTCGAGTTTTCGATCTCCTGCACGATGCGGCTGCCGATCACCACCGCGTCCGCAACCTCGGCCACCTGTCGTGCCGTCTGGGCGTCGCGAATGCCAAAACCAACGCCTATCGGCAGGCCGGTCGCGGCGTGGATGGCGGGCAAATGCGCAGCGACTTCGGCGAGGTCCAGGGTCGCTGCCCCGGTCACGCCTTTCAGTGAGACATAGTAGATGAAGCCACGCGCCAATTTTGCTACCGTCGCAATGCGCTCGACCGGCGTGGTCGGCGCCAGTAGGTAGATATTATCCAGCCCGGCGGCGGCGCATTTCGCCGCGAATTCGGCCGATTCCTCGGGCGGATAATCCACCGTCAGCACACCATCGACGCCGGCCTGGGCGGCGGCGCCACAGAAGGCGTCCCAGCCCATGGCCTCGATCGGATTGGCATAACCCATCAGCACCACCGGCGTGCTGGCATTAGTCTGGCGAAACTCGGCGCTCATAGCCAGCACATCCTTGAGGCCGACGCCGTGTTTCAGCGCCCGCTCAGAAGCCCGCTGGATGGTCGGGCCATCGGCCATAGGGTCGGAAAACGGCACCCCCAATTCCAGGATGTCGGCGCCGCCGGCGACCAGCGCGTGCATCAGCGGCACAGTACGGTCGGGCGCCGGGTCACCGGCCGTGATGAAGGGAATCAGGGCTTTTTTGTTTTGCGCTTTGAGCGCGGTAAAGGTGGCGGCGATACGCGACATATCAGAGTTCGATTCCAGAAAGCCGGGCAACGGTGTCGATGTCCTTGTCGCCGCGCCCGGACAGGTTGACCAGCAGCGCCTTATCCTTGCCCATGGCCGGTGCAATCCGGGCGGCGTGGGCGAGGGCATGGCTCGATTCGAGGGCCGGGATGATGCCTTCGTAGCGGCACAGGTTGTGGAAGGCCGCCAAGGCTTCGTCGTCGTCGATGCTGACGTATTCGGCGCGGCCACTGTCCTTCAGCCAGGCGTGTTCGGGGCCGACGCCGGGGTAGTCGAGACCGGCGGAGATGGAGTGGGTCTCGATAACCTGGCCGTTGCCGTCCTGCATCAAATAACTACGGAAACCGTGCAGCACGCCGGGCGTGCCAGCGGACAGCGGCGCGGCGTGCTGACCGGTCCGGATGCCGCGACCGCCGGCCTCGACGCCGATCAGGCGCACGCCATCGACCGGGATATAGGGGTAGAAGATGCCGATGGCGTTGGAGCCGCCGCCGACGCAGGCGATCACCGCATCCGGCTGGCGGCCGATCATCTCGGGCATCTGCGTGAGGCATTCGTCGCCGATGACCCGCTGGAAATCGCGCACCAGCATCGGGTACGGGTGCGGGCCGGCGGCGGTGCCGAGGATGTAGAAGGTGGATTCGACATTGGTGACCCAGTCGCGCATGGCCTCGTTGAGCGCGTCCTTGAGGGTCTTGGAGCCGGATTCGACCGCCACCACCTTGGCGCCCAATAGCTTCATCCGAAACACGTTGGGCGACTGCCGCTTGATGTCTTCCGAACCCATGTAGACCACGCATTCCATGCCATAACGGGCGGCGACCGTGGCCGAGGCGACACCGTGCTGGCCGGCGCCGGTCTCGGCGATCACCCGTTTCTTGCCCATGCGTCGGGCCAGCAGGGCCTGGCCGATGGTGTTGTTGATCTTGTGCGCACCAGTATGGTTGAGATCTTCGCGCTTGAGGTAGATTTGCGCCCCGCCGAGCGCCTCGGACCAGCGCCGGGCGTGATAGATGGGGCTAGGGCGGCCGACGTAGTGCTTGAGTTCGTGGCGGTATTCGGCCAGGAAATCCGGATCATGGCGGGCGACTTCGTACTCACGCTTGAGTTCGTCGAGCGCGGCCACCAGGGTCTCGGCGACAAACACGCCGCCGTAGGGGCCAAAGTGGCCCTGGGCATCGGGCAGGTCATACATCTGCATTCTGAACTTCCTTGATGAAAGCGAAAATTTTTGCTGCGTCCTTGACGCCCTTGGCGACCTCGACGCCGCTGGAGACATCGACCGCCCAGGGCCGCACTCGGCGCACCGCAGCGGCTACATTGCCAGGCGCCAAGCCGCCGGCCAGGATCACCGGCAATGACAATTCGGCGGGGATCAGCGACCAGTCGAAGCGGCGGCCGGCGCCGCCGTGGGCGCCTGGTGTATAGGCATCGAGCAAAAGCCCCCGCGCAGCGGCAAAATCAGCGGCATATTGTAGCAAATCCAGGTCTGGTCTGACCCGTGCCGCCTTCAGAAAAGGCCGGCCGAATGACTGGCAAAAGGCCGGCGTTTCCTCACCATGAAATTGCAGCAGGTCTGGCCCGAGGTGGCGAATAACTTCATTCACCTCGGCCGAGGTCGGGTTCACAAACAAGGCAACGACAGCGACAAAGGGCGGCAAGGTATGGGCAATCCGAACCGCTAGGTCTATATCGACCCGGCGCGGACTTGACTCGGCAAAGACCAGGCCGATGGCATCGGCGCCAGCGCCAGCAGCGGCCAGGCCATCCTCGATGCGGGTAATGCCGCAAATCTTGATCCGTGTTCTCATGACAGAGGCAGCGTTCTATGGTCGAAGGCAGGTAGATTCCATTGCGCATCGTAGCGCACGTCGACCAGATAGAGACCATCCGGGGCAAAGGTGGCCGCACCCTGGGTACGATCCCGAGAGGCCAGCAATTCACCGATCCAGCTCACTGGCCGGCGGCCAAGACCCACCCAGACCAGGGCGCCGACCATATTGCGAACCTGATGGTGCAGGAAGGCGTTGCCGCGAAAATTGAATATCACATAGTGGCCATGCCGCTCGACACCAATTTGGCGCAGTTCTCTGACCGGCGATTTGGCCTGGCACGCGGCGGCCCTGAACGCCGAAAAGTCATGGCTACCCAGCAGCGCCAGGCCGGCCTCGGCCATGGCCGGCAGATACAGCTCGGCATGGACCCAGCCCACCCGCCCCGCCATAACCGCTGGCCGCACCGGGTGGTTGAGCAGGAGGTAGCGGTAAGCCCGCTCGCGGGCGCAGAAGCGGGCATGAAACTCCGGCCCGGTTTCCTGCGCCCAGAGCACCGCGATGCTGGCTGGCAACAGCGCATTGACGCCTCGAACCCAGGCCGATTCAGGGCGCGAGTGCAGGCTGTCGAAATGGACCACCTGAGCGCTGGCATGGACCCCGGCATCGGTCCGCCCGGCCACAATGGTGGCAATGGGCGCGCCATGAACCTGGGACAAGGCCCGTTCGAGATGGTCCTGCACGGTATTGCCGCCCGGCTGGGTCTGCCAGCCATGAAAGGCTCGACCGTCATACTCCAGGCCAAGGACTATGCGCGCCATATGCCAACCAGAACCGCCAGCGCGACCAGCAACATAATCGAATCCTGCGCCCGCCAGGGCATAGGCCTGATAGCAAAATGGTCAGTGCCGGATGCTGGCTCGTTCAGGCTGGCCAACGCCACGCGTAAACTACGCCGCCTACCCAGATTGCCCTCCATAGTCTGGAGCGTCAGCCCGAGTCGAACCGTGCTGCGTTCGACCGGAAAACCCACACCCCTGGCCAGTGAAAACAGACCATGCAAACCGGTCATCAAACGGGCCTCGCCCATCGAGATGACCAGGCCATCGAGCAACCACAGCAGTAAGAACAAACGCAGCATCTGGGTTCCCCCTAGCCAGAGCCCCGGCAAGGAGGGCGACCAATCGGCCAGTTGGGAAATGGCCGCTGGGCCAGGCAGGCTATAGGCATAACCAACGCCCAGAAGCAGAAATAACCAGCGTGTCCGCCGAATCAAGCGCCAGGCGCCAGCCCAATGGCTGTGGAACAAGACCGGGAATAGCGCGGCGATCAACGCCAGGCCCAAAAAACTCAGCCCCGGCAAGGCCAGGGCTGAAAGGACGTAAAGCGCGATCCTTAGCGACGGATGCAATTACCCGATCTCGGCCATCAGCGCCCTGGCCGCCTCTTGTTGCTGGCTATCGCCCTCTTTGAGGACCTCGCTCAATATCTCGCGAGCGCCTTCCTTATCGCCCATTTCGAGATAGGCCTTGGCCAGGTCAAGTTTGGTACTAGCCTCTTCGAACAGATTCGAATCGGCGGCTACAGGCGCCGCAATCTCGGCCACCGGCTGGGCAACGGCCGTTTCGGTCGGCAACTCGGGAGTCTCGGCCAATTCCAGGTCCAGCCCGGAGAAGTCCAGGTCCGGCAGTTTTACCGCCATATCCTGTTTGAGCGGTCCGCCAGCGGGCTCAGGTACGACCGGCGCGACGCTCGTGGTTATATCCAGAGACTCCGGCATCAGGTCTAGATCGCTCAACTCCTCATTGTGTTCAACCGGCGATTCAGTCTCGGTGGCCGCCGGAATACTATTTTCGGCCGTACCGCTGACCGCCGCTGTGACTTCCGTGCCAAATGAGGGAAACGCCGCAACCGCCGGGTCGAATTCGTTCTGGTCGGGCCGGAAAGCGAGCGCATCAGCGCTCGGCTCAGGTTCGAAATCCAGCGTCATGTCGTCGGCTGCAAGTTTTACCAAGGGTTCAGCCTGGCCCATTACATTAGTCGTCGGCTCAACCTGGGCCGACGAATCGAGTCCAGTCTCATGCGCTTCTGACGCCGATTCAACCGCCGCCCCTAGGGTACTGGCGATTTCCGGCTGGCGCTCGACGGCGGGGGCTTCCACCAACCGTTCGGTCGTAGCGTCGGTTTGATCGCGATCGGTCTCGATCGAGCGACTTGGCGCCTCGCCAAACATACGATACAAGGGATTGTCCGGGTCTATGGTACGGCCCATCTCGGCCGCCTTCTGCCACATGTCGTTGGCCGGATCGCCAAGATCGGCATACAACTCGCTAGCCTGGGTTTCGAAGCTCGCCTTATCCTGCCTGGCCGCATAAATCTCTAGCAACTTCAGCGCGATCTCGTGGCGACGCGGCTCCTTCGCCAGTGCATCCTTGAGTATCTCCTCCGCCTGTGCGTCCCGGCCATAGGCCATATAGACTTCGGCTTCAGCGATCGGGTCCACTTCATGGCTGTCGATCGAACCCAAACCTAGACGGCTGAAATCCGTGGTCGCGCCGGATTGGGTGGCGGCGCCGTGTTCGGTCTTGGCGCCGGAAGTCGTCTTAAAGATGGAGGTCTTGAACTGATCGCCTCCGGTCATAATGCTTTGCTCGAAGTTGGACAGACCCTTGCGCCGGCGATTGCTCACCGTAAATAACCAAAACAAGCCAGCCAATAGCAGCGCCGCCAGGCCACCGGCAATATAAAGCGGGCTGGCCAGCAAGACGCTCAGGAAACCAGGCTCCTCCGGTACAGCAGGCGGCGCAACATGCGGCCTCGGCATTGGTTTGGCCTCCGGCGCCGCCGCAGTCGGTTGACCCGCTACCGGTTCGGCCTTTTGGCCACCTTGTTGAGACTTCAGTTGCATCAGGTCCTGAACCGTCTTTTCCAATTGCCTGATTCGATCTTGCGCGTCTTGCAGTTCCCGGTTCTTGGCCGTGACCTCTGTTTCCAGATCGTGAAGGCGCGGGTCCGCCGAGGCATTGGCTGGCTGGCCCTTGGAAAGCTTTAAGACATCCTTGGTCACCGGCGGTGCGGGCGGTTTTTCCGCAGTCTGGGCCGGCGCGACCTTACCGGATTCGGCAGATTGCTCCTTAACCTGCGCGGCCGGCGACCGCATCGCCTGATCGGCCAGGCGATTCTGCATCGAGTGCCAGGCTGAGGACTGCTCCTGGATTAATTGTTTAGCCTGGTTCGGACTGTACAGACGCATCACCGTATCGCGGTCCGGCACAGACAAGACCTGCCCTTTCTTGAGCAGATTCATGTTCTTCTGGGCGAACGCGCCTTGATTGGCGTGGTAAAGGCTGGCCATCATCATGTCCAGGGACACGTTGGCCGGCAGCAACTTACCGGCGATGCCTTGTAAGGTCTCCCCGGACTTCACCGGGCCATAGGTCCGCCGCTCCTGGCTTGCGCCCTTGGCGCCCTGCTTTTCAGTCGCGGTCGCGGGCAGCGCAGGCACCGGGGCCGCCGACCCGCTTACCGTGGGCGCAACCTTGGCTAATACCTCTTGTTCGGCCTCGGCCACAGGGTTCGTTGCCGTATCCAGCAGCACCGTATATTCACGAAGGATACGACCGGAACTCCAGTTCAACTCAACCAGCAGGTCGACGAATGGGTCGTTGATCGGCGCGGCTGAGGTGATACGCACCACCGGCTGGCCATTGGCGCGTTTTCCGATGGAAAAGTTCAGACCTGAGAGTACCGACGAGCGATCGACATGAGCCTGACGATAGGCATCGGCGCTGGCCAGCTTGGCCTCCACAGTGGCGATGTCTTCCGACTGGACCGCAAGCAGTTCGATTTCAGCCTGCAACGGCTGCCCGAGCGCCGAGGACACCGACAACTTACCCAGACCGGCCGCCATAACCTCACTGGACATCAGCAATAAGACTGCCAGTAAGCTGCTGATCCTAAATACTCTTTTCATCATTATTCCCCTGTCCTGTCGCATCGCGCTCATCGCGCACCACATCGTCCTGATATTCCCGAGCTTGCTCATAGGGTTAGGTAATCTTTCTGAAAGTGGGATTACGTTAGCATCGAACCTGCTTATTTTTCAATGGAATTCTTCCAGCGGGCCGCTGTCCGCGCGACATTCCATGAAGGAATGTGGTCGTTTTCATGACGGTCATGCCGTCAGCAGGATGCGCAACATTCGCCGCAATGGTTCAGCCGCGCCCCATAACAACTGGTCGCCCACGGTAAAGGCGCCGAGGTATTGCGGCCCCATGGTGAGCTTGTGCATCCGGCCGACCGGTACGGTCAGGGTGCCGGTGACGGCGGCCGGGGTCAGTTGTTCCATGGTGATCTGGCGCTCGTTCGGCACTACCTTCACCCAGTCGTTATGGGCGGCAATCAGGCTGTGGATTTCAGCCAGCGGCACGTCCTTGTTCAGCTTGATGGTCAGCGCCTGGGAGTGGCAACGCATCGAACCGACCCGCACGCACAGGCCATCGATGGGAATCTGCCGATCGGAGCGGCCGAGTATCTTGTTAGCCTCGACCTGGGCCTTCCACTCCTCCTTGGACTGCCCGGATTCCAGTTGCACGTCGATCCACGGGATCAGCGAAGCGGCCAACGGCACTGGCCAGGCGGCCACGGGATAACGGTCTGAACGCAGGAAGTCAGTGACCTTCTTGTCTATCTCCAGAATCGCCGAGGCCGGGTCGTCCAGCAGCGGCTTCACCTCGGCGTTCACCGCGCCCATCTGTTGCAGCAGCTCGCGCATATTACGGGCGCCGGCGCCGGAGGCGGCTTGATAGGTCTGCGGTGAAACCCACTCGACCAGCCCGGCGTCGAACAGGCCGCCGATGGCCATCAGCATCAGCGAGACCGTGCAGTTGCCGCCGACATAGGTCTTGATGCCGTGGGCGAGGCCGTCCTGGATGACGCCCTTGTTAACCGGATCGAGGATGATGATGGCGTCGTCCTTCATACGCAGGGTCGAGGCCGCGTCGATCCAGTAGCCCTGCCAGCCGCTGGCCATCAGCTTGGGGTAGATTTCCTTGGTGTAGTCGCCGCCCTGGCAGGTGATGATAATGTCCATCGCCTTCAGTTCGTCGATGCTGTTGGCATCCTTGAGCGGCGGCACCGGCTTGCCGATGTCCGGACCCTTGCCGCCTGGATTAGAAGTAGTGAAGAACACCGGATCGATCGAGTCGAAGTCGCGTTCTTCCTTCATCCGACCCATGAGCACCGAGCCCACCATGCCCCGCCAGCCAATCAGACCCACACGTTTCATTTGCCTACTCTCTCTCAGAAATTCATCATAGCGCGGCAACCACCGCATCGCCCATCGCGCCGCAGGATACCCGCTTACAGCCCTCGGTCCAGATGTCACCGGTGCGATAACCCTGGGCGATCGCCTTTTTGACCGCGTTGTCGATGCGCTCGGCGGTGCCCTCGTCGTTGAAGGTGTACTTGAACATCATAGCCACCGACAGGATGGTCGCCAGCGGGTTGGCCAAATCCTTGCCGGCGATGTCCGGGGCGGAGCCGTGGATCGGCTCGTACATGCCCTTGTTGTTCTCGTCCAGCGAGGCCGAGGGCAACATACCGATGGAGCCGGACAGCATCGACGCCTCGTCGGACAGAATGTCGCCGAACAGGTTGCTGGTGACGATGACGTCGAATTGCTTGGGGTTGCGCACCAGTTGCATGGCGGCATTGTCCACATACAAGGTGGACAGCGACACCTCGGGATAGCCCTTGGCGACATCGGCGACGACCTCTTTCCACAATTCGGAACATTCCAGCACATTGGCCTTTTCCACCGAGCACAGCCGCTTGCCGCGCTTCATGGCGATGCCGAAGGCGACCTGAGCGACCCGGCGCACTTCTGATTCAGAATAGATCATGGTGTTGAAGCCGACCCGCTCGCCATTGCGAACCTCAATGCCACGCGGCTGGCCGAAGTACAGGCCGCCGGTCAATTCGCGCACGATCATGATGTCCAGGCCGGACACCACCTCGGGCTTCAGGGTCGAGGCCGAGGCCAGTTCTGGATAGAGCAGCGCCGGGCGCAGGTTGGCGAACAGGTTGAGTTCCTTGCGGATGCGCAACAGGCCGCGCTCGGGGCGCAACGGACGATCCAGGGTATCGTACTGCGGGCCACCGACCGCGCCCAGCAGCACCGCGTCGGCCGCCTGCGATAGTTTCAGGGTGGATTCCGGAAACGGATCACCCTCGGCGTCATAACCAGCGCCGCCGATGTTGCCATATTCCATCTCGATCTTCAGGCCGTCTTGCTTGAGGACGTCCAATACCTTGACCGCCTGGGCGACGATCTCCGGACCGATGCCGTCACCCGGCAGGATTGCGATTTTCATGGTGTTTCTTTCTTGGGTATCAATTGAATAACCAGGGCGAGACCTGTTCGCGCCGCGCCTCGTAGGCCTTGATCTCATCGGTGTATTGCAGGGTCAGGGCGATGTCATCGAGACCGTTGAGCAAGCGATGTTTACGCTCGCCATCGACCTCGAAGGCAAAACCCTCACCGCCCGGCGTGATCACGGTCTGGGCCGCCAGGTCGACGGTCAAGCTATAGCCCTCGGCGGCGGCCGTCTCCTGGAACATCTGGTCCACGACAGCCGCCGGCAGCACGATGGGCAGGATGCCGTTCTTGAAGCAGTTGTTGTAAAAGATGTCGGCGTAGGACGGCGCGATGATGGCCCGGAAGCCATAATCCTCCAACGCCCAGGGGGCATGTTCGCGCGACGAACCGCAGCCGAAGTTCTCGCGCGCCAACAGGATGCTGGCGCCTTGATAACGCGGCAGATTGAGCACGAAGTCCGGGTTCAACGGCCGCTTGCTGTTGTCCATGCCCGGCTCGCCGTGGTCGAGATAGCGCCACTCATCGAAGGCGTTGGGGCCAAAGCCGGTGCGCTTGATCGACTTCAGAAACTGCTTGGGGATGATGGCATCGGTATCGACATTGGCGCGGTCGAGCGGCGCCACCCGGCCCCGATGTTGGGTAAACGGTCGCATTACCGGCTGCCCGCCCGTTCGATGGTAGTGCCAGCCTTTTCGATGTCTCTGCCCACACCCTGAACCGTGTTGCAGCCATACAGGCTATAAACGACTCCAAACGCGACCGCAATCAGGAGCAATTTGGCCACCCCCAGGATAATCAATTTCCTCGGTGTCATAACATCACCTCTCGTACATCAACAAAATGCCCGTACATGGCCGCTGCCGCCGCCATGGCCGGACTCACCAGATGGGTGCGGCCGCCCTGCCCCTGCCGCCCCTCGAAATTGCGGTTGGAGGTGGCGGCGCAACGCTCACCCGCTTCCAAACGATCGGCATTCATCGCCAGGCACATGGAACAGCCCGGCTCGCGCCATTCGAAACCCGCCTCGCGGAAGATCACATCCAACCCCTCCGCCTCGGCCTGGGCCTTGATCAGACCGGAGCCCGGCACCACCAGGGCCAGTTTTACGTTGGCCGCCACCTTGCGGCCGGCGCCGGCCAGGACCCTGACCACCTCGGCCGCTTCCCATATATCCTCGATCCGGGAATTGGTGCAAGAACCGATGAACACCTTGTCCAGGGCAATCTCGGAAATCGGGGTATGGGCCTTGAGACCCATATAGCGCAGGGCGCGTTCCCAATCGGCCTTTTTCACCGCATTGGGCGCCTCGGTCGGGTCAGGCACCCGCCCGTCCACCGCCGCCACCATCTCGGGCGAGGTGCCCCAGGTAACCTGCGGCCTGATCTCGGCCGCGTTCAATTCCACCAGCGCGTCGAACCGCGCGCCCGGGTCGGACACCAGGGTGCGCCAGTAGGCCACAGCCGCTTGCCACTGCTCGCCTTTCGGGCCATAGGGCCGGTCCCGCATGTAGTCGATGGTTTTGTCGTCGGCCGCCACCATACCGGCCCGCGCGCCAGCCTCGATAGCCATGTTGCACAGGGTCATGCGGCCCTCCATGGACAGGGCGCGGATGGCCGAGCCGCCGAATTCGATGGCATGACCGGTGCCGCCGGCGGTGCCGATCCGGCCGATGATCGCCAGGGCGATGTCCTTGGCGGTCACGCCCTTGGCCAGGACGCCGTCCACCTTGACCAGCATGACCTTCGATTTCTTCTGCCACAGGCACTGGGTCGCCATCACATGTTCGACCTCCGAGGTGCCAATACCGAATGCCAGGGCGGCGAAGGCGCCGTGGGTACTGGTATGGGAATCGCCGCACACCAGGGTCACGCCGGGCTGGGTAAAGCCCTGTTCCGGACCGATGACATGAACGATGCCCTGACGTGGATCGTTCATAGCGAACTCGGTCAAGCCGAAATCGCGGCAATTGGCGTCCAGCGTCTCGACCTGAATTCGGGACACCGGGTCGGCGATCCCGGCCCGACGATTGACGGTCGGCACGTTGTGGTCCGGCGTCGCCAGGATGGTATCGGCCCGCCAAGGTTTGCGGCCATTGATCCTGAGGCCCTCGAAGGCCTGCGGGCTGGTCACTTCATGGACCAGTTGCCGGTCGATATAGAGCAGGGTCATGCCATCGGGTTCCACATGAACGACGTGGGCGTCCCAAAGTTTGTCATAAAGAGTGCGGAGCATGATGGCTTGAGCGTGACCAATACTTGATAAAGAGGTGGAATTATTTCATATCCTGGCCATCCCCGGCCAGTCGTTACCCGCCAGCCGGCCGCGCGGCGCGACCCCAAAAATGAAACACTGCCGCCCCGGCCAGGGCAAAGGCCGCAGCAATCGTGTAGGTCTGGGCACCACCCAGCGTCTGCCAGGCCGCGCCCGAATACAGGCTGCCGATGGAACCTCCGACGCCGAAGGCCAAGCTGTTGTAGAGCGCCTGGCCGCGCGCCTGATTCTTGCCACGAAAATGGCGGTGCACTAGGCCGATGGCGGCGGCGTGATAGGCAGCGAAGGTTAGGGCATGGAGCCACTGGGCCAGCAACAGCAAGGGCAAATTATCGACAAACCAGCCGATCAGCAGGAACCGAATCGCCGCCGCGAATAGCGACGCCAGGAGCACCGTCTCCGGCCGGACCCGCTTGAGCACCCTCGGCATGACCATGAACACGCCGACCTCGCAGATCACCCCCAGGGCCCATAGCCAACCGGCTGCGGTCTTGCTGTAGCCGGCATCGACCAGGTGGATGGTGAAGAAGGTGTAATACGGACCATGGGCGGCAGCCATCAGCATCGCCGCAACCAGCAGCGCTACCACCTCGGGCCGCCTCAGCACGCCCTTGAGCGCGACCTGCTCGGTCTCCAACTGGGCCGCCTCGGCCTCGGGGATAAAACGGGCGAACAGGACGATGCCGACCAGCAAACCCATGACGACCCAGAGCAGCAGCCGGATCGGCCAATGATCGAGCGCCGCGCCCAGCCCCACCACCACCAGGATGAAACCGACCGAGCCCCACAGGCGGATCAGACCATAACGGTCGCTACGATCTTTCAGGTGAGACAACGTGGTCGCTTCAACCAGTGGCAGCGAGGCGCTCCAGAAGAAGCTGATGACGCTCATCACCGCGAACAGCCACCAGAACCCGGTGCCGAGAAACACCCCAACGAACGAGACCAGACTGACCGCCGCGGCAATCTGAACGATGGCCACCCGCTTACCGGTGCGATCGGCGACCTGGCCCCAGATGTTGGGCGCGAAGATGCGCATAACCTGTAGCAGCGACATCAGCACGCCGATCTGGAAGGCATTGAATGTCAGCGAACGCAGGTACAGCCCCCAGTACGGGGCCATGGCGCCGACGAAGGCGAAGTAGAAGAAATAAAACCCGGACAGACGCCAGTAGGGGACTCGGCTCATCGATCTCGCCATGGGTAAACAAAACGGCCCGGAGGGTCGCTCCGGGCCGGGATGGGGTAGTGTCGGGCAATCAAACCGCAGTAATCATCTTGTACAGCCGATCCTTGAGGCTGACCCGCATACGCTTCAATTCCTCCTCGTACAGCAGGGAGGCGGCATCGACCCGCTGTTCGATGCGCCGAACCTTGTGATCCACCTCGTCATAATCCCGCATCATCTTGACGAAGTCGTCATTGACCAGCACCAGCTTGCGGATGGCCTCGGTATGTTCGGGAAACTCATTGAAGAGGTCGTGGCTTTCGATCATTTTTCGCTCCTTTAAAGATTAGCTAATGGGCTGAAGAAGGAATAATAGGCGTCGGACACCGCACATCGGCATTCTGGGCGCGTTGGCGCAGGGCATGATCCATCAGCACGATGGCCAGCATGGCCTCGGCGATGGGGGTGGCGCGAATGCCGACGCAGGGGTCGTGCCGGCCATGGGTCACCACCTCGGTAGGCTGGCCCGCCATATCGATCGACTGGCCGGGGATGCGAATCGACGAGGTCGGCTTGACCGCCATCGACACCCGCACGTCCTGGCCGCTGGAGATGCCGCCCAGGGTGCCGCCGGCATGGTTGGAGAGAAAACCCGCCGGGGTCAGCTCGTCACGATGTTCGCTACCCTTTTGGGCGACGCAGCGAAAACCGTCGCCGATTTCCACGCCCTTGACCGCGTTGATGCTCATCATGGCATAGGCGATGTCGGCATCAAGGCGGTCGTAGACCGGCTCACCCAGCCCGACCGGCACCCTTTCCGCAACCACATTGATGCGTGCGCCGACCGAATCGCCGGCCTGGCGTAGGTCGTCCATATAGCTTTCCAGAGCGGCCACGGCACCCGGGTCGGGCGAGAAAAAACTGTTTTCGCCGACGCTTGCCCAGGACTTGAAAGCGATCTCGATCGGGCCGAGCTGGGCCAGGTAACCGCGAATCACCGTACCGAATTTCTCGAACAGCCACTTCTTCGCGATAGCGCCGGCCGCCACTCGCACCGCCGTTTCGCGGGCCGAGGCACGGCCACCGCCGCGATAATCGCGGACGCCATATTTTTGCCAATAGGTGTAATCGGCGTGGCCCGGCCGGAAGGTGTTGGCGATATTGCCATAATCCTTGCTGCGCTGATCCTCGTTGCGGATCAACAGGGCGATGGGCGTGCCGGTGGTCTGGCCCTCGAACACCCCGGATAGGATTTCCACCGTGTCGGACTCCCGGCGCTGAGTGACATGGCGCGAGGTGCCCGGCTTGCGCCGATCCAGGTCAAGCTGGATGTCCTCGGCCGACAGGCTCATGCCGGGCGGACAGCCATCGACCACGCAGCCGATTGCCGGGCCATGGGACTCACCGAAGGAGGTGACGCAGAACAGCTTGCCGAGGGTGTTGCCGGACATAATTTGGATGAAATAAGTCGATGCTTTGCTGAAATTATCGCACAGCGGCAGCCGTCCCGTGCGCCGAATGGCCAGCCGCCAGCCGATCCAGCAATTCCAGCCCCAGGGCCACGCCGAATCCGGTCACGTCCGAGCCTACCGCGCCCAGCCCGCCCTTGCAGCGGCTGCTCGACAGGTCCACATGCAACCAGGGGCGGTCGTCCACGAAGCGGCTTAGAAAGCGGGCGGCCAGGATGTGGTCGGCCTCGCCTTCCAGTGTGCATTGCTTGATGTCGGCGACCTGGGAGTCCAGCGCCTCGTCGTAGTCCTCGGGCAGAGGGAAGGCAACCACCCGCTCGCCGCTCGCCAACCCGGCCGCGACGGCCTGAGCCGCCAGGTCGTCGCGGTTGGCGATCGCGCCGCTCATACGCTCGCCCAGCGCCACGGCCATGCTGCCGGTCAGGGTGGCGAAATCGATGATCGTGGCCGGCTTCTCCCGCGCCGCCAGGGTCAGGGTATCGGCCAGGACCATGCGGCCCTCGGCGTCGGTGTGGACGATCTCGATGGTGACGCCGTTCAGGGCGGTAATGATTTCATTCTGGGTATAGGCCTCGGGGCTCAGGTGGTTCTGGGCAATGGCCAGCCAGACCTCCAGGTTGGTCTTCAGTTTGAGCCGGGTGGCAGCGAGCAAGATACCCAGGGCCACCGCCGAGCCATTCATGTCGTCGTGCATGTTATGCATGTAGCGCGCCGGCTTGAGGTTATGACCGCCGGTGTCAAAGCAGATGCCCTTGCCGACCAGGGCGATGGCCTTGGCCTTACTCCTCGCCCCTTTCCCCTCACCCATCACCGGCGCACCGTAGGTGAGCCTGACGATCGCCGCGTCTTCATGGCCACTGCCCCTCGCCACGGCGACGAAGGCACCGGCCTTCAGTTTCCTCAGTCGCTTCATGTCGTATTCCTCGATTGCCCAGCCGTGCTGCTCAGCCAGCGCCCGGATGCGCGCCCGGTAGCTGGCCGGAGCGAGCAGGTTGGGCGGCGCTATGGTGAGTTCTCGGCACAGGCTGTTGCCCTCGGCCAGGGCGCGTTCGCGGGCCATACCATCGCGGCTTTTAGCACCGTGGACCACGATCCGTGTCAACGCCGATGGCGTGCGGTCAGCCTTCCAGTTGGGCAGGTCGGCATTGTTCAGCCAGGCCACATAGACGGCTTCGCGCGCCATCGCGGCGCGAAAGGCAGTGTCGCCAAAAACAGCAATTTCGAGCTCCTCCGGCTGCTCGTCGAGCAATGGCTTGAGCGCCTTGCGCAACAAAGTCTGACGCTCGAAGGCCGACTGCCTGGCGTCCAGCCGCAACCACGAGGTCAGGCAGCCACCGGGTAATTCGAGGGTCAGCGGCTGTTTGCCGAGCGCATCCGCTTTTTTGCGTTGCCGCTGCAAGGCCATCAGGGCCAGGGAATGTTCCGGCGCGTCATGCCAATCCTTGCCAGCGGGCAGCACTGTCAGCAGATGACGGGTTCGCGGAGGGCGTTGTATGAGGGTGTCGGCCTGCTCGACCAGCTTCGGAAAATGCGCTTCGGTATGTGACTGTTTAGCCATTAGCCATCCTTTAGTATTAAAAAATCGAATAATCTGTATTGAATTGACTTAAGGCTCGCCCGCCTCGATAATTCGCCACCGTTAATGGCTCAATTGTTTCACGAAACCGATAATCTTCTAACCGGGAACCTACGCCGGCGGCTAGCCAGCGCGGTTGACCCGGCGCACCATCCGGAGAAACCCTAACATGTCGCACCATTCCCCCGATCTCGACCCGCAGGAAACCCGCGAGTGGCTGGACGCCCTGGCCGCGGTCATCGAACAAGAAGGCCCCGAGCGCGCTCACTACCTGCTCGAACGGCTGATCGACAAGGCCCGTCGGTCCGGCGCCTATCTGCCTTATAACGCCACCACGGCGTATGTGAACACCATCCCGGTTCACCTTCAGGAAAAGCATCCGGGCGATACCGCCCTGGAGCGCCGGATCAAGACCCTGATCCGCTGGAACGCTGTCGCTTGCGTGATGCGCGCCAACGAAAAAGCGCCCGGCGTGGGCGGCCACATCGCCAGCTATCAGTCGGCCGCCACCCTGTATGAAGTCGGCTTCAACCATTTTTTCCGGGCACCGGAAGGCGACCGAGGCGGCGACCTGGTCTATTTCCAGGGCCACTCCTCGCCCGGCATCTACGCCCGCGCCTTCATCGAGGGCCGGATCAGCGAGGAGCAGTTCGCCAACTTCCGTCAGGAAACCGGCGGCCACGGCATTCCCTCCTATCCGCACCCCTGGCTGATGCCAGACTTCTGGCAGTTCCCCACCGTGTCGATGGGCCTCGGCCCGCTCACCGCGATCTACCAGGCCCGCTTCCTCAAATACCTGCATGACCGGGGCATCGCCGACACCGCCGGCCGCCATGTCTGGGCCTTCCTGGGCGACGGCGAGACCGACGAGCCGGAGACCCTGGGCGCCATCACCCTGGCCTCGCGGGAAAAGCTGGACAACCTGATCTTCGTGGTCAACTGTAATTTGCAGCGCCTGGACGGCCCGGTGCGTGGCAACGGCAAGATCATCCAGGAACTGGAGGCCGCCTTCCGAGGCGCCGGCTGGAATGTGCTCAAGGTGATCTGGGGTTCCTACTGGGATCCGCTCCTGGCCATGGACAGCAAGGGTCTGTTGCAGAAGCGCATGGAAGAGTGCGTCGACGGCGAATACCAGAATTTCAAGGCCAAGGGCGGCGCCTACACGCGCGAGCACTTCTTCGGCAAGTATCCCGAGCTGAAGGACATGGTCGCGGCGATGTCCGACAACGACATCTGGCGTCTGAATCGCGGCGGCCACGACCCGCACAAGGTCTACGCGGCCTATGCGGCGGCGGTCAAACACACTGGCCAGCCCACCGTGATCCTGGCCAAGACGGTCAAGGGCTATGGCATGGGCGCCTCGGGCGAGGCCCAGAACCCGACCCACCAGCAGAAGAAGATGGCCATGGAAGACCTGCGCGCCTTCCGCGACCGCTTCGATATTCCCATCTCCGACGCAGACCTGGAGAAGCTGCCGTTCTACCGCCCGGCCGAAGACAGCGCCGAGATGAAATACCTGCGCGAACGGCGCGAAAAATTGGGCGGTTACATCCCCAGCCGCCAGCGCCAGTCCGCCGTTCTGGAGGCCCCGCCGCTGTCAGCGTTCCAGGCCATGCTGGAGGCCACCGGCGAGCGTTCTATCTCGACCACCATGGCCTTCGTGCGCATCCTCACCACGTTGTTGCGCGACAAGACCCTGGGCCGCCACATCGTCCCGATCATCCCGGACGAGGCCCGCACCTTCGGCATGGAGGGGCTATTCCGCACCGTGGGCATCTATTCCTCGGCAGGTCAACTCTATGAGCCGGTGGACTCCGACCAGGTGATGTATTACCGCGAGGATAAGGGCGGTCAGATACTCGAAGAAGGCATCAACGAGGCTGGCGCCTTCTCGTCCTGGCTGGCCGCCGCGACGTCGTACAGCACCAACGGCGTGCCGATGATCCCGTTCTACATCTATTACTCGATGTTCGGCTTCCAGCGCATCGGTGACCTCGCCTGGGCCGCCGGCGACTCCCGCGCGCGCGGCTTCCTGCTCGGCGGCACGGCGGGGCGGACCACGTTGAACGGCGAGGGTTTGCAGCACGAGGACGGTCACAGCCATCTGCAAGCGGCGCTGATCCCCAACTGCGTGTCCTACGACCCGACCTTCCATTATGAATTGGCGGTCATCATTCAGGACGGGATGCGCCGGATGTTCCAGGAACAGGAAGACGTGTTCTATTACCTGACGGTGATGAACGAGAACTACAGCCACCCCGGACTACCCCAGGGCGCCGAGGCCGGCATCATCAAGGGTCTCTATCGCCTGAGCGAAGGCGGCAAGGCCAAGGGCAAAACAAAGAAACCGCACGTGCAACTCATGGGCAGCGGCGCCATTCTGCGCGAGGTCATGGCCGCCGCCGAACTGCTCGAAGCCGACTGGGGCGTCGCCGCCGACGTCTGGAGCGCCACCAGCTTTAACGAGCTGCGCCGCGAGGCCCAGGAAACCCACCGCTGGAACCTGCTGCACCCGGACAAAAAACAGAAGTTGAGCTACGTCGAGCAGTGTCTGGACAAAACCGAAGGCCCGATCATCGCCTCGACCGACTACATCCGCGCCTTCCCGGATCAGATCCGGCCCTACGTCCAGCGCCGCTATGTGACCCTGGGCACCGACGGTTTCGGCCGCTCCGACTCGCGCGAGGCCTTGCGCCGCTTCTTCGAGATCGACCGTCATTACGTCGTGCTGGCCGCGCTCAAGGCCCTGGCCGACGACGGCGCGATTGCCGCCGCGAAGGCTGCCGAAGCCATCAAGAAATACGGCATAGACGCCGACCGGGCCAACCCGGTCAACGTTTAAGGGAGACGAGATCATGAGCATCAAGGAAGTCATCGTCCCCGACATCGGCAACTTCAAGGCAGTCGAGGTTATCGAGATCATGGTCAAGCCCGGCGACAGCCTGGCCGCCGACGCCTCGATCATGACCGTGGAATCCGACAAGGCGGCCATGGACATCCCGGCGCCGTTCGCCGGCACGGTCAAGGAGATCAAGCTGAAGGTCGGCGACAAGGTGTCGGAAGGCTCGCTTATCCTGCTGATGGATACCGCCAGCGCCGACGCCCCGGCTACGGCGGCCCCGGTGGTGACCTCATTCACCCCGCCGGCTGCGACGGCCGTCGCCACCGTGCCGCCGCCGTCGCACCCGGCCCCGGAAGTGCCGACCCATATCCCGCCTAAACACCGCCCCGACCCGGTCGCTGCCAGCGTCCAAGTCTGCGCTGGCAAACCGGCCCACGCCAGCCCGTCGGTGCGCCGCTTCGCCCGCGAGCTGGGCGCCGACCTCTGCCGCATCGAGGGCAGCGGCCCGCACGGCCGCATCCTGAAAGAAGACGTCCAGAACTGGGTCAAGGTGGCATTGGCCCGACCGCGCAGCGAAGACATGGGCGGTAGCTCCGGCCTCGCCATCCCGACCGCGCCCCAGGTCGACTTCGCCCAGTTCGGCGAGATCGACAGCCAGGTGTTGTCACGCATCAAGAAGCTGACCGGGGTCAACCTGCACCGCAACTGGGTCACCGCGCCGCACGTCACCCAGTTCGACGAGGCCGACATCACTGACCTGGAGGCCTTCCGCAAGTCGATGCTGGACGAGGCCGCCAAGCGCGGTGTCAAGCTGACCCTGCTGGCCTTTCTGATGAAGGCCGTGGTCAACGCCTTGCGTGCCTTGCCGCAATTCAATGCCTCGCTGGCGCCAGATGGCGAGACCCTGATCCTGAAGAAATATTTCCACATCGGCTTCGCTTGCGACACCCCGGACGGCCTGGTGGTGCCAGTGATCCGCGACGTCAACAAGAAAGACGTCATGGACATCGCCCGCGAACTCGGTGAGTTATCCGAACTGGCGCGCGAACGCAAGCTCAAGATTGATGCCATGCAGGGCGGCTGCTTCACCATATCCAGCCTGGGCGGCATCGGCGGCACCGCCTTCACGCCGATCATCAACTGTCCGGAGGTGGCCATCCTGGGCCTGTCGCGAGCCAGCATGAAGCCGGTGTATGACGCCAAGAGCAAGGCATTCGAGCCGCGCCTGATGCTGCCGCTATCGCTATCCTATGACCATCGGGTCATCGATGGCGCCGATGGCGCGCGCTTCACCAGCCATCTGCGTCTGATGTTATCGGACGTGCGCCGGCTGCTACTGTGATGGCTGCCGGCATAGGGCGGGCCGTGCCCGCCGGTCGACCATTGGCTATTTCCGAGAAGTCTTAGAGATCGAAATGAACCAAGCTATTGAAATAAAAGTCCCGGACATCGGTGGTTTCAAGAATGTCTCGGTCATCGACATTCTGGTCAATCCAGGCGACACACTCGCCAAGGACGCCGCGCTGATTACCGTGGAGTCGGACAAGGCCGCCATGGACATCCCCTGTCCACAGGCCGGCGTGGTGGAAAAGCTGCTGGTCAAGGTGGGCGACAAGGTATCTGAAGGCACGCCGTTGCTGATGTTGAAGGCGGCCAGCGCCCAGCCGGCAGTGGCCAGCGCTCCTCGCCCATCACCCATCACCCCGCACCCTTCCGAACTCCACGCCCAGGTCCTGGTCCTCGGCGCCGGGCCCGGCGGCTATACCGCCGCCTTCCGCGCCGCCGACCTCGGTCTACAGGTCGTCCTGGTCGAGCGCTATCCCAATCTCGGCGGTGTCTGCCTCAACGTCGGCTGTATCCCGTCCAAGGCGCTGTTGCACGCTGCCAAGCTGATTACCGAGACCGAAGAAATGGCCGCCCACGGCGTGACCTTCGGCAAGCCAGAGGTCGATTTGGACCGGTTGCGCGAGTGGCAGACCAAGGACGTGGTGGGCAAACTCACCGGCGGTCTAGGCCAACTGGCCAAGCAGCGCAAGGTCACGGTGGTGCATGGCGTCGCCCGGTTTACCGGCCCGAACACCTTGGCGGTCACTACCGAGGACGGCAGCACCAAGACCATCGGCTTCGATAACGCCATCATCGCCGCCGGCTCACAGGCCATCAAACTGCCCTGCCAGCCCGATGACGAACGGGTCATGAATTCCACCGGCGCGCTCGCCCTGGCCGACGTGCCTGCGCGTCTGCTGGTCATCGGCGGCGGCATCATCGGCCTGGAGATGGGCACGGTGTACGATGCGCTGGGCAGCCAGGTCACCGTGGTCGAACGCAGCGGCCAACTCATTCTCGGCTGCGACCTCGATCTGGTCCGGCCGCTGGCCAAGCGGATGGAAAAGCGCTTCGAGCGGATCATGCTCAACACCGGCGTTACCGCCATGGCGGCAAAAAAGGACGGCATCCACGTCACCCTGCAAGCCGGTGACCAGAACGAAATCGAGGTCTTCGACCGGGTGCTGGTGGCCATCGGCCGCCGTCCAAACGGTCAAGCCATCGGCGCCGATGCGGCCGGGGTAACGGTGGATGAGCGCGGCTTTATCACGGTGGACAAACAGATGCGGACCAATGTCCCGCACATCTACGCCATCGGCGACATCGTCGGCCAGCCCATGTTGGCCCACAAGGCGGTGCATGAAGGCAAGATCGCCGCCGAGGTCATCGCCGGCCATAAGGTCGAGTTCCAGGCCCAGGTCATCCCGGCCGTCGCCTACACCGACCCCGAGATCGCCTGGGTCGGCATGACCGAAACCGAAGCCAAGCAAAAGGGCATCGCCATCGAGAAAGGCGCCTTCCCCTGGATTGCCAGTGGCCGCGCCCTGTCGCTCGGCCGCAGCGAAGGCCTGACCAAGTTAATCATGGACCCTGCCAGCGGCCGGGTCATCGGCGCCGGCATCGTCGGCAGCCACGCCGGCGAGTTGCTCGCCGAGGCAGTGCTGGCCATCGAGATGGGCGCCACGGCGGAGGATATTGCCCTCACCATCCATGCCCACCCGACCCTTTCGGAGACAATCTGCTTCGCCGCCGAGATGGCTGAGGGCAGCATCACCGACCTCTTACCACCGAAGAAAAAAAGCCCTCCAGGATGATCCGTCTTAGCCAACTCACCCTCATCCGAGGCGTCAAGCCGCTTATTGAAGCCGCCGACCTGACCCTGAACCCGGGTGAGAAGGTCGGCCTGATCGGCGCCAACGGCTCCGGTAAATCGAGCCTATTCGCGCTGTTGCGTAATGAGCTCCACGCCGACGCCGGCGATGTCGATTTTCCGGCCGCCTGGCGCATTGCCCACGTCGCCCAGGAAACCCCAGCGCTGGACCGCTCGGCGCTCGACTACGCCATCGACGGCGATACCACCCTACGCCGCCTGGAGGCCGAGCTGGCCGTTGCCGAAGCGGCCCATGACGGTCTACGGATCGGCGAGCTGCACGGCGCCTTGCAGGATGCCGATGCCTACACCGTGCGCGCCCGCGCCGAGCAGTTGCTGACCGGTCTGGGGTTCACCAACAACCAGATGCGGCAGCCCCTGGCCAGCTTCTCCGGCGGCTGGCGGATGCGTCTGAACCTGGCCCAGGCGCTAATGTGCCCGTCCGACCTGCTGCTGCTCGACGAGCCGACCAACCACCTCGACCTGGACGCCATCATCTGGCTGGAGGACTGGCTGAAACGCTACCCCGGCACCCTGATCGTCATCTCGCACGACCGCGATTTTCTTGACGGCGTGGTCAACGTGATCGTGCATATTGATGGCAAAAAACTGAAACGCTACGGCGGCAACTACTCCAGCTTCGAGAAGCAACGCGCGATCTACCTTGCCCTCGGCCAGTCGGCCTTCGAGAAACAGTCGCGCGAGCGCGCCCACCTGCAATCCTTCATCGACCGCTTCAAATCCAAGGCGAGCAAGGCCAAGCAGGCTCAGTCACGTATGAAGATGCTGGCCAAGATGGAAGACCTGGCGCCCATCCACGCCGCCGCCGCGTTCTCGTTCGAGTTCGGCGAACCGGACCGGGCGCCGAATCCGCTGCTGGTATTGGAAGGGGTGGCAGCAGGCTACGGCGACAAGGTCATCCTGTCGGGCATCGACCTCAACCTACAGGCCGGCCAGCGCATCGGTCTATTGGGTGTCAACGGCGCCGGCAAATCGACCCTCATCAAGACCCTGGTCGGTGACATTCCGCCGCTGTCAGGCAAGCTGGTCGCCGGCAAGGGTCTGGTCATCGGTTATTTCGCCCAGCAGCAACTGGAAATGCTGCGCCACGATCAGTCGCCGCTCTGGCATCTGGCAAAACTATCGCCCAGAACGCGCGAACAAGAGCTGCGCAACTTCCTCGGCGGCTTCAATTTCAACGGTGAGATGGCCACTGCGGCCATTGCTCCATTATCCGGCGGCGAGAAGGCCCGGCTGGCGCTGGCCCTGATCGTCTGGCAGCGGCCCAACCTGCTGCTGCTCGACGAACCGACCAACCACCTCGACCTGGAAACCCGCGAGGCGCTCACCGTCGCCCTGGCCCAGTTTGAAGGCACCTTGATCCTGGTCTCGCATGACCGCCACCTGCTGCGCGCCACCAGCGACGAATTCATGATCGTCGCCGACGGCGGCCTGAGGCCGTTTGACGGCGACCTGGATGACTATCGCGACTGGCTGTTCAAGAGAATCGGTAACAAGGTGACGAGTGACAAGGTAACGGAAAAACCAGACTCATCACCTTGTCCATCGGTCACTCGTCGTCCATCGAAGGAACAAAAACGGCTGGAGGCCGAGGCCCGGCAACGTCTGGCGGCGCAAAAGAAACCTGTCGAGACCCGCATCCAGCGACTCGAAGAGCAGATGGCCCGGCACAACGCCCGCCAGGCCATGATCGACGCACACCTTGCCGACCCTGAAATCTACGCCGATACTCGTAAGGACGAACTGAAACAGCTCACGTTCGAACAGGCCTCGCTAGCCAAAAACCTGGAACAACTGGAATCCGAGTGGATGGAACAGCATGCCGCACTGGAAGCCCTCTCTGTCTAAATACTGGAGCCCGCTATGCCCAACCAGCTAGAACAATTACGGGCCATGACCGCTATCGTCGCCGACACTGGTGACATCGAGGCCATCGCCCAACACCAGTCGGAAGATGCCACCACCAACCCATCGCTGTTGCTCAAGGCCGCCGCCTCGCCGCGTTATGCGCCGCTGCTGGACGAAGCTGTGGCGTGGGCGCTTGGCCAAAGCAGCGACCGGCGACAGCAATTAACCGACGCGCTCGACAAGCTGGCGGTAAACGCCGGGGTCGAGATACTGAAACGGGTGCCCGGCCGGGTCTCGACCGAGGCCGACGCTCGACTCTCGTTCGACACCGCCGCCACCATCGCCAAGGCACGCCGGCTGATCGAGATGTATAAGGCAGCAGGCATTGGCCGCGAACGCATCTTGATCAAGATTGCCTCCACCTGGGAAGGCATCCGGGCCGGGGAAATTCTGGAACGCGAAGGCATCCACTGCAACCTGACCCTGCTGTTCGGCTTCGGCCAGGCCGTGGCCTGCGCCGAGGCCGGAGTTACCCTGATCTCGCCCTTCGTCGGTCGCATCTTCGACTGGAGCCGCGCCCACGGCGGCGAGGCCAGCCCTGCCCCCGAGGACGACCCCGGCGTGCGCTCAGTGCAGGCCATCTACCAGTATTTCAAGGAACACGGCTACGCCACCACGGTAATGGGCGCATCGTTTCGCAACACCGGCGAGATATTGGCTTTGGCCGGTTGCGACCGGCTGACCATCAGTCCAAAACTGATGGACGAACTGGCCACCAGCGACGCTCCTGTGCCGCGCCGGCTGGACTATACCGGCGCCATTCTGCCCCGCCCGGTAGCCATGACCGAGACCCAGTTCCGCTGGGCGCTGAACGAGGACGCCATGGCCACCGAGAAGCTAGCCGAAGGCATACGCAACTTTACGGTCGATCAGATCAAGCTGGAAAAGACGCTGGCCGAACGGCTCGGCTAATCGCACAAAAAGAAACCGCCCACATAAAGTGAGCGGCGATAGTTGCGCGAGAGATTTTTATCGTACTGCCTAACTACCCGACATCGGGCATTACTTCCTGGCGGCTTCGCCCGTGAAGCCGCCAATGGTTATTTTTCGAACCGCGTTTCCAGTTCCGTGGTTTCACCCTTGCGTACCGAGACCTTCTCGGTCACGGTCTTGAAACCATCGAGTTTCAAATTCAGGGTGTAAATGCCAGCTTCCAGTTCCAATGTGAGGGGCGTCAGGCCGTAATAGACATCTGCCAGATACACCTTGGCGCGGGACGGCATCGTGGCTAGGGCCAAGCGGCCGGTGGTCATGCCGTGGGTACTCGGCGGGACTGCCTGGGGGGTTGGCGCGGGTTCGGGAGGCGCCACCAACACGGTGACTCCTGGGGTCGATTGGCGTGCCGGCGCGGCTTGGTAGAACAGGTCGGGCCTGGCCTGAACGATGCCCTCGCTGAGTGCGTCGCGGGTCTTACCCGAGACCTTGGCCAGGGCGGCGCTGAGGTAACGGGTAATCGAATTACGGCTATTGCCGGTGACGCCGGCGAAGCGGTCCGCCCTTTCAGTTACCACGCCAGACCAGAGAACGCTGCCGTTGCGCGCATCGCGCAACGTGGTTTCCACGGCGATGGCGACAGCGTCGCGACCAGCGATGTCCAAGCTGAATTCCTTGACCGCGCCGGATAGAGTGAAATCGGCATTGGCGGCAGGCTTGCCGGTATCCACAATGGTCTGGTAGCCGCTGGCGCGGAGCTGATTTTCCATTGCGCCGGTCACAGTGCCGGCCACGTCTTGCAACAGTAACTCAGTACCCAGCATGTCATTGACTGCCGAGCTGATGTCACCGATTTTTTCCGAATTGGGGGTTGCCCTGGCATCGATATATTTGGCGATGCTCAAAACGACTGGGCGTTTGCTATGCACAATCTGACCGGCCGTGGGATTGGCGGTGAGATCCAGTTTAAGCGGTGCAGCGGTCAGGCTGAAGGACGGCATGGAGATGGACGACAGGCTCGAACATGCGGCCAAACCCAGCATGACCAGGCCTAGCGATGCGACCTGAATTAATTTACCCCGGAGCCGATGAAGCTCGCGGCCTTTATTTGAATTCATATTGAAATCCTGGTGGGGGGAAACCCGTGACGGGCTTCCCCTCGGTTACATCTTGGTGTCCCCGGCACAAAGCCGGGGCAATGCTTAGAACGAAGCGAACAGCATCAGGGTGGTCAACTGGTCACCGTTGGCCGGGGTGCCGTCGTAGGCGCTGCCGGAGAACATCTCGTGGTTCAGTTGCAGTTGCACGTTCTGCACGATCTGATATGAACCGCCGATCATCCAGGAATTGTCGCCATTATGCGCAGCCTTGCCGTTATCGCCATTGCGATAGGCCAGGGTCACGGTCGCCTTGCCGGGCAGCACGCCCAGTTCGGCCGCGATATTGGCGGACTTCTTGGCATTGGGGTTGCTATTAAATAGATTCGGCGTCCCGCCATTGGTGGCATCGGCCTTGGCATAGCTCAGGTAAACACCCAACGGCATGGCGCCAACCTTGCCCTGCGCCTGGCCATCCAAGGCAAAGGCCTTGGTGTTGACGGAAGCACCACCCGCATTGGTTGCGTGTCCGCTCCAGGATTGCAGGCCGACACCCAGGTCCCAGTCACCATAGGTGGGTGTGGCGGCGACCCGGAAATAAGTCGCGCTCGGGGAACCTGAACTATCGCCTACACTACGCGGCGACCACTTGCTCAGGTTGGCAAAGAACTGAGAGTTGCTGCCGACAAAGGCGAAGCCTTCAGCCGCAGTGCCGCCCATTCCCACGTATTGCTGCGCGGAAAAGGTCTTGCGCGCTTCGACCATCCGTTGTCCACGCGCCGCTCCGGTATTCAGCAACTCGAAGCCGTAGGCCGAGCCCTGGCCGGCCGTGGTGAAGGGAACGACCCCCGCCTTAAACCCGGCCACATCGTAGATGAAGGGGATTTTCATGCCATCGACGACATCGCCGCCGCCATTTTTCAAACTCAGATCGGCCTGAAAACCGATGTTTTCGCTGATACGGCCGCCCAACTCCAGGAGCAATTCATCGGGGAATTGCAATTCGCCGTTGTTGGTGGTGTGGGTACCGTCAACCGTCGGTCCGTTGGATTTCTGATAACGGATTTTGGTGACGATACCGGCATTCAGGACGTCCGGCAGCGACAGCCCTGCGCCATCGATCAGGCCTTGCTTGCCGCCCATGGTATAGCCGCCGGCCTTGAAGGCGCGGCCGAACTCGTTCAGCAACGGGTAATGCTGGAAGTGGCAGGATGAACAGGCCTGGCCGGTCTGCCGGGCGTAGGTCGACATCGCCTGGCTGGGCGTGGAAATAGCCAGGGCGCCCAAGGCGGCCGAGGCCGCCAGGATGGTTCTGAGTAGTTTGCTCATGATGAATCCCTCATGTGGTTTCAATTTCGAAGTGGTGCACTTAATTTTTGAACGGTAGCCTAGCATGGCGCACCGCCTTGAATAAGGGTACCCCAAACGAAGCTAAGAAACCTAGCACCGTGTCCAACAGATACTACCGTAAGCACAGGTATTACAAAATTGATACAAATGGCCAGGCGAATTACCTCGACAAGACCGATCAGCCCTCCATACGATATTCCGCCGAACGGGCGTGGGCTTGCAGGCCTTCACCATAGGCCAGCGCGGCGGCGATCTCGCCCAAAGTCTTGGCGCCGGCATCGGAGACGTGGATCAGACTGGAACGTTTCTGGAAGTCGTACACCCCCAGCGGCGATGAGAAGCGCGCCGTGCGTGAGGTGGGCAGCACATGGTTGGGGCCGGCGCAGTAGTCGCCCAGCGCCTCGCAGGTGTTGCGGCCCATGAAGATGGCGCCGGCGTGGCGAATCTTGGGCAACATGGCGTCCGGGTCGGCGACCGACAGTTCCAGGTGTTCCGGGGCGATGGCGTTGGCGATCTCGGCGGCCTCGTCGAGGTCGCGACATTGGATCAGGCCGCCGCGATTGGCGATCGAGGTGCGGATCACATCGATGCGCGGCATGGTCGGCAGCAATTTGGCGATACTGACCTGGACCGCGTCCAGGAAGACCGCGTCTGGCGAGATCAGGATGGACTGGGCCAGCTCGTCGTGCTCGGCCTGCGAAAACAGGTCCATGGCAATCCAGTCCGGGTTGGTCTTGCCGTCGCAGACGATAAGGATTTCCGACGGTCCGGCGATCATGTCGATGCCGACGATGCCGAACACCCGGCGCTTGGCCTCGGCCACATAGGCGTTGCCGGGACCGACGATCTTGTCGACCTGGGGCACGGTCTCGGTGCCGTAGGCCATGGCCCCAACCGCCTGGGCGCCACCAATGGTGAACACCCGATCGACGCCAGAGACGGCTGCGGCGGCCAACACCAGTTCGTTCTGGATGCCATCCGGGGTCGGCACCACCATGATGAGCTCCTTCACCCCGGCCACCTTGGCCGGGACCGCGTTCATCAGCACCGACGAGGGATAGGCCGCCTTGCCGCCGGGCACGTAAAGACCGACGCGGTCGAGCGCGGTCACTTGCTGGCCCAGCACCGTGCCGTCGGCCTCGGTATAGGTCCAGGTCTGCTGAAGCTGTCTTTCGTGGTAGACACGCACCCGCTCGGCGGCCGCTCGCAGGGCCTTTTCGAGGGTCGAAGGCAGGCCTTTGAGGGCCGCTTCGAGATGCGCCTTGGGCAGTTCCAGCGCGGTCATGCTATCGACCTTCAGGCGATCGAAACGAGCCGTATATTCGAGCACGGCGGCATCGCCGCAGGTACGCACGGCGGTCAGTATTTCATCAACTGTCTGGGATACGTTGCGGTCGGTCTCGGACGAGAAGCTGAGTAGTTTTTTCAGTGCGGCCTGAAAGTCCGGCTGAGTGGAATCGAGGCGAGTGATAGCGACGGGCATGTTGGCACCAGGGTTCAAGTGACTAAAGCGGGATTATAGCCGGCCGGATCAGGCCAGGGCGGCCTTGCGGAAGGTCTTGATGAGGGGCTGGATGAGGTCGTGTTTCAATTTCATCGCCGCCTGATTGACCACCAAACGGGAGCTGATCGCCATGACCTCTTCCACCGCGACCAGGTTATTGGCCTTCAAGGTATTGCCGGTTGAGACCAGATCGACAATCACGTCGGACAGGCCGACCAGCGGCGCTAGTTCCATGGAGCCGTATAGCTTGATCAGATCGATATGGACGCCCTTGGCGGCGAAATGCAGCCGAGCGGTCTGGGTATATTTGGTCGCCACCCGTAACCGAGCGCCGCGCCGCACCGCAGACGGGTAGTCGAAACCGAGCGGCGTAGCCACCATCATGCGGCACTTGGCAATGTTGAGATCCACCGGCTGGTACAGCCCATCGCCGCCATGTTCGATCAGCACGTCCTTGCCGGCGATACCCAGATCGGCCGCGCCATATTGGACGTAGGTCGGCACATCGGAGGCGCGGACGATGATGAGGCGCACATCCGGCCGGTTGGTGCCGATGATGAGCTTGCGCGAGGACTCCGGGTTCTCGTTCGGGGTGATGCCCGCCGCCGCCAGCAGCGGCAAGGTCTCTTCGAAGATACGGCCCTTGGATAGGGCCAGGGTTACTTGGGGAATGGCAATACCAGGGGTCATTCGGATTCTCTTCTGATGCGGGCGCCGATTGCGGTCAGCTTGTCTTCAATGTGTTGATAACCCCGGTCAAGATGGTAAATGCGCTCCACGTGGGTCTCGCCCTCGGCCACCAAACCGGCGATGACCAGGCTGGCAGAGGCGCGCAGGTCGGTGGCCATGACGGTCGCACCCTGTAGATTGGTCACGCCTTTGACTACCGCGGTATTGCCGTCAATCTTGATGTCGGCGCCCAGACGGATCAGCTCGACCGCGTGCATGAAACGGTTCTCGAAGATCGTCTCACGGATGATGGCCGTGCCATCGGCGATGCAATTGATGGCCATGAACTGGGCCTGCATGTCGGTCGGAAAGGCCGGATAAGGCGAGGTGCGCAGCGACATCGCCTTGAGTCGACCGCTGGCGCGGATGACGATGGCCTCGCCGGCCGCCGTCATGTCGCCGACAATGTCGCAACCGGCGTCCAAAAGCTTGTCGATGACCGCATCCAGATAGCCAGTGGAGGTCCCGATCAGCCTCACCTCGCCGCCGGTGGCCGCCGTGGCGCACAGGAAAGTGCCGGTCTCGATCCGGTCCGGCATGATGCGATGCCGGGCGCCGTGCAGCCGGTCCACGCCCTCGATGTGAATGACGTCGGAGCCGGCGCCGGAGATCCGGGCGCCCATGGCGATCAGACACTGGGCCAGATCGACCACCTCGGGTTCCCGCGCGGCATTTTCGATCACCGTTTCGCCCTTGGCCAGGCAGGCGGCCATCATCAGGTTCTCGGTGCCGGTGACGGTCACCATATCGGTGAACAGTCGAGCGCCTTGCAGCCGGCTCGCCTTGGCGTGGACATAACCGTGTTCCACCAGGACCTCGGCGCCCATGGCCTGCAAGCCCTTGATGTGTTGGTCCACCGGCCGGGCGCCGATAGCGCAGCCACCGGGCAGGGAGACCCGCGCCTCGCCGCAGCGGCCGACCAGCGGACCGAGCACCAGGATCGACGCCCGCATGGTCTTGACCATTTCATATGGCGCCACCGGGTCGCTCAAACCGGAGGCGTCGAGCATGACATTGGCGCCCTCGCGGCTGACCTTGACCCCCATGCGCTCAAGCAGCTTGAGCATGGTGGCGATGTCGTTAAGGTCCGGTACATTACTCAATTCCAGCGGCTCGGCGGTCAACAAGGCCCCGCACAAGATGGGCAAAGCGGCATTCTTGGCCCCGGATATGGCTACCTCGCCAGATAGTCTCTGACCGCCCTGGATGACCAGCTTATCCATTCTCAGCCTGCCATTCCTCGGGGGTCAAAGTCCGCATGGTCAAGGCATGAATGTCGCTATCCATGGCGTCGCCCAAGGCCCGATAGACCAATTGATGTTGCGCGACCCGCATTAGACCGCTGAACTTGGCGCTGACGATGATGGCCTGAAAATGCCGGCCATCGGCGCCCTCCACATGGAGATGATCGCAGGGCAGCCCGGCCCGGATCAAGGTCTCGATTTGCTGGGGTGTGGTCATGATGTTCGCTTAGTGAATCAACTGCGGAGTTTATAGCCGCTCCGGATAAGCTGCAAAGCAATCCAGGACAAAATCAGGGCCGCCGGCAGCACCACGGCCAGTGAAAGCCAGGGATCGACATCGGAAACGCCATGAAAGCCGTAGCGGAAACCATCGATCATGAAAAATACCGGGTTGTAATGGGAAACCGTTTGCCAGAACGCCGGCAGCGCATGGATGGAATAGAACACCCCGGACAGGAAGGTCAGCGGCATGATGAAGAAATTCTGCACCCCGGCCAGGTGATCGTACTTATCGGCCCAGATGCCGGCGACGATGCCCACGGCGGCAAAGGCTGCGCTCGCTAGAACACCAAAGGCCAGCACCCAGAGCGGATGGGCCAAATTAAGTTCGGTGAACAATAGACCCACCAGCAAAACGCCGAGACCAACGACCAGACCACGGACGATGGAGGCGATCAGATAAGCGGCAAAGAACTCGAAATTGGAGATAGGGGGCAACAACACGAACACGATATTGCCGTTCATCTTCGACTGAATGAGGCTGGATGAGCCGTTGGCAAAGGCATTCTGCAAGATCGACATCATCACCAGGCCGGGCATCAGGAAGGCGGTATAGCTCACCCCCGGATAGACCTGGACATGCGACCCCAGAACATTGGCAAAGATCAGCAGGTACAACAGGGCCGTCAGCACCGGCGCCATCACGGTCTGGAGCAGCACCTTCCAGAAGCGAAGGATTTCCTTGTAGAGCAAGGTCCGAAAGCCGTACATGCCGCTCATGTACCCTGGCCAGTCAGTTTCATGAAGACATCTTCCAGATCGGCCTGACGCAACTCCATTTCCTCGATCCGGATGTCGGCCCGGCGCAGTTCCGCCAACACATTCTCCAGCTCGGTATAGTCCGGCAAGGCCAACGCGAAGCGCTCACCCCGCCGCTCGATAAACCGTCCAGACAATGATTCCGGCAATACCGCCGGCGTCAACCGCAACTCCAGACGCCGCTCGGCGCCGGTCCGGAGCAGGTTGGCGGTGCGATCCAGGGCAACCACCCGGCCGTCCTTGAGCATGGCCACGCGCTCGCACAAGGCCTCGGCCTCTTCCAGGTAATGGGTGGTCAGCATGATGGTGTGACCCTCGCCGTTGAGACGACGGATGAATGCCCATAGAGATTGCCGCAGGCCGACATCGACCCCGGCCGTCGGCTCGTCCAGAACGATGACCGGCGGTTTATGGACCAAGGCCTGAGCCACCAACAAACGGCGTTTCATGCCGCCGGACAAGGTGCGGGTATAGGTGTTCGCCTTGTCAGCCAGGCTGAGGTTGTCCAGCAATTCGTCGATCCAGGCATCGTTATGGGCAAGACCGAAGTAGCCAGATTGAAAACGCAGCATCTCGCGAACGGTGAAAAAGGCATCGTAGACCAGCTCCTGCGGTACCACACCGAGACGGCTTCTGGCCTCGCGATAGTGCTGGACCACGTCGAAGCCCATCACTTCAGCCGTGCCGCCGGTAGGTTTGGCCAGTCCGGCCAGCAGGCTGATGAGCGTGGTCTTGCCGGCACCGTTCGGGCCCAGTAAGGCAAAGAAATCACCTTGGGCCACCTCCAGATCGACAGCGCGCAAGGCATGGACGGCCGGGTAGCGCTTATCCAGGGCGCGCAGGCGTATCGCCGGAGGCATCAGATCAGATTGACCAGTTCAGCAACACCGTACAACTTTGCCAAGTTCAAGAGACTGGCGGGGGTGTTCTTGAACCCGATCGCCCGCCCCTGCGCCAGCGCCGACCGGCGCCAGTTGAGAAACAGGCTGAGCGCGGCGGAGTCTACCTGGCCAAGGCCAGACAGATCGAATACCGTCACGCCGCCGGCCAGCAGTCGCTCGCCCTCTTCCATGAAGCGCACCGCCTGATCGAGGGTCAGGTCGCCTTCGAGATAGGCGATGCCGTTCTCTACCCGCATGACGCCTAGCTGCCCAATGGCTTGTTGCGGCGCGCCAGGGCCTGGATCAGGCCGTCGATTCCGGAGCGCCGCACTTCGGAGTTGAAACTGCCGCGATAGACGGTCACCAGGCTGACGTTGTCGACCATCACGTCGTACACCTTCCAGGTTGAGCCTTGCTTCTCCATGCGATAGTCGATGGTGACCGGCGCCGCGCCTTGCTTGCTGACCTGGGTGTTGACCACGACATCGCTATCGCCGGCCGCCATTTTCAAGGGTTTGAAATCAATCCTGTACTCAGCGACGCTGGCGATGGACGCGGCATAGGTATGCACCAACAAGGTTCTGAACTCCTGGACCAGACGGGCCTGCTGCTCGGGCGTCGCCTTGTTCCAGTTGCGCGCCACGGCCATCCGGGTCATCTGCTCGAAGTCGAAATGGGGCAGTATCTTGGCCTCGACCAAGGCATCGATCTTGCGGCCCTGACCGTTCTTGATATCCGGGTCCTGCTTGACGATGCGCACCACCTCATTACTGGTGTTGCGTGCCAGAACATCCGGCGCCGTTTCAGCCCCTACCTGCAAGGAATAGACCAGCGACAGAGCGAGTGACAAATAAATCCAGGTTCGTTTCATGTTCTTGTTGCCTTGATGACGTTAATCGTATCGGTATGACCGATCCGGTGGCTGCCAGTTCTTCGCGAAAATAGGTACATCCTTACTGAGCCGGGGCAGCCGATTTGCCGGCCTCGCCGGATTTGCCATAGATGAATTGGCCGATGAGGTTCTCCAGCACCACCGCACCCTGGGTAATCTTCAAGGTATCGCCCTGGGCCAGCATCTTGTCGTCGGCGCCGGCTTCCAGTGCGATGTATTGCTCGCCGAGCAAGCCCGAGGTCATGATCGCGGCGCTGGTGTCCTTGGGGAATTTGTAGACCGAACCGATATTCAACACTACTTCGGCTTCATAGTCCGCGGTGTTGAAGCGGATTTCAGCCACCCGGCCGACCACCACGCCGGCGCTCTTGACCGGCGCCTTCACCTTCAAACCGCCGATATTGTTGAAATTGGCCGTTATGGCATAGGTCTTGTTGGTATCAAAGGCCCCGACATTGCCTACCTTGAGGGCCAGGAACACCAGGGCTCCGATGCCCGCCAACACGAAAAGTCCGACCCACAAATCCAGAGTAGTCCGCTCCATTTTTCAAGCTCCACGGAACATAAATGCCGTTAACACAAAATCCAGCGCCAGGATGGCCAGGCTGGAGGTCACCACGGTACGGGTCGTCGCCCTCGACACACCTTCCGCCGTGGGCGGGGCAGCGTAACCCTCGAACAGGGCGATGACCGTCACCGCGACGCCAAATACCCCGCTCTTGAAAACGCCGTTGAGGATGTCCTGGCGAAAATCCACGGCCGCCTGCATCTGCGACCAGAACGAACCCTCATCGACGCCGATCAATACCACGCCAACCAGATAGCCGCCGAATATTCCCATGGCCGAGAACATCGCCGCCAACAAGGGCATGGAGATCAGCGCGCCCCAGAAGCGGGGCGCCACCACTCGGGCGATGGGGTCCACCGCCATCATTTCCATGGCGGCGATCTGCTCCGTCGCCTTCATCAAGCCAATCTCGGCAGTGATCGCCGAGCCAGCCCGGCTGGCAAACAAGAGCGCGGCCAGCACCGGACCCAGCTCGCGCACCAACGACAGCGCCACCAGAGAGCCCAGCGCCGATTCGGAACCGTATTTCTGCAAGGTTTCATAGCCCTGCAAGCCCAGCACCATGCCAACGAACAGGCCGGATATCACAATGATAATGAGCGACAACACCCCAGCGGTAAAAATCTCGCGTATGACCAATTGCGGACGGCGCAGGCAAATCCCCGAATGCAGCAGGGTCAGCATGAAAAACCTCATCGCCACGCCCAGGCGCCAGACGCCGTCTATCGTTTGGCGGCCCAGTTTGCGCACTCCATCAAGCATGATTCAGCCCCAAATCGACGCCATACGGCTCGGCTGGATAATGGAAAGGCACCGGGCCGTCCTCCTCGCCATGGACGAACTGATGCACGAAAGGCAAGCCGGAAGACTTGATCTCGGCCGCCGTACCCCGCGCCTCAACCACGCCCTCGGAGATGAAATAGACGTAATCGACCATCTTCAGCGACTCCTGAACATCGTGCGTGACCACAATCGAGGTCAAGCCCAGGGTGTCGGTCAGACGCCGGATCAGGTTGCCGGTCACCCCGAGCGAGATCGGGTCCAGTCCGGCAAAGGGCTCGTCATACATAATCAGCATCGGGTCGAGGGCGATGGCCCGCGCCAGGGCCACCCGGCGGGCCATACCGCCGGAGAGTTCGGCCGGCATCAGGTCATGGGCACCGCGCAAACCGACCGCGTTCAGCTTCATCAACACCAGATCGCGGATCATCGGCTCGGGCAAATTGGTGTGCTCGCGCAACTGAAAGGCCACATTGTCGAACACCGACATATCGGTAAACAGGGCGCCAAACTGGAACAACATACCCATCCGGCGGCGCAGGCGATACAGGCCATTCTGGTCCAACCCGGCCACATCCTGACCCTCGACCTCGACGCTGCCCTGAGTCGAACGGATGGAACCGCCGATCAGGCGCAACAAGGTAGTCTTGCCGCAACCGGAACTCCCCATGATGGCGATGACCTGGCCACGGCGGGCAGTTAGATCAACACCTCTCAGGATAGGCCGGCTGCCGTAGGCAAAATGCAGCCCGCGAATTTCGACTAGATTGTCGTGCATGTAGATCGGCAGTCGTTATGTGCTTATCCTGGCTGCCCATTTTATCCGATGTCCAGCCGGCATCACAGGCCCAGTCTTTTCCTGTTAGCGCAAAGTAATAATGTCCCGCGGATTCAAATTCGGGCTCGTCCAGTTGTAGAACGGTTCGATGTCGTCGAACCGTTCGGTCTCCGCTGCGGCCCGCGTACTGTAGCGGGTGCCATGCACCCACTCATTCTTCAAGCTGTTGAAGAAGCTCTCCGAGGGGGCATTGTCCCAGCAGTTCCCCTTGCGGCTCATCGAGCAGACCATCCCGTACTCTTCCAGCCGCGCCTGAAAGGCGTGGCTCGCATACTGGCTTCCCCGGTCGGCGTGATGGATCAGCCCCGGCGCGGGCTTCTTGCGGAACCACGCCATGGTCAGCGCAGCAATCACGATGTCCGCTGTCATTCGTGGCTTGATCGACCAGCCGGCGACTTCCCTGTTGAACAGATCGAGGACCACGGCCAGATAGAGCCAGCCCTCGTCGGTCCAGATGTAGGTCATGTCGGCGGTCCAGACCTGATTCTGTTTCGCCGGTGTGAAGTCCCTGGCCAGCAGGTTCGGCGCCACCGGCAGCGAGTGTTTAGAGTCCGTCGTGGCCTTGAAGCGCCGCTTGTGGCGTGCCCGGATTTCGTTCTCCCGCTTGAGCCGGATATTCTCCGCTCGCACCTGGGAGAGTTCCATCTGCTCCGGCGTGACCATCTTGCTGCCTGGCCCATTCAGCTTGCCGGTCGCTGCCGCCTTTACCCAATTGCGCAGCGTCTGCTCGATCAGCCCCAGTTCCCGGGCCACGGTTCCAACGCGCTGGCCCGCCTTCACGCGTTTCACCAACAGTTCCTTGAACTCAGCGGTGTATTCCTGCTTCGGTATCTTCTTCAACTTCGTTTCTCCTTCCGATTTACCGGGGCGTTATACCCCATCTCTTGGAAGACGAAATTTCGCGGGAAGCTCACCACAGAGGCGGATCAAAAACAAAAAAGCCAGCTTGGTTAGCTGGCTTTCATGCTTTATGACCCTGGTAAGTCACTGTTTGTAATGGTCGGGGCGAGAGGATTTGAACCTCCGGCCCCCTGCACCCCATGCAGGTGCGCTACCAGGCTGCGCTACGCCCCGACGAGCGGCGAATTATAGCCGTGTAGGCAGGAAAAAGAAACGTTGGAGTGGTCACGTTGGAGTGGTCAGGATTTCAGCAGCGCGATGATTTCATCAAGCTCGCGCTTGATGGCGATCAGATCGGCGGATATTGCTTCTGCTTTGGGCGTTACCGATGTCGGCATCGGCAGCGTCCCGGCATCGCCTTCCTGCATGAGTCGATTACGGGCGCCGATGATGGTGAAGCCTTCCTCATAAAGTAACTGGCGAATACGCCGAATGAGCATAACCTCGTGGTGCTGGTAATAGCGCCGGTTACCGCGTCGCTTGACCGGCTTGAGTTGGCTGAACTCCTGCTCCCAATAGCGCAGCACATGGGGCCGCACCGCGCACAATTCGCTTACTTCGCCGATCGTGAAGTAACGCTTGGGCGGGATGGGCGGCAGGTTATTGCTGTTGATCTGTGGGTCCGGCATGGACCATTTCCACCATGGCCTTGAGTTTCTGGCTGGCGTGGAAAGTCACCACGCGCCGGGCGGAAATAGGCATTTCCTCGCCCGTTTTTGGGTTGCGGCCAGGGCGTTGCGGTTTTTCCCGCAACTGGAAATTGCCAAAGCCAGATAATTTCACGCTGTCGCCCTTTTCCAGTGCATCGCGAATCTCCTCGAAAAAAGACTCCACCATTTCCTTGGCTTCGCGTTTATTCAGGCCAACATTGTCAAATAAAAGACTGGCCAGTTCGGCCTTGGTCAGGGTCATAGTCATCGTTTTGTCTCAGGGTCGCTACTAACTAAGCGCGCAATACGGCACCGAATCGCGCGGCCAGCAAGTTCAGCACCGCCGCCACCGCGCCTTCGATCTCAGAATCCGTAAGCGTTTTCTCAGTATCTTGTAACAACATCTTGAAAGCAAGGCTTTTTTTGTCTGTTGGCACGCCCTGTCCCTGGTACACGTCGAACAAGACAAAGTCAGTAACTAGCCTGGGTATATTGGCGTACACGGTATCCAGTATTTGGCCGACTGAGTGCCCGCTATCGACCAGTATCGCAATGTCGCGGCGCACAGCAGGGAAGCGGGAAACGCCGCGATAACGAGGCAATGGCCGGGCGGCCAGGTTGGCCCAGTCCAGTTCGAACAGGATGGCCGGACGATTAAGATTCAACTCGGTTGCCCACTTGGGATGCAAGGCGCCCAACCAGCCGATGGTTTGACCATCCAGAATCAGGCGGGCGGTTTGACCGGGATGCAGCGCCGCGTGCTCGCCCGGCTCATAGTGGGCGACGGTAGGCCAGAGCAAGGCATCCAGGTCGGCCTTGAGGTCATAGAAATCATTGGCACGGGTCGGCTCGCCCCACTGTTCCGGATGCGCCGAGCCATAGGCCAGGCCACCCAGCCGAATCGGCTGGGCACCGTGCTCGGTACTCAGAAAACAGCGGCCCAGCTCGAAGATACGCAACCGTTCCTGTCCGCGGTTGAGGTTGTAGCTCAGGGTTTGCAGCAGGCCGGGAATCAAGCTGCCGCGCATCACGCCCATCTGGCTGGCGATCGGGTTGACCAGGGCGATCGGCTCGGCGTCGGGCATGGCCATACGCTGCTGTCTGGGGTCGATAAAGCTGTAGGTGACGACTTCCTGATAACCCAGAGCCATCAGCCTGGTCTTGAATTCGTCGGCGCCACGTTGCTGTTCTGGCCGTGGGTGCATGGCCGCAGCGGCCTTCGGACGAGTAGCCGGTATGTTGTCATAGCCCTTGATGCGGGCGATCTCCTCGATCAGGTCGACTTCCACCGCCAGATCGAACCGGTAGCTGGGCGCACTCACCTGCCACGTCTCGCCCTGCCTGACCACGGCCAGGCCAAGATGGTCAAATATAGCGTTCATCTCGGCATCCGAAATGGCCATGCCGAGCAAACGCCGCGCCCGTTCCGGACGGAAAGCAATGGCCACGGCTTGGGCCGGCGCCCCGCCAACCTTGCTGACCGGCCCCGCCTGGCCGCCGCAAATAGCGAGTATCAACTGGGTCGCTCGTTCCATCGCCGGGGGCGGTAACAGTGGGTCGACGCCGCGCTCGAAGCGGTGCGAGGAATCGGTCGACAGGCTATAACTGCGCGCCCGCCCGGCCATGGCGGCCGGCGTAAAGTGGGCCGCCTCCAGAAAAATATCGGTACTGGCCGTCGACACCGCGCTGGTCGCGCCACCCATGATGCCAGCCAAAGCCAGCGCCCCGTTATGGTCAGCAATAACCACGGAGCCGAGGGTCAACTCGACAGTCTGGTCATTCAGCAAGGCTAGCTTTTCGCCGGCGATGGCATGGCGCACATGGATATTGCCGGCGATCTTGGCCAGGTCGAAGGCGTGCATGGGCTGGCCCAGTTCGAGCAGGACATAGTTGGTCACGTCAACCACCGGATGGAGGGTTCTAACACCGCTGCGTTGCAGCCGGCGGGCCATCCATTCGGGCGTCCGGGCCGTCGGATCGATGCCCTTGATAACCCGACCACAGTAGATCGGGCAGGCATCTGGCACCTCGATGTTAACGGCCAGGGTATCGGCGATGGTCGCCGCCACTGGCGTGCAATCGACCGGCTGAGCCGCCGTGCCCGAGATCGCCGCCACCTCGCGGGCAGCACCCTGAACCGATAGACAATCGCCCCGATTGGGGGTCAGTTTGAGGGTGATGAGCTGGTCGTCCAGGTCCAGATAGGCGCGCAGGTCCATGCCCACGGGCGCATCGGCCGGCAGTTCCATGACGCCATCGGCGGCCTCGGCGATGCCCAGTTCCTTGGCCGAGCAGAGCATACCGAAGGATGCGACACCGCGTACCTTGGCCTGTTTGATCTTGAAATCGTGGGGCAGCTCGGCGCCGATCATGGCGCAGGCGGTCCTGAGACCGGCACGGGCATTGGCCGCGCCGCAGACGATGGCA